>MTLC01001200.1_pt1 | contig 14720 bp, 17 predicted proteins | sample 1982451 | NCBI WGS metagenome assembly MTLC01 (sample SAMN05710165, study PRJNA340218) | biofilm metagenome | isolation source: sample SPH anode biofilm adapted to +100 mV | place: USA | collected 2012-02-03 | reverse complement strand
CCAACGCCCTCACCGACGCAGCACCCCTCATCACCCCGGCAGAGCTGGATGCCCGCCGCGATGCCGGCGAGACCCTCCAAGTCATCGACGTCCGCTCCGCCCATGACTACGACGAGGACCACGTGCCCGGCGCCATCCACATTCCGCTCGCCCAACTCCGCCAGCGAGTCGGCGAACTCGACCCGGGGCTCCCGACCGTGACGTACTGCAACAAGGGCGTCTCCGGGAACGCCGGCCAGAACATCCTGCTGCGCCTCGGGTTCCGAACGGTCTACAACCTCTCCGGCGGCAACAACAACTACCAAACGCATCGGCGGTCGACCCGGTAGAGCCAAAGCAATCCTGGCAGAGGTCAGCGCGGTCCTACCGAGCGTCTCCCACAGTCGTGGGGCAGTCGTGGGGCAGACGTGGGGCAGCGAGCCGGCGGCAACAGGAATTGCCGGGGTCTATGGCCTTGTAGGAGGGCAGTCGCCTGCGCCTTGCGCCAGGTCCACCGTGGGGCAGGCGCCAACATCGAGGCGCGTAGGCGCCCGTCCCACCAGGCAGAGGACCTTGTCAGAGCAAGTTGGCCGGAATGGCGGTCTCGACGAGAGAGGTGTTCAAACCTGAGAGCCGGAACCGGTGACTGCACGTATGCCCTTGTCAGGGCGATTCGCATTCTCAGCTTCGACGCTGATAGGTGCGATACCTCTATAGGAAAGAATGCATCTTCCCTAGTCAGGGGCACCTTGCGGTGCGCGAGAGAGGAGTTGAACCTCCCGTGGGACACGGGTGAACATGGCTCCCACTAGGGGTTATGTACAGTTCTGGGACGGCATGACGAGGCCCGTGGGGCAGATGTGGGGCAGGACTTGCGACGTTTCCGACCGACCTTGGCTCAGTGGCGTTCATGACCGCGGCACGACGGCGTGGTGAAGGGCGAAGTCTGCGGGGTTCGGCACTTTGCCGAACCCCCGCAGACGCGTCTGAGGTTCACCCGAACCGTGGAGGGTTTCTCTTTGCGCCGCTTCTCGGTTGAGAGCGGTGGTCTCGTCGGTGATGGGTGCCATCATGCCAGCGCTGCTGGTCGGCGGGTGTGGTTGCTGAGGCCGTAGCGCCACTCGAGCACGACGGCTTGGGCCTGCCGGGTGTCGACGAACCGATACCGGGACAGCACCTCCCACCATGGCCGCCGCTATCTCGCTATCGGGCTTACAATTGCGATTCTTGCCCGCTATTCGAGGGGTCCAGAAAGCCGCTGATGCTGGACACGGCGTCCAACCAGTCGGCGTACAACTGGTCGCGCCGCCAGTCGGCCAGTTGCGGCTCGAACCGGTGCTCGAGGCGCCACATGCTGGCTGTCTCCTCGATCGAGTCCCAATATCCGACAGCCAGTCCGGCGGCGTAGGCCGCTCCGAGGGGAGTGGTCGCCGTCACGTATGGGCGCTCGACGGGGATGCCGAGAATATCTGCCTGAAACTGCATGAGGAAGTCATTGCGGGCTCCGCCGCCATCGACGCGGAGAACCTCTGGCGCTTTGCCGGACGTGTGATTGATCATCTCGAAGGCATCGCGGGTCTGGAACGCTATCGATTCGAGCGCAGCACGGGCGACGTGCGCCTTTGTCGATCTGTCGCCCAATCCCAAGAGGCCACCTGTCCGCGCATCCGAGTCAACCCCGCCAAGAGGCGAATGCGGTACGAAGTGTAGTCCGCCAGCGTCGGGAACTTGGCGGGCGAGGCCCTCGACTTCGCGGAGGTCGCCTATTACGCCCAGGCCGTCGCGTAACCAGCGCAGCACCGCGCCCGATTCGTCACGCATCGCTTCAATGCCGTAGTTCACTGTGCTGTCCATCGACCACACGACGGGAGAAAAGGTGCCGTGGCCAGGTGGAAGGTATCGGCGGCCCGTGTTGAGCACCATGAACGAGCCCGCTCCGTAGGTGTTCTTGGCCATGCCGGGCGAGATGCAACCCTGGCCGAGAAGCGCCGCCTGCTGGTCGCCCAGGCAGGCGCTAATCGGCACGCACGCGCCCAGGAACTGTTCCGGCGAGGTGAGCGCGTAGACCTCGCACGAACTGCGAAGGTCTGGGAGGACCGCCCGGGGAATGCGCAGGAGGTCGAGCGCCTCCGGCGACCAGGCCAGGCTCCTCGCATCCTGCAGCAGGGTGACCGACGCATTCGAGTGGTCGGTGATGTGGGCGCTGCCGCCGGAGAGATTCCAGACTAGCCAGCTGTCGACAGTTCCGAAGAGCAGGCGACCGCTGGCCACCCCGGACTGGACCTGCCGGTCGTGCGTGAGAAGCCATTGCAGCTTTGTTCCGGCAGCATTCGGTACCACGTTCATTCCAGTTCGATCGGCCAGCTCCAGTCGCTTGGATTGAGGCATCCCAGTGCAGAAGTCCCGGGTGCGTCGGTCCTGCCACCCGATGGCGCGGCCCACTGGTCTACCGGTGCGCCGTTCCCACATGACAGTGGTCTCGCGCTGATTGGCTATACCAATCGCCTCCACATCATCCGGGGCGAGGCGCAGATCCAGGACAACGGAATGCAACGCCCGGCGGGTTGCGGTCCACAGTTCGTCCGCATCCTGCTCGACCCATCCGTCTCGCGGCGTATGTCGCGCCACCGGCTCGAATGCTGTCGCCAGTACCCGACCGTCGCGATCGACCAAGACAACCGTGGTGCCAGAGGTGCTCTGGTCTAGGCCGATTACGTATCGAGACATCGCGGTTTCGCATTGTATCTCGCGGCCTTCGCCGCCGGTGTCGAACCAGTCTTCATCGGTTCAGGCCTTGGTCGAGAGCGACCCTCACCAGCGCAGCGACGTTGGTGACGCCGAGCTTGCGCATCGCGTCTCGGCGCTGCTTCTCGACCGTCTTCGGGCTGGTGAACAGGGCCGCTGCGATCTCGCGGCTCGTGTGCCCGTCCACGATCTGCGCGACCACCTCCCGCTCGCGTGGCGACAGCCGGTCGGACAACGGTCGGGGTGGCGGGAGTTGACGAGTGAGAACGGCGGACAGCTCCGCGGAGAGGTAGATGTTTCCGGATCGGGCCGCACGCACGGCCGTGGGCAGGTCGGAGGTCAGGGACTCCTTGAGCACGTAGCCGACGGCCCCGGCAGCCAACGCCGAACGCACAGTGTCGGCCTCGCCATGTACCGAGAGCACAACCACCGCCGGGACTGCCGGAATGTCCGCATCCCGCAGGGCGGCGATGACGTCCAGTCCTACCTTGGGTGCGCGGCTCGACGGTCGGTCGGCGTCATATGACATCGTCAGATCGAGGACGATGACGTCCGGCTGGGTCTCGATGGCACGCGCAACTGCCTCAAGGCCGCTGGACGCCTGGCCGACAACCGTGATGTCATCGGTCTCCGAGAGCACACCGCACACCCCGTGGCGGACTATGGGATGGTCGTCAGCGACCAGGACACGAATGCTCACGATGTCTCCGCTTCCGGCCAACGCGGCACCGTCCCGGTGATCCGCGTGCCCTTGCCCGGGCGACTATCAATCTGCACACCGCCGCCGAGCATGGCTAGCCGCTCGAACATGCCGGGCAGCCCCATCCCGTCGGGGATGGCATCGGTGTCGAACCCGATCCCGTCGTCCTCGACAGCGAGGCTGATCGTGTCCTCGTCGAACCCCAGGCTCACCCAAACCGCCCGCGCGTGGGCGTGCTTGATGGTGTTGTTGAGCCCCTCCTGCAACAGCCGGTACAGGCTGGCGGCGCGGGTCTCGTCCAGAACGGGCAACTCCGCCTCAGCGTCGAAGTCAATCACCAGTCCGCTCGCCTGCGCTGTGGTGACGCAGTAGTCCGCCAGCGCCTGGGCGAGGTCAGTGTCATGGAGTGCTGGAGGGCGGACCCGATAGAAGAGCTGCCTCATCCGCTTGGCTAGCGTCTCCATCTGCGCGGTCACCTCCCGCAACGTGGTAGCGACTTCGGGCGGGACCGGTGTCCTCGCGGTCAATACCCGGAGTTGCATCAGCACGGCAGTCACACCCTGGCCGAGTTCATCGTGCAAGTTCTGAGAGATGGCGCGCCGCTCATCCTCCTGCAGCGTCAGGGCCCGCAGACGCAGCCGCTTCAGCTCTTCCACAGCGCGTACGTGGGCATCGATGTCCCGGTGCAGGAAGGCCACCTTCTGGATTCCAGGCCCGCCTCCGCCAACGGGGATCACCGTTGTGCGGACCCACCTCCCGTGAAGCTGATCCACGAAACACACGGGATCCGCGGTGGAAGCAACCTGCGAAAGCACGATCCGGCGTTGGTTCACGCGCTCGGTGTTCACCGCCGACCACAGGCTGGTACCGGGCAGGTGCTCAGCCGAACCTTCTGGCCACGCGCTGAAGCGCCCGGCAGCGGACAGCACGATGCCGTCCAGATCGACGACGAGCACGTCGTCGTCCGGGTCGTGCAGCAGAGTCGTCATACCCACTCCCCCTCCTGCCTCGACTTACCTCAGATTAGGGCCCACCAGCCGGCGTGGTCGACCTTCTTGGGTAGGACGCCGCCATATTGCTCCATTGGAGTACTCCAAATTCCCGCATCGGATAATCCCGATTTGGTGGTTTGCCCGCCTTCACGCGGTCGGTACCGGATTTCTAGTATTCAGTCGTTCGATCTGAAGCGCCGCGCCGGAAGCGGCCCCAAGATCCCGTCAAAGGAGACCTCATGGGCTTCGAATGGATGTACCTACTCGCCGCCATCGGCGGCGGTATGTTCGGTGCGGCGATAGGTGGGGTGCCAGCGTTCGTGCTAGCCGGCGTAGCCGCCGCCGGCAGCTACGGCTACTCCGTCATCGCTGGCACCAACCCTGACTTGCACCTCGCCTCACTGTCCGCGCTCGGCCCCTTCGGACCGTTGCTGAGCCCAAACATCGCGTTCGCGGGCGGTGTCGCTGCTGCGGCCTACGCCGCTCGTCGCGGACTGCACCCGTCCGGCAATGACACAGTCACCCCGCTCATCAGTCTCAACCGACCCGACGTGCTAGCCGTCGGAGGCCTATTCGGTGGCTACGGGTACCTGCTGCAATGGGCGTTCACGAACTTCTCCCCGGTTATCGCCGGCAACATCGTGGTGACGCCGATTGTCACCGCGATCGTGGTCAGCAACATGACAGCTCGATTGGTCTTTGGGCGCGCCGGGCTCACCGGCCGTCCCGAGGCCGGTATGTCGCGGTGGGCGCCATCAAGTACCCATCAGTGGCTTCCTTGGCAGGAGCGGCCGGCACAGGTTCTCACGGTCGGGTTCGCACTCGCGCTGCCCACGGCGTACCTCGTCGCGCAGATCCCCGCGTTCGGATTCGATCTGGGCCTGGCGATCTCTGCCACTTGGCTGTTGTTCCTTTGCCTCGGGTTCAAGACCCCGGTGGCTCATCACATCACCCTGGGAGCCACCATTGGCGTTCTGGTGCTTGGGAAGGTCGGCTGGGGCATCGCCTTCGGAGTTGCCGGAGCCTGCATCGGCGAGCTTGCCGCATGCCTGTTCCAATACCACGGTGACACCGCGATCGATCCCCCTTCGGTGGCGCTGTTGGTGCTGTGGCTGGTCGCCGTGTCGATGGCCCCAGTGCTTCGCGACGCATCCACAACGGTCGCGGGCGTCGTCGGAGTGCTCCTCGTCGCGGTGACGTTCGGGCTGTTGCTGCTGGCCAAGAGGGCCACTATCGGGCTGCCCATCGCGGACGAATCAGGAATCGAGCCCGCATCCGCATGAACCAAGACCACAATCACCAAACACTGCAATGAAGGAGACGCCATGACCACCAAGAAGATCCTGTGCTTCGGGGATTCGCTGACCTGGGGCTGGATGCCCAAGACTCCGATCGTGCCCACAGAGCGCTACCCGCGAGACGTGCGCTGGACCGGCGTCCTTGCGGCCGAACTGGGACCCGACTACGAGATCATCGAAGAAGGCCTCAGCGGCCGCACCACGTCCGCCGACGACCCGACCGACCCTCGCCTCAACGGCGCGACCTACCTCCCCTCGGCGCTGGCCACCCACCTGCCGCTCGATCTGGTTGTGCTGATGCTGGGCACCAACGACACCAAGAACTGGTTCAACCGCTCGGCGTTCGACATCGCAACCGGGCTGAGCATCCTGGCGGGGCAGGTCTTGGCCTCCGCCGGCGGCGTCGGCACGGCCTACCCAGCACCGCGCCTGCTCATCGTCGCGCCGCCGTCTCTTGCCGAGATCGCCGACCCGTGGTACAGGGAAGTCTTCGCCGGCGGCCAAGAGAAGACGGCGCAGTTGCCTCCGCTCTACCGAGGCGTGGCCGACGTTGTCGGAGCGTACTTCTTCGACGCCGGCTCAGTGGTCAGCACTGACGGTGTGGATGGCATCCACTTCACCGAGGACAACAACCGTGACCTCGGACGCGCACTCGCCCCTGAGGTCCGTCGCATCCTCACCTGAGCTGCGTCGCTACGGTGGCTGCGACCGAGAGCACTCGAAGCTACCTGCGTGACCAGACCGATGACTCCCAGCATCATCGGCTGGATCGCCCGGTGGGCGGCATCGGTCAGTGCCGTCCGCCGGGCGTTCTGTCGACCAGGTTCTCCTGCGAGCACGCCGAACGCGATCTGATCCGGCGCGCGAAGCACCACAACATGCACAAGCCCTTCGGCTGCGAGAGGCCACAGCTGGGTTTGTCCGATGAACGGTGTAATGGCGTTCAGATCGCGTCCCTACGGGTGGTGGGCTTTCCGGGGTGATTGCCTCGGTGCCTACAGGTCGCTGCCGGTGATGGCGGCGACAGCCTGATTATCGCCTGGCTTGGTGAGTAGCGCCATGGATCCTTCGGAGAGGTAGCGGCGTTCGTCGATGGTCCATTCGTCGTTGGTGTCGGTCAGGATCATGCCGACGAGCCTGATCACGCTGGCTTCGTTGGGGAAGATGCCGACGACGCGGGCTCGTCGTTTGATCTCCTTGTTGAGCCGCTCCAGCGGGTTCGTGGACCAGATCTTGCGCCAGTGCGCCCGGGGGAAGGCGGCGAAGGCGAGGACCTCGGTCTTGGCCTCATCCATGTAGGGCCCGATCTTGGGGATCCGGGCGGCGAGCTGGTCGCGGACCTGTTCCCAGCAGGCGGCCACGGTCTCGGCGTCGGGTTGGGCGAAGATGGTGCGGAACAGGGCCGCGACCATGTCCATCTGGTTCTTCGGCACCATGGCGAGCAGGTTCCGGGCGAAGTGGACCCGGCACCGCTGGTGCCCCGCACCTTGGAAGGATCGTGCGATCGCGGCCACGAGGCCGGCGTGCTGGTCGCTGATGACGAGCCGGACCCCGGCCAGGCCGCGGCTCTTGAGGTGGGTGAGGAACTTACGCCAGAACACCTCGTCCTCGCTGTCACCGACGTCGAGCCCGAGGATCTCCCGACGCCCGTCGGCGGTGACACCGGTGGCGACCACGACCGCTTTGCTGGTGACCAGCCCGCCGCCGCGGACGTGGAGGTAGGTGGCATCGAGGAACACATACGGATAGCTGGTGGCATCGAGGCGGCGGGTCCGGAACCGGCCGACCTCCTCATCGAGACCGGCACAGATCCGGGACACCTCGGACTTGGAGATCCCGGTGCCGCCCAGCGCCACGACAAGGTCGTCGACGTTGCGTGTCGACACCCCATTGACCCAGGCTTCCATGATCACCGCGTACAGGGCCTGGTCGATCCTGCGGCGGGCCTCGAGCACGCTGGGGAAGAACGAGCCGGCCCGCAGTTTCGGGATCGCCAGCTCCACCGTGCCGGCCTTGGTCATCAACTCCCGCGGTCGCGTGCCGTTGCGCTCAGTGACCCGCTCCGGGGTGCGCTGGTAGCGGCCGGCGCCGATCACCTGGGCGGCTTCGACCTCGATCAACTCCTGGAGCACCAGCCGGACCGACTCGCGAACCAGGTCAACGCCGTCACCGGCACGGAATGCGTCCAACAACTCGGACACGGCAGAATCAGACAGGGCCATCGGTAGTGAACTCCTTCGATGCGTGCTTGGCCGTACACACCGAAGAATCACGCCGATGGCCCGCCTCTCAGCTCAGGCCACGCCGACCCCCGAAACCCCACCACTCGCTGGGACTCTCACGGCGTTCATCTTCTATGGTTCTTCGTGGCTGCGGGCATGCGGTCGGCGACGGTGACGCCGGGCCCGATACCGCCCGCTCGGCACGGCGAGATCTCGCCGAAGGTGCGCTTCTCCGGCGCGCGCTTGCCGGCCATCGTCGCAGGCCTCAGACCGCGGTCGGACGGTCGTAGCGTGGCTTGAGTAGCCGGTCGACGTCCTCAGGTCGCAGGCGCAGGATGCGGCGACCGGTCATGAACGCGGGCAACTCGCCGCTGGCGATCCGTCTGCGCTGAGTGTTCCGGCTGATCCCGGTCCGCTCACAGGCCTGGGCGAAAGTCTCGTAACGCTGGGTGGGCATGGCTAATCCTTCCTGGCTCCTTGACTTGCAAACCGGCGCGATCCGGACAGCGGTGGCCGGAGGTTCTTTGGTGAAGGGGTCAGACTGCTGCCGAGACCCGGGGGATCGAAGGTCGGAGATCGGCTCGACAGGTGTTTCGCGCCGGGTGCCCGGAGTGGCGTTCAGATACCCCCTGGGGTAACAGTTTCTGTACAGTTCTTGGGGGCGAATGGGGGGCAGCGGGGCCGAATCAGGGGCAGAAACGGCCCCCGGAGGGCCTACGTGAGCACACCTGAACGATCCCGAAATCGGGGCAAAAGGGCTAGTCACGGGCATTTAGCCTGGCAAGAGCCAGAGCACAAGAAAGTGCGCGAGAGAGGAGTTGAACCTACCACGGGATGCAATCTAAACCCTTATTGACTAGGCATTATGCACAGTTCTTACGCCGTTCGGCGAGCCTCGTGGGGCAGATGTGGGGCAGCATGCAGGCCGTTTGGGGCCCGAGTTCGGGTCGCCTTGGATTCCGGACCGGGACGGTTCGCACGGTCACGCTGTTTCGATCGTGAGTTCAGCGGGTGGAGGCGGTGATGCTTGGTGCCCGGTCGAGCAGGTCGGCGCAATTCATCCGCGACGTTAAGTAGATGGGTGCCGTCGATCGGCACGTCGAGCCCTCCGGCGGCACGGCGACGAGGATCCGGTCGAAGTCGTGCCGGATCCAGTCCAGTGCCGTGCAGGTGTCCGCGGAGAGGACCATTCTGTTCAGTGTGCGCCGCGGCCAGCTCCAACACCACCGGTCGTGCCCATGAGCCAGCATCCGTGGACAGAAACGCTGCTCAGCCCACGGCCGGGTTGACTGACCGTCCCGCAACTGGCGCGGGCACCGGAGGGGATGTCCCCCCAGGGTGTGAGTGTGGCTGCTCAGCGACAGGTGTCGAGGAAGGCCCGCACGGGGCCCAGGTTCTGGCTGCTCAGTCGGTAATGGGCCCATCGTCCGCGTTGTTCCCGCTGCAGTAGGCCGGCGGCGACGAGCTTCTTGAGGTGGTGTGACAGCGTGGGTTGCGAGATGCCGAGGGCGGTGGGCAGGTGGCAGGCGCACGCTGTGGTGTCGGGGGACTCGGCGATCAGTCGCAGCAGGCGGAGCCGAACGGGGTCGGCCATGGCCTTCAGCAGCACCGCGAGGTCCTCTGCTTCACCGGCCGGCATGAGGTCTTGCAGCTCGGCGGCCGCACACTCGATGGTCTCCAGCACCCGGGTCATGACATCACCAGGGCGGGGCGTCGAACGCCGCTCGGCTCCTCCTGGAGGAGGGGGACGAGGGCGAGCCGGCTCGCTCTCCGGCTGACGGCGTCGATGGGGCCCTGCTCCTGACGGGCCCGGTGGGCCAGGAGGGGCGACGTGGTGTCGGCGGCGGCGAGGGTCTGGTTGATCACCCAGCCCCACGGCTGGATGCCGGCCCGCCTGAGGTCGTCTTCGAGGATGCCGGCCTCGAGGACCGGGGTGGTTTCGGCGAGGGTGATGAGCAGGATCTTGGTGTACTCCGGATCCTGCAGTCGCATCATCGGGGTCGTAAACGGGGTGCCGGCGCGCATGTTGCGGGCGATCTCACGGTGGTAGGAGCCCGCGGCGTCCATCAGGAGCAGGGTGTGGCCGGTGGGGGCGGTGTCCATCACCACGAAACTGCGCCGGGCCTGGCTGACCAGGCGGGAGAACTTCTGGAAGACCGCGACCTCCTCGGTGCACGGGGAGAGCAGGTCCTCTGCGAGGACGGCCCGCCCGGCCTCGTCCAGGTCCTTGCCCTTGGTGGCCATGACGTGCTGGCGGTATTCGGCAACGGCCAGCACCGGATCGATCCGGGACGTTGTCAGGTTCGCCAGTTCGCACTGATCGCCGAGGGTGGCGTCCAGGTGGCTGGCCGGATCGGTGGTGGTGAGGTGCACCTGATGCCCCCGCTCCGCGAGACGGGCGGCGATCGCGGAGGCGATGGTGGTCTTGCCCACCCCACCCTTTCCCATGCACATGATGAGGCCGTGGCCGCTCGCGGCGAGCTCCTCGACCATGTCGTCCAGCGATGGCATCCGTTCGCCCGTGCGAGTCGCCGAGGGTTCGTCGGGCGCGCCGTCGGAGTGGCCCAGGAGGGACCGGAGCGCATCGAGGCCGACCATGTTGTCCGGCTTGAGTTCGATGATCTGGCGTGGGATGTCGGCCAGGGCTGCCGGGATGGCCTGGATCGCTGCCGACTCCCGCTCGCTGATGGCCCGGGTGAGCGCATCGGTAACCGCGCTGCGGGGTAGGACACCGTTGACGATGACGCTGCTGGGCTTGATGCCGGTGATGGCCAACTCGTCGGCGGTCCGGGCGATCTCAGCCAGGCTCGATGGCTGGGCTCGGGCGACGAGGATGAGGCTGGTCACGGTCGGGTCGGCGAGCGCCTTCACCGCGCCGGAGTAGATGGCACGCTGCCTGTCGAGCCCGGAGAGCGGGCCGAGGCAGGACGCGTCCCCTTTGCCGGCGTCGAGGAAGCCGGTCCAGGCGCCGGGCAGCTTCAGCAGCCGGATCGTGTGCCCGGTGGGGGCGGTGTCGAAGATGACATGGTCGTAGTCGGCCACCAGCTTCGGGTCGGTGAGCAGGCCGGTGAACTCGTTGAACGAGGCGATCTCGGTGGTGCAGGAGCCGGAGAGCTGTTCGGTGATCGCAGCGATCTCCTTCTCCGGGAGCAGACCCCGGACCGGGCCGATGATCCGCTCGCGGTAGGCCTCGGCGGCCTGCTCGGGTTCGATCTCGAGAGCGTCCAGCCCGGGAACCGCTGCGACTGGTGTGATCGTGTTGCCGATGCTCTGGCCGAACACTTGGCCGACGTTCGAGGCGGGGTCGGTGCTCACCAACAGCACCCGGTGGCCCGCTCCGACCAGCCGCAGGGCGCTCGCGCAGGCCAGGGAGGTCTTGCCGACCCCGCCTTTCCCGGTGAAGAACAGGAACCGTGTGGGGGTGTTCAGGAAGTCCATCACCGGGTCAGCAACAGCTGCTGCTGGATCCGCCGCAGCAACCCTGCGACGGGGCGGTGGCGGCCAACGAGAGGAGCTTCGGCCCAGCGGCGAGCCCGGCGTAGCGGGCCAGCATCGCCCGGGTCGGGTAACGACCGGTCAGCACGGTCACATCGTCGACCAGGACCAGCGGCAGGCCATCGGAACCGGCGGCGGTGAGGAAGTTCTTCACCACCGGGTTGGTCACGAAGGCGGTCGGATCGTTGGCCAGATTGTGCCGCGCGATGTCGACCCCCTGCTGCTTGAAGTAGTCCAGGTCGGCGCTGAAGTCCACGAGAGCCTGGTCCACATCCTCACCACACACCCCGGTGTTGCAGCACAAGGCGGGCTCGAACACACGAATACTGACCACGCTCACTCCTCCATCGACACATCGACAACTATCAATACGATTGTAGCGCAGAGGATTCATGAGCTCAATCCGGCGGGCTGCACAGGGCCGCGCCCAGCCGCGGCTCCGCGTCCGCCGTGGCGTTGCCGCCTGGCCGGCGCGGTGCATGGTTCGGGGTACCCCGCGTTCCACCTACGTCGGTGGCGCGTTGGGCGGTGGTCAACCAACCAGCGGGCCGAGCAGTTCCTTGACCTGAGCGGTGGTGGGGACGCGTCCGGAGAGGACAACCTGCTCGTCGACGACGAGGCCCGGGGTGCGCATGATCCCGTAGGAGGCGATGTCGGCGTAGTCGGTCACCTTCTCGAACGTGGCTTCGATGCCCAGGTCTGAGACCGCCTGCTTGGCGGCCTTCTCGAGGTTGACGCAGTTGGCGCAGCCGGAGCCGAGGATCTTGATGTTCACTGTCGGGTTCTCTCTTGGTGGTGGTTTACAGGATGGCGTTGAACAGGTAGCCGACGGCGATAATGCCGATGGCGGTGACGGAGATGAAGACGGCGATCAGCTTGGGCTTGAGGACCCGGCGGAGCAGGATCATCTCGGGCAGGCTGAGGGCGACGGTGGCCATCATGAAGGCGAGCAGAGTGCCCATCGGCATGCCCTTGGCGTAGAGGGCGTCGATCAGGGGCAGGATGCCAGCCGCATTGGAGTACAGCGGCACCCCGACCAGGACGGCGATGAGGACGGCGAACGGGTTGTCGGGGCCGGCGTAGGTGGCGAAGAAGTCCTCCGGGGCCCAGCCGTGGATGGCGGCACCGAGACCGATACCGACCAGGAGGTAGGGCCAGATCTTGCGCAGGATCGAGGCGACCTCCTCGATGCCCATCTGGATCCGGTCATCCCAGGACAGGCCGGCGGTGGAGTCGATGACGTGTCCGCGGAGCTTGGTCTCGAACACGAACGGCTCCACCCAGCGTTCGAGCTTGAGCCGTCCGATGGTGAAGCCGGCCAGGATGGCGATCACGAGCCCGGCGCCGACGTAGAGCATGGTCGGGCCGACGCCGAACAGGCCCAGCAGCAGAGCGATGGCGACCTCGTTGACCAGGGGGCTGGCGATCAGGAAGCTCATCGTGACCCCGAGCGGGATGCCCGAGGCGACGAAGCCGATGAAGGCCGGCACTGCGCTGCACGAGCAGAACGGGGTGACCACGCCCAGCCCGGCGGCGAGCACGTTGCCGATGCCCTCGCGCTTGCCGCCCAGCAGTGCCCGGGTCCGTTCCACGCTCATGAACGACCGTGCCACGGTCACCAGGAAGATGATTCCGGCCAGGAGCAGGATGATCTTGATGCTGTCGTAGAAGAAGAAATGCACCCCGCTGCCAAGCCGCGAGGCCAGATCGAGCCCGAAGGCACCGCCGATCAGCCAGTCCCAGAACGGCTCATTCACCAGGTACAACGCCCACCACAGCGCAACCGCGAGCAGCAGGCCGCCCCATCGCCGAAGCGACGCGCGGCGCGTCTCGGGTTGGGTCGTCGTGGTCACTTCACGACCACCAACTGCCGGGCCACCGATGCGGGATCGGGCAGGGCGGCACGGAGTCGCTCCAGCGCACCCTCGGTGAGGGTGTAGTCGATCCACCGTCCCCGCTTGGCGCCCTCGATCAGGCCGGCCTCGCGCAGCACCTTCAGGTGGTAGCTGAGCAGGTTGCCCGGGATCGGCGGCTCGGGCTGCAGATCGCACACGCACCGGGTCCGCCCGACCAGAAGGTTCAACAGTTGCAGGCGGATCGGATCCGCGACGGCGGAGAGCAAGGCGGCCGCCTCCGACCATCGTTCAGGACCTGTTGAATCAACCATGCTTGAAGTGTCTGCCTGACCCTTCGACGTGTCAAGTCAGCCGAGGAGAGCGAACACCCGTTGGGCCGCGAGCAGAACCAGCGCGACCGCGAAGATCCTGGTCAGGGTCAGGCTCTTCACCCGGTTGGCCATGAACCGGGCCCCCCATTGGGCTCCGGCGATCGCGGCGACCGTGGTCATCACCAGGAGCGTCCAGTCGAACCGAGCGTCAGGCAGGTGCGCAATGAACGCCGAGAACGAGGGCAGGGTCACCACGACGCTGTTGGTGGCCGCGGCGGTGCGGGCGGCGAAGCCGAGCAGGACCAGGGTGGGCATCATCAGGAACCCGGGTCCGACGCCGAGCAGCCCGGCGAACACGCCGATCCCCGAACTCGCCCCGGCGGCCTTCCAACGCGTGGCATCGGTGATGGCCGACGGCACGGAGTCGTCCTGCTTCGGCGGGAACGCCATCCGCCAGGCCAGGAACAGAAGCACCGCCACGTACAGCCACCACAACAGGTCCGTTGAGGTGAACTGCAGCAGCCACACCCCGACCGGTGCCGCGATCGTGGTCACGATCAGAAGCGGGATGGCCGTGCGCCAGTCGATCATCTTCTTGCGGGCGAAAGCCACGGCACTGGAGATCGCCGTGACCCCGTTCAGCCACAACGACAGCGGCATGATCTCGTTCTTCAGGTCCAGGCCGAACATCGCCAGCACCGGGGTGGCGATGAACGCCACCCCCAGGCCCATCATCCCCGACAGGAACGACAACCCGAACAACACCACCGACAACACCAGGTACAGCGTCCAGCCGTCCACAAGAGTCCAGTCTCTCTTGAATCAAGGTCTACTGAACTATAGCCCGGGGGCGCCGCGCACGCAGCCACTTCCGACAAGTCAGGGTCCGGACCACGAACTCCGGATCCGCGCGCGAGCGTGGAGGGAGGAAGCCGTCCGCCCAAGCCGTCGCAGCGCCCGGCCCAGGGTGTCAGAGGTTGAGGGAGGTCATCAGGCTGCGAACGCGGCCTTCGAGTTCGTCCCTGATGGGCCGGACGTCCTCGAGGCTCTGGCCGGCGGGGTCGTCTACATCCCAGTTCTCGTAGCGCTTGCCGGGGAAGATCGGGCAGGCGTCCCCGCACC
>MTLC01001191.1_pt2 | contig 14733 bp, 13 predicted proteins | sample 1982451 | NCBI WGS metagenome assembly MTLC01 (sample SAMN05710165, study PRJNA340218) | biofilm metagenome | isolation source: sample SPH anode biofilm adapted to +100 mV | place: USA | collected 2012-02-03 | reverse complement strand
GGGGGACCCCGGCTTCCGCTGCTGGGACCAACAAAAGTCTTTATTGTGATGCCTGGACAGTTTCCTGCGCTTTAAGTTGTTGAACCTGTAATTTCAAAATCTCAGGAGCGTTTCCCAAGTCCATATGCCTTTGGAAGGTGTTGTGGAAAAAAGTAGACAAAACAATAGCCCTGTATAAGGGCTATTGTTTTGTGGTGAGATTTTTTTAAGAGTGAGTTATTTTATGCCTTGTACCTCTACATAAATTTGCTGTTTATCATTTACTTGTGCGGTGTAGGTGATTGGTTGTTTATTACCATTAGACAAATTAACATCAGCCGAGCAGCTGCTTTTTTGTGTTTTGTCATCTGTAGAATCAGTACGAATATTAGCTAAAGTCGGTTTCATTTCTTTAAATACAGAATCTATACGCGAAACAATTTTTTTTGCCGTTTCGTTTTTATCAGTAATTGCTAAAATATCTTTGTAAGTAGGTTGGGGGCCAACTGCTCCTTCAACAACTAGGTTGTATGTCATCATACGAACTTCACCATCTGATTGCGTTAACCCAGTGAATAACACGCTTGGAACTTCTTCAGCGAGTATTTTGTTAACTGTTTCTTGCACTGTGGCGTCGCTGCACTTAGGTGCAGTTTTGGTACATGCAGACAAGCTCATTGCTGCTAATAACAAAATTACAAATAACTTCATCTTCAACCTCCAAGTTAGTTATATACAGAATGCCTAAAACTATCTCGGCTCTCTGCTTAGCAGTACATACTGTTTAATGGTATCGAAAGTAGCTATACTCTATTTTTACGTCAAAAACAATTAAAAAAAAATCAGATTAGTCTTTGTTTGTGGCCACGGGGACACGCATAGGGTAATTTCATCTCCATCAAGAAATAACCCAAACACATCCCCCTCCATGAAAACTGGCAGAGCAACCAGGAGCTCATTTCCCAGAAGCGGAGCATGCTACGAAGCACGTCCCTTCCGCCCAAAACTGACGTCACCATGTAAAATTTTCAAGCAAGACATCGTCAATCCCAGCTCCGATGGTTCAGGACAAGACATCTCGAAAAGCTACATTGGCCACCTACGTCGCCCCTTCCCCCTAATCAACTCCGTCTCCTTAGATCCCAGGTAAATATCACTTCATACCAGCTAAAAGGCCCTGCTTGTCGTACTCATGCACAGAGTAAAAGTTCTTAGGCGTTCCGTTAACTAGGTATTTGATGGCAAATCCAAATCTTAACGTTCCATGAGTTGTCGGGATATCTCTTACTTTTACCGAGCCGGAACGCCGCATTTCATCTGTAAACATTTTGAAATAGGTTATTGTATTGGTGTCTGTGCTTTCTGGCGGCAGCTCGAGATTTAGATTGCTCAGTGTGTTAATTTTGTCCTGGTAGTAGGTCGACACCGAAGAGACAGTTACAAACTCACCGCTCTTGTTAGTTATTTTTAGACCAATCCCATCGTACGACAACCGGAGAATAGCATCTTCCTTCTCGTACCTTGGGTTTAAGAATTTAACGGCATCAAGCCTTGCTTCTTCTGCTCGAGAAGCTACGGCTTTGCTGTAGTCTTCATATTTCGCCTCTTTTGATATCAGTGGCTCCAGGTCTGTGAAGCACTGCTGACCTTCAATTTGTTTTGAAGTCACCTTGTAGATAGCACCGGGTTTGTCACTTCTGGTTAGAAAGTCTTTTTGTCGCTGAACAAAAGGTGTGTGGTAATCCCCTTTAAACTGGGTCCCGGGTATTACAAATATTTTGACAGTGCATTGATGTTCAATGTCATAAAAAAGTCCATATCTGTTCCAGAACCCCTTATCAACAAGTGCCATCAACCTAGCGGAGCCACTGAGTTGGCTGATTGTTGATGCTGAACATGCTGTAGGTGTTGCTGGGAGATCAAACCTTACATGAGCTGCAAGTGACGTAGCTGGGATAGTAGTTAGAGCTATTGCCCACACTAGGATGCGATGGCTAACACGTACTGGATTTTTGGGATTCATTCCGCCCTCCTCTGATTTTTGGCTAGAGGATTTATCGGTTTGGACGCCAGAATCTTGAGGGGATTTCTGCTGCATGGTCTTTGGAGGGCGTAGGTAAGATGTTCAATATATTAATGTTTTGGTTTATTTGAGGCCGAGCTTAGATTGATAAGTTACATGTAACATCGGGGGCAGGTCTTTACTCTTGCTCCTACATCACTCCTGCTTGGTCGAGATACTTCTTCGAATTGTCAGCGGTTAAACAAGAATAAAGACCGCCCATCATGTCCCCGCGTCCTCGTCACATCACTCCTAGAATCCAGCCTTCCAGTCGGGCATCTTGGTCTTTCTCCGGTAACAGATGCGGCTTCAGATAACCGGCCATCGTGCCATCCAGATCAGCATGGCGCAGCCAGGCAGCGGCTGCATAAGCATCCTGCTGGTCACTGGTGCGGTCTTCGCGCGGGTAGCTCTTGTTCCAAAGGGATGGGTAGATTTCGACCAGGGCCGATTTGCCCGGAGGTATGCCCCATCCGTCAAAGGGCCAGAAGTGAACGCACTCTCCCAACTGTAACCGTATAAAGCGCAGCCATGGGAGTCCGGCGTGTGTCGATTTGGCCACCGATCCGGGAACATCGAAATGAAAAACCGACTTTGCGCTCGCCCGTTTCTCCGTGATGCGACGCCAATGGGAGTCGCCGTAACGAGCCTTGGCATCGCCACATAGGCCGTCCCGGATGGAATTTACGGAGGTGTGCTCGCCGTCGGTCGGCCAGTGGTGTTGGAAGTCATCGAGAAAGGTTGGCCAGTCGTATTCGAGGTGATGAACCTTAAAATAAGGCATAGGGAAGGAGAAGCCATGGTCGATGCCGACGATGGTAGGGACGCCTTCGGAGAGGAGCGTGACCAGCCAATGAGCAATCCCGCGCCTGGTCCAGTACTTGTGCTGGCGGGGAGGGGGCTCCACTTCGATTGGTGAACAATCCCGATTCGCCATGTAAATGCGAAGCCCGCTCAGGCTGTCATCGGGAGTTTGCGCGCCGGAATAGTCGATGCCGATGTAACGATTGAATGCGGGGTGGGTCACAATGTGCCTCCCTGGCATTACGAGAGTGCTCTTTGAGATACGTGCAGTTTATATGTTTTTATACAATCAATGCACAAAAAGCTACAAAGTCAGCCATGAAAGGCGATCACGTGGAGCCTGGACAAGGTTTGTAGTGTCGCAATGCGCCTTATGTAATAAAGCCTTAATGGCTTGAAAGAAGAATGATGCGGGGGAGAGGGGGGACGTTGCTGACATTTAGACTTTCTTTCTTTGTTGCGTCTGCAAATCTCGAAATATCAACAACGTCCCTCAGTGTCCTCCCGCGCCTCTCCACCTCTTCCCTGTACTATGCGAACAGTTCCCGGTCCCGTATCTTGACAGGATCCGAATAGTGTTCCTCCCACCAAGCTTTTTCCCCTGCATCCCTCGGAGGCTTTGCTAACTCGAGCCTTCGAATCGCGGCTTCCTTTTGTGCGACCCGGAAGTGGTAGTGGTCGAATATACGCAGCGCCTCGACCATGTAGGAAACTGCTACCCGCCGGTCCCTGATGAGGAGGAGGTTCTCTCCGTTTTTTGTGTCTGCGGCATCAGAAAAGTTGTATGAGCCGAGATACACCCTCGCAGAGGGCTTGTTGAAGTCAATGACCACGAATTTGTGGTGCATTCTGATGCCGCTTCCTCCCCCCGGTTCAGGCTTGAAGGGCTCCGGCACGTCCTTTCCCAGTTCTTCGGCATATACCGGCGCCAGGTTTCCATCCGGCTTCTGCAGCTCAATTTTGGTCTTTTTGTCGGCAACCCCGTACACAAAAGTATCTGGCCTGTTGGTCACTATTTCTATAGCTTTCAGGATCGGGCCAGGGGTCTGCGAAAGGAAGGCTAAGGAGTAGAACAAACTTGATTCAGTGTTTTGCTCGATGTCATCAGCGATCTTTTGCAGCAAGGCGTTCGACGGCGAATGTGGAGAAAATGCCACTTGCGCCGCGATCCCGTCCAGACCCAGGTCCGTCCATCCAGCCGAAGCGGTCCCTACGAAATCAGACGGCTCATCGGAGTTCCAATAGTTTTCGAATGCTGCGAGGTAGGCCGCAACACAGCCACCTCCTCGGAGGAGGACTGCATTGTTCGACTGTATGTAAAAGCCGCGCCAGGAGAAATTGGTGGACCCACACGCTACAGCCGGCTTCCTACCCTTGACGATAATGGTTTTATTATGTTGCAGTTTTCCCATTGACTGCCTTTTGACGTTGGTCACTCCAGCGCTCGCCTTGAGAAGTTTTTCTGCTTCATTCTCGGCAGAACCGGCCTTCCCGTGCGCTCCTTCTTTGTCGATGATCACCATCAGCCTCGACCCGAGCTTAACAAGCCGGGAGACCACTTCCGGCTCGTTTAGGTCATAGGCGATTACCTTGACTTGGGCGGTCGTATCGGCTACGGCCTCGTCGAGAAGGTCCAAAATAGCGTCCCGCGCCTCGAACCCCATCCATGCCAGCGCCTCCTGTGCCTTTGGATGAGTCGGATTGAAGGACAGGCCATCCTCTGCCTTCTTTGGCAGCAGAGTGTTAATACCCTCCTTGCCGTAACGGTCGATGAACCCTTGGGAGGAGACGAAACCGCGGGTATAGCAAACGTTCAGCTTCCCGGTGTAGGTCTCCCGACGTAACTCTATCTCCACCCTTTGGCTTTCACCGTAGCTCAATTCATCAGAATCGTTCATAAAGACGGGTGTCACTCGGTAAGTGAAGAGCCCCTTTAACTCCGCATTGCGTGGGAAATGAACCCATCGGAACTTCTGGATTGGGGAGAGCCTGGTGGAGGTGCAATCACCAGTTGCGCCAGTGAAGCAGAGCCGGTTTTTAAGGACGAAAAACTTCTCCCCATTCGGCTCCTTGTACTCTATAGCAAAGCCGACAAAGTCCTGCGGTGGCGTCCCAGTTGCCCAATTCATTGCCAAAAGAGCCATTCCGTCACCGCGGTGCACCTTCAGCGTGAACAGTGCCGACTCATTCGTAGCCACTACCTGGAATTCCTCCATAATGTCCTCCCTCATGGACTCCGTCGCTTTAGTACCGGCCGCATCAACAGCTATAGGCCTTCGATGTCGCGAAAGCAAAACTGACTGCGACTGGCGCTGCTTTAGCATCGCTGGGGGGCCGCAGTGGTTTACTTCAGGAAAATAAATTTCGTCTGTACTGTTCCATCATCGAGAGCAACTTGTATCTGCCAGGTGCCAGTTGTAAGACTTTCGGTGTTGAGATTGTATATATAGTAACCATCACTAAATCTAAATCTGTTTCCCGTATCTGCAGCACTTGTTGAACTGACCACTATTGGGACACCATCAGGCAGCACGCCCGAATATTTTTGAAGTGATATTGTTACTATAGCTGTGTTCACATCGGTCAACAAAAGTTTTACAGGTATTGTACTACCCAGTTTAAAAGGCTTGTCTAGGTTCACCGGTTGGAGGAAACCACCAAAATTATACACCACACTGTAGGAAGCTGTAACGGTTCGCTGGTTCCCTGCGTTATCGGTTGCAGTTACTGTATAGACATAAGTTCCAACTCCGTTTGGAATCCCTCCTGTTAGTGCAGCATTCTGGGTAGCCACACCGGATAGATCGTCAGTAACGGTATACCCTGCAGTCGGCACATCCCCTAAGATATATGTCATGCCGTTGGATATTCCTGTGATGGAAATATCCGGCGGGGTATTGTCAATAGGGGGTGGGGCGAAGGCCTCAAGGTTCGCAAGGATTCCCGAAAGGCCATATCCTCCTGAGATGTATATGATTTTGCCTATTGCGCCAGCCGCAGGCTGGGCACGTTTTGTAGGCATTGGAGCCATAGTTGTCCATGTGTCAGTTTTGGGATTGTAAGCTTCGACGGTGTCAATAACAACCATACTGGAATCAATCGTGCCTCCTATGGCATAGATAATTCCATCGATGACTTCTACAGCTGGTTGGTATCGCGCCGTTGGCATAGAGGCCTTGGTTGTCCAAGTGTCGGTCGAAGGATCGTAGGCTTCTACTTTAGAAGAAGGATTTCCATCTGAACCTCCTATTGTATAAATTATTCCGTCAACAACCCCAAGGCCATAAAAGTGCCGGCCAGTTGGCATAGGCGCCAAATTTGGTGTCCACGTATCTGATTGTGGATCATAAGCTTCTACGGTATCAGTAATTCCTACCCCAGGAATGTAGCCTCCGATTGTGTAAATGATTCCGTCAACAACTCCTGCTTGGAAGTAAGGTCGTGGTTTAGGCATGGGACTTAGTCCCGTTATCCAGGTATCTGTAGCAGGATTGTAGGCCTCGACGGTTGCCTCAGTCCACCAGCCAGCCCATCCTCCGATCGCGTAAATTTTTCCGCCCGTCACGCACATTCCAAAACTATTTCTTGGTGTGGGCATAGGGGCTTTTGTCGTCCATTGATCGGTTTCAGGATTGTAAGCATACAGTGCTTGATCGGGAGGGTATGGAAAAGGCCAGGCTACAGTTTTCACAACATAGAATATGTTATCAACAACCGCCCCCTTTGGAGCGCCATTTGCGCTCGGCATTGGAGCCTTAGTCGTCCAGGTGCCATCCCCGGCCGAAACAATGTTGGGGACTGAAAAAGTGACCAGGAGAATGAACGTCATTAACATCATCGAGAAAACCGACTTCTTACTCTTCTTATTCATAGTTAACTCTCCTCTGTTGGGGTACGAAGCAAAGGCTAGTTTCCATTGCACTCACCCACGGATATCACCCCCTTTCTCTTAAAGTAAAATCCGACATCTGCTAAATTGTTTACACTAACTCGCAATTTGTTCAGGATAGTTTATTGCTCATTCTACGGGGTCTGTAGGCAGCTTGTTTTATGCCTGAGTACTCACTTGCTCAGGCAGAAGTTTTGCAGGAACAGGAGTTGTCTTCTGAGGGCGGCGGGGTGCATGCCACCCACGCAGGCGATTAAAGTGTTTATCCCAACTTGGGATGTGACGAGCACAGGGGATTGGTGGGTGCTCCGAAGTAACCGTGGTGCGATTCGCCCTTGATGCTCTTTAAAACAACAGGTGCGGACCTTCCGCAAGCTTAAATTCGGCAGCAAAAAGAGGATGAAAATGGGTGACACGAGAGGGAAAGGACCATCGTTTTTTCTAGCAAAAGCCTCTCCATTTTGTAATTACCTGTTTTTACGTAAAATCACTTCAGAAGTGGTGCTCTGCGAAGTAACATTTGTTAGGGAATCCGACAGATTTGTTAAGATAGTCGACACAGAAATGGCACAGCCGCTGGGGGGGATAGAGGGACGCCCAATAATTATGCGTTACCCATGGCCACGGAAGAAACGCATGAAATCATGGGCGTCCCTATGTCATGACCGCAGTACCGGAACTCCGATAATGCCTCAAAGGTTGGGACAAGGCCTGCACGTAATTGGTTGAGGTGGATGTATCTCACCAGTTCCAGCAAATAGACCTCTTCCTGGCACAGTATCGACTTGTATCGGTTCTGAAACAGATGCCCGTTACGACGATGGCGTAAGTTGAAAGTAGTAGCGTAGCCTCCCAGTAATCTCTGCATCAAGCCAGAAATAGGAATATTCCCTGTCTGTAGCAGTAGATGGATGTGATTTGGTATCAATGCCCATGCAAAGCATCTGGTAGAGTGGGCGGTCGTAAGCTCGATGAGTCTGGAGACGAAAGAGCCTAGCGGTGCCCTAGCTGTGCCGGTCTTGAAAAATAGGTTTTCTGAAGTTGAGGGGGCTTATTTTCAAGACTTGGCACCGACCACCCCAAGAACGTCGCTTGGTGCCTTTGACTACGCCTTTCTTCTTTTTTTGATCTTAGACCAATTTGCTATGAGGCGGCTGCAAAACTCTTTTTCGGTTACAACAGTTTTTCTGGGATCCTTTTTCATTATTCCGCAGGCGTATTTGTAATCCCGAAAGGAATATGTACAGACGGAAGTACGCTGGCTGCAGGTTCCAAGTGAAGTTTCTGGTCATCGAAGAATATATGCGGTTCAAGCACTTCAAGCACTCTTTTCTTCTCAATTCCCCCGAGAAAAAAAGCTTCATCAACATTTATCCCCCAAGTCCGCATAGTATTGATAACTCGTTCATGTGATGGGGCACTTCGTGCCGTTACGATGGAAATGCGCAATTTAGGACTGTAAGAGACATCAGAGAAAGCTATTTTTTCTTCCATTTTTTGTATCGCAGAAATTTTTTCTAAAAAAACCTTTAATGGTCCGGGATTGTGAGCAATATCGACTTTGTCTGTTTCATGTTCGTGAAACTTAGTAAGATCATGAGTTTTTTGAAAGACAGCCTCTGCTTCGTCATCAGCCAAAACACCGTCGAAGTCGAAAGCAATTCTTAGCTCATTATCTTCCACATTGTCGACTATTTTTGAATCAAGAACTTGACCAGCAGGATAGCCTGCTAGTATCGTTTGTTTCACATCAGCCTCATTAGCTGACAGAAAAAGACTGATATTGAATGCCGGAATATATTTGTGTGGAGTCCGGCCCTGCAGGAAAACAGCTCTTGTCATACCAAGCCCGTAGTGTGCTATTGACTTCATCACCCGAAGACCTGTATCAGGGCTGTTTCTTGACATCAACACGACTTCTATGGGGGGATTATTTATATCTAGCTCGTTTAAGGAAAGTAGGCGTTTGATGAAAGGAAAAGCCACTCCTGACTCCAAAGGAGTGTCCTGATTATCTCTTTGGAACTTTCTGTAAACTTCAGGTCCCTCCCTACGATAAATGTTGTCAGATTCATTGAGGTCAAAGAGAGCACTCGAGGCCAGCCCTATGACCAGTCTGTTTTCTAAATCGAATGGCATTTCCAACCTCCTAATACACTAGATCTTCAGTTAGCAGAGGTAAGGCAACGCCCCCCCACCCGTCTCGCTGGCTACGGCACTTCCTTCTATACGACGAGACAAAACATCTGTACTGTCACTATGAGCGCCCGCTAGGGATATCAATGGAAAACCTTACTTTTTTGATTTGCCTTTCAAATCGTTCTTGATGTCTGCCCACGTTTTTTCAAGGACTGCATTTAATTCGTCATGTAGTTTATTCAAGGTGTCATTCAAATCTATAGGTTTGTTTAACTTCAAATGTTCTATAGTTTCGCTTAACAAATTCAAAATAGTTACAGTATACGGCTGCTTTTTGTCTAACATCAATCCAATTTTAAACTGGGCTGTTACTAAATCACTAAACAGTTTATTTGATTCATTCTGTGAAATAAAAGCAGCGTTACCATCAAGTTCAAATTTTATAAGAGCTACAGTAGCGAAAAACTGAGCTGACGCCTCCCGCAAATCATCGCCCCATTTGTGTCTGAAATTTGCTGTATTCGAACGTATTTGTGACCGCTGGCTTGAATAGGACAGCCATCCAACCATTGAAGTTATCAAAATACTACCAATGCCTACAAGCAAGGTTGCGAGAACTGTAGGCCAATCAGTCGGGGTTTCTACTGTCAGTTTGAGTGGTTGAGGGGCAACTGCAATGTGAGATGTCTTCCCTTTTGGACCCTCGATTATGACCATCTCGTTGCTGACCTCTTTAGGATTGAGAATCTTTTGAGCTGTGCTGGTTACAAGTGATACCATATGTGCCACGGCCTCCTAATATTTTAATTTGAAGTATTTCTCCTGTTCAAACCATGGGAATCAGGTTTTTACTCTTGCTCTATTTAACTCCTATTTGTTCGGAAGGAACTAAGGGAGAGAGGGCCGTTGCTAAGATTTAGACTTTCTTTGTTGCGTCTGCAAATCTCGAAATATCAACAACGTCCCCCAGTGTCCCTTTCAGATTCAACGGGTTACCTCAGGGACTTTTTACGTACTTCTAGTTCATCGACTCTTCTCATTCGTATAAGGGATTCTGGGGGCAGGCTTGCAATGTTGCAAAGTTAACTGTCGGTACCGTCAGAGACTGCAATATTGTTGCAAGCCTGACACCAGCTTCCCAGTTTCCCACAAGCATGTACCTTCTAGCAGCAGGGTGGGGCTGTAGCGCTTGATTGGAAATTAGCGACTTCACCCATTTGACTTACTTCTTCGGTACGCTGCTAACATTGGCTCCACAACCTTTTTAGAGACCTCGTCGCTAGAAGAGATGGAGAACAATGGAAGACAAAATACCTCGCCTTTCATTGAGACATAGCTATCCTCATAGATTATATTGGGGGCCTGAGCAAATACCTTGTCACGGGAGTTTACGAATTCGAACATCAAGTGCTCGAACTTCGTATGGTCCTTCCTTTTTACATTGATGTCGAAAACAAAGCCTGCAAGTATCCGCGGAGTTTTGTTTTTTTTGCCCTCTAACTCGATGTCAAGTAGTAGCACCTTTAACTGGTCATGAAAAGGAGTGTTTGTTATTCCGCCATGGATGGAGGTCTGTTCCTCGGGAACGAAGATGACTGTAAACGCTTTGGGCAGCCACCATTCAACATTGGTCGGTTCCAACCCTGTCGATTTGCCTGAGGTGACTCCATAGCCCGAAGGTCGGCCTATTACAAATCTCTCTTCCTCTCGGTACAGTAGACCTTCCACTTCCTTGATAAGATAGGAAATCTCCAGAAACAGTTTCTGCACGAAATCAAGGGCGTTCCGTGTCTGCTGTTCAAGGCTTTGAGACATTATGGCTTCCTCCAAAAGTGAAATCTGTGGCGTCAACAACCCCATGTGGAAGGTCTCGGAAAAATTGACGCCTATAAAATACGTAATGGGGAGTGGATTCGACGGGGGCAGTCCCGTCTAGCATACTTCTGAACCCTAAAAAGGCACCGCGATAACGGGCTGAGCGGGCAGAAAAGAATAAGGTGGCTGGTGGCGTAGGCAGGTCCACGGTCAAGTGGTAAAAGGGGAGGAAGGATCGGAGCTTCATATTGCATAGTAGTGCATAAAGATCCTTCACAAACTCGACGTCAGGGATTTCATCACAAGATTCCAGGGCACAGAGGAGAATTCCTGCGACTGCTTGCCAATTCATCCATAGTAATTTGTCGCCTCCATTATAAGAGATATGATCAAGGAGTTGAACAGGTCTATTGTAATGGGAAGTGACCGCAACAAACCTGAACTTTTTCCCGAGAGACAGAGCCTCGGCCTCACCACCTTCGAGTTCTCTCTCAATTTGGGCCTTACGGCCTTCCGATTCTGAGCCGAAATCGGAAAGGTGCTTTGCCTCGAATAGAATGTAGTACTCCCCGATTATCAAAACTAAATCAGGCTCAGTAGCATCGCTATACCTTGGCCAAAAATGAAATTCAGCAGTCCTCAGGGCTTCATCTGAGACATCCAATTGATTTAGCTGTAAAAGAGCCTTAAGGTACCTCTGTCTGTCAGCGTATTTAAAAAAAGAAAACACGTTGGAGGTGAGGATGTCTTCAGACTCAATCATACGCGATGGGATTTTGCCGTGAAGTGCTGCTCGAATCATGGTCTATATTCGTCTCCGGTTGCAGTGGTCAGAGTAAGGGATTCTGGGGGCAGGCTTGCAATACTATCAAAGATTGCAACTTTGCAAGCCTGACCCCAGCTACCCTAATGCTGCAAAGTCCATGGTCACTGACCCCAGCTTCCATTCTTGGAATCACTTGTTTTAAAATGGTTCGTCAAGATATCTCAAAAAGCTATATTAGCTACCTACGTCCCTTCTTCGCCCTCTGTTAACTTAGGAGCGCCGAGATCGGGATTAAATATACCTAGTGTCTGAACTTTGTTTTGCTCTAATGCAAAGAAGACATTGTATTTTTGATAAAGATAAAGCCGCCGGAGTTTATCGGCACTACTCACGACTTGGCTACATTTCCCAAATTGTCTCTCAACTGCTTCACTAGAGTCCCCAACATGGATACCCTGAATGGACACCAAAGAATTTGGCTGTAAGGCCCCGAATGCGATGAATTTAATCTTCTTATCCTTAAAAAATACTCCATATGAAGAATCTACTTGGGGTTCCTGAGCATAGTGCCATCTTCCATTATTTGTTTCTGTCGGTTTACCCTTCTTAAAAAGGACATCGTCCTGAGTATCCGTCAGGCAAATTTCCCAGAAAGTCCTTTCTATTTTAGCTCTATTTCCCCACCATTCATAACCTACCAAAGTAAATACACCGATCACAACTATAGCGCTTATATAAACAATAATTTTGGGTTTAAGTGAGGATATCGCCATTGTTATTATCCTTTTAGCATAGAAGGAGATGCCGGTGTTTTATCCGTTCTATTTATCCTTTTAGCGCTCAATGGCTTGAGGGGGCAGAGGGACGCCAATGAAATTATGCGTTACCCAATACCGTATCACTGAAGAAAGGCATAAATCATTGACGTCCCCAAACACGTTCTTTCGGTCCCCATAGCTCATTTAGGTTGATACTTTAAACAATGCCTGTTTGAGCCACCCATATCCGCTTACCAGAACAATACCTGCAAGAACAAGTATTGCTCCGACCAAGAAGGTAAGTTCGATAGATTCGTTAAGCAACACCGCCCCAAATGTTACACCAAAGAGCGGTGTCATAAATGAAAAGACTCCCAGCCTGTGAGTTCTAGGGGCAGGCTTGCAATGTTGCAAAGTTGATGGTCGGGGACATCAGAGATTGCATCTTTGCAAGCCTGCCCCACAGTTCCGTAGACCTTTCCTCTTACTTTAAGTTGATACTTTAAGCAATGCCTGTTTGAGCCACCCATATCCGCTTACCAGAACAATACCTGCAATAACAAGTATTGCTCCGACAAAGAAGCTAACTTCGATAGGTTCGTTAAGCAACACCGCTCCAAATGTTACCCCAAAGAGCGGTGTCATAAATGAAAAGACTCCCAGTCTGGATGCTAAGTAATGACGTAGCAGCCAAAACCAGACAAGGAGACTGGCAAAAGACATGATAACGGACTGGAATAAAAGACTAGACCACGCTAACAGGGTCGGATTGAATCTTGTCTGGCCAAGACCTATAGCCGCCAACATTAATAAAGTAAAAGCACCAATTAATTGATAAAGCAAAGTTTGGCTTACTGGAGATTTCGCAAGGATGGAACATCGAATCACTACCGTCGTTGCTCCCCATGAAACTGCCGCAAGAACGGCAAGAAAATCCCCAAACATCATCTTTGACAGCGATGGGCTCCCCCCTTGGGGGCTGCGCCAGAAAAACGCTATGAAGATGCCGGTGAACGCCAGCAATATTCCAGCCCATTGCAGCGAATGCAGCCGCTCCGCCGGTAGTTTCCAATGGAGGCCAAGACCAGCAAAAATGGGTGCGGTGTACAGAAAGACAACCGAGTGTGATGCTGTCGTATAGCGTAACCCTTCGCCCAGAAGCAAATATTCGAGTGCAAACAGAAAACCTACCAGCAGGCCGGCGCGCCAAGTACCGTCATTGAACGAGATTCGCTCCCCCCGAAAGAGCATCAACAGCCATACTAAAATTGCAGCTATTCCCGAACGCAGTGCGACCAACATGATCGGCGTAACATCCGGTGCAGCCGCCTTGAATACGACCTGTTGTAACCCCCAGACCACACACAGAACAACCATCAGCCCAATTGCTTTACCGTCTATTGCCTTGCGAGCATCCATTTACTTCCTCTACCCCTTCAGTTCATCGACAGTGCAACTTTGCAAGTCTGATACCAGTTCCCCCAAATCTCAGGAACGTCCCCAGATGCTGTCCGTTAAACTCCCCATCTCACAAATTTGCATTCCGGATAATGAGGAAAGAAGGGACAGAAGGGGACGCCCATGTAATTATGCGTTACCTATTGGTATGTCACGCGAACATGGGGGCCAGGTCTTTATTTTACCTTTTTGCCCTGATTGGGTCGAGACTTAGGGGTAACCAGTTAATGATTCATCAAGAATCAAGACCTGACCCTCATGCTGCGATGTAATCAATCTCAGGAATGGTCCCTAGTCCCAGGATTGAGATTGGAAGTAGACTTGTTTGTCCTATAGGCTCTCGTGGTCTTGATGGTAGCTTGGAGTTCCTTGTACCTCGGTGATTCCATTGCAACAAGAGCGAGCTTACCATATTCATCCCGATGAATTCCCCATCCATGGACCTTCACAACAGGCGCGCGTTTTATGTTGTAAGATTCATACTTGAGGTCTGGTCTGTTTCTTCGAACAGCATGAAGTTCATGGTAGAACTCGCGTTCGGTATACCTATACGGGTTCTCAATAAGGATCTCATACCCGATGCGAGCTATAGTTTTGGGTGTTCCGTCGGAAGGCGCTTCTGCCCTATCAACTCGGCAATCCTCTGCTACTTCAATCAACTCCTCTACCCCTTTCCTACGAGGCCTCTTCATCGAGTGCAGGACTTCATTGTTCTCAGGGACAGTTGCTGCCTGAACTGAGACTTTTAAGGCGAGAGGTTCAGGCTCACACGAGAATGCAGCAGCAATAGCAGATGCGACGGCTATTGCGTTCTTCAAAGTTGTTACAAAAAACTCTCGATCCTTTCTTGAGCGGGTTTCCGCAAGTTGTTGGTGGATCTGACGCTCAACATAGTCGCAATCGTTGACAAATGCATCCCATGCAACTGCATAGGGGGCCGGGACCCCTGACCCTACAGATAACTGACGCGCACGGGTTTCTGGATCGTGGGTGGTCTTACCTATCTTCACAAACCCTGTAAAAGCCGGGTTGATGAGTATGTAAACGTATCCTCTTCTATCAA
>MTLC01002311.1_pt1 | contig 14758 bp, 4 predicted proteins | sample 1982451 | NCBI WGS metagenome assembly MTLC01 (sample SAMN05710165, study PRJNA340218) | biofilm metagenome | isolation source: sample SPH anode biofilm adapted to +100 mV | place: USA | collected 2012-02-03 | reverse complement strand
TCTCCCCCTCTCAAAGTCTCCCCCTCTCAAAGTCTCCCCCTCTCAAAGTCTCAAAGTCTCAAAGTCTCAAAGTCAATCATCTTTTCCTATGTGTTAAAACCCTGCGTGGAATCTAGAGGGAGCAGATTCACCTCCAATTTACTTTAAGACACCGAATTATTATGAGATACCGAGCAGTTGTTTAATAACCTCCTCGCTGGTAAACGTCCTTCTTGAAGTAGCGGCAAAGTCACCATTCTCTTCATCAAGGATACGTTTAAGAAAGACAGCCATTGCTTCACCAATTTCGATTAAATGGCCATCAGGGTCATAAAAGCGGATAGTGCGTTGACCCCATATCTCAGTATTGATTTCATGTAGGAAAGTGACCTTAGCTTCTTTAAGTTTCTCATAAACCGAGTCAAGCTCTTCCGTCTCAAAACAGATCTCAAAACGACCAATAGCTTTACTATCAATTAAAGGTTCTATCCCATGAGTTCTTGAGATCATATTGTCATCATCGATCTGCCAGACTGCTAACCCCTCTTTAAATAAGAAATTTTGATCCCCGTTATTCATTACGACTGTGAAACCCATGATATCCTGATAAAACGATGCAGAGATAAGTGCATCTTTAACAAACAGAACAGGGGTAAGATTCTTGATATTCATAATAGTTTGATTTTAAAATTTGGAGCAATCCCAGTCAGGCCAGTGATAGATCTTTTATTGATATTTAAGAATAGCCCAACCCTCTTACTCCATTTCGACTTGATTTTTAGCAAAATTAAGCAGCACAATTATAGGAAACTTTGTAAAAAAACGACAATCTACAATAGGCTTCACCGACTTCGCTGCCTTCGACTTCGCTCAAGCAGCGGGGAAAGGGGGTGGCTCCGGTCTTCTGGGGGGCTCTCCTAAGAATCGCAAGAAATCTTTATTGAGATGAGAATGATCGTAATATCCACACTCGAAAGCAACCTCTAAAACACTTTTCTGGGGATTGTAGTCGATCAACCTCTTAGCCTTGCGAAAACGAAGTACTTGTAGAAACTCTTTAGGGGTTAGTCCGACCTTGGTTCTAAACCTCCGTTCAAACTGTCGGGGAGAGAGGCAAGCTAAGGATGCAAGTTCAACAACATCGATCTTTCCTGAAAGAGAGATAGCACGCTTAAGAGACTTAAAGATCTGGACATCTAATTCAAAGAAAGAATGCTGGGCAGCAAGTAACCACTGGTCAATAAAACGAATTCTCATTTGGTAACTTGGGATATCATAGACCATTTCAACAAACTCTCGATTAAACAACGAATCTATATCAAAGAGGTTCACCATACCATTTGTAATCTCCGAGATAGGCAGTTTAGTAAGCACACTAATACCGGCAGGCAAAAAACGGACACCAAGCATCTCAGATATCCCATTCTCAGGAACAAACAGAAATGATGAAGTCATGGTACCATGTAGGATTGGCTCAGAGTAAATGGATTTCGTAGTACTATCCCCACCAAAGCGAAAGATAACATCTACACATCCATCCGGAATAATTCTCGATCCCAACGCAGTGAATTGATCGATCTTGCTTATCCAATAGCAATCGACAAGATGGCCTAAGGAGGTAGATGGCTTGTACTCTTTGTAAAACATGGAGTAAAGGTACAGCCCTTTTAAAAAAAATGCCAAGTCAGATAAAGATCTGACTTGGCATAGGTTTAAGATCTACCATGACCAAGAAAAGTGAATATATACCAAAATAAAAAAACCAACGGAGTCCTGAGCTATACAGTTGGCTAATAATCGCTACGGTTGTTAACCAATAAAACACATCGGATAAGAAAATCACAGGTGGATTCACCTCTCATCACTTCCATGGAAAATGAAATAAGCATATGTTTTGAAACACTAAAATGATTCTTTCTTAAACAAACAGAGCCTCCCAGGGTTTCGTCACTCCACCCATAGTTGGCTATGCTTTGTCCTTCCTTTCTGTTCAAAACATGGCTCTAACTAAGTGAACTAGGGAACCAGCGAAAGACGAAGGACAAGGTCGGCTCCAAGATCGTCAAGTTCTTTGCTGCTACGATTTGCAACTCGACAAATCCGTAGAAGGTAAAATGCCAGATCAGATTAAAACCTGATCTGGCATAAGTTTGATATTGCCTTTATAAACTATTGAACAATTTGTTTGATTTCCATTTTAGCCTTTTGGCTTTCATATTCCTGTTGGCTCAGTTCTTTTGATTCAATGGTATTACCGTTCTTATCAAGATAAACCATAGCATACTCTGGTGTTGAACCGCCTTGTTCAGCAACAGTCGGGTCAATCAAAGGAGTCCCCTCTACAATATAACTAGATTGACCATAAATAAGTACGCTAAATCCTGAATAGTAAACAACACCATCAATTAGAGCGACTGCACCCGGAACTTTTTTAAGGCAGTTATCTATAGCATCCTCAAGGTCAATAGTACCAGTAGGGATAATTAGAATCATATGTATTCTATCAACCCCCTCCACACGTTGCTTTCCTACTTTAAAGGTCGAAGCTTTTTGTAGATCAAAATTCTTGGTTGAAATAATAGTAAAATCGACCAAACGGGTTTTACAACCTGACAAAACAAATAACAATGCTACTGCAAATAAAATTTTACTTCTCATAATTTCCGATCCTACAGGATGAAAGTAGGTTTTTTAAATTAAAGCAGATCATCCTAATGTCTATTGGAACTTATTATTCTTAATTCTTCGATAAACATCTCTGCTTTGAAAACAAAATATATTTACTGAATATCAAACTTTCTCAATGATGTTTTAAAAGTATGATTTTTCGATAAAACAGGATTACTGCAAATTAAAATACTCAATATTAACCTGATCTGTTTCATTACTAATTGGAAGATTACTACTTACAGTAGAGGTTTTCCTTACGCCAGATAATACTCCCTCATATTCAGATGTAAAAGTTAACACATAATCATACGTAAGCTCAAGAGTAAACCAATTTGAACCAGAAATTTGACTTGATTTTGATTTCAAATTCGTATGAAGTTTTGCTTTATTTCCAGAGATTCGCTCATAAGTGTAAGAAGGAGTACCAATCACAACTCTAGTCCAACCAGGGGTTTGATTATATTTAGGGGTGAATGAATTAGTGCCAAAAACAAAAGGAACCCGATTATCTCCATATGTAAAGGTCAATCCTATGACTGACTTTGGTGCTATATACTCTTCCTCGTTTTTAGCTTGATCATCATCCTCCTCTTCTTTAGAACAAGACTGTAGAGATAAAGAAAATAGGGTTAACCCCGCAAAAAACACAAAAATAAACTTTCTCATATACCTTAGAAATTTGTTATTAAATACGAAATATAAACATGTAATACATTAACGTATTAAATCCCATCTATAATAATCCTTCTGCCAAACAAAATCTTTATTACAAAAAAACAGAGCATGCTCAGCAATCAGAGTTACTAAGCATGCTCTGGACTTAGATTATTTAATTAGAATAAATGATCCAGTATAAACTTTATCTTCATTTGTGTTTGTTCTAACTTTTAAACGATACACATAAGTACCTCCTGAAGCATCATGACCATACATCTTACCATTCCAACCCTTCAGATAATCATCAGTATAATAGATCATTTCACCCCATCTATCAAATATTTCAAGTTCATAATGATCAATATCAGGCATGATACCTTCTACGTATGGCAGAAAAACATCATTTATTCCATCACCATTCGGGCTAAAAGCATTTGGAGCAAATACCACAAAATCTGGAATTATCTTTACGATAGAGTCAATAGAGTCTACACAGCCAAACCTATTCATTACAATTAAGTTGACTCTATAATCACCACTTGCAAGATATCGATGAGAGGTAATAGCATCAATGCTAGTCTCACCATCTCCAAAAGACCATTTCCAGTTAGTTATTATACCTCCATTCGGATCTGACTCGTCTCTGAAGTAGATCTTACCATCTGCAACTTGTACGCTGTCTGGATCAAATGAGAATAATGCAATAGGCCTCGGATTGATTGTCAGATGAGAGAAAGCATTAGTACGACACCCAGACAATGCATCAACAACTTGCAATCTTGCAACATATTCACCAGCTGCGTACAGATGTGATACAGCAGAATCAGTTGTAGTCTCTGATTGCCCATCACCAAAATGCCATAAATAGGAGTCGTGCGAGACACCGGATGTATCGGCCAATACGACAGGGTTCTCAGACCCGCAATAAATAGAATCGGTTGGGCTAAGATTAACCACTGGTGGCATTGACAATTTTATCATCCTTTGAGAAGAGTCGGCACACCCCATATCAGAAGTAGCATTTAAGATGACCTTATACTGATTACCATGACTGTAGAGGTGTCCGGGATCTCTTCTTGATGAAACACTATCATCGCCAAATTCCCACAAATAACCTGCAATAAAGCCATAGTCTATGGTACTCTTATCTTTAAAAAGCACACTATCATTTGCACACAAGTTACTCACAGAAAAATCAACTTTCGGAGTTGCATAGACCCTTATACTTCTTACGAGAGAATCTAAAATGGTGTTGCCATTGTAGAGCGTTGTTGTAACCAACTTCACATCGTATAAACCCGGTGCAGCAAACTGGTGTTGGACAACAGAAGTATAGGTACCATACTGTTGATACTCTCCATCACCAAATAGCCATAACCAATCAACCACACCTGTTAGAGGCTTAGTAGAATCAGCAAAGGTGACCTGATGACCTTGACATGCAAGACTATCCAAAGTATAGAACAGCGTATTGGTACACTTCACCTTAACAGTCTTGCTTATAGATGCCATACAACCTGTACGGGTGAAGGCTGATTGAGTGACTAAGAATTCTCCAAAATGAGCGAACTCATGAGAAACAAAGTTAACTGATCCGGGAGTGGTCTGATTTGATGTGCCATCTCCAAAACTCCACTGAATTGAGTCAATGGTTACACCAAAACTCTGAAGATCTGAAGTAAATGTGATGATTTTATCACAGTGAGCCCCATCATCCCAGCTGAAATCAACCTGAGGCCCTTTATAAATATTAACCCATTTCATCACCGAATCAACACAGTTATTCGTGTTCCATGCCTTCAATGTTACTAAATATTGACCTTCTTCACTGTAAACATGCTGTGGATTTCTTAAGGTACTTACATTATTATACCCTGACTGAGGGTTACCAAAATTCCAAGTTACAAACACTAAGGAATCTCCACTTGCAAGATTAACAGGAGCAAATGAAGTTGCATATCCGGCACATGCAGGGTCAACACTCATTGTAAACTCGAATCCCGGTTTAACACAAACCTCATTCGAGCTTGTATCAGAACAACCATCCGAATTGGTAACAATAAGCGAAACCATATAACATGAGTCAACTATAGGATAGATATAACTCGGATTAGCAGAAGTATTTGAATAACCATTACCAAAATCCCAGAATCTACTCACTATTGGAGAAGTCAGACTAGTTGACATATCTTGGAATGAGACCAGCCCTTCAGGGCAGAATACGCTGTTTGCCGAGAAAAGAGCATCAGGCTTACCCTTTATATTAAGGGTCTGACTTAATGAAGAAGCACACCCATGGCTATTAGTAACTGTTAGGGTAACAGTATAAGAGCCACTTAAGCTATAAACATGCTCTGGAGCCTGTAAATCACTTGTTGTTCCATCACCAAAGTCCCATGCCCATTGAGTAATTCCCCCGTCAGGTGTTGTACTTTGATCAATAAAAGCAATTGTACTTCCACTACATGTGCCGTCCCAAGTAAAAATTGCAACTGGGTTCGGTTTAACAAAGACCGATTCAATTGTATCTGACATACAACCTAGATTGGTGGTCACTTGTAATGTTACATCATAACTACCCCAATTCTGATACAAATGAGATGGATTTACTAAACTGCTCTGCTGTCCATCACCAAAACTCCACAGATATGAAGAGATAACGGCACCGCTTGCTGTTGAATTATTCGTAAACTGAGTAGGTGATCCCTGACATACTGTATCTGCCGTGAAACTGGCAACTGGCGGATCAATTACATTTACCTCCTTTTGAATTGAATCTACACACCCATTAGCATTCTGAACTACTAATATCACATTGAAAAGACCACCCGATGTATAAACATGCGTCGGATTCTGACTACTTGATTGATTATTAACCCCTGATTGTGGATTACCAAAATCCCAATGCCAAGATATAATCGGACTTCCTCCAATTGCCTGTGAGATATCAGTGAATGTGGTCGCCATCCCAGCACAACTATTGGTAAATGAGAAGTTAGCATTTGGTTTATCCTTAATCTCAACAAGAAGAGTCTTAATCGAACTACATCCATAATTAGTCGTTACTTTTAAGGATGTATTGTAAACGCCTGACTGATTATATTCATGCTCTACATCTGGCACATTTGGTGCATTTACAGTTTGATTATTACCATCACCAAAATTCCATAACCAGGTAGTTATATATCCTGACGTACTTGTAGATAAATTATTAAATGAAACCGGTGCACCATCACAATTCTGCGTTGAAGTAGAATACATTGCTACCGGGTTCTTTCTAACCACAATTGGTAAAACAGTATCACTCCAACAGTTTGAAGTAGTCATCACCGAGAGAGAAACAAGGTACAACCCATCAGTTGTATATGAATGAGTAGGATTCTGTAGATTTGACCCCGGAGTTCCATCTCCAAAGTTCCATGCCCATTGACTAATTGACCCGCCTGTAACCGTAGATTGGTCATTAAAATGAGTTAATGAACCCAAACAAGCAGTATCGGCACTGAATAGTGCCGTTGCACTCGGCTTAATGTTAATCAATTTAGAGATAGTATCGGAACAGCCATTTGAGGTAGCAATTTCCAATCTGACCCTATAACTTCCCGGTAAAGAATAGACATGTGAGGATGAGACGCCTGTACCAGTATTTAATACCCCTGAAAGAGGATCACCAAAATCCCATGTTCTTGACAAGATGGTTCCACTTCCATTCGACTGAGAAATATCAGTAAACTGAACCACCTCATTCTGACAAGTGGTAAGACTTGACGTGAAGTTAGCCACAGGGCCGGGTACCACCGTCACCGGCTGAGAATACGTAGCCTTACAACCTACAGAAGTAGTCACCGTTAATTTGGAGACGTAGTTTCCAACGACCGAGTAACTATGGGTGACATCAGGATTAGTTGGGAAGTTAACTATCTGCATCTGCCCATCGCCAAACTCCCACTTCCATTCAGTTATATAGCCTTGAGTAGTTGTGCTTAAATTGTGGAAAGCAATCTCACTTCCTGTGCACCCATTGGCAGAAGCAGTAAACAGAGATATCGGAAGTTGAGAAACGACAACACTCATAGTAGTATCAGAGGTACACCCTTGCTCATCTGTAACAGTAAGAATTACATCCCAGTTACCCGCTATAGCATAAGTGTGATCCGGGTTCTCTAGATTACTATGATCGGTTCCATCTCCAAAGTCCCAATCATAAGTAGCGATATCTCCAGTGGAGGCTGTGGCCAGAGATGTGAAATGGGTTGTTTCATTGAGACAAGCCGTATCAGCACTGAATAATGCTAAAGGGGCAGGTCTAACGGTAACTATCTTACTAATGGTATCAGTACAGCCATTAGCCGTCATGATAGTCAGAGTAACGGTAAATGTACCACTTGAAGTAAACTGATGTACAGGATTCTCCTCGATTGAGGTATTAGCAATACCCGATTGAGGATCACCAAACTTCCACATCCACTCCTGTACACTTCCTGAGATGCTGCTTTGAGATTGATTGGTAAACTGTACATTATTATTATCGCAGGCTCCAGACCAGACAAAGCTTGCCAGAGGTGGGCTATCAATAGTAATCTCCCTTGTTATGGTATCCTCACAACCGTGCTGTGTTACCACTATTAGAGTAACCGGATATACACCGGCAGTGCTATAAGGATGTTTAACATTCGGGTCGTTAGGCCACATTATGGCGGAGCTATTACCATCGCCAAAGTTCCATGACCATGAAGCAATATAATCACCTGCAGTGGCATAAGCCAAAGAAGTAAAGCTTACACTATCATTGATGCAATGTGGATAAGTTGATGAGAATAGGGCAACAGGAGATGGAAGAACCTTAATAAAGTGCTTAACCTCCTTAGTACAACCATGTAGGTCGGTCACCGACAAAGTAACCTCGAAGACACCATCGGTTAAATAGGTATGTTGAGGTTCGGTAGCACTATTATAGGTCACAACATTCCCATCACCAAAATTCCATCTCCACTCAATGATCTGCTCAGGATGTACAGCCACAATATGGAAGGTAAAGGCCTGCTTATTACAAATTGTATCTGTAATAAAATCAATATCAGGACTGGGGTATTCTATTACCTGAACGCCTCCCGGATAATCATTATGACATAAAGTGAGTGGGTTGGTTGCGATAATATGATAGAAACCTGGAATAGATACTGTACCAAAAGAGATAGGTGTGCCCGTGCCAGCTATAGCGGCACCAACATACTCCGTTCCACGTAATAACTGATAAGATACTCCGGTTTCAGAGCCATCGAGTAATAGCGCAATTCCACTACCACCCTGACAGAAATAACCACCATTAGGTGCTAGTAATAAAAACTCTTGAGGCTTTGGATTAACCTTGACATAAACCTCACCAGACATCTGCGATCCACTACAGAAAGCATCCTCTACAGCAGTCAGGCTATAAGAACTAGAAATAGTAGGATTGATACTAAACTCAAATGGAGAACTCATAATCTGGTTAAATGAGATCGTCTCTATATGGTTGGTCAAGGTGATGCTCCATGGTGCTGTTCCTGTTAATAATACTGACATTAAAACAGGTTCATCCTCACACACCGTACCAGCTCCCGAAAGAACTGCTGTCGGAAGCGGTTTGATATCCAGGTTCAACGTATCCTTATCAACAGCTGTCGTGCAGAGACCTTCTCCAAAAGCAGTCAACACAAGTTTCACATGACCTACCGATCTATCATTCAAGCTTGGAGTATAGGTAGCACTGGCTGAACTATTGGTATTAAAGGCTCCATCACCCAACGAACTCCACAGATAACCCTGTGTATGTAAACCTGACCCGTTCAACAGGATAGAGGATCCATTACATACTGTGGTATCATTGCCTGCAATAGCTTTTGGAAGAGGACTAAACCTCAAAGCAAGACTATCACTAGCCCCCTTTAGAATACATTGACCTGCACCCACTGCTCGAATCTTCAAGTAAACGACAGATAATGTAGTGTCTACTGAAGCTATATGGTAAGTGGATATTGCAGAACTTCCAGGACTAAAGGATCCAAATCCAGTGCTCAGCCAACTTACGGAGGAAATATTCTGTGGAATGGCATGTAGCATAACCTCTGTAGTCGATGCACAAACAGATTGATCTAGACCGGCCTCAATTGAAGGCAACTTATCGAAATGAGCAACTAACGTATCTCGATCCTGAAAGAGGGCACAGGTATTTTTACCATTAACTGTCAAAATCAATTGAACAGCACCGGTTGTACGGTCTGCCACACCTGGCGTATATCTAGTATTTAAAGTACTTACCGATGAGAAAGTCCCGTCACCGGATGTATTCCAAGCCACGGATCCTCCTTGATAACTATTTCCGTGTAACCATACATCGTCAGATTCACAGACTGTCGTATCGTTTCCGGCTATCGCAATAGGAAGCTCCTCAAGACGAAGAACCATGGTATCGCTTACAATATGGTGTTGACAGCTCTGATTACCCGAGGCTACAAGAACCAGTTTGACGACTCTATTTACCTTATCCTGTGATCCTGGTTGATAAGTAGAAGTCAAACTCGATGGATCACTAAAGATACCATCGCCAAGCGATACCCAATTGGTCACCCCTATATTAGTTCCTGAACCAGACAAGGTAGCATTGGTACCGGTACAGATCGTCTGATCAGCACCTGAATTAATGGTTGGATAAGGATGGAATGTTACCAACAGACTATCTTTAACAGTAACCGCAGGACAAGGCGTTGTACCGGTAACAGCTAGTACCAGATATACCTGTCCATTAGCTAAGTCAGCGCTACCCGGAGTATATACAGGATTAAGAATAGTAGTATTGCTAAATGTTCCATTTCCCGAAGTAGACCAAGCCAAAGCTTGATAATTTAAGACATCCGCATTCAGTTGGAGCAGGTCGCCTCTACACAGCAGCGTATCGGCACCCGGATTAATGACTGGCATGGGGCTGATGATGCTGCTACCATTCATTGGGCTTTGACAAGTGGATGAATTGAAAGCCGCCATTACAGTATAGGTACCAGCCGTCTGACTTCCGAAACTTATTACGGTACCCGTTCCTAATCTCTGTAGATTTGGAACAAGCTGCATTCCATCTCTCAATAGAGTATAGGTAACACCGAGTTCCGAACCACTTAAGCTAACCACCGAAGGCTCACAATTAGCTCCAGCAGGGAGGACATTATAGGCAACAGGACGAGCCATAATCATCACTGAATCCAGCATAACGGTATGACAACCACTGATCGGACGATAAGCAATAATCTTGTAAGTACCTGCCAGATGCTGAGCGCCAAAACTCAAGATAGAGCCTGTTCCGGTAAGAACTGCAATAGGAGTTGATGTGAGATTATCACGGATCAAACGATATTGAACTGATGGTTCAGATCCATTCAAGCCAATGATCACACCAGAACATTGATTTCCGGCAGGAGTAATACTAAAGGTCACAGGAGCTGGATCGATAACAGCGACACCATTCATCCATTCAGAGCAGGTGCTACCAGGATAGTAAGCAATAACCCTATAACTTCCCGGTAGTAAAGCTACCCCCATGTTAAGAGCCAAACCAGTACCAACCATAGGAGTACCAATCAGTAAGCTGTCGTTTCTAATCACCTGATAGGTAACGCCCAATTGAGAATTATCTAAAGTAAGGTTCTGACCCACGCAGGCATAACCATTAGGCAACAGATTATGTATAACCGGAGTTGGAGCCAGTGTCAGTTGGCCACCCATTTCATTCTCACATTGGGTATTGCCATTTAAGGCTTTGATTGTATATGTTCCGACATAAGTATAAGACCCAAAGATCAGCTGATTGCCGGTACCTGTCATTATCTTGATCGGTGGATATTCCCCATTAAAATACAAGCCGTAATTATAGCCAATCTGGGAACCGCTGAGGCTGATGATTGCTGGAGAGCAGGTATCGCCTGAAGGCATAATATGGTATACGGTCGGACTAGGATACAGCACTGCACTATCGGCCATAAAGATGGCACAGAGAGTTATGGGATCAGTTGCTAAGACCTTATAGGTACCCGGGTAATTCTGAGGGCCAAAGGAGATCGGACCACCTGTACCATTTCTAACAGGGCCTACCAGCGTAGTCTCATCTCTTACCAATTGATACTCTATTCCAGTTTGCGAGGCATCGATAGCCACATCTTGACCTTGACATAAGATACCAGCAGGGATGACATGATAAACATTGGGTGAAGGATTGATTCTGGTTGTATCATTCAACCAGACACCACAACCTGTAGCAGGGTTAACCGCTCTCACCCAATAATATCCTGTATCGTACTGCGGACCAAAAGGAAGGATAGACCAGGCTCCATTTCCAATGATCGTGTCGGTCTCGCTTCCATTACGGAATAGAATATACTGGAACCCAGACTGGCTTCCATTAATATACAACTCTGTCCCAGGGCATCTCTCTCCCGTTGGAACCAGTGTAAAGACAGTAGGTAATGGATTGACCACGATGACGGCAGAACCGCGCATCATCTTTTTTAACCCATTCATTGTATTTACACCCCTAACCGTGTAAGTGCCATTGATATTAAACGTACCAAAAACGATTGAGTCACCGGTACCTTCAACATTGGCTATACTATCATTATTCCTAAGCAATACATATCTAACACCGATCTCGGAGTTATCAAGCCCAACGATCTTACCCTCCTCGCCGAAGCAGATAGCACCGCCTCCGAAGACGTTCTGAACAGAAGGATACGGATTAATAACCACCGTAGCATTGCCATTCATCTGTATCTCGCAACCTGTTACAGGATTAACCGCCATAACGGTGTATTGACCAGCCAGCGTCTGATTACCAAACGTAATAGCAGAGCCCGTTCCAGGCAACCCCGGAGGAAGTATCAGCGGTTGTCCCGCGAGATATAGCATATAGTTAATCCCTGTTTCTGAACCACTCAAACCCACAGGAACACCAACACCTCCACTGGGATATTGCCCGCCACCGGTTACTAGATAGACTTGTGGTAAAGGATTGACAATGACGGTTGAGATACCATCCATAAACCGGCTACAAGTAGTCGTTGTATTGACAGCCTTCACGGTATAATCACCCGCCTCAAGCATATTACCAAAACTGATAGGCCCACCAGTGCCTGTTACCGTTGTTGTTGTAGCTGCACCATCTTTATACAAGATATAAGAGATATCTTGTTGCGAGTTCAGCATTTTAATCTCGATTCCAACACCTCCTTCACAATATTCACCTCCCTGGGTAATATTGTAAAGTGTAGGTAAAGCATTAACCAGCACAACTGCTGTTGCAGTAGCTGTGTTATAACCATCATCCACCGTCACGGTATAGGTAGTCGTGGTATTAGGAGAAACCGTTGGATTTTGCTCCACCGATGACCAGGCTCCCGCAGTCCAATGGTAAGTATAGGTTCCACTGCCACCCGCTCCATTAGCGGTAAGCTGGACGGAGGTTCCCTGACAAATCTCGGCAGGATCAGCATCAGCTAAAACCGAGAGCGGATCGCCACTAACGACTACCTCAGTTGTTTTGAATGCACTACAACCCTTGGTATCCGTTGCTGTGAAAGTGAATATTTGATTTCCGTAAAGATTCGTAGTATGGGCATTAAGAGCTGTTGCTCCTGTGGCTACCTTATCCGTCGGAGTCCAGGCATAAGATAGAGCCCCTGTTCCTCCGGTTGCCGTACCAAACAGATCGGTAGAGATACCATGAGCAATCGGAGTGGTAGCTGAAGCATTAACCACTGGCAGAGGATTGATGGTAATAGAAACCGGATTACCCATAGTATTGATACAACTGGTAGCTGCATTCGTTGCTACTACACTATAACTACCAGCAGCCGTCTGTAATCCAAAGTCAAGAGCAGCACCCGTAACACTACCTGCTACTATCGGACCAACAGCATTCGTTCCAAGGAAAAGCTGATAGTTAACCCCACTCTGAGAGCCACTTAGGCCGATAGACTTTCCTGTCCCTTGAGCACAATACTCTCCTCCACCAATCACACTAAAGACTTGAGGAAGAGGATGAACAGTTACATTTACTGAAGCATTAGCGGTGCTATATCCATCATTAACTGTTACCATAAATGTATAGCTACCCGGAGTCGCAAGATTAACAACAGGATTAGCTACATTAGGTATACCAGGAGTGATTGCAGGGACAGAAGACCAGGAGTATGTATACGCAAACCCGCTAATATTACTACCTGCGCCGCCGCTTCCCTGAGCATTGAGTTGAATAGTACCTCCATTTAGACAGATGGCATTCGGCGTAGCAGAAGGAAGAACACTTAAAGGATCGCCCCCTACCTGCACCTCGGTTATATTATTACCCATACAACCATGAGCATCGGTAACGGTAAAGGTGTATGTCTGGTTAGCATATAGTTGCTTGGTGGTAATCGCAAAGGTATTACCCGAAGGATTAGCTGAGGTTGCTGAGCCGTTAATCTGTGCGGCTGGACTCCAGGCAAACGTCTGATAAGGGGTGGTACCACCACTGGCTGAACCCGTCAACTGCTGGGTCATCCCATAATTGATACTAAAATCAGGGCCAGCATCAGATACCGGTAAAGGCCAGATGGTCACCACTGCATTTCCAGCCATTGTGCGGATACATCCTTTAGTGCTTGTAGCAACAACACTATATTGTGCGGCCTCACTCTTTGGGCCAAACGAGATTGCACTACCTGTTCCGGTGATGGGAGAACCATCATTGACCCCATCTTTTTGAAGTTGATAACTTACCCCCACCTGTGAACTACTCAAACCTACATTAGGAGGAGTACTTCCTGAGCAATACCCCCCTCCTCCGGTCACATCAAACGATGTAGGCAAAGGATTTACGGTAATCGTAGATGTACATTGCTTGGTAGTATAGGTATCAGACAGTGTAACCGTGAAGGAAAGCGGAGTCACTGCCGTCAAACCACCTGCAGGAGTATAGGTGGGATTCTGAGAGGTAGAAGTCCAACCATTAGGACCAGTCCAACTAAACGAATACTTTGTTGCATCACCTCCAGAAGGGGTAGCTGAAAGTTGAATGGGTGAATTATCATTGCAAACCTCAGCTGGTGAGGCATTACATTCTAAAGCTAAACCAGTCCCCGTAATATCTACCACCGCCTCATCGGTATCGGTACAACCACGACTATCCGTTACGGTCAAAGTAAAGGTTGTAGCAGCACTCAACAGATTGGTTTGAGGAGTTAAAGTAGTACCGCCGGTATTGATTAAAGCAGCCGGTGTCCACAGATAAGAGTATGGCGAGGTTCCAGATGTTGCGGCCACACCAGCCAAGCTAGTCCAGGTACCATAAGGGATCGTCTTATCAACCCCGGCATTGGCTACTGGCAACGGATCGATAATGACGGTAACAGAACCGGTCATCATATTGATACAACCCGCCGTACTA
>MTLC01001381.1_pt2 | contig 14815 bp, 11 predicted proteins | sample 1982451 | NCBI WGS metagenome assembly MTLC01 (sample SAMN05710165, study PRJNA340218) | biofilm metagenome | isolation source: sample SPH anode biofilm adapted to +100 mV | place: USA | collected 2012-02-03 | reverse complement strand
TGAAAGTCGAGCGCGCCCTCGCCATGGCGGAGGCGTATTGAGCGGCGCCGAGGTGCTGGTGTAGGACCAACCGTGGCCACCACGTTTGCTATGGAACCGTCCCGTCCTGAAAGGTTTGCCAGACAGGAGGTGGCAAGCTACCTTGACTTCGCACCTGTTGTCCAGGAAAGTGGAAACAAGTCACCTTCTGGCAGACTTGTTCCCATTGGGCACACCCAGCTGCGCAGCCTGCTGATCGAAGCGGCTTGGATGTGGAGGAGCAGGGATAGTTATGCCGAGAACTTGTACAGAAGGTTGGTTCCCAAAACTGGAATCGCACAAAAAGCGATAGCAGCCTTCTAGCCATCATCCTATGGCGCCTATGTATCGAACAGAGGCGATGCACCGTACTTCCATGGTTTAAAGTAAGGAGTCGCGAAGCGAGCTTTGCCACAACAGGTGGCGCACAAAAAATAGTGAACCGTCTCTAGGTACCGGATCGGTACTCGGCGTGAAACAGGCGCGAATAAGAAAAGGCATCCTCCGTTGAAAGATGCCATACGAAAAGGTTTATCACCTTTTGATCTTTAAAAAACCTTAACAGATGACCACATAAGAAAGGCCCATGCACATCCGGTGCAGGGGCCTTTTAACCGCTAGAAACATTCGTTTTCTCGTGCGGCAACTTGGGCTTTCGGCTATCGAAGCTTGCCTAAGCCATCCGTCTCCTGATCCCAAGCAGGCCTAGCAAACCGCTGCAGAGCAAAAGGAGCGGGGTCGGGATGGGCGTCGTGGCGTTCGCGCCAGCGAAACCGGTCAGGCCGGTGGTTCCGTTTAGAATCTTAGCGGCTGACAGGTACTGCCTGTTGTTTAGTGTCAGCAGATCAGTCCACTCCGGAATGCCGTTGCTCCAGCTCAGCCTGATCTGGATACTCTGCAAGCCGCCGTTCGAGCCGTTTATGCCACCGTAGAACATGTTGTTGAATAAACCGAAGCCGTCCATGTTCCGGTTCTTGGCGGTACTGGAGAGATAATCGGTGTGCGAATAGAAAACAGGCGTGATGCTGTCCATGGTTATCTCGCCCATCGCAGGGTTAAGGTTGATGCCAACGTCGCCCATGACGAACTGATTCTGCTTCGCATACCACGAGGTATCGAAGGTAAAGGTTGCCGATGTGTCCGTGACGTCGCTGACGGTCAGCGTGGCATACTGGATGTCACGGCCGATACTGTCATTGCCATAGAGGTTGTAGCTGTAAGATTCAGCAGACGCAATTTTCTCCAGTATCAAACAACAGAGTGTGAGACCGATGATACATAGAAGTGTTTTTTTCATTACGTCCTCCCGGTGCGCCCCAGTTCCGAGCGCACCACCTCCTTCCCCTTTGATATCGTTGCCGGCCTGATCTATCACCCCCTTTTGTCCATCGCCCAAGCCACCGGCCAAAGGCGGCGTTACCCCCGCGCTAGGCGTGCTTCGGCACCTTGTTCAAAACGATGCCGATCACCTTCTCCTTCGGCAGCATCTCCACGGCCTTGACCACGTCGCCTCGCGCGGTTTTCCCTTCGCGGACCACCACCACGATGCCGTCAACCAGCCGGGCCAGCGCCATGGTATCGGCACAGGAAAGAACAGGTGGGGCGTCCAGAACGAGGGAGCGCTCCCGGTAACGCTCCCTCATCTCCGTCAGAACCTCCCGCATCCCCCGGGAACTGAGGATCTCGCGGCAGCAGTGCGTGGGCTTGCCTCCCGAGATCACGGTGAGCCTCTCGATGCCGGGCCATACCGCAATCTCTTGGAACGGGGTGCCGTACAGGAGGTAGTCCAGGAGCCCGACGTCGCTTTGGTAGCAGAGCATGCTGTGCACCTGCTGCTGCATGAAATCGCAATCCACCAGCAATGCCGTCTGGCTCAGATCTCTGGCGAGGGTTAGAGCCAGATTGACCGCCGTGGTGGTCTTACCTTCCCGGGGAAGCGCACTGGTCACCATGAGGGTCCTGCTGGCGCACCCCTGCTGCTCAAGGTACTGCGCTACGAGGTTACGCAGGACACGGAAGGATTCGACCTCCGGGATGGAGGCGTCGGCTGCGATGCAGCGGTTCTTGAGCAGCGCAGGAAGCTCCACCTTGACCGGACGGCAGGCTTCGTACACAGGCGAGATCCACCCGGTCCTCGCCTGCCCCACCGGGGTCATCGGCCGTTCCTTGAGCACTGGCACCGAAACAGCCGCAGCCCCATCATCCCCCCTTTCGCCTGCGCCCCCCTGCTTCCTGCAAAGAGAGCGCGGCCATGCCTTGAGCCCGGCAAGACCTATCAGTTTAAGCGCATCGGTGTCATCGTTTGGCATGGCTGGCCCCTCCTGTCCATGCGGGCTTTGCTGAAAATGTGCCCGAATGGGAAACCCGTTGCTGCATTAAAAAATGAACAAAACACGCGGCAAGTGCCACGCACACCAAAGCGGCCGTCACGGCGAGGGCGCGTTTTCTGTGGCCCGCCTCCACGTCCGCCACGGTCACGATGGTGGGGATGGTCACCAGAACCGGCAGGGTGAGGACACGCTGCAGGTCCTCCGCGGACCTCACCGACTGGTCGGCGTATTCGACGACAGCCGCGGTCCCTATCCCGCAGCAGACGCCCAGGGCAAGCGCAACGAGCAGGATCGCCCTGACGTTTGGGCTGAAGGGGCGCTCCGGTAACCTGGGTGGATCGATCATGGTGAACCTTTCGCCAAGCTGCCCCTTTTCCAGCCCGTCGGCGATCTTCGCCTCCATCCCTTTCTTGAAAAGATCGTCGTATTTCTGCTGCAAGTTGTTCCTCTCCGCCATCAGGGTCTTGTACTCGTCCTCCAGGGTGGAAGAGGCCGTGATGCGCCCCTGGAAGTCCTTCCGCTGCCGCACGAGAGAGGATAGCTGCCTGCGCGCCGCCGCCGCCTCGGAGCGCGCCGCCTGAAGCTGGGATTCCAGCACGAGGTAGGCCGGGTTGTCCGGCTTCACCGCACGCGATCCCTGCGCGCGGTTTTGCCGCTCCAGCTCTTCCATCTCCCCCCTAACCCTCAAAACCTCCGGATACTGATCGGAAAATGTCCTCCTCAGCTCCTCCAGCCTTCCGGCCAGCTTCTGCAGCGCTTCGCCGCTTGCCAGCGGGGGGGCCCCGGCCAACTGGGCCTTCAGCTGCTCTTCCTGTTTTGCGAGTCCCCCAAGCCTCACCTCCGCCTGCTTGATCTCGGCATCGGCCTCGTCGTAGGAGCGCAGGTTCAGTTGCGCGTGCTCAGGCAGGGAGTTGAAATGGCGCTGTTTGAAGGAAGCTATCCTCTCCTCGCTGTTGGCAAGCTCCGCCCGAAGTTCGTCGAGCTCGGACTGAAGGAACTTCGAGGTCCCGGCGGACTGCCGCTCCCGAGCCTTCAGATTTTCCTCCATGTACAGGGAGGAGAGCTCGTTGGCCACCAGCTGGGCGGTCTCCGGGGAGGGGGACACGTAACTGACCGAGAAGGCGATGGTGGCCTGACCGGAGCGACCGGAGCGGGGGTCCTTGACCTCGGCGCTGATGGTGGCGAAATCGATGTCCTTTACCATCCGCGCCACCAGTTCCTCGGTGGTAGCCTGGCCAGCCAGCTCCGGGTAAAGCTTGAGCTTGGCAATCATCTCCAGCAGCCTGGGCGCCAGCATGATGCGCTGGTTGATGTTCTGCAGCCGCTGATCGGCGAAAGTGGTGATGTTGGCCTTGATGTACTCGGCGGGCACGTCCTGGGCCTCGATCAGGATAGTCGCCGTGGATCGGTACTTGCCGGGGAGGGAATGCGCCACGAAGAACCCGATGGCGAAAACCAGTGCCACCGGGAGGACGAGCAGCCACCACCGCCTACTCACTATCCGGGCAATCTCCCTGATGCTCATGCTGTCACCGTACACGGCGTACCTCCCTCGATAGCGCGATCAAAGACTCTCCAATGCCGCCACAGCCTCCCCCCGCCCGGGGAAGCCGCCGCCCGAGAGCGCGTGGCTTAGGCGGTCGCGCGCCATATCCTTTTTCCCGACACGGAGGTAAGCCATCCCCAGGTGATAGTTCGCGACCTGGTGCCACGGACGCTTGCCCCAGGACCTCTCCAGAAGTTCCGCGGCTTCCCTGTAATGCCCTCCGCGGTACTCGACCCACCCAAGCGTGTCGAGAACGCAGGGATCGTCCTGACGCTCCCTCGCGGCGCTGCGCGCCATGGAACGCGCGAGCTCCAGGTCGGCAGCCGAGGTCCCGTTGTCCGCCAGGAAGGCGGCGTAGTCGTTGGCGACCTCCCATTGACCGGGGTGCCTGCGCCAAAGCTCCTCGAAAAGCGCCCTGGCCTTGCGCAGGGAGGCCGCGCTGACGTAGAGGTGGGCCAGGTAGAGCGATGCCCGGGCCTCGCCGGGGGCGGCCCCCCTGGCCCGCTCCATCTCAGCTACGGCCGCGCCGAGATTCCCCTGCTGCACCAGCAGGGTTGCGAGGCGGCAGTAAGGGAGGGGCCAGCCGGGAGCCTTACGTTTGGCGGCGGCGTACTGCGCCGCCGCCAGCCCCTGGTTGCCGGCAAGCCGGCAGAGGTCCCCGGATTCCAGGAGCGCACCGGCGTCGTCCGGATGCCGGGACAGGTAGGAAGCCATCCTCTGCTCGCCGCGGCGGGGCTCCTTGCGTAGCACGCACAGCCTTGCCTGAGCGCGTACGACCTCCATGGAGTCCGGGGCGAGGCGTTCGGCCTGCTTCAGGCTCTCCTCTGCCAGCTTGGGCTCCCCGTTCAGCAGGTGGGCGTCCGCCAGCAGCAGGTGCGTTTTCAGGTCGTTTGGGCGGTTGCCGGCCAGGGTGCGGAAGGCGGAGACCGCCCTTGGGCCGTCCTTTTTCAGCAGGGAGATGCATCCCTTCAAGTAGATGGCCGGCGCGTTTTGCGCGTCAAGCTTATGGACCGCGGCCAGGCGCCGCTCCGCTTCAGCGAATTCGCCTCGCATTACATGGATCCTCGCCAGCAGGTTCATCGCCTCAAGCGGCTGCGCGCCACCCACTTCGCGCTCCTTGTCCAGGTATCCCTCGAGCAGCGCAACCGCTTGCCCGCTCCTGTCGGTCCCGGCCAAAAGCTCCCCAAGCATCAGGCACAGGCGCTGGGCCTCGGGGGCGGCCGCGATCCCCTGCCTTAGCAGCCGCTCCGCCTGGTCGGCCTCCCCCCGCCCCAGGTGCAGGCGCGCCAGGTCAGCGAAGCAGTTCACGTTGTTTCTATGCTCCGACTGGATCCGCTCCATGAGGCGGGCCGCCTCCCCGGCGCGCCCCTCCTCCAGGAAGAGTCCGGCAAGGGTGATGCCGTAGCCGTAGTTGCCCGGGTCGAGCTCCATCATGCGCCTTATGTTCGCCTCGGCTTCGGCCACAAAACCTCGGGAGGCGTAGAGGTCGGCAAGCGACTTCCTGACGGACAGCGACGACGGGTTTTTTCTTGCCCCCTCCAAAAGCGCCGCCTCCGTACCGGCATGGTCCTTCCGGTTGCCGCGCGCGATGGCAAGCAGCTGGTACGCCTCCGGGGAATCCGCGCCCTGCGCGGTGATCGCTTCCAGCAACTCCTCGGCCTGCTCCCATTGCTTGCCGGCGATGAGGATCGCCCCCCTTAGGGTCAGGGCGCCCTTGTGCCCGGGGTCCGCCTTTAGAACGAGTTCGACCTTCTCCAGGGCCCGGGCCGCTCCGTGCTCTCCCGTCAAGAGATAAAGCCTGCCTAACATAACCTGTGCATCGAGGTGCCCGGGGGAGGCTCCCGCCGCCTTGGTGAAGCAGTCCAGGGCACGGGCGTAATCGCCCCGGCGCCATTCCAGAAGGCCCAGCTGGTAGTGCGCATCGGCGAACTCCGGGTCGATCTGGACCGCGTTTTTGAGCTCCAGTGATGCCTTGACCAGGTCCCCCTGCTCCAAAAGCCGCTTTCCCTTCGCATAGAAATCCATCTTTTTCTGCTCGGGGCCGCTGCATGCAGCAAGGCAGATGAGCAGCGCCACCGTGCACCTTATGAACGGCGCAGGCATGAAAACCTCCTTGGGATCAGTTCCGGACTACCCACAGCAGTACGGGCAGCGCGAGCGACGCCGACAGGCCGCCCGCCACTACCGCGAACCTGCCGCGCAACTCCGCCATCAGCACCTCGAACTCGTAGTAAAGGATCAGCACCTTGGCTGCGACCAGCCCCAACTGGTGCTCGGGCATCCCGGAGACGGCGAGAAGCGGTGCCGCGGTCAGAAAGCAGATCAGAAAGTCCATCGGCGTGCTTGTGAACCCTTCCTTGCGCCTGCTCAGCTTGGAAACGGCAAGGAAAACGAGCGCCACCGCGCCGAAGACGACGTCGTACCATCTTGAGAGGACGGGGGGCTGGGCTGCCAGCCACCGGGCGGAGCAATAGACGCCGAACGGGACCGCTAGGTAGGTCCCGCAGTAAAGGAAGCTGCCGAAACGCTCCGGCAACAGCAGGCGGACCAAGCCGGCCAGCAGCAACAGAGCGCCTGCGGCGAGCGCCTGCCACCCCGAGGGCGAGCCGCTGCAGGCGGAGGTGACCAGCAGGAGCGCGGGGAAAAGCAGCGAAAAACAGCGGAAGAGGAAGGGAAGCAGCGGAGTCTCCTCACGCAGGGTGCGCAAGCCGCTCCTGAACCTTTCGGGGAGCCGCGCGCATCCCGGCCCCGGGGTGCGCCGCCGCGCCGCCCCCAGCGAAACAAGCAGAACAGCGGAAAACAGGAGGTACCCCCCCAGGAGGAGCCAGTCCGAGTAGAAACGGAGGGAGTATGCGGCAATGATGAGCAGCACCTGGATCACGTAGATAACCAGCACCGACTCGCTGTGGCGCAGCCCCAGGGCCAGCAGGTTATGGTGGAAATGGCTCCGGTCGGCGGCAAAGGGGGAGCGTCCCCGCGCGATGCGGCCGACCATGACGGTGAGCGTGTCGAGGACTGGCAGCCCCAGTATCAAAAGCGGCACGACCGGGCTGATCGGGCTGTGGCGCTGGGTCAGGGCGAGGGTGAGCGTGATCGCGGAAAAGCCTAGGAGCTGGCTCCCCGCGTCCCCCATGAAAACCGTGGCGGGGAAGGTGTTGTAGCGCAGGAAGCCGAACACGCCCCCCCCAAGCGCCACGCAGAGCAGCCCCAAAGCCGCGTCACCCTGCTGCCAGGCCATCAGCGCGGTGACCGCCAGGCACAGCAGGCTTATCCCCCCCGCCAGACCGTCCAGCCCATCGGCCAGGTTGATGGCGTTGGTGACCCCCACCACCGCGAGCAGGGTAAGGGCGGTCAGGAGCCATGAAGGGAGGAGCACCGTGTCCGGAAGCAGGGAGCCGAGCGTCACGATCCGCACCCCCCCAACGCAGACCATGACGGCCGCGGCGATGACTTGGCCGAGCAGCTTCCATTGCGGGGCGAGGTTGTACAGGTCGTCGGCAAGCCCGAACAGGAGCAGGATCAGTGCGCTCATGAGGTAGGCCCTCACGAAGGAGTCTCCGCCTGCCCAGAAAAGGACCGGGGCGAAAGCACCCAGGGCTATGCCGACCCCACCGATGCGCGGGACTGGGCGGCTGTGCACCTTGCGCTCGTCCGGCAGATCGACCAGGTTCAGGGAGTAGGCCAGCCGGGACAGCAGCGGGATGCTCCCTGCGCTTATGAGCACTGACACTATGAGCGTGGTGAGAAAGTTCATCGCGAGGTACCCGGTAGGAAGGTCCCAAGCACCGGCATGGCCTGCCGGGCAAACTCTGCCAGGCGCCGCTCCGCGGCATCGGGGTTTTCCCCGTTGCGAAGCGGCGTGGTGAGGCGCACCAGCGCCCCGTCGGTCCGGCGTCTGGTCAGGGCGTCCCAAAAAGCGTAAAGCTTCAACTGCAACATGCCGGTCAGCACCCTCCCCCGCTGCGGGAACCAGTAGTACACAAGCTGCGTCTCTCCCTCCTTGCTCACGAGGGCGCGCATGACGCGGCATGGTTCGCCGTGTGAGCCGACCAGGAGCGTGGCGGGGCCCGAGTTCTCGAAGACCCAACCGTGGCCGGCAAGGCAGGTGGATGGTGAATGGGCCGACTCCCCCTTGCGCTGGCTCTCATGGTAGGCGACGTACAGGTTCACCGCGCCCAGCCTCGCGTTCGTGTAATCGGCAAGCAGGTAGTCGCTCAGCTTCAGCGCTTCGAGCTGCCCACTCTCCATGGCGAGGCGGATCCCCTGCCACTCCCCTATAGTCAGGGGAAAGGCCACGAGCGATCTCGCCAGCGGCACCCGCTCGCGCAACTCGACCGGCCTGAGCGCGGTGAGGGTCAGGGCGAGAAGGAGCAGGGCCGCGAAGGATTTTCCCCACGGCACAACCCGGCTCGTCTCCCCCTCAGCAGGGGGCTCGGCCAAAAGCCCCGGCGCAGGAGGCGTCCCCTCTCGCGGCTCGTGCAAAAGGCGCATCTCCCAGAGCAGGATGCCCAGGGTCATCATGAAGATCAGCCACCCGGACAAGTCATGGAACGGCCCGCGGGAGGCCGCTTCCCCCAAGAACTGGTACAGGCCCCCTACTCCTGCGACCCGCAGGCCGTTGACGGCGATGGTCAGGGGGACCACGGAAAGCACCAGGAGAGCACGTTTCCAAAAAGGCGCCCTTAACTGGCGGGCAAGGAGTACCCCGAGGATCAGCAACGGCACCAGGTAACGCAGTCCGCTGCAGGCGTCCACCACCTCGAGCCTCGCATACCCGAGATCGATCACGTTTCCTTCCCTGAAGGCGGATAGCCCGGCCAGCTGCAGCATCCTGCACCCAAGCTCCGACGAGATGAGTTTCAGGTTGAGCGACAGGTTGTTCACCACGAGGTTCGGAAACGGGAACATGGCGACCGCGAAGGCCAGCGGAAATGCAATGATGCGCAGCTTGCGCCACCCTAAGTGCAGCCATAAAAGCCCAAGCGCCATGAGCCACGAGGAGAGGTAGAGGGTGTAATATTCCCCCCCGAGTTCCCCAAGCAGGTAAAAAAGCGCCCCAAGCCCAAGCACGCCCATCCCCCACCAGGAGGGGCGGGAAGGCTCCCGCTGCAGCCGCCCGCGCTCCCCCCAGGCCAGGTAGAGCGCGACGGGGAGCACTACGTAGCAGTAGGCGTACTCGTCGCCGTTCCACACGCCGAGCATGTGGGCATAGCTCTCCCTGAAGAGAAGCCACAAAAGGACCAGGTATGTGCCTTTCAGAAGGGTCATGGGCAAACCGAAGGCGATCACTCGCCGAGGAACCGGACGATCTCCTCGGCGATGGCGCAGGGGGGGCTGTGGTACCTGGCGAGGGAGGCGGCGCGGCAGCAGGTTATCTTGTTCTCCAGCTGGGAAAGGTCGTAACAGGAGACGATGTGATTCCCGGCCGTGAGCGTATCGACCAGGTCTTTTTGGTGCTTGTCGGCTCGCTCCAGGTTGGGGACCGCGATCACCTTCTTCCCCTCTTTGATCAGGCGGAACAGGGTTCCCGCCCCCCCGTGGCAGATGACCAGCTCGGCGCTCTCCATCTCGCTCTCCAGAGTCGGCTTGAACCGGAAAAAGGGGGCGTTCACCGGGAGGTAGCGCCCCCCGGCTATCTGGCAGAGGAACGCTTCACCCATCCTCGGGGCAAGGTCGTCCACCGCCTCGATGAGCGTGTCGAAGGGGGTCGTCCCGACCGTCACCAGGATCATGCGAGCCTCCCCAGATACTTCGCCTTGGTGTAGTACCGCAGCATCTGCGGCCACTGCACGATGAAGAGATCGGCAAACGGGTAAAGGAGTCTTCCCAGGTAGGACCTCGTGGTGGTCCTGCTCCACGATTCGATCACCACCACCTTCCTGCCGGTAAGCTTGCCGAGCAGGCAGATGGGAATGCCGAGCCCGGGCCCCGTGGTAAGGATGCAGCACGGATTCGAACGCAGCAAAACGACCAGGGACTGACAGAGGTTCAGCGCCACCCTGAACAGGGTGACCAAAATGGACTCCCTCTTTCCCCTGATGGCGCACGCGGTGTACACCTTGTAACGGGGGGCGAAGCGCTCTATGCCCAGGTGGTCCGAGCGCTCCAGCAGCAGCTCGGTGCGGTACCGATCGCCGATCTGCTCCAGAAGGAGCGCAAGCTGTGCCGTGTGGCCGCCGGAGCCCGCGACGAAAAGCACCTTCTTCATGTCGACCTCCCTTCACTCCCCTGCAACCCCGCCGTCCCCCCCGAGAGGGAGCGGTAGATCGCCTCCAGCTGCGGCATCACCACGTCACGCTGGAACGTGCCGGCCACCCGCTCCCGGGCCGCCCCCCCCATGCGCTCCCTAAGCCCCGCATCCTGGGCGAGCTCGACGATGGCGCAGGCGAGGGAGGCGCGGTCGCCGGCGCCGATCAGGATGCCGTCCACTCCGTCCCGCACCATTTCCGGGATCCCCCCCACCCGCGTCGATATCACCGGCATCCGCCAGCTCATCGCCTCCAGCAGGCTAACCGGGAGGTTCTCGTTGTGCGACGGCAGGACGAAGATCCCGCCTCGGCGCAAAAGGTCGCGCTTCGACTCGCCGTCCACCCACCCGGGGAATTCGACGTGTTCCTCGATGCCGAGCTCCGCAGCCAATGCGCGGGCCCGCTCCACCGCGCCGCTCCCCCCGACCACCAGGCGCAGGGAGGGGACCCGGGCGAGCGCCTCCTTGAAGGCGGGGAGAAGGTCGAAGACCCCCTTGCGCTCGCCAACCGCCCCGAGAAAGAGGAGCTGCAGCTGGCCGTCTGCGCCCGCCGCCGTCTGTTCAAGCACGGGGAGCTCCACGCAGTTGGGAACCGTCGCCAGGCGGGCCCCGGGCGCTATGGTGCGCACGAAGTCGAACCACCCCTGCGAGAGCACCACCACCACCGACTGCTTTTCCAGGACCCATCGGATCAGGCGTTTAAGCAGCGGGGGCTGCTCCGCCACGAATTCCTTCATCGACGACCCGTGAAGGTGGAAAAGCACGGGGACCCCGGCACTTCTTGCCAGCAGCGAGAAAAGCGATTTGCGCCAGAAGCTTCTCCTCATGGCCGCGTGGCAGTGCACGAGCCCCGCCCGCCGGGAAAAAAGCAGAAGGGCGAGCCGCAAAAGGGCGGATAACGCCGCCGCTAGGCGCCGCGGCCGCCCCCCCTCGGCGTGGGAGTTGAGCAGCACGACGTTCCAGCGCTCGAAGAACCCGTCGGCGCGGTACCCTTCCACGACGGAACGCATCCCCCCGGGCTGCGCCGTGGAGATCATCACTGTCTTCCTGCGGCTTTTTGCGGTGGCAGCGCTCACAGCCCCTCCTCCACGGTGGGACCCGGGAGCGCGCCCAACCGCATCGTCTTGTTCCGGAGAGAAACGGCGGCGCGGTGCACCCGGACCCAGGTCCTGGCAAGGAGCAGCGCGGCCTCGCCCACCCCCGGCCACCGGTACCCCTGCTCCACCAGCCACGCGCTGGTCAAGGCCGGGATCAGCGCCCTCGGGAGCGCCCCCATCCTCAGGGAGGTCGAGCTGCCGGCCATCAGCGAGGTTAGGCTGTCCAGGTAGAGGTTCTTCTGCTTCCAGGGGTAACCCATATGGTCGAAGCCGGCGAGGAAATTGGCCTCGTGCCCGCATTCCGCCAGGCCACTGATGATGCCGTCGGCGCACGCCCTGTGGAACAGCTTGGTCCCGGGGAGAAAGACCAGGTTGTAGGCGCGCAGCGTGAAGGGAGGGGGCACTTGCCGTAAGAGCCGTATCGAGTCGAGGAGGTCCTGCCGGCGCTCGTAGGGGTTGCCGATGATCAGGAAATAGGTGGGACGCAGGCCGCGCTCTCCGTTCAGCACCGAGGCGGCCTGCAGTTGCAGTTCGTCGCTCACGAAGCGGCCGAACACCTCCCTCCTGGTCCGTTCGCTGCCGCTTTCCAGCCCTACGTCGATCTCGTCCATACCGGCCCGGACGGCCAGGGCCACCTTCTCCTTCGTGATGCTTCTCGGCGCCGCCATCACCTCGAAGGGGCGGCCGATCTCCACGGGGTAGCGCCGGGCGAACTCCTCCAGCTCCTCGGGGCTTCGCGCCAGGAAGTCCTCGTCGGTGAAATAGAACCTCCTGAGCCCGGGGAAAAGCTCCCGGCAACGCTTCAGGTCGGCGATCACGCGCCCTACCGATTTTCTCCTCACGTAGCGCCTGCCGGCGCGGTAGATCGCCTTCAACTGCGAGTTGGAGCAGTAGGTGCACTCGTTGACGCAGCCCCGTGACCCGCTGTAGAGGATGCGGTCCGCTTCTAGCATGGCGGCGTGCGGCCGCAGCCTGCCCCCTTGCTCCAGGCGCCACTCGGCGGCGAAGCCGTAATCGGGGAAAGACAGGTGGTCCAGGTTTTCGGGCAGGGGGGCAAGCCCGTTCAGAACCAAATCCCCCTCAGCGAGGTACCCTGCGTTACCGAGTTCCCGCCAGGAGCGCCCGCGCTCAACCGCTTCGACGAGCTCGAGCATGAACCCCTCCCCTTCGCCGCGGCAGATAAGGTCGGCATGGCCGGCACAGTCCTGCGGGTGCAGGGTCGGGTGCATCCCCCCCCAGACCAGCAGCTTCCCGAGCGGCCTGAGCGCCGCCAGGAGCTCTTTGGCCCGCGCCGACCCCCGCGACATGGAGCTCACCCCGATGACCCGGGAGGACGCGGCAAGCGCCGCGATCTGTTCGATCCCCCCCCCGGTCAGCGCGACGCCGGCCGTCCCGGCAAATACCATGGTGCTCCGGTGCCCGGCCCCCTTCAGGGCGGCGGATATGCTTCTCATCCCGCTGGCCCAGACCTCGTCGTCGGTGCTTATCAGTGTGACGTGCATGGTTCACGCCCCTTGCCGCTAGAGAGCGGCCAGCTGGTAGTGGTAGTTGTAGTGCTCCACACCGCCGTACATGAACTTGTACCTCTCGCCCCCCCGCGACAGGTCGAGGTAGCGGTAGCCGCGCTCGATCAGCTCCATGACGGTTTCCGTGATCAGAAGCCCTCCCGGGGCGTAGCGGGAGAAGTCGCTGTCGATAGCGAAGAAGGGGAGCAGCACCTTGTTGTCCCGACAGGAGAAGCCCGCGCAGAAGGCCGCAACATCGCCCTCTATGTAGAGGATGGAGCAGAAGGCGTTGGCAAGTTCCCCCAAGGCCATGATGGTCGGGTTCAGTCTGATGAACCAGGGAACCGGCAGGAAGCGGGCCACCCCGCGGCCGTTTCCTTTCTCCCTGTAACGCTTTTCGTGCAGCCGGAACAGCCGGACCAGCGTCTCGCGGGGTATCGGCTGGTTGAGGAAGGTCCGCACCTCGTGCCTTTTCCCGTCGGCTTTCAGGTGGTTGCGGTTGTTTCTCAGGTAATGGTGAGTATTTTTGCTGAGCGACCCCAGGTAGGCGTCGAAGCTTTCGGCCAGCGGGATGTGAACGCAGCGCACCACCTTATCGGGGGGGGAGGACCATGGTGTGCCGCCGTTTTGGATCGCTTCGTTCAGTCTGCTTCCCGCCTGGATGCGGTTCAGGGCGAAGCTCACTTTGCCCAGGTCCCTGGCGACCAGGTCGAGGGCCGCCATGAAGGTTTCCGGGGCGACCTCGTCGCCGTAGACGAAATCGAGGTGCGCCGAGCGGGAGAATTCCCCCCAAAGGTAGGCGATCGTCACTCCGGCACTTTTTCTCAGGTGCAGGGGGAGCAGCATGACCGTCCTGCCACCCGGCTCGCACAGCTCGTAGACGACGTTTTTCAGCCGGTGCCGCTTGAGCATGAGCGGGTACTGCTCGACGACGGAGCAGTAATGGTATTCCTGGTAGGGAGAGAGCGTGCTGCTGCGCCCGTAGAGCGAGATCCAGGCGTCCTTTACTTTGCCGACACTGCCGTGTTTTCGCAATTCGTACATATGGTCATCCTCTGGGGAAGGGATGCCGGTCAGGAGAGCCCCCCGGCGGGACGGGCCTTACGCAGCCAGATCTCCCTCCAGAAGAAATACTCCGCCCGGCGACACTTCCCGGAAGTGGTCTCGCCCCCGCAGGTGATCCCTTCCAGAATCACGGTATCCTTGAGCTTTTTCATGGCGCCGGTGCGCTCGTCGATGTAGTTTTCCACCCGCGACCGGACCCGGTACACCCCGCCGCAGTAAGGGGTCATGAACTCGGAGAAGACGAGCCCCCGGTTGGCCCGCGTCTGGTCCAGCGTCGCCGCGATCTCACGCGCCGATTTGACCTCCACCAGATCTCCGGGCTGCAGGCTGAGGCTCTCGGTGGGGGTGCGCCCCCCCCTCCCCCCCCCGGTAAAAAAGCGCCTGCGCAGCGAGCCACCCCGGTACGAGACCGAGCGGGCGCACATCTTCAGGAAGGAGCGAAGACGCAACTCCCCCGCGGCGATATCGGTCAGGGCCCGACGCAGCTTGTCCCCCTTGGACAGGGGAAGCGTCTCCCTGCCGAGGACGGTGGCCTGGCAGTGGTACCCACCCTCCCGGCCGCGGATGGGGTAAGGCCATGGCTCTTCCGGCCGGCAGCGGACCGGTTCCGGGCCGGCGCACGGAGCGGCGGCAGGTTTCAGCCATGCAGCCTTCCAAAGGAGGGTGCAGAGCCGGCTGCAGCAGCCGTGGGCGGCACCGTCGCAACGCAGGTCACCCAGAAGCAGCAGCGCCCCCCCGCGCACCGCGCGCATCCCGCCACGCCCCCCGCCGCCGCAAATGGCGGTCATCACCGTCCCGACCTGGAAGCGCCCACCGCAGCAGGGGGCCATCTCCGGCATGAAGGGGACCCCCTCCAGCGCGCCATCGCTGTCCAGGGTGGCCTTGATCTCGCGGTAGGAGAGCACCTCGACCAAGTCACCAGCCTTCAGCTTCACTTCCGTGTCCATCCGCCCGCTCCTGATGGCCCCGGCCGTCCCGGGCCGCTGCCGGCCGCGTCGGGCGCCACT
>MTLC01003415.1_pt1 | contig 14856 bp, 9 predicted proteins | sample 1982451 | NCBI WGS metagenome assembly MTLC01 (sample SAMN05710165, study PRJNA340218) | biofilm metagenome | isolation source: sample SPH anode biofilm adapted to +100 mV | place: USA | collected 2012-02-03 | reverse complement strand
GCCGCAAGGAAGCCGCCAGCCGACCCAGGGTGCCCCCAATGGGATTCGAACCACTTGAAGCACCTCTTCAGGCCACCCTTGCCATCGGTGATATAGTGCCTTTGACAAGGTATTTTGGTGCACGCAGATGCCACGATTGCCTACTCGTGCATAGGCATTTGGGATGCACCTAAGGGCCCGATAAGGGCCCGGCGCGCCAAATGGGGGTGGCAGAAACGGTACGTCGGACGAGGGGTTCGGCCAGGCGTCGCAGCACCTGGGGAACGGTGCGGCAGAAGGCGTCCGGCAACTTCCAGGCGAGCTACCGCCACGGCGGCGTCCCGGGCATCTCCCCCAGCACGGCCTACATCGCGCCGATGACCTTCCAGACCGAGGGCGACGCCCGGATCTGGCTGGAGACCGAACGGCGCCTGATCGAGGTCGGGCAGTGGACGCCGCCCGCCCAACGCGAGGCCGCACGCCACGGCGAGGAGAAGGCCGCAGCCGACCACCCCACGGTATCCAGCTACGCTCGCCAATGGCTGGCCACGGCTGACATCCGTGAGACCACACGGGCCCGGTATGAGGCGAGCCTGCGGATCTACATCTGCGGCGAGCCGCTCGCATTCAGCCTCCGACCCAATGCCCGCACCGGCAAGCGGGCGCGTCCGAAGGTCTGGACGACCCACCCGCTCGGTGACGTGCCGATCGCCGAGCTCAACCGGGCCCAGGTGCAGAACTGGTGGCGGACGCTGCCCCTGACCGAGAGGCGGCGCAGCTGCGACCAGGCCTACCAGTTCCTCCGCACGATCTGCCTGGCCGCGGTCGACGACGGCATCCTCGAGGTCAGCCCTGTCCGGGTGAAGGGTGCCGGCAAACCGTCCCGCCGCCGCAGTATCGATCCGATCACCCCCGGTGAGGTTCAGCGGATCGCCGACGCCATGCCCGACGAATGGCAGCTCGGTGTCCTCCTCGGCGCCTGGTGTGCGCTGCGCTCCGGAGAGATCCGGGAACTCCGCCGCAAGGACATCGACCTTCACCGGGGTGTGGTGAAGGTATCCCGCGGCGTCGTCCACGCGGGCCAGCGAACCGAGCATGTCGGCGCGCCCAAGACTGAGGCCGGTATCCGCAGCGTCCGTATTCCCCCGTCGATGATCGAGACCGTGCGGACGCACCTGCGCGACCACGCCCAGATCGGGCCCAACGGGCTGCTCTTCTGGCGCGAGGACGGCGGCCACGTCACCGACACCGAATGGCGCGCAGCCTGGCTCCGCGCCTGCACGTCCGCCGGCATCGAGGGCATCCGGTTCCACGACCTCCGCCACGTCGGACTCACCTACACCGCCCTCGCCGGAGCCACCATCCGGGAACTCCAAGCCGTCGCCGGACACACCACCCCCGGCATGGCCCTGCGTTACCAAGAAGTCGCCGCCGACCACATGACTGAGGTCGTCAAGGGCCTCGACGCGATCATCGCCGGCGACAAGGGATAGTCGAGGTCCGCCAGGACGCTGCCGATCGTTCCGTCGACTCCCAACGTCAATCTGATGGCCGACCATCGCTCATTGGCGCCAGCGATTGGTCGAGCTGATCGAACCATCTGCCCAACAGGGTGGCCACGCCGTGACACGCGGCTGTCGGCCAAGTCGCGCACTCGATGCCGCCGGAGGCGGCGGGGGCATCCCGCCGTCGTGCCTGCCACCCTCTACTTGGTGGCGGTGATGGCGCCTCCTTGGAAGGTCTGGCTGCATTGGGTGTCGGTGCAGGTCGGTTCGGCGGTGGGGTAGCCGTAGGTGCCGTTCTCCCAGTTCGCGGCCTTCCAGACGGCGAGGACGGGCGCCTGGATGCTGTGCGCCCCGACGACACTGGTGCCGTAGATCTCGCCGTTCTGGAAGTGTTGCCCGAACCCGTTCTCCTTGGTGGTGGTGAACGAGTGACCGGTGGGTGTGCCGAGCGGACCCGTCGGTCCGCCAGTGGCGATCCAGCGTTGCCGGATCGCATCTACGGTTGCCCAGGCGCTGGTCGTCGTGCCCATGATCTGGCCACCCTGGAACTCCTGCCAGCACACACCCGTGCCGGTGTCACACTGCTGCTCACCCGTCGGGTAGCCGAGATAGCCGTTCTCCCAGTTCTTCGCCTCCCACGCGTTGCGGATCGGCTTCAGCACTGCATGCGCCGCGGTGCCGCTACTCCAGTAGACCGAGCCGTTGCTGTAGTGCTGGTAGCAGCCGCCGTCCTTGATCGTGCAGTTCACGTCCATCGTGGGCGTGCCGAGTGGTCCGGTCGGTCCGCCGGTCGTGATCCAGCGTTGCCGGATCGCATCGGTGGTGATCCAAGCGCTGGTCCCGGCGGAGGTGATCTGACCATTCTTGAAGTCCTGCCAGCAGACACCGTCGGTGCAGGTCTGGTCGCTGGTCGGGACGCCGAGGCTGCCGCCGGCACCGCCGCTGTTGTTCCACTTGGTCAGGATCGCCCCGCTGGTCATGGGCCGGTACAACGCGAACCAGTACGTGCCCGTAGCGCCCGGCTTCTCGACACTCACCTGATAGTCGCCCGCGGTGAGCGCGAGCTCCCGGTGCCCGTCCAGGCTGCCCAGATTGGCACCGGTCGACACCCTGGTGAGCGTCGAGTTGGCCATCAGGGTGGTCCAGCCGCTGGAGTCGAACCACACGGTCTGGTCGGTGTCCAGGGTGAAGGTGTAGACGTCCTTCGACGCGGTGGTCTCCAGGTTCCCGGCACCGGCGACCGGAGCCCCGTCGATCTTGCCGTTCTCGATCTTCATCCCGACGCCGACCGGGAAGCTCTGGGCTGCCGGCTTCACGAACGAGGTGAACGTGTAGGTGCCCGTCTTGCCCGCGTTCTCCCCGGTGATCCGATACGTGCCGGCCGCCAGGGCGATCTCGTGGTGGCCGTCCAACGCCCCGAGGTCCTGACCGGTGTCCACGTTGGTGAGCCGGGAGCCCGCCCAGATCGTGGTCCACCCGTCACCGTCGAACACGACCGTCTGAGCCGCGTCCACAGTGAAGTCGTAGATATCCTTCGACGCGGTCGTCTCCAGGTTCCCCGCACCCGTGACACTCTGCCCGCCGATCTTGCCGTTCTCGACCTTCTGGCCGATCTGGTAGGCGAACGACTGCGCTGCAGGCTTCACGAACGAAGTGAACCAGTAGCCCCCGGTATAGCCGGTCTTCTCCACCTCGATTCGGTACGAACCCGCAGCCAACTGGTACTCGTGGTGGCCATCCACGCTGCCCAGCACCGTGTTGTCGGAGAGCCGGACCAGGTGGGAACCGCCCATCGGGCCCATCCACGCGTCACCGTCGAACACGATCGTCGCCGCATCCCCGACCGTGAACGTGTACTCGTCACGTGACGACGTGGTCTCCAAATTCCCCGCACCCGCAACTGTCTGGCCGTCGATCTTGCCGTTCTCGACCTTCTGGCCGACCAGGATGTCGAACGTCTGGGTCGCCGGCTTCGGATACGAGCTGAACTGGTACCCGCCGGTCGTGCCAGCCTTGGCCACCACGATCCGGTACTCCCCGGCCGTCAACGCGTACACGTGATGCCCGTCAATCGAGCCGAGCACCGTGTTGTCGCCCAGGCGGACCAGCTGGGAGCCGCCCAGCGGGCCCATCCACATGTCGGCGTCGAACACCCACGTCGTGTCCTGATCCACGGTGAAGCTGTAGATGTCGCTCGAGGAGGAGGTCTCCAGGTTGCCCGCGCCCGTCACCGGCTGGCCGTTGATCTTGCCGTTCTCGACCTTCTGGCCCAGCAAGTACTCGAAGCTCTGCGCGCCCGGTTTCGCATAGGAGGTGAACGTGTAGCCGCCGGTCGTGCCGGTCTTGGCCACCACGATCTTGTAGTCGCCCTCACTCAGGAGGTATTCGTGGTGGCCGTCGATCGAACCCAGCACAGTGTTGCCAGACAGCCGGATCAACTGCGAACCACCCAACGGGCCCATCCACATGTCGGCGTCGAACACCACCGACGCCCCACCGGGAGGAACGCTCAGGTTGTACACGTCCTTCGACGAAGACGTCTCCAGATTTCCCGCACCCGCCACCGGCTGACCGTTGATCTTGCCGTTCTCGACCGTCTGGCCGAGCGCGTAGTCGAACACCTGCGTGGCCGGCTTGGCGTACGAGGTGAAGCCATAGCCGCCGGTCGTGCCCGGCTTCTCCACCACGATCCGATAGTCGCCCACCGCCAACTCGTACTCGTGGTGACCATCCAACGATCCAAGCACCTGTCCGTCGGCGAGCCGCACCAACTGAGAGCCACCCAGCGGGCCCATCCACATGTCGGCGTCGAACACCCATGTCGCCGCCTCGGCAACCGTGAAGTCGTACACGTCCTTCGACGAAGACGTCTCCAGATTCCCCGCGCCCGCGACCGGCTGGCCGCCGATCACGCCGTCAGCGACCGTCTGACCCAACACATACTCGAAGCTCTGCACGGCAGGCTTCACGTACGTGGAGAACCCATACGGCCCCGGCGTGCCCGGCTTCTCCACCACGATCCGGTAATCCCCGGCCGCCAGCTCATAGACGCGGTGGCCGTCCACCGCGCCCAGATTCTCGCCATCAGCCAGCCGCACCAGTTGGGAGCCACCCAGCGGTCCGGTCCAGCCGCTCCCGTCGAACACGACAGTCGCATCCGAGCCCAGGGTGAAGTCGTAGCTGTCCTTCGACGCTGTCGTCTCCAGATTCCCCGCACCCGCCACCGACTGGCCACCGATCACGCCGTCAGCCACCGTCTCGCCGATGGCGTAGCTGAACGACTCATCGGCCGGCTTCACGAACGAAGAGAACCAATACGTGCCCGTGGGCCAGTAATCCAGGCTCCGCACGTGAACCGTGTAGGCACCCGCCTCCAGCGCATACGTCTGGTGCTGGAACACCTTGCCCAGATCCACGCCGGTCGACTCCTCGATCAGGCTCGAATCGCCCCACACCGGACCCGCGCCGTCGAACACCACGCTCTGGCCACCATCCGGCACCACGAACGAGTACACATCCTCCGACGCCGAGGTCTCCATTCGGCCCGCACCCACCGCTGCGGACCCACCAACCAAGCCGTCCTCGACCTTCTGGCCCACCGCGTAGCCGAACGACTGCGCGACCGGCTTGTTCAAGAACTGCAAGGAATATGTGGCCGCTGAGCCCGTGCCGGTCACCGAGAACCGGTACAGCCCGTTCGGAAGACCCTCATAGAGGCGGTGCTGGCACCAACGGTCAGCCGGCTCCACCAGCGCACCATCCGGCCCGTACAGAGCAGTGTGGATCTGGTTCTGGCAACCCGTCTCAACCAGAAGGTTGTCCGTGCCTGCTGCACCATTCACCGTCACGAAGTAATCATCCTCACCGCCAGCGGTCTCCAGATGACCTGCGCCCGCCGCCGGAACCCCGTCCGACACCACACCCGGCAGCGCCACGTCGAACGACTGGGCCGGCGGCGTCTCCAGCGACAAGTCCAGCTGGTTGATCGCCAAGCTCGTATCCAGAACACTCTTGAACCCGACCGGCTTCACCCTCACCTTCAGCGCCCCACTGATGTGCGGCACCGTGACAGTGAGCTTCACCTTGTGATACTCGGTCCCGTTCGCCAAGCTACCCGAGCCCTCCAGGCTCACCTCCGCAGGCGGCCCCTCCGTCCCGACCGCTTCGAGGTTGCCGTCGAACACCTTGTTGTCATCCACCCAGACCCGCACCCCCTGCGTCTCCGAGTCAGACTCAGTGTGGCCCAGCAACACAAGATCAGTCGTCATGGTGACGCTGTCGTGGCGCGGAACCCCTACAACAGTGAAGGTGTAGTCCATGTCGTCAAAGAACGGACCAGCCATCCGACCCAAGACGGCATCACTCATGTAGGTCGGCGCAGCCAGATTCGAGGCAACCGGGCTTGAGTAGTCCTCGAACAGAGATCCGTCGATGAACCCAATCGTGTCCCCAACGACATTGTCCGGCACAGCAGCAGCTGCCTCCAGGTAGTCATCGTCGCCAGTGACCAGGATGTCGTACATGCAATCCTCAAGCGCCGGACCCGGCGCCACATCGCCCACCAAACACTGCCTCGATGCCTCGTCCAGCTCGACTGCCGAGAAATCGCCGAGCGTCACTACGCTGTCCGGAAATGTCAGATCCGTATACGAATCGGTATCCTTCCCCGAATCGTAAGTGAAGGCTGAACTTGCCTGAGCGATGCGCCAGGAGTCGGCGAACCGACCGTGGATAATCGACTGTGAATGAACATCCACGACTTCGCCACTCGCCGTTGTCAAGTCATTGTGCAAGTCCCCGTCGTTGTTACCCAATAGGCCGCTCGTTGGGATGTTCGGGGCAACAGCCACGCGCAAACCCTTACCGCTCAGACCAAGAGCGAATCCCCGCGCCGTATTGAGCATTGCGCCAGTTTCGTCAGTGGCAGGCACGACAATAGATCCGTCCGCGAGCCCTGTTGCTGCATCCAGCGCCTCGCCGTCCAGGAGAACATCTCCGCCAGGCCGGAACTCGACGAGTTGATCAGCGACCCTGACAGCAACAGCATCCAGCACGGACACGGAGCGACTCGGCCCCATCGGCACGAACCTGGCCTGAAGGTCCAGGTCGAGGGAAGGTATAGTCAGAAGGTGGAACTCTCCTACCGACTGGAGATCGTAGGTGAGGCCATCCAGGCTGACAACATGCGGATCGCCCCAGATGATGCCACGACCTTCTACATAAGCACCTACACCAGGTACGGAGTCACACGCATCGCCGATACCATCAGCGTCCCAGTCCGCCTGGCCCGGATTATAGACCATGGGGCAATTATCGATCTCGGCAGGAATGCCATCTCCATCATCCGTGATCCGCAATGGGACAGTCACTTCCGCCTGAACTCCATTGGAGTCCGTAACACGCAGGCCAAATTCTCCCTCGATTGGGTGATGGTATGTGTACGCGATCTGTGGCTCCGTGGTGGAGCCGTCATACTGATGATCACCATCCACATCCCACTCGTACAGCACTATCGGATTCGATGACGTCGACTGGTACCCTGATATGAGCAATTCCTGCTCAACCCGTCCCTCTACCCCGTCACCATCCACTACTGCGCGAAGCGGTTCGCCTCCGGACGGCATGACGCCGAATACGGCCCCACCATCCCCCCTCGTGCCAGCCGTCGATTCGCGACGAACCTCCGCGGCCACCAGGTCGTGACCCCGAGCATTGTAGTGGTAATACTCAGGCAGCATTGGCCGCGAGTCGCCTGGTGGAAATTCCGAGATCCCGCGATCCGGATTGGTATGCACACTGCCATCAGGCTCGTGCCCAGCAAACACCGACGGGAGATCGCCGATAAATATGATCCCTCTGTCCCCAGTCAGCTCAGCATTGACCTCCGCCACTGCATCACGTTGCTCCCGATTGAACGTTCTGGCGTCTTCACGGATCAGCCTCCCAGCCTCGAACTTCCCAATGGTCCGATCGATCACCGCGAACGAGTCATGCTGCTCGAGCATCGGATAGCTCATGTAGACCAAGCGTGATCCCTCACGCATGTGCTGAGCAACAGTGCGCAAAGTCGTCTTGATTCCACTGACTGCCGTTGGGATCTGGCCCTCCGCCTTCTTGACGGCATTTGAACAGCTGCTCGCCTTCTGGACCAAGAAGCAGTTGATCACGACGTCGCCAAACAGAATGTCGTTGCCACCGATACTAACGAAGACGAGATCGTAATCAAGGCCTCGATCCCCAGTGGTCACCCAATCGAATTGGGGAGGAACGCTACCGCCAAGTCCGGCGAGACCGTTCTTCTGCCTTTCCCTGAAATCTCCGGTGACAGCCCCCGAGCAGGCGCGATTCACTCCATCTGGGGGTAGGACTGGCTCAACTCGAACTGTATTGGGTCCCGTCGGGCCGCGCAGGCTTTTCGCAGAGTCACCCACCCAGCACGCATCACGTCGGCAGGCCGGTGATCCTGGCCATTCTGAGGTAGGGTGCCGCCATGAAGCGCCGCCGACAGATCTTGATCGCCGCAGGCGTCCTGGTGGCGTTGGCCGTGGTCCTCACCACGTGCTCGTTTGGACCACTTGACCGGAAGCTGACCGTTCTCCGCCTTGAGAGCATGTCGCGCTGGGCTCCGGATACTGCGGTTGGTATTGAGTCCATCGAGAGCGGGGCCACTCCCCTGAGCCCGTTTGGGACGAGTATCGCGATCATCCAGCGTCGAGTGACATTCGCCGACGCCCAAGAGGCTGAGTCGGCCCTGGCAGATGCCCTCGCCGCCGCTGACCGGGATGGATGGCTGCAGGACGAGTACACCGATCCGAACCGGTCTAGAGCGAAGAAGCTCCCTCTCGGGCTGCGTGGATACCTCGATGTCTATGTCTCGCCAGACTCCCCGAAGACTCTCGTGGTCAACCTTCAGGCTTTGGAATGAACCCTCGCTCTGCGCGAGGACAAGAGCCAGACTCTCTCGTCGGCCGTATCTGCGTCGCACGCTCGCGGCTAACCCCGTAAGTTCGCGACGCCGCAGACTCACAAGTAGAAGACGCCGGCTTCGGCGGCCCTCTTGGTCTGACTCCACCGCCTCGGTGGATCCGCCGTAGCCGTGCCGTCGTCTACGCGCTCTACCAGCTGGGGCACGCCCCCGGGCCAGTGCATCGAGAACCTCCTGGTGCCCGCGAGCGCGACGAACGGCAATCGGCTGATTCCCTGCCGCGGCTTGGGCCGTCGGCATGCATGGTGTGCGGGGTCGGCGGCGCACCCGCTGACCGCGATCGGGTGCGCGTGGCCACCAAGACTCCCGATACGCGGGCGTTGCAGTCCGCTCACCCGTCCGCCGACTTGCACCGGGTGTATCGAGGTTCCGGGTGGGGTTCGGGTGAGGTCTTCGCTGGCAGGATCGAGCCGCTGGACGTGGCTGAATCGGCGGGAGACGCGGGGTCAGTTGGCGAGCTGCTGGTCGAGGGCTTCGCGGATGATCTGGGAACGGGACTTATGTTCCTGGGCGGCGTAGACGTCCAGGCGGGCAGCACGTTCGGGGTCGAGCCGGAACTGGATCACCACCCCGGCCTCGTGGCCGAGTTCGCGTGGGCGTCCCAGCCGGGGACGCGAATGCAGGAACTCCGGGCTGTAGCCGGCCTCGGCCTCGGCGGCCGCCTGCTCGAACTGTGCCCGCTCTTTGGGGCTGAACTCGGTATCGGTTATGATCGCCTCTCCTCTCACAAAAACTCGTAGTAGCTGGGCGTCAAGGTGTCGGCATGGATCACCGCGACCCGTCCGGTGCTGGCCGAAGTGTCGGTGATCACCTCACGGGGCCGTCCGCTTGCGTCGAAGCCGATGTACAGCAGCTTCTGAGGCTCCTCCCGCGGCACGATCACCGTCCTGGCGTTCTCGATCACATACAGCATGTCCTCCCGGCTCACCTGGTGACGGTCAGCCGGCTCGAAGAACAACACCCGACAATCGTACTACGAAAGGCGGGTTGGGACGAGCGCTCCCCTGCTATTGAGCGGGTCGAGTCGACCCGGCCTGAAGTGCGCGACGCGCGGCGGCTCAGCCGGCGTGATGGTAGCGGTTGCGGGCGGCTTGGCGGGTGACGCCGAGCATGGCGCCGATCAGGGTTCAGGAGGCGCCTTGGTCGCGCGCCTGGGCGACGGCGGAAGCGATCCGGTCTTGGGCGGCGTTCAGGTCACGGACGGCCGCCAGGATGGCCTGGAGAGCTTCGCCGGCGAAGCTGGCGACCGGGTCGGGGCCCTGGCCGTGGTGGGCGTTCTCGAGTTCGTCGAGCATCTCGGTTTCGGTGCGCATCGGGTTCACCGCGTTTCGCGCCGCCGCGGGTTCGCCATGGTGCTGATGGTACGAGGACCGGGGCGGAGAAGATCCCCCTGTGCGCATCGTGGAGAGGCGAGAGGGGTCTGGCAGTTCCCAACCTTAGCCTCCACCCGTGGTCGCGACAGGCGGCTGCGCCCGGCCTGTCCGCTGCACCACCAGCGTCCGCAAGACCTTTCGGGGGGAGGTTGGGGGAGAACGTGCCGGCTAGGGGTGATACCGGTTACGGCGATCGGGACGCCCTGCCGGCGGTCTTCGGGGGGAGGTTGGGGAGAGGTCGTGTTGACAAGGGCGTTCACCCGACCGGCGACCTCCAGCGCTGCCATGGCCGTTTCGGGTTGGGGGGAGGTTGCTGTGGTGCGGTGTTCGCGTGGCTGCAACGGCTCGACGAGCAAGAAGAGGGGGAACGTGGGGGAACCTGCCCCTGACAAGTACGTTCACCTGGTTATCCACAGGCGCGGCGGCTGTGGACGGACAACACAGGCTCGACCGCGAACGTGCCGTTGGCAACGGGAAAGTTACAGGCCGGTGTGCTGCCGATCGGAGGGGGAACGTTTGCGGTAACGCCGCTGCGGTCAGCTTCGACCGGGCCGGACAGCCGGTCAGGGCCGGCGTCGAAACAAATCGGGTCCGCCGTGTCCGGAAGCGGCGGTGCGGGCGGCTTAAGGGTGTGCGAGGCCGGTGGCCGGGCGCTGGCCGGATGCGCAGTCGGTGACGATCTTCGGGTTTGTGTCCGGATCGGCGGGTCTGGTTCGGCTTAGTGGTGTGAGGAGGCGAGTGGCAGTGGCGATCGGTTTGACGAAGATTTCGGCGGTGGTGGGGTATGAGTACCTGACCCGGCATGTGGCGGTGCTGGACGCGACCTCGAAGGACTACCTGCGGCTGGACGCCTACTACCTGGCCAAGGGTGAGGAGCCCGGCACGTGGTGGGGTGCCGGGCTGGCCGGGGTCCACCTGTCCGTGGGTGATCCGGTGACGGCCGAGCAGATGCGACTGCTGTTCGGGCACGGGCTCAACCCGACCACCGGGGAGAAGCTCGGCCGGGCCTATTCGGTGTTCGACCACACCCCGACCGTGTTCGAGACCGAACTCGACCAGCGGCTCACTACCTGGCGCCGGGCGAACGGGGTGCCGGCCGGGGTGCCGCTACCGATGGGTGTGCTCGCTCGGGAGCGGACCGCGCTGGCCCGGGAGTGGTTCACCGCCGCGCATCTCGGCGTGACCCCGGAGGCGCGGCAGCTGCGGGACGTGATCGCGAAGAACACCTCCCACTCCAGGGTGGCGGTGGCCGGGTTCGACATCACGCTCACCCCGCCCAAGACCGTCTCCACGTTGTGGGCGCTCGCCGAGCGGCCCTTCGCGGGCGTCATCCGCGGGGTGCATGACGCGGCCGTCACCGACGCGCTCAGATATCTGGAGGCGAACGTGTTGTTCACCAGGAAGGGCCATGCCGGGGTGCGGCACCTGCCGGTGCGCGGCGTGGTCGCGGCCCGGTTCGTGCACCGGGATTCCCGGGCCGGGGATCCGGACCTGCACACCCATGTGGCGGTGGCGAACAAGGTCCAAACTGCCACCGGGGAGTGGATGGCGATCGACGCGAAAGTCCTGTACGCGGCCAAGGTGACCCTCTCCGAGGTGTACACCGCCAGCCTCGTCGCGCGGCTGCGGAACCTCGGCCTGGCGTTGGCGCCGACCGGACGGGACGGGAAACGACCCGTCTGGGAGATCGTCGGCGTCGACCCCGACCTGGCGATACGCTGGTCGACCCGCCGCGGCCGGATTGTCGGCAAGACCGCCGAGCTGATCGCCGAGTTCGAAACCGAGTACAGCCGGCTGCCCACCCCCGAAGAACGCCTCGAACTGTCCCAGCGGGCCACCCTGAACACCCGGCCCGACAAACACGAACCCCGCAGCGAACATGACCAACGCCTCACCTGGGCCGCCGAAGCCACTGAACTGCTCGGCCCCGGCGGCATCGCAGGGATGCTGGACGCGGTCACCCACCAACCGCCGACACCCGTGACCGTGCCGGATCGGCGCTGGATCGCCCGCACCGCCCGGGCCGTGGTCGCGATCGTCGAGGCCGAGAAATCCTCCTGGACGCCCTGGAACGTGCGCTCCGAAGCATTCCGGCAAGCCACCGCCGCCAACATCCCCCACGCACAGCTCACCAGCGTGGTCGAACAGGTCACCGCCGAAGCCCTCTCCGAAACGGTGTCGGTGCCGATCCGCACCACCCGCACCCCACCGGTCGAACCCGACCTGCTGCTGCGCCCCGACGGCACCCCCGCCTACCAGGAACCCTCAGCGTCCCGGTACACCTCCATGCGGATCCTGCGTGCCGAAGCCCGCATCGTCGCCGCCGCCGCGCGCACCGGCGGCCGACAGGCCGACCGCAACTCGATCCAGCTCGCGATCCTGCAGTCGATGGCCAACCGGCAACCGCTCAACGAGGGCCAGCAGGCCCTGGTCGCCGGCATGGCCGGCTCCGGACTCCGCCTCCAGCTGGCGATCGCCCCCGCCGGCACCGGCAAGACCACCGCAATGCGCACCCTGGCCTGCGCGTGGACCAACAGCGGCGGCACCGTGGTCGGCCTCGCCCCCTCAGCCGCCGCCGCCGAACAACTCCGACTCCAACTCGGCCAGACGGCTGTCGCGGAGAACCTGGCCAAAATGGTGTGGGCCATCAACCACCACGAACCCCTCGCCGACCGGGTCGGGCCCGACACGCTCGTGATCATCGACGAAGCCGGCATGGCCGACACCCTCACCCTCGACTACCTGGTCGGCTGGTGCCTCGACCAAGGCGCCTCGATCCGGCTGATCGGCGACGACCAACAACTCGGCGCGATCGGCGCCGGCGGAGTGCTGCGCGACATCACCACCAGCCACGGCGCCCTCCACCTCGACCAGGTACTCCGGTTCACCGACCCCGGCGAGGCCCACGCCAGCCTCGCCCTCCGCTCCGGCGACATCGGAGCGCTGGGCTACTACCTCGACCACAACCGCATCCACCTGGTCGACCCCGACACCACCACCGCCCAACTCCTCACCGCCTGGCAAACCGACCGGGCCGCCGGGCTGGACGCGATCATGCTCGCCCCCACCCGCCAACTCGTCGCCCAACTCAACAACGCCGCCCGGCAAGGCCGGCTCGCCGGACACTGGCCCGGACGCCAGACCCTCCTCGCCGACGACAACCACGCCTCGGCAGGCGACGTGATCCTCACCCGGCGGAACGACCGGACGCTGACCAGCGGGCAACTCGCCTGGGTCCGCAACGGCGACCGCTGGCAGGTCACCCACGTCCACCGCGACGGCTCGATCGACGTCCAACACCTCCGGAACAAGAATCGGCTCACCCTGCCCGCCGACTACGTCCGCGTATCCGTCGAGTTGGGCTATGCCACCACGATCCATGCCGCCCAGGGCGTCACCGCCGACACCAGTCACAGCCTGATCACCGGCGAGGAGACCCGGCAGCTCGCCTACACCATGCTCACCCGCGGACGGCACGCGAACCACGCCTGGCTCCAAGTCGGCACCACCGACGCCCACACCGCACCGATCGCCCGCGACCTCATCCAGACCGCGACCAGCGTCGAGATCCTCGAGGCCATCATCGGCCGCGACCAGCAGCCCGCATCGGCCACCACCCTCATCCGGCAGGCCGACGACCCAGCCCTGCTCCTCGCACCCGCCGCGGACTGCTACCTCGACGCGATCGGGCTCGCCGCCGAACACGCCGTCCCCGATCCGGTCAAGCAAACCATCGACACCGCCGGCCACCGGTGCGGGCTGACCGACGCCGACGCCTGGCCCGCCCTGCGCTCCACCCTGCTGCTGTGGGCAGCCAACGGCCACAACGCCGTCGACCTCCTCCGACAGGCCATCGGCTACGGCGGGCTCGACGACGCCCGCGACCCCGCCGCCGTCCTCACCTGGCGCCTCGACCCCACCCAAGCATCCGAAGGACGAACCGTCGGGCCACTCCCCTGGCTCCCCGGCATCCCTGGCCGGCTCCTCGACGATCCCGCATGGAAGACCTACCTCTCCGACCGATTCCGGCTCACCTACCAACTCGGCAACCAGGTCCGAGAACACGCCACCCAGGACACGCCCCGCTGGGCGGCCAACCTGCCCGGACTAGACCCCCAGCTGATCGCCGACATCCAACGATGGCGCGCCGCACACCAGATCCCCGACACCGACCTGCGACCCACCGGGCCGCCTGTCCACACCCCCGCCGAAGCCCGGCACCGGCGCGATCTCGACCACCAGCTCGAAACCGCCCAGACCGGCATCCGCGAATGGCTACCCAAGATCATCCAGGCCGCACCCGACCTGACCAACGACCCCGCCCTGGCCGTCCTCGCCGCCACACTCGCCCGGCTCGACATCGAACGCGGCGACGTCGGCGACCTCCTCCAGCAGGCGGTCGACCGAGGGGCCCTGCCTGACGAACACCCCGCCGACGCCCTCAGCTACCGCATCACCGCACTCACCAAGACCCAGCACGAGGACCAAACCCCGATCTGGGAAACCGTCACCACCCCACCCCGACCACACCACCACGAACCACCCAGCATGTCCGGCCCCAGCCACGGCATCAGCATCTGACCGACACACCGCACCACCGGAAGGACACAACCATGGCCCTCTCGCCCACCCCCACCCCGTGGCACCACCCCAGCCCCGAGTGGGTCTCGCTCCAGCAGGCGGCCCTCATGTACGGAGTCAGCGTCGACACCCTGAGGCGCCGAATCGCCCACGGCCACCTGCCGGCGTCCCGCTTCGGCGGCCGTCTCATCCGGGTACGAATCGAAGACCTCGAACGGCTCTTCCGACCAATTCCGACAGTGCGGCCGATCCACCGCCGACTCGGCTGAGGAGTCCCAGATGGCTGGAATCCTTCGATCACCTAAGGGCCCGATAAGGGCCCGCAGAGTGCCTATCTGGCTTACATCACTGTATTTATCCTAGTCAGATGGCATTTTTCGCGTGCCCCCAATGGGATTCGAACCCATACTGTGGCGGGTTTAAGCCGCCTGCC
>MTLC01001282.1_pt2 | contig 14904 bp, 15 predicted proteins | sample 1982451 | NCBI WGS metagenome assembly MTLC01 (sample SAMN05710165, study PRJNA340218) | biofilm metagenome | isolation source: sample SPH anode biofilm adapted to +100 mV | place: USA | collected 2012-02-03 | reverse complement strand
GGGTCGCGGCGGACCAGCTCGACCAGGCCCGAGTCGACGTTGGGCACCGGCCAGAACACCGACGGCGGCACGCTGCCGACGCGCCGCGCCGCGCAGTACCAGGCGAGCTTCACCGACGGCACGCCGTAGGTCTTCGAGCCGGGTCCTGCGACCAGCCGGTCGGCCACCTCAGCCTGCACCATCACCAGGCCGCCGCGGATGGTCGGGAATCGGGCCAGCACGTGCAGCAGCACCGGCACGCTCACGTTGTAGGGAAGGTTCGCCACCACGAGGGTGGGCTGGGGGTCGGCCAGGGCGTCCACGCTGAGCGCGTCCGCCTCCAGCACCCGCAGCCGGTCCGCGCGTCCGGGCAGTCGCTCGGCCACCGTCCGCGGCAGGAGCCCGGCCAGGCTGTGCTCGATCTCGACGGCCACGACCTCCTCCGCCGCCTCCAGCAGGCCCAGCGTGAGCGAGCCGAGGCCGGGCCCGATCTCCAGCACGACGTCATCGGGCCGCACGCCGGCCGCAGCCACGATCCGGCGCACCGTGTTGGCGTCGTGGACGAAGTTCTGGCCGCGCTGCTTGGTGGGACGCAGGTCCAGCTCCGCAGCCAGCCGGCGGATCGTACGGGGGTCGAGCAGGGCGTCGGGCATCAGGCTTCGCCCCAGTCCCCGAACAGTGCGCAAGCGTTCGCGGCGAGCTGCTCGCAGAGGTCGGCGACATCAGCCCCGCGACGCTCGGCGATGAACCTCACCGTGAGCGGCACCAGGTAGCTGGAGTTGGGCTTGCCGCGATACGGCATCGGGGTCAGGTAGGGCGCGTCGGTCTCGACCAGCAGCCGGTCCGGCGGGGTGATGTCGAGCGCCTCGCGCAGCGCCTCGTTGGCCTTGAACGTGACGGTGCCGGGGAACGACAGCCAGTAGCCGCGCTCGAGGCAGGCGCGGGCGAAGTCCGCGTCCCCGGAGAAGCAGTGCATCTGCACGCGCTCGGGCGCGCCCTCGGCGTCCAGCACGTCGAGGACGTCGGCATGGGCGTCCCGGTCGTGGATGACCAGGGCGCGGTCGTACCGCTTGGCCCACGAGATGTGGGCGGCGAAGGCCACCTTCTGCCGCGCCCGCCCCTCGGCGTCGGTGGTGCGGAAGTAGTCCAGGCCGGTCTCCCCCACTCCCCGGACGCGGTCGGAGGAGCCGACGATGGCCTCCAGCCGGGCCAGTTCCGCGTCCAGTCGCTCGCCGAGGCGGGCCGCGTCGTTGGGGTGGATCGCCACGGTCGCCACAGCCTCGGGATACTGCCGGGCCAGCGCGAGGGCTGCAAGCGAGGACTCCACGTCGGTACCGACCTCGACGATCCGGGTGACGTTCACCGACCGCGCCAGGGCCAGGGCGTCCGCGACGGCGAGACCACTGTGCTCCGCCGTGCTCAGCGCGTGGGTGTGGGCGTCGGTGGTCGGCGCGGGCAGCGCGTCGGGCAGCGGAGGGAGTCTGTCGTTCATTGAACTACGGCCGGTCATACCTGTACTCCTTTTCGCGCGTCCAGCGCCGCCCCGTAGAGCGCCTTGCGGGGGACGCCGGTGTCCGCGGCCACAGCGGCCACCGCAGCGGAGAGGGGCTCGCCCGCCGCGACCCGCTCGGCCACGAGCCCGACAGCGTCGGCGATCCCGAGTTCGCGCGGCTGCGCGCCGGCGACCACCACGGTGATCTCGCCCCGCACGCCCGGCTCTGCCCAGGCCGCCAGCTCGGCCAGGCCGCCCCTGCGGGTCTCCTCCCAGGTCTTGGTGAGCTCGCGGCTCACCGAGGCGCGGCGGTCGTCTCCGAAGGCGGCCCGGGCATCGGCGAGGAAGTCGGAGAGCCGGTGCGGCGCCTCGAAGAACACCATCGTGCGTGGCTCGAGGGCGAGTTCGGCGAGCCGGCGCCGGCGCTCGCCGCCCTTGCGCGGAAGGAAGCCCTCGAAACAGAACCGGTCGGTCGGCAGCCCGGAAAGGGCCAGCGCCACCAGAACGGCGGACGGCCCGGGTATCACCCGCACCGGCAGGTCCGCCTGCACCGCCGCCGCCACCACCCGATACCCGGGGTCGGAGACGGTCGGCATGCCCGCGTCGGAGACGACCAGCACCGTCTGCCCGTCCTCCAGCGCGGCGAGCAGCCCCGCCACCCGGGACGCCTCGTTGCCGTCGAAGTAGGAGACCACCCGGGCCGAACTGGTCAGGCCGAGCCGCGAGAGCAGCCCCTGCAGCCGCCGCGTGTCCTCTGCGGCGATGACATCGGCGCTGCCCAGTGCCTGTCTCAGCGCCGGTGAGGCGTCGTCGAGATTCCCGATCGGGGTGCCCGCCAGCACCAGCAGCCCGCCGTCCCGCCTGTCGTCCACCTGTGCAGTATTCCTGATTCGGCCGCGCTCGGGTTGTCGCTCGCGTGGTCCACCTAGGATGTCGGCGTGACCGAAGCGGAGTGGGGGCCCGGCGACCCGGGTACGTCCGGCGGCCCGGACCACCCCGCCCCGGACGCCGAAGCCACCGACCCCTCGGCCTGGACGGCGATCTCTCCGGTGGACCTTCCCGATGCCGCCATCGATGCCGACGCCCAACTCGCGGACGACACCGACGCCGACGCCCTACCCGCGGACGCCCCGGCGGCCTCGCACCGGGCCTGGCCACGGCTGCGCCGCGCGGTCTACCGCGACGAACTGAGCACGATCGAGCGGCTCCGCGACGGGCAGGCCGCTCTGCGCGACCGGCTGGCCGGCTGGGCGGTCACCCTGACGATCACCGCGATCGCGTTCGTGATCCGGATCGTGAACATCGCCTACCCGAACAAGCTGGTCTTCGACGAGACCTACTACCCCAAGGACGCCTGGACCCTGTGGAAGTTCGGCTACGAGACGAACTGGCCGAAGGACATCGACGCCAAGGTCGCGGCCGGCGAGGTGGACAGCTTCCTGAGCACCGCCGAGTTCGTGGTGCACCCGCCGGTCGGCAAGTGGCTGATCGGGATCGGCGAGCAGCTGTTCGGGATGAACTCGTTCGGCTGGCGGTTCATGCCGCTGGTGTTCGGCACGCTCCTGGTCTTCATCACGATCCGGTTCGCGCGGCGGCTGTCCCGCTCGACCCTGGTCGGCGGCATCGCCGGCGTCCTGCTCACCTTCGACGGCTTGTCGTTCGTGATGTCCCGGATCGCCCTGCTCGACATCTTCCAGGCGTTCTTCCTGGTCGCGGCCGTGTCCTGCGTCGTCGCCGACCGCGACTGGTTCCGGCGCCGGCTGGCCGACCACCTGGACCAGCTGGGCGAACTCGACCTGGGCGGACGGTTCGGACCGGTCTTGTGGTGGCGACCCTGGCGCCTCGCCGCCGGAGTGCTGTTCGGGCTGGCGATCGGCACCAAGTGGAACTCCCTGTTCGTGCTCGCCTCGATGGGCATCCTCAGCGTGGTCTGGGACGTCGGGGCGCGCCGGCTGGCCGGAGCGGACTGGCGAGCCTGGCAGGCCTTGCTGGTGGACGGCATCCCCGCATTCATCACGCTGGTCGTGGTCTCCGGCGTCATCTACGTCGCCTCGTGGTCGGGCTGGCTGCTCACCTCCGGCGGCTATGACCGGGACTGGGGGAAGAACCACCCGGACAGCCCCTGGACGATCCACCTGGGCGAGATGTGGGCGTCCTTCCTGAAGTACCACCAGGACATCTACAACTTCCACACCGGCAGCTACATCGCCGGCGTCACGCACCCCTACAACGCGCACCCGATCGGCTGGCTGGTGATGGCGCGTCCGATCGGCATCGACGCGGTGAACGACATCAAGCCGACCGTGGACGGCTGCTGGGCGAGCGGGAACGACACCTGCATCCGGGTGGTCTCCGGCATGGGTACCCCGGTGCTGTGGTGGATGGCGTTCATCGCCTTGTTCGCGGGCCTGATCTGGTGGATCGCGGGACGGGACTGGCGCTTCGGCGTCCCGATCATCGCGGCGATGTCGACCTACCTGCCGTGGTTCACAGCCGGCACCCGCCCGGTGTTCTTCTTCTACGCGATCTGCATCATCCCGTTCACTGTGACGATCCTGGCGATGACGCTCGGGCTGATCCTCGGCCCGTCCGACAGCCCGCACCGACGCCGCGGCGCGATCATCGTGGGCGTCGCGATCGCCCTGGTCGTGCTGAATTTCGCCTACATCTACCCGGTGCTGACCGACCAGTTGATGCTGTACAAGGACTGGCTGGCCCGGATGTGGCTGCGCTCCTGGATCTGACCACCGGACGCTTCCGGACGCAGGGAAAAGGCCCCTGAATTGTTACCGCTCTCCCGGCATCGCCGCGGGCCATCTCACCAGATCCCCGATCCGGCACGTCGTCGCCCGGCTCCCCAATAGAGTGCCGTCGGCTGCTCGACAAAGGGGATTACGGCATGGCTGTTTGGAAGCTGCACGGCAACGGATCGATCCAACCAGGGGCCGTGGTCGCTCCTGACGAACGCCTCGGCTGGGGCAAGATGTTCGGGCTCGGCGCCCAGCACGTGGTCGCCATGTTCGGCGCGACCTTCCTGGTGCCGCTGATCACCGGCTTCCCGATCCCGGCAACCCTGTTCTTCAGCGGCGTCGGCACGCTGCTGTTCCTGCTGATCACCGGCAACAAGCTGCCCAGCTACCTGGGCTCATCCTTCGCCTTCATCTCTCCGGTGCTCGCCTCGACCATCGTCGGCGCAGACGGCACCAAGGACATCGGCAAGGCACTGTTCGGGATCATGCTCACCGGCATTCTGCTGGCCATCGTCGGCGCGGCGGTGCACCTGGCCGGTTCGCACTGGATCGACGTGCTGATGCCGCCGGTGATGACCGGCACCATCGTGATGCTGATCGGCTTCAACCTCGCCAGCGCCGCGTGGGGCGAGGCCAACAAGTCCGGCTTCTGGGCGGCCCCGGTCACCGGCTGGATCACCCTGTTCGCGATCGTGTTGATCACGGTCCTGTTCAAGGGCCTGATCGGACGCCTGTCGATCCTGCTCGGCGTGGTCGTGGGCTACGTCGCCGCGCTCCTCCAGGGCCAGGTCGACTTCGCCGCCGTGGGCAGCGCCGCCTGGCTCGGCCTGCCCCACTTCCAGCTGCCGACGCCCGACTTCAACGTCGCGGCCCTGTTCCTTCCGGTCGTGCTCGTGCTGATCGCCGAGAACGTCGGGCACGTGAAGTCGGTCTCGCTGATGACCGGCCACAACTACGACAAGACCATGGGACGCGCCCTGCTCGCCGATGGCGTTGCCACCACCCTCGCCGGCTTCGGCGGCGGCTCGGGCACCACCACCTACGCCGAGAACATCGGCGTGATGGCGGCCACCAAGGTCTACTCCACCGCGCTGTACTGGATCGCAGGAACGATCGCCATCCTGCTCTCGTTCATCCCGAAGTTCGGCCAGGCGATCGCCACCATCCCCGCGGGCGTGATCGGCGCGGCCGGAACCGTCCTGTACGGCATGATCGGCCTGCTCGGTGCCCGGATCTGGATCGACAACAAGGTGGCGTTCACCAACCCGGTGAACCTGATCCCGGCCGCGATCGGCCTGATCATGGGCATCGCGAACTTCACCTTCACTCTCGGCGACATGACCTTCGGCGGCGTAACCGTCGGCACCATCACCGCGCTGGTGCTGTACCACCTGATGCGGGTGATCGCTCAGGCCCGCGGCACCAACGTGGCCGAGGTGGAGGAAGTCACCTTCCCCGACTACGAACCCGAGTCGCTCAGCTAGCCAGGAGCACCGGACCGAATTGGGGACGGTTCCGAACTTGGTCCACCGCGCCGGGTGGACCAAGTTCGGAACCGTCCCCAATTCGGTCCGGGTGGGTCAGGACGTGGACGTCAGGGCCCGGACCGACGCAGGGACGTCGATGCCCGGGCGCAGATCGGGGCTCGGCTCCGGCTCGCCCCACGTCGCCCGCAGCGGCACCACTCCGGCCCAGGCATCTGCGGCCCGATCCTCGGGCGGGTCGTCGGGGAAGCCGTCCGCGGACCTCAGCGACCACTCGCTGATCGGCAGCGCGAGCACCAGGGTCGCGGCCAGATCCTTCGCGGTGCTGCGCCGCACCTCGGTGCTGCGTCCGGGGAGGACACGGTCGGTGAAGAAGTCGAGCGCGCGGACGGCGTCGTCGCCCGACAGCGCCGCGCAGCGGCCGAACAGGCAGGCGCTGCGGTAGCGCATCCCCGACTCGAACGCCGAGCGCGCCACCGTGATCGCGTCCAGAGCGGTCACCGTGACGCAGACGTCCGCGCCGTCGGCCAGCGCCCGCATCCACCGCGAGCCGGTGGAGCCGTGGAACAGCAGCCGATCGCCGTCCCTGGCGAAACCGGTCGGGATCACCAGCGGTCCCTCCGGCAGGCTCAACCCGACATGAGCGAGCAGCACCTCGTCGAGCAACGCGTCCAGCGCTGCGCGCTCAGCCGTCATCCGCTCCGGCATCCGCGTGGGCACCAACCGTCGTCCCATCTGGGTTCCCTCCCGACTTGTCAGACTCTGTGCACGCTATGGCGTGTTGAGATTCTGACAAGTCGGGGACGGTGCGGGCACTACGTTGGCGTTCGTGTTCTCCCGATTCACCCCGGCGATGCGGATGGGCACGTCCATCGCGATCGCGGTCGGTGTGTACGGGATCTCCTTCGGCGCGCTGTCGGTCACCGCGGGCCTGAACGTGTGGCAGACCTGCGCGCTGAGCGCGCTGATGTTCACCGGTGGCTCCCAGTTCGCGTTCATCGGCGTGATCGGGAGCGGCGGGACGGGCGCAGCGGCCTGGGCGGCGGCGACCCTGCTCGGGGTCCGGAACGGCGTGTACGGCATGCAGCTGAAGTCGCTGATCCGGCCGCCCGCGAAGCGGATCCCGCTGATGGCGCAGCTGACCATCGACGAGTCGACCGCCACCGCGACCGCGCAGGACCACCACGACGAGCGCGTGCGAGGGTTCTGGACGGCCGGAGTCGGTGTCTACGTGATGTGGAACGGCTTCACCCTGATCGGCGCGCTGGCCGGCAACGCCCTGGGCGACCCGGCGATGTGGGGTCTGGACGGCGCCGCCGTGGCCGCGTTCCTCGGCCTGCTCTGGCCGCGGCTGCACGCGAAGGACCCGATCGCGCTGGCCGTCGTGGCGGCGCTGGCCACGATCATCACGCTGCCACTCGTGCCGCCCGGCATCCCGGTGCTGATCGCCGCGGCGGTCACCGCGGGCTGGTGGGCCTGGCGGCGGCGCGGTGCCGAGGCGGTCGCCGAATGACGCTGTGGATCTGGGTGCTGGGCGCCTGTGTCGCCGCCTACGCGATCAAGCTGGCGGGCTACCTGCTTCCGCAGTCGCTGCTCGACCGTCCGGTGTTCGGGGAACTCGCCGGTGCGCTCACGGTCGGCCTGCTCACCTCGCTCACGGTGATGAACACCGTCGGCAAGGGCCAGGGCATCGCGCTGGACTCGAGGCTGCTCGCGCTGGCCGCGGGCGCGATCGCACTGAGGCTGCGGGCTCCCTACATCGTGGTCGTGATCGCGGGTGCGCTCGCGTCCGCGATCGGACGCCGCGCCGGCCTGCCCTGAGCTGCGTCTACCGTCGCCGGCCGCGGGACCACGGCGCGGAGGAACCCACTCGCCCTCAGGATCGGGCTGGTGCGCAGTGGGCTCAGGCGCGATCCGACTCGGAGCCGACGTCGACCGGCTCGTGCTCTTGGGCGTCCGCGGGCTGGTCGTCGTCCGGCTGCGCGACCGGTTCGCGGTGGAGCAGCAGCAGGGCACCGCCGGCCAGCAGTGCCAGCACCGCGGCCACGTCGAGGCCGAGGGTGGTCCACAGCCGGGCCTCCGCCCGCGGGTAGAGGGCCGGGTCGTCCGGGGCGAGCGCGTTCATGCCGAACAGGTCCATCCGGTGGTCGAGCAGCCACCAGCCCCAGTAGAGCACCATGCCGGTCATCACCAGCGCGACCCCGCGCGCCCAGAGCGGACGATGCAGCCAGGCGCCCACGGCGAGCCCGAGCACCACCACGCCGGTCAGGACGATCACCACCCAGCCCAGGGCGGCCAGCAGGCTGACGATCGCGTCCCCGTCCACCGTCTCGTCGGCGGTCCGGCTCAGCGCGAAGTTGGCCACCCAGACCGCCACCAGGGTCAGGCCCAGCAGCAGGCTCGACCCGGCGACGACGAGTCGCAGCCACCTGCCGAACCGCTGGGTCATGCCGCCATCCTGCCCAACCGTCCCGCGAAAAGCGAAACCGGGTCGGCAGCGTCCCGGCTCAGGACTCCAGGAAGGTGGTTCCCAGCCACGATCCCGGGATTCCGAAGCCGTCCACGAGGGCCAGGGCGTCGGGACGCAGCTCGGCGCAGAGCGCGTTGATCTGTGCCCCGATCGCCTTGGCCCGCCCTGTGGAGATCCGGTTGTGCTCGGTGAACCAGGCCCGGTCGTCGTTGATGCTGGTCAGCGCGTACAGCGAGCAGAGCCGTTCGAGCACGGCCCTGACGTCCGGCTCCTCACAGGCCTCGATCGCGGCGATGAACGCCTCCAGCATGACCCGCTCCAGGTGCGCCCGGGCCACGAACAGCATGTGGTCGCCCAGCCGGTTCACCGACTCGAAGTCCCGCCCGGACGCCCGGCGCATCCGCCGCGCCAGCGACTCCAGCGCGTGCTGCTCACGCTCGGTGAACAGGTAGGCGTGCCAGGCCCGGTCGACCAGGGTGAGCTCCTCGGGACGCCGCCGCGCGGTCGCCACCAGGCGGTCGACGACCAGGTTCGCCGCGGTGCGCTCCAGCACCGTCCCGCCGACCATCCGGGCGGTCGCCTGCACCATGCCGACCCGGTCGAGGTCGCCCCAGACCTGCTTGTAGTCGGTGAGCAGGGCCTTGGCGACCAACTGCAGCAGGACGGTGTTGTCGCCCTCGAAGGTGGCGAAGATGTCGGAGTCCGCCCGCAGGCCGACGAGCCGGTTCTCGGTCATGTAGCCAGCCCCGCCACAGGCCTCGCGGCACTCCTGGAGGGTGTCGTTGGCGAACCGGGTGGCCAGCGACTTCAGCCCGGCGGCGCGCGTCTCCAGCTGTCGCTGCTCCCGCTCGGTGTGCTCGGCCCCGCCCTGGATGTGCACCAGCGCCGTGGTCAGCTCGTTCTGCGCGAAGCCGAGCGCGTACGCGCGGGCGATCGCGGGCAGCAGGCGCCGCTGGTGGATCAGGTAGTCGAGCAGCACGACGCCGTCGGGGTGTCCGGGGGCCTCGAACTGGCGCCGCTGCAGCGCGTACCGGGTGGCGATCGACAAGCCCCTGCGCGCGGCGATGCCGCCGCCGGCGGCGATGCAGACCCGGCCCCGCACCAGCGTGCCGAGCATGGTGAAGAAGCGGCGGTTCGGGTTCGCGATCGGGGACGCGTACTGCCCGTTCTCGTCGACGCCGCCGTAGCGGTCGAGCAGCATCCGCCGCGGCACCCGCACCCGGTGGAAGCGCAGCATGCCGTTGTCGACGCCCAGCAGGCCGCCCTTGCCGCCGTGGTCGGAGGTGGTCACTCCGGGCAGGTCGGCGCCCGCCTCGTCGCGGATCGGCACCAGGATCGCGTGCACACCGTGGTTCCTGCCGCGCACCAGCAGCTGGCCGAACACGACCGCCATCCGGCCGTCCCTCGCGGCGTTGCCGATGTAGGCCTTGGTCGCTCCCGGCGTCTCGGAGTGCACCTCGTACTCGTCGGTCTCGGCGATGTAGGTGATGGTCGTCTCCAGCCCGGAGACGTCGGAGCCGTGACCGAGCTCGGTCATCGCGTAGCAGCCGAGCAGCTTCATGCTGGTGATGTCGGGCAGGAACGTGTCGTGGTGCCAGCGGGTGCCGAGGTTGGTCACCGCGCCGCCGAACAGGCCGAACTGCACCCCGGACTTGATCAGCGTCGAGAGGTCGCCGTGGGCGAGCATCTCGAAGGCGATCACGGCCGCGGCGGGGTCGGGTGCGTCGTCGGCGCTGGTCTGGATACCGGCGGCGCCGAAGCCGGCGTCCGAGAGCTCGGTGAGCCGGTTCAGCACCCAGTCCCTGGCCTGTTCGATGGTCTGCTCCGGGTCGCGGTGCAGGCGCCCGGCGGGGAAGGACGCCCGCGCGTCCGCCCGCCGGTCGGCGAACTGCCCGTCCAGTGCCCGGCTGAGCGCCGCACCCAGCGCGGTCCCGGTGAGGTGCTCGCGGTCCATCGCGACGGTCATCGTTGCTCCTGTCTGTGCGGGACGGCGGCCAGCCCGGTGGCCAGCGCCGGTGTGAAGAAGGCGTCCAGGTGGGCGAGCACCTCGCTGCGGGGCGCCCGGGGTTCAGTGGCCATCCAGCTGTCGGCGGCCGCGCGGATGAACCCGACCAGCCCGTATCCCCAGGTGGGCGCGCAGGACGGGTCCTGGCCCTGCCGGGTGAGGTGGTCGGCGATCGCCACCGCGACATGGGCCCCGATCAGCTCCGGCAGCCCGCCGTACGGGTCGACACCCGAGTCCGGCGCGGGCGGGCTGAGCACGAACCGGTAGATCTCCGGGTCGCGCTCGACGAGGGCGAGGTAGGCGTCGGCAAGGTCGTGCGCGAGCGCGGGGAGCTCGCTCGCGTCCGTGAGCTCCAGTGCGGCCTCCAGGTCGGTGTGGATGAACTCATGGACCTTGGCCACGACCGCGGCGTACAGGCCGCTGCGGTCGCCGAAGTGCCGGTAGATCACCGTCTTGGACGTGCCGGCCTGCGCCGCGATCTCGTCCATGCCGACGCCTGCCCCGTGCTTGCGGATGGCGCGCAGCGTGTCCTCGACCAGCTCCAGGCGCCGTGCCTGGCGGTGCTCGGCCCAGCGCGTGTCACGTCCATCAGTGGTGGTCACACCGCCACACTACCCGGTACTTCACGTATCTGCTACCGTCGGTACCGAGTAAATCCGAAGGAGGAGCGATGCCGCTTCCGCGCAGTGCCGTGGTGGTCGGGGGCAACCGGACGCCGTTCGCCAAGGCCGGTGGCGCCTACGCCGCAGCCAGCAACCTCGACCTGCTCACTGCCGCCCTCGACGGGCTGGTCGCCCGGTTCGGGCTGGCCGGGCGCGAACTGGACGAGGTCGCAGCGGGCGCGGTGCTCAAGCACCCCCGGGACTTCAACCTCACCCGGGAGGCAGTGCTCTCTTCCGCACTTGCCCCGACCACGCCGGCGGTCGACCTGCAGCAGGCCTGCGGCACCGGACTGGAAGCCGTGGTGTACATCGCCAACAAGATCGCGCTCGGCCAGGCCGAGGTCGGCATCGGAGGCGGGGTCGACTCCGCCTCCGACGCTCCGATCGCGGTGAGCGAGGGCCTGCGCAGGGCGCTGCTGGCCGCGAACCGGGCAAAGACCCTGCCCCGGCGGCTCCAGGCGCTGGCCGGCGTCCGGCCCTCCCATCTGGCGCCAGTCGCACCACAGGTGGTGGAGCCGCGCACGGGCCTGTCGATGGGAGAGCACCAGGCCCGCACGGGCGCGGCGTGGGGAATCTCCCGGGCGGCGCAGGACGAGCTCGCCGCCGCGTCGCACCACAACCTCGCCGCCGCCTGGTCCAGCGGCTTCTTCGACGACCTGGTCACCCCCTACCTCGGTGTGGCCAGGGACACGATCCTGCGTCCGGACACCTCGGTGGAGAAGCTGGCCGCCCTCAAGCCGGTCTTCGGCGACACGATGACCGCCGGCAACTCCACCGCGCTCACCGACGGCGCCGCCGCCGTCCTGCTGGCGGAACAGGGCTGGGCCGAGGCCAACGGACTGCCCGCACTCGCCCGCGTTGTGGACGCGCAGGTCGCCGCGGTCGACCACCCCGGCGGCGATGATCTGCTGCTCGCGCCCGCGCACGCGGTGGCCCGCCTGCTCGCCCGCCAGGGCATGGCGCTGGGCGATTTCGAGCTCTACGAGCTGCACGAGGCATTCGCGTCGACCGTGCTGGCGACGCTGAAGGCCTGGGAGTCCACGGAATTCTGCTCCACGCGGCTCGGCCTGAGCACTCCGCTCGGTCCGATCGACACCGACCGACTGAACATCACCGGCTCCTCGCTGGCCACCGGGCACCCGTTCGCCGCCACCGGCGCCAGGATCGTGGCCACCGCGGCCAAGCTCCTGCACGAGCGCGGCGGCGGCGCCCGGGGCCTGGTGTCCGTCTGCGCCGCCGGCGGCCAGGGCGTGGTCGCGATCCTGGAGGCGGTGTGATGCCCGGTCTCATCGAACGCGCCTTCTACTCCCGCGGCGGCCAGGCGGTCGCCGGACGGCTCGGCCTGCCCGAGCCACCGGTGCTGCGCCGTGGTCGGGTACTGCCGGGCGAACCGGTCGTGCGCGCATCGCTGGCCGGCTCGATGCTGGCCGCGGACACCCTCGGACTGCTCGGCGTCGTCGCAACCTCCCCCCTCCTCGACGACGGCGCCGAGCTCCCCACCTACCCGGAGCGGATCGGCGCGGTGGTGGTCGACGCCTGCGGGCTGCGCGAGATCGGGCAGCTCGAAGGACTTCGGGCGGTGCTGCGTCCGGCGGTGCGGGCGCTGGCCGGGTCCGGACGCGTGGTGCTACTGGCCGACGCCGAGGTCGAGGGTGTCGAGGCGAACGCGGTCCGGCAGGCGCTGGACGGGATCAACCGGACGGTCGGCAAGGAGTTGCGCCGCGGCGCCACCGCGAACCTCGTCTACGTCAGGCCCGGGACGGCCGCGGCCGACCTGGCCTCGACGTTCTCGTTCCTGCTGGAAGGCCGCTCGGCGTTCGTCGATGGCCAGTCGTGGACGGTCGGGCCGGCGCCCGCTCCCCTGTCGGCAGCGCCCGCCGCGGCCCCCGGCAGCGATTCCGCACCGCTCGCCGGACGCATCGTCGTTGTCACCGGAGCCGCCCGCGGCATCGGAGCCCAGATCGCGACCGTCGCCGCGCGCGACGGCGCCACGGTGGTGGGCGTCGACATGCCCGCGGCCGGGGAGGCGCTGGCCGCCCTGGCCAACCGGCTGCACGGCACCGCCCTGCAGCTGGACATCACCGCGGCCGACGCGGGTGAGCGGATCGCGGCGCACGTGGCGACCCGGTACGGCGCCGACGCCCGCATCCACGGCATCGTCCACAACGCGGGGATCACCCGGGACAAGCTGCTCGCCAACACCGACGCGCAGCGCTGGGCGCAGGTGCTGGAAGTGAACCTCGCCGCCGAACTGCGGATCAACCCGGTGTTGCTGGACGGCCGCCCTGGCGGCCTCGCCGAGGGCGGCCGGATCGTGGGGATCGCGTCGACCTCCGGCATCGCGGGCAACCGCGGGCAGGCGAACTACGCCGCCTCCAAGGCCGGCGTGGTGGGGCTGGTCGGTGCCGAGGCGCCCGAGCTGGCCGGCCGTGGCATCACCGTGAACGCCGTGGCGCCGGGCTTCATCGAGACCGACATGACCGCGAAGATCCCTTTCGTGCAGCGCGAGGTGTTCCGGCGCACCAACAGCCTCGGCCAGGGCGGGCAGCCGGTGGACGTGGCCGAGACCATCGGCTACTTCCTCGACCCGGCCAGCGCCGGGGTGAGCGGTCAGGTCGTCCGGGTCTGCGGGCAGAACCTCGTGGGTCAGTGATGGACGCCGAGGTCGAGCTGCTGCCCGCGCTCCCCCCGCCCGGCCCGCTGCTCGCGAAGGCGCTGGTGCCCAGCCTGGACCGGGGCCCGACGCGGGTGCCGACGCGAACCGTGCTGGTCACCGGGGTGGCCCAGGACCGGGCACGCCTGGCCGACTACGACCGGGTGTGCGGGTTCGCGTTGCGTGACCGGGTGCCGCCGACCTGGCTGCACGTGCTCACATTCGGCCTGCACGTGCACCTGCTCTCCGGCGCCGGCTCCACGATCCGGCTGGCCGGCGCGGTGCACGTGACCAACCGGATGCGCCTGCACCGTCCGGTCGATGCCGGCGAGATCCTCGACGTCTCGGTGCGCGTGGAGAACCTGCGTCCGCACAAGCGGGGGGCGCTGCTCGACATGGTCGGCGAGGTGCGGGTGGCCGACGAGCTGGTCTGGGACGGGGTGAGCACCTACCTCGCGGCCGGCGCGAAGGTGCCGGGGACGCCGGAGGCGGTGCCGAGGGAAGAGTTCGCCCCCACTCCGCCGTTCGCGATCTGGCGGCTTCCCGGCAACCTGGGCCGTGACTACCGGCGCGTGTCCGAGGACCCCAATCCGATCCACACCAGCCGGATTGCGGCGCGGGCGGTCGGCTTCGCCCGACCGATCGCCCACGGCATGTGGACGCACGCCCGCCTGCTCGCCGCCCTCGACTCCCGCCTTCCGGGCGCCTACGCGGTGGAGGCCTCCTTCGCCCGGCCGCTCCTGCTGCCCGCGACCGTCGGGGCGTGGTGGCGTCCGGAACCAGACGGCGGCTGGCGCGCCGCGGTGACGACCGCGGACGGGGCGAAGCCCTACCTGGTGACGCGGGTCAGCTGAGCGCGCCGTAGCTGAAGGCGTAGCCGGCAGCGGAGGCGATACCGCTCACCTGCTGCCTCACCAGGTCGTAGCGGAAGTCGAGCCCGTAGCGGGTGCGATACAGCGCGGCCTGCTGGTCGATGTTGTCCTGGACGGTGTCCTTTGCCGTGTTGTACGAGCTGCGCTGGACGCCGAAGCCGGACGGCCCGAAATCGTCGTCGACGCCGCCGGCGTTCATCCCCGACCGCGCCTCCCGCAGCAGTTCGACGAAATGCACCTCGCGGCGCGCGTCATCGACGCGGATCTGTGCCTCGTACTCCAGCTTCGCGGTGGCCATGAACGACTTCTGTTCTGCGACGACCCTGCGCAGGATGACCCGGTCCGCCTTCTGCCGCCACTCGAACTGCCAGGCCTGCGCGAGCCGACCCAGTTCGGCGAGGATCCACTCGTGCGTGGATGCCGCCGCGCCGGCCTGGTTCGCCGTGGGGGTGGCGGCGAGGGGTGCGGCCGGCTGCGCCGCCAGGGGCACCCACTGCCGACCGTCCCACTGGTGACCGTTCACGACCTGGCCCACCT
>MTLC01000206.1_pt2 | contig 14907 bp, 19 predicted proteins | sample 1982451 | NCBI WGS metagenome assembly MTLC01 (sample SAMN05710165, study PRJNA340218) | biofilm metagenome | isolation source: sample SPH anode biofilm adapted to +100 mV | place: USA | collected 2012-02-03 | reverse complement strand
CGTCCCGCCACGCCGCCACCAGCGCGGCCATTGACCCGTCCGGGTCAACGTCCCACGCCACAGCGGCGTTCTCCGGGCGCTCCGGGGCCTCGGCCTCACAGTCCGCCCATGCCGCGGTGTCCAGCGCCGTGACACCCGCGTTCCGCGGCCACTGGCACAGGTACTCCCGCGTCCACTTCTCAAGGCCCATCTTCGGGAGACGGCTCAACACCTTGGCAACGGTGGTCAGCCCGGACGCGATACCGGGATGCACCCGCAGCAGAAGCGCCCAGTTCACCACCGGGGCGTCAGGGTCGGACAGGTCCAGGAACACCTCCCCGTCCGCAGCCTCGTACACGACTCCACCGACGCCCGGAGCACCCTGCCTCAGTTGCTCCAGCGTGTCCCACAGCAGCCCGGCACGGGCCGTCCCCGGCGTCCCGGCAACGATCGTCTGAGAGTCCGGGCGCGTGTCCTGCGTCGGCAGGATGCCAGCCATGAGCGCGTCCGCCTTCTCGGGCGGAAGCTCCCCGGCCTCGTCCACCAACACCGCGTCGAAGGCGTCGCTACGGAACGCGCCCGGGTCAGGCGGCAACGCCTTCCACACGCTGCCGTTGCTGAACTCGATGTGCTCGGTTCCGTTGCTGAAGTAGAGCAGCCCGAGTCCCTGCGTCTCGAAGTCGGAGCGGCGAAGTGCGGTCATAACCTCCTTCAGCTTGGCCCGAGCCCGGAGGCCGTCCTGCGCGGTGTTCGCCACCCGATAGCCGGGACGGTTGAGACACCGGCCCAGCAGCACCGCCAGCGCTGCGGTTGTCTTTGTGGAACGGCGGGCGATCTCGACGCCCACCGTGTCGTACAGCGGGTGCCCGTCCTCCCCCGTCGCGTTCATCACCGAAGCCACCTCGACGCCCTGCGGCTTCAGGTCGAACCCGAGCCAGCGCGCGCCCTCGTGGCCCTCGGTCACGTCCGTATCGTCCGGGAACTCACTGAGGATCGTTGCTTCAGCCGTGACGGCGGGAAGGTCGGCGGGGATAGAGAGAGAAAGGGAGTGGACGGCAAGCGTGGGCTGCGCCGATCGCTCAAAAGAACCGACCGTCTCCGCGGTTCCGGCTGTTCCGCGCGTACGTTGTGAAGATCGGGCCTTCTTCGCGTTGGTGATTCGGGAACCGGACTTTCCGCCTGCGCTCTCGTTGCACTTGTCGTGAGCGGGCCACAGGTTCGACGGCTCATCTGTTCCGCCGTGCTCGCGTTCGATGATGTGGTCCGCGTGCCACGACTGACCCGGCTTGATCGGCTTCCTACACCGGAAGCAAGGAACGCCCTGATCCACCAGCGGCTGGCAGATCGCCCGAGCCTTCCGGGAGTCGTTGCCTCCCCATGCCTTCGTGCTCATGCTGCGGCGCGATCGTGCGCGTGATCGTGACCGTAACCGTGATCGTCACCGTCTCGACTGTCTCGGTTGTGGCGGGCGTCTCGGTTGTGGCGGGCGTCTCCTGCCGCTTCCCCTTCTGGCACCCGCAGCTGATCGTCCCGCGCTTCGAGCGTAGGTTGCCGCCACTCACGACGGTCTCGGTCCCGCAGTCGCACAGGCACAGCCACTGAGCACCACCCGCGGGTGAGTTCTGCCACCAGCGGTCCTGAACGGTCAGCATCCCGTAGCGCTGGCCGGTCAGGTCCACAAGTGGCATACGGCATCACGGCTCCCTTTTGCTCGATCTGAGTAGATCCTATCGGAGCATGTCCGATTCCCGCTAGCCCAAGGCGCCCACCCTGCACCCGGGATCGGTCTTCAACCCCTCGCCTCGGGCAGTCAGTAAGTGGTCAGTCAGTCACCCCCAAGGGGGTTGTGACCAGACTGACCACCTCTGACTGGTTACTGAACTGGTCAGTTACCACCACTGACCAGTCAGTGACCACCACTGACCACCTGAACGGCGGAACTCCCCTGAGGTGCCGAGGCGTCCGGCTTGGTATGTCACATATGGCGACATATACTGTAGGTGAACTACACGGATGGGGTTCAACCCCGCCTCACCAGGAAGGCACACACGATGCCGTCTCTCGAAGACGCCAAGCGCACATGGGGAGCCAACTCATACGCGACGTTGGAGTTCATCCACGACGCGACCGAGCCGGTCACCCCCAGCCAGATCAGCCAGCACACGGGATACCCGCTCCAGCCGACCCTGAACGCGCTTCAGCGCCTGCTCCGCGCCCGTGTCATTGCGCGGGTCGCCCGCGGGCAATACGTCTGGAACCAGGACACGCGAGAGGAGCGCCTGCGCGGCGTCGTGTTCCGGCACGATCTGCGGCGCAACGATCCCGACCTGCTTTTCAGGCTGGCCGAAGTGATCGAAGAACTGGAGCAGTCGAACAAGGCCCGGACGGTGTCGAAGTGAACAGCTGGGACCCTCAGCTTGACGACGGGCTGATCGATCGTCTCCTGAACGGCGACGAACCCGAGAATCTGCCGTCCCTCGTGCCGATCAGTGATGGCGCATTCCTGCTCTACGCCGGTCAGGTCCACTCCGTCGCTGGCGAGTCCGGCTCGGGGAAGTCGTGGCTTGCGATGCACGCCGCTGCCCAGGTGCTCACGCTCCCCCAGGGGAACGTTATGTACTTCGACGTGGAGACGAACAAGCGCCGGACGTTCGGGCGAATGCTGGCCCTCGGTGTCGATCCCCAGGTGCTGAAGACCCGCTTCTTCTACGCGCACCCGACCGAGGACGTGACCGACACGGAGTTCACGCTCGTCACTGCCCCGGTGCGTGAAGCGGTCGAAACGGGCGAAACCGTGTTGGCCGTGATCGACTCCGCGGGCGAAGGCATCAGTCTTGCCGGGATCAACCCGGACAGCGACGAAGTAGCGAACTGGATTCGGCGTATCCCCCGCGCGCTGGCCGAAGCGGGCGCAACCGTGCTCCTGATCGATCACGTCACGAAGTCATCGGGAAGTGGGAAGGCAACGTTTGCGATCGGCTCTCAGCGCAAGCGCGCCGCGATCGATGTTCAGTTCATGCTGGACGCGGACCTTCCGTTCTCGAAGACTCAGGCGGGCCGTGCGCGGCTGCGTGTGTCGAAGGATCGTGACGGCAACTTCTCCTCGAACTCGGTTCTGGCCGAAATGCACGTGACGCCGAACGCCGGTCAGGTTGCTATCGAACTCCGCGGCGTCCAGGCGGTCAGCGAGACGGCAGCCTTCGACGCGGACGAGAACCTGAAGGAACGGCTGAGCCTTCTTGTGGAGGTTCGCGGCCACCAGTCGAGTAACGAACTGGCAAAGGTGATTGGTGCCAACCGTCCCCACGTCCTCGACCTGATCGCGTGGCTTGTCGATCACGGCTATCTGTTCCGGGACGCTCCGAACAAGCCGCTTCAGTCGAAGCGCCCTTTCCGGTCCTCGACGTGGGAGTCTGAGACCGTTCCGGACCAGCCGCTCTACTTCGATGCGGACGAACTCCTCCGCGACATCTTCAGCACTACCGAGAAGGCATGAACCCATGAACAAGACGATCCCCGCGGCAGTAGCTGCCGCTGTCCTGCTCCTCACCGGCTGCACGACCGGAACGCCTGCATCGTTGCCGAGCCCGAGCGCAACACCGACGACCGCAGCAACACCGACCGAGACTCCGACGCTGAGCACGCCGTCCGCGCCGACCTACACCGAGGCCGAAGCGGCCTACCTAAAGACCCAGGGCTACGACGTGGACACGGACACCGAGGAGGACTTGGCCGAAGGGCTGGACGATGGACGCTACGAGTGTGAGTCACTGGCCGAGGAAGTGGACGAGTACGGCGAGGCCGACGCGATCCAGGCGCTTGTCGAAGATGGCAGTTCCTCGGTCAAGGGCAGCGAGCTACCCGCGGCCAAGTACCTATGCCCGGAGCTTCTGCCGTTGGTCACGAAGGCGCTTGACCGGATCAAGAAGGTGGGCGGCGTGATCCTGACCGCAACAGCGAACGGTTCCGGGCTTGTGACCTACACCACCGAGGACGGCGGGCAGCAACACCGGTTCTCGGGGAAGTGGACGAAGCGGCTGAAGGGTTCCCCGGACATCGTGGTCCTTTCCGTCACCGCTTCGGGTGCGTCGAAGGTCACATGCAAGATCACGAATGACGGCTACACCGAAGCCAGCGAGAAGGCGACAGGGCGCTATAGCTCGGCCTCCTGCACCATGAACGACAACTAGGAGGTGAACCCATGACCACAACCGACCCGATCGCTACGGCTCAGCAAGCGATCAACGAAGCACGCCGAGACGTTGCTATCGCCCACGAGTTGGACCAGCTGGCCCAGCTGTTCCGCCAGGAGGCATGGGAGCAGCAGGAGCGGGCCAAGATCGAACAGCGACGCCGGGAGGCCGTGCTGGACGATCTCCTGACGTTCGGCTGAACCGACACGAAACTACGGCTTCCGAACTTTCTTCAGGAAGAGGACGCCGCGATGGGCGCGGGAGACTGCCCCGGGCACCGCGATCCGGGCGCCGCCGCCGACCAGGCTCGCCAGGGACGCCGAATGGTGCGGATCGGCGTAGGGCGGACGCCGGACCAGCCCGCCGTCCAGGTTGATGCCCGCCAGCGAGTGCACGGCGGACACCTCGAGTGCCTCGCTCAGCTCGAGGTCGGGCAGCAGGCCGGGTAACCGCTCGGCCAGCAGCGTCTTGCCGACCCCCGGAGGCCCGTGCAGGTACAGGTGGTGCCGGCCCGCTGCCGCCACTTCCAGCGCCCATTTCGCCTCCACCTGCCCGGCGACGTCGGCCAGGTCGAGCGGTGGACGTTGCGAGGCCGGCGGCGCGACGGGCGGAGGTTCGGTGGCTCCCGACCCGCCGGTGAGCACGTCGAACAGGTCGGACAGATCGGCCGCGCCCGCGATCGACAGGCCGGCCACCAGGGACGCCTCGCGCAATTGCGTGACCGGCACGACCACCCGCGCAAACCCCCGCTCCACCGCCGTGAGCAACGCAGGCAGCAGCCCCCGCACCGCGCGCACCCGACCGTCCAGGCCGAGCTCGCCGAACAGGGCGAGCCCCTCCAGTGCCTCCGGGTCGAACTTCCGCCCTGCGGCCGCCACGGCTGCCGCGATCGCCAGGTCGTAATGCGAGCCGGCCTTCGGCAGCGTCGCAGGTGAGAGGTTGATCGTCACCGGGTCGGACGGCCAGCCGAAGCCGGTCGAGGCCATCGCCGCCCGGCACCGGTCACGCGCCTCGTACAGCGCCGCATCCGGAAGACCCACCATCGTGGTGCGCGGCAGCCCGCTGCTGATCGCAGCTTCGACCTCGACCATGGTGCCCTCGATGCCGACCAGGGCGACCGACCAGGCCCGCGCCTGGCTCATCGGCCGATCCCCGGCACGTGGGTGATCACCGGCAGCGTGTCCCGAGCGAGCAGCACGCCCACTCCGTCGAACCGCACGTGCCGCACCGGCCCCGGTTGGGCGCGCAACCAGTGCAGCGCGACCTCGCGGAGCTTGGCCACCTTCCGGGGGGTGATCGCCTCCAGCGGCGGGCCGAAGCCCAGACCGCTGCGGCATTTCACCTCGCAGAACACCACCACCGGCTCCGGACCCGGCTCCAGCGCCACGATGTCGAGCTCCCCTGCCGGACACCGCCAGTTACGGTCCAGGATCCGCCAGCCGAGCCGCTCCAGGTGCGCCGCCGCAAGCTCCTCCCCGACGCGCCAGACCTCTGCCCTGCCCACCGCCACCACCTCCCGGTAGGCACTATCGGCAGCAGGCCGGTGAAGTGTTCAGGAGGGACGAGCGGGTGTGGACAACTCCGAGCCTGTGGACGAGGGGACGCCCCCGACCCGCTCGGCGAGCCGATCGGCCGGGTTCAGAGGTTGTCGGGGACCTTCAGTTCGCTGTGCGCGATCTCCTCGATGGAGACGTCACGGAAGGTGAGCACCTTCGCGCTCTTCACGAAGCGCGCCGGACGGTACATGTCCCAGACCCACGCGTCGCCCATCGACACCTCGTAGTAGACGTCACCGCCCTCGGTGCGGACCTTCAGGTCAACCGCGTTGCACAAGTAGAAGCGACGCTCGGTCTCCACCGCGTAGGTGAAGATGCCGACGACGTCCTTGTACTCCTTGTACAGCTGCAGTTCGAGTTCGGATTCGTACTGCTCAAGGTCCTCGGCGCTCATAACGAGTTCACCTTAATCGCTCGCCGGACGTTGTCGAAGCACATCCGGTGAATGCCGCTCGGCCCGTGCCGGTCCAGCCGCTCCTGGTGCAGCGCGGTGCAATACCCCTTGTGGATGTCGAAGGCGTAGTCGGGCAGCTGGTCGTGCCAGTCGGCCATGATCCGGTCCCTGGTCACCTTGGCCACCACGGATGCTGCGGCGACGCAGGCGGCGACCCGGTCGCCCTTCCAGATCGCCAGGCTGGGCATGCCCAGCCCGTCCACGCTGAACCCGTCGGTGAGCGCGAACTCAGCCTGGGGCCGCAGCCGCAGCAGTGCCCGACGCAGCCCCGCGAGGTCCGCCTGGTGCATGCCCAGCGCGTCGCACTCGTCGGCCTCCACACTGACCACGGCCCACGCCAGGGCCCGATCGAGGATCTCCGCGTAGACCCGCTCGCGTGCGGCAGGTGTGAGCAACTTGGAGTCGGCGAGCCCGGGGATCTCCCCCGCCTTCCCCGGATGCAGGATCACCGCCCCGGCCACCAGGGGCCCGGCGCAGGCGCCACGGCCGGCCTCGTCCGCTCCGGCGATCAGCTCGAAGCCGCCCCGCCGCAGCGAGGCCTCGTAGGCGTAGATGCCGGCGTCCCGGCGTACCACCACCGCCACGGGGTCAACACACGACCTTCGGCCCCGACAGCACCGGGGCGGCGGGTGGAGTGCCACCCGCGGGGATGTTCTCGAACGTGCGGGGTCGGCTGATCCCGTGGAAGCGGTCGAACGGATAGACCACGGCGATCGCGGTACCCACGATGTTGCCGACCGGGATGAAGGCCTTCGATCCGGGCGGAGCCCCGCCGGTGTCGTCGCTGAGGTGGCAGCGGGAGTCCGCGGAGTCGTTGCGGTGGTCGCCCATGACGAACACCGTGCCCGCGGGCACGACCACGTCGAAGGACACCGAGGACGGCTCCACCCGCCGTCCGGTCGTCGGGTCGGTGTAGAGGTAGTCGCCCTCGTTCAGCGCGGTGCCGTTCACGGTCACCCTGCCCCGGGCGTCGCAGCAGGTGACGTGATCGCCTGCAACCCCGATCACGCGCTTGATCAGGTGGTTGGAACTCTCATCCGGGGCGAGGCCGACGAAGATCAACGCCTTCTTCAGCGGGTCGTCCTCGACCTTCGCCGGGGCGAGCCAGTTCTCGGTGTCCCGGAACACCACGATGTCGCCCCGCTGGAAGCCGACGATCTTCTGGACGGCGACCCGGTCACGGATCAGCAGGGTGTTCTCCATCGACCCGGACGGGATCACGAACATCTGCGCCACGAACAGCCGCAGCAAGGTAGACGCGATCAGCGCACCGACGACCACGATCGCGATCTCACGCAACCAACTTGCGGCAGCCAACCACCCTTCGTGGCGACCGCCGTTCTCACTGGGTGCGCTCACCGCAACCTCTCCCTCGACGTCCCTGACCACATTACGGCCACCGCAGGACGCCCAGCGCCTCAGCGGTCGCGCTTCTCCTTGATCTTCGCAGCCTTGCCGCGCAGACCACGGAGGTAGTACAGCTTGGCGCGTCGCACGTCGCCGAGCCGCTCGACCTCGATCTTCTCGATGATCGGGCTGTGCAGCGGGAACGTCCGCTCCACGCCGGTGCCGAAGCTCACCTTGCGAACGGTGAACGCCTCGGCGATGCCCGAGCCGGTACGGGAGATCACGGCGCCGGCGAAGACCTGGATCCGGGAGCGGTTGCCCTCGATGACCCGCACGTGCACCTTCACCTGATCGCCGGGCCGGAACTCCGGCACGTCGTCACGCAGTGCAGCCTTGCCGATCTGCTCAACCAGCTGGTTCATCCGATGTCCTCGCCAGTGCCACAGGTCACTTCGTCTCGTGTGTCATTCGTATCCGCCGGCGCCTTCCCCCTGTGGCAGGAGCGCTCGCGGCACAACGACTGACAAGTTTGCCACACCCGCAACGCGTCCTGTTAATCGGCCCGGGCCAGCACGGTCCGCTCCCTGCCGAGGGATGCTCCCGATTCGCTGTTGTTCCGGAGTCCGGGAGCGTTCCGGGGCGCGGGAAGCTCAGGCCCGGGGACGCGGACGGGCCCCGGAGACAACTCCGGGGCCCGCGCCGATCGTGCTGGTGCTACTTGCCGTCCCGCTTGAACAGCGAGGCGATCAGGTCGCGGTTGAGCTGGCTGATCGTGTCGAACGGGATCTGCTTGGGGCAGACCTCGGCGCACTCGCCGATGTTCGTGCAGCCGCCGAAACCCTCGGCGTCGTGCTGCGAGAGCATCTTCTTCACCCGCAGGTGACGTTCCGGCTGGCCCTGCGGGAGCATCGCGAGGTGGGTGATCTTCGCCGCGGTGAACAGCATGGCCGAGGAGTTCGGGCACGCCGCCACACAGGCGCCACAGCCGATGCAGGTGGCCGCGTCGAAGGCCCGGTCGGCCTTCTGCTTGCCGACCGCGTTGGCATGGGCGTCCGGAGCCGAACCGGTGCTGACCGAGACGTAGCCTCCGGCCTGGATGATCCGGTCGAACGCGGACCGGTCGACGACCAGGTCCTTGATCACCGGGAACGGACCGGCCCGCCACGGCTCGACGTCGATCACGGCGCCGTCCTCGAAGGAACGCATGTGCAGCTGGCAGGTGGTGGTCGGCACCGGGGAACTGCCCCGCCCGTGGGCGGTCCCGTTGATCACCACGCCACACATCCCGCAGATGCCCTCGCGGCAGTCGTGGTCGAAGGCCACCGGCTCCTCGCCCTTGACGGTGAGGTCCTCGTTCAGCAGGTCGAGCATCTCCAGGAAGGACATGTCCGGGGAGACGTCCTGCACCTGGTAGGTGACCATGCGCCCCTCGGAGTGGGCGTTTGCTTGGCGCCAGACGCGCAGGGTGACGTTCACTTGTAACTCCGTTGCTTCAGCTCGATGGCCTCGTAGACCAGTTGTTCCTTGTGCAGGACGGGCTTCTGGCCGGTACCGGTGAACTCCCAGGCTCCGACGTAGAGGAACTCGTCGTCATGACGCAGCGCCTCACCGTCCTCGGTCTGGCTCTCGGCCCGGAAGTGGCCGCCACAGGACTCACGACGGTGCAGCGCGTCCACGCACATCAACCGGCCCAGCTCGAAGAAGTCGGCCACGCGGCCGGCCCGCTCCAGGGTCTGGTTGAAGTCCTCGTTCACGCCGGTGACCTTCACGTTCGCCCAGAAGTCCTTCTGCAGCTCGTCGATCTTCCCGATCGCCGTCTTCAGGCCTTCTTCGGTGCGCTCCATGCCGCAGTACTCCCACATGATGTGGCCGAGTTCCTTGTGGAAGGAGTCCACCGTGCGGTTGCCCTGCACCGCGAGCAGCTTCTCGACCCGGCCCTTCACGTCGTCGACGGCTTCCTTCACGGCCGGGTGCGTGTCGTCGAGCTTCTCGTACGGCGCGCTGGCCAGGTAGTCGTTGATCGTGTTCGGGAGCACGAAGTAGCCGTCGGCCAGGCCCTGCATCAGGGCCGAGGCACCCAGGCGGTTCGCGCCGTGGTCGGAGAAGTTCGCCTCACCGGTCACGTACAGGCCCGGGATGTTGCTGGACAGGTCGTAGTCGACCCACAGCCCACCCATCGTGTAGTGCACGGCCGGGTAGATCCGCATCGGCGTCTCGTACGGATTCTCGCCGGTGATCTGGGCGTACATGTCGAAGAGGTTGCCGTAGCGGGCAGCCACCCCGTCCGCGCCCAGCCGGCCGATGGCCTCGGCGAAGTCGAGGTAGACCCCGCGCCGCACCATCCGCTCGTTGCCCTCGTGGTCGAACTCCCTGACCGCAGGGCCGACGCCGCGTCCCTCGTCGCACATGTTCTTCGCCTGGCGGGACGCGATGTCACGCGGCACCAGGTTGCCGAACGCCGGGTAGATCCGCTCCAGGTAGTAGTCGCGGTCCTCCTCGGGGATCTGGCGGGGATCCTTGTCGCAGTCCTCGGCCTTCTTCGGCACCCAGATCCGCCCGTCGTTGCGCAGCGACTCCGACATCAGGGTCAGCTTCGACTGCGTCTCGCCGTGCACCGGGATGCAGGTGGGGTGGATCTGCGTGTAGCACGGGTTGCCGAAGTAGGCGCCCTTGCGGTGGGCCCGCCAGGTGGCGGTCACGTTGCAGCCCATGGCGTTGGTGGAGAGGAAGAACACGTTGCCGTAGCCGCCGGTCGCGAGCACGACGGCGTCGGCCGTCCAGCTCTCGATCTCGCCGGTGACCATGTCACGGGTGACGATGCCGCGGGCACGCCCATCCGCGATGATCAGTTCGAGCATCTCGTGCCGGGTGTGCATCTGCACCGTGCCGGCCGCCACCTGGCGCTCCAGCGCCTGGTACGCACCGATCAGCAGCTGCTGGCCGGTCTGGCCGCGGGCATAGAAGGTGCGCTGCACCTGCACGCCGCCGAAGGAGCGGTTGTCGAGCAGGCCACCGTACTCACGCGCGAACGGAACGCCCTGTGCCACGCACTGGTCGATGATGTTCGCGCTGACCTCGGCGAGCCGGTAGACGTTGGTCTCCCGGGCGCGGTAGTCGCCGCCCTTGACCGTGTCGTAGAACAACCGGTAGGTCGAGTCGTTGTCGTTGCGGTAGTTCTTGGCCGCGTTGATGCCGCCCTGCGCGGCGATCGAGTGCGCCCGACGCGGGCTGTCCTGGTAGCAGAAGTTGAGGACGTTGTAGCCGGCCTCACCCAGCGAGGCGGCTGCTGCGCCGCCGGCCAGGCCGGTGCCGACGATGATCACGGTCAGCTTGCGACGGTTGGCCGGGTTGACCAGCTTCGCCTCGAACTGGCGCGTGCTCCACTTCTTGTCGATCGGACCGCCGGGCGCCTTGGTGTCGGCGATGTCCTCGCCGAGGGTGAAGAAGTCGGCGCCGGGAAGCGGCTTTGCCGCCTTGGCCGCGGGCTTGGTCGTCGTCGTCATCATGCACCAATCCATCCGAAGAGCACCGAGACCGGCATGATCATGAAGCCGATGTAGAGGATGAGCGCGACCGCCCAGGCGCAACCGTTCAGGATGGCGCGGGCCTTCGCGCTGGTGTTGGCACCCAGCGTCGCGAACGCGCTCCAGAAGCCGTGCCGGATGTGCATGCAGACGGCGACCATCCAGATCGCGTAGACGAGCACCATCCACCAGATGCTGAACTCACCGAGCACCATCTTGTACGGGTTGTCCTCGAACGCACCCGCGATCAGGGTGGCGTGGACGGTGAACTGCAGCAGGTGGAAGATCAGGACGCCGGCCAGGATGATCCCACCCCAGCGCATGGTGCGCGCCGAGTAGGTCTGCGCGAGCTTGCGCTTGGCCTCGTACGTCGTGGGGTTGGCAGCCAGAGCCCGCGACCACAACGTCACCGCCGAGTAGATGTGCAGCACGACGGCCGCGAGCAGGACTACGCGGAAGATCCAGATGAACCAGCCCGCAGGCAGGATCGGGTAGAGGATGCCACCGTCTGCCGTTTGCCCCTTGAGCCACTCTGCGTAGTGGTTGAAGGAGTCGGCCCCGATGAACATCTTGAGGTTGCCGAACATGTGCATCAGAAGGAATGCGATCAGGATCAACCCGGTGACGGCCATCAGGGCCTTCATCGCGACGGTTGATCGGACAGCTCTCTGATGTGGGGTAAGAGTCGTTGTCGCCACAGACACACCCTAGTGAGAATCGGCCCGCTCATCCGCCACCCGCCACCTTTCCGGGAGAGTGGGTCTCAGATTCCGGACAGGGACTGGACGAGACGGCCTTTCCGCAGATTTGGGCAATAGCGACGTTGCCTAATTGCGCCCCTCGAGGAGGTCCGGGCGACGTTCCGCCGTGCGGGCCCTGGCCTGCTCCATTCGCCACGCTGCGACCTGGCCGTGGTGGCCCGACAGCAGCACCGGCGGCACCTCCAGCCCTCTCCAGCTCGCGGGCTTGGTGTACACCGGGTACTCCAGCAGACCCTCCAGGTCGGCGCCGTGGGACTCCTCCACCAGCGATTCCGGGTTGCCCAGAACGCCGGGCAACAGCCGCACCACCGCTTCGGTGATGGCGAGCGCGGCAACCTCTCCGCCGTTCAGCACATAGTCACCCAGGCTCACCTCGAGCACGTCCATTCGCGTGGCCGCGTGCTCGACCACCCGGGCATCGATGCCCTCGTAGCGCCCGCAGGCGAACAGCAACCAGTCGCGTCCGGCGAGCTCGTGGGCGAGCGGCTGGCTGAACGGCACGCCGGCTGGGGTCGGCACCACCAGCAGCGGCACGGCGCCACCCGCTGGCACGAGCTGATCCAGCGCCTCGCCCCACGGCTCGGGCTTCATCACCATGCCTGCGCCGCCGCCGTAGGGGGTGTCGTCGACCGTGCGGTGGCGGTCGTGCGTCCAGTCGCGCAGGTCGTGGACGCCGATCTCCACGATGCCCGACTCGGCCGCCTTGCCGACCAGAGAGAGCTGCAGGGGCGCGAAGTAGTCGGGGAAGATGCTGACCAGGTCAATCCGCATCGGGGACCTCATCCAGCAGACCCGGGATGGGATCGATCACGAGGCGCCCTGCGCCCGGGTCGACCTCGGGCACCAGCGCCTCCACGAACGGCACCAACCGCTCCCCGGACGCCGTCCGGACGACCAGCAGGTCCTGGGCCGGGTGGTGCTGGACGGCGACGACCTCGCCCAGCCGCTCCCCGGACGGGTCGACGGCGGTGAGGCCGATCAGTTGGGTGTCGTGGAACTCGCCGTCCTCGACCGCCTCGCCCGCGCCGTCGGCCCACAGGTCGATCCCGCGCAGGGCCTCGGCTGCCGTGCGGTCGCCGACACCGGCGAAGGCCACAACCAGCCTCCCCTGCTGCCAGGAGTACCCGCTGACCGTGAGCGTCCGCCCGTTCGCGGTCAGGGACGCGCCGAGGGCGAACCGGTCCTCGACGCTGTCCGTGCGCGGGCGGACCGTGACCTGCCCGCGCAGCCCGTGGGCGCGACCGACCGTACCCACGATCACCTGGTCGGCCACGCGTCCTCCTTGGAATACGCTTCCGCCCCGACCGCGACGGCGGACGGGGCGGAAGAACAGGTGTTGCTCAGCGTCGGCGCGGCCGGCGGTCGACATCGACGAAGTCGACCCGCACCTGCTCGCGTCCGGCCAGAGCGGCGATCACCGTGCGCAGGGCGCTGGCCGTGCGTCCCTGCCGCCCGATGACCTTGCCGATGTCCTCGGGGTGGACCCGCACCTCGAGGGTGCGGACCCGGCCGCGATCGGACTCGCGCACCCGGACGTCGTCCGGGTTGGGCACCAGGCCACGGACCAGGTGTTCCAGCGCGTCAGCAAGCACGATCAGGCCTCTTCAGCCTCGGCCGGGGCGGCCGCCTCGGGCTCGGCCCCTGCCTCGGCCTGCTCGGCCTTCTTCTTCGACGACCTCGAGATCGCGGAGGTGGCCGGCTCGCTGTCGGCCTCGGCCAGCGCGGCGTTGAACAGCGCCACCTTGTCCCTGGGCTCCGGCTGCGGGTCGACCCCGGCCGGAGTGGTGTCGCCGCTGAACTTCTGCCAGTCACCGGTGCGCTTGAGCAGGGCGACCACGGCCTCCGTCGGCTGGGCGCCGACGCCGAGCCAGTACTGGGCGCGCTCGGAGTTCACCCGGATCACGGACGGATCGTTCTTCGGGTGGTAGAGCCCGATCTCCTCGATGGCCCGGCCATCCCGCTTGGTGCGGGCGTCCATGACGACGATGCGGTAGTGCGGGGAGCGGATCTTGCCGAGCCGCTTGAGACGAATCTTGACAGCCACGTGTGTGGTTTCTCCTGTGGAACTAGGGACGGTGACGTCACCATCCCGGACGGGTGAACACCGGCGCTCGCTGTGGGGCAACGCCCACCGGGTTCGGGTGGATCGGCGTCCGACGGCGATGAGAGGGCACCGACGGGCACAGATGCGCCGCTCATTGTGCCAGAGCATGCGGTGGCTGCGCCAATGCGCACCGGGTGAGCCCACGGCGAACACCGGAACAACACGGTGGCAGCCCGGCGTTGGCCCGGCATGCCCGATGAGGAGATCCTGGACGCGTACTCGGCAGCGGTCGTGCGCGTCGCCCGGAAGGTGCTGCCCGGTGTGGCGAGCCTGCGCGTGCACGGTCCACGCGGTGATGGCGGCGGCAGCGCGAGTGTGCTGAGCGCCGACGGCTACCTGCTCACCAGCGCCCACGTGGTCGATGGCGCCACGGCCGTCACCGCGTCGTTCGGCGACGGCACCGAGACCGCCCTCGACATCGCCGGTAGCGACCCGCTGTCCGACCTGGCCGTCCTGCGGGCCCGCGGCGAGGTGCCTGCACCCGTGGAGCACGGCGACGCTGCCTCCTTGCAGGTGGGCCAGCTCGTGGTCGCGCTGGGCAACCCGCTGGGACTGTCCGGCTCGGTCACCGCGGGGATCGTCTCCGCCCTCGGCCGCTCCCTGCCGACCCGGCGCGGCCGGGTCGTGGACGAGGTGATCCAGACCGACGCAGCGCTGAACCCCGGCAACAGCGGCGGCGTCCTCGCCGACAGCCACGGCCGCATGGTGGGGGTGAACACTGCCGTCGCCGGCGTGGGGGTCGGCCTGGCCGTGCCGATCAATACCAACACCCAGCGGATCATCGCCTCGCTGATCAACACCGGTCGGGTGCGCCGGGCGTGGCTCGGGATCGCTGCCGGCCAGTCGCCGCTGCCCCCCGCGCTGGTCGACCGGCTGGGTCGCCGCAGCGGCCTGCGGGTGGCCCAGGTGCTGCCCGACAGCCCGGCAGCGGTCGCCTCGCTGAAGGGCGGGGACGTGGTGGTCGCCGTGGCGGGCGAGCCGATCGGTTC
>MTLC01004855.1_pt1 | contig 14995 bp, 12 predicted proteins | sample 1982451 | NCBI WGS metagenome assembly MTLC01 (sample SAMN05710165, study PRJNA340218) | biofilm metagenome | isolation source: sample SPH anode biofilm adapted to +100 mV | place: USA | collected 2012-02-03 | reverse complement strand
CCGCGCTGTTCCGCGAGGTGTGTACCGTCATCGTCTCAAGCACAGCGGGACGACTGCCCGCCGCGTCAGCCAACAGGCTCGCGGCGACCAGGCTACTTAGCTGCGCGGGCAGGAATGGCCCCGCTTCCAAGCCGCTCCTCTCTGCGTTCGGGCCCAGCAACAAATCGATCCCAAGCGAAAGCCAGGGCCTGTCATCGAGAGCGCGGCGGAGGTAATCGCGCGGTGAGCCCTCCAAGACGCCTACTCCGCGTTGAGAAGGCGAAGCGAGATGAGTCCCAAGCCGTAGCCAAAGTCGAGTCACGCAGTTATCCGTGAAGTAACGATAGTTGTAGGTATTCCTTCCGGGTCGGGCATCCTCCTCGAGTGCGGCGATGAACGCGGCGGATTCCTCACTCCCGAAGGAGAGGACTTGTTCGACTATTGTTCTGTCCTCTACCTGGCTGTAGAACTCATAGGCATCCGTGCTACTCAGACGCGCGGCCATGAAGGGCATCTCTCCAACCAACATTCCAAGCGCGAATCGCAGGTCGAAGGGCTTGGCAGAGAGCCCATAGTTATAGAGCAGGTCGGGGCCGCCGTTGGGATAGCTGACCCGGATGGCAGAATGCCCGAATGCGGAATAGAGCGATCGACCGGGCAGGATGGTAGTAAGCGCGATTCTTGGAGTAAAACCAGATTTGCCCTCCAAGCCCTTACCGGAAGCCGCGAAAACCATCGGGTTTAGCATACAGAGTGCTAGCACTATGAGTATTCGTCGGAGCGAGACACAAATCGCCTCGCCAATACTTGCTACAATAGCGCATTCGCATCTGTCTAGCACCTATCCCCCCACCAATCGACTAATGGCTCCCTTAACATAGGAAAGAGAAATGTATGATAAGATTTAACGATTACTTAATCAAGCAAGGGAAGGTATTCAAATGTCAAACATGCAGCGATTAGTGAGCTCAATAGCATGTCACTGGAGAGGTTTGAGTTGATCTACCGATTATCAACTGGAGAAGTTGCATGTCCCTTTTAGCCCAAATGAAGAAAGGGGAGGCCCGCCTTTTCTGTGCCTTCGTGGCTTTCTGCCACAATGTGGGGGAAAAGAGCACTAGAGTCGCACGTAAGCTTTATGCCGCACTGGGAACCTCGGTATCAATAGTCGTCTTTACCGAAACATCCTCCACGCCACGTGGTTATTGCCTAAGGCTGGCAACTGTTCTGCTTCTCTTGGTAAGTCCGTTCACGTTCGCCCTTGGTTCCGCCGCGCTTGTTGGTCGGACGAGTGCCAGAAGCGACCAGTTCCGACAATTGCATGAGGAAACGCAAATAGTACAGAAGAACCTCGATGAAATTCGCGATGCCACCAGCGGTCTACAGAAATTAATCCCGTCTTTCGAGGTTGCTGTCAACAACCTCTCCGAAATTCTTCGCCGGAATGATGGGGCTTCGGCGAGCGGCTTGCTCGGCCTTGGACTGGGCAGTCAAATGACAGAATCGACGGCTCAAAGCAGTATTCCCGAATTGGAGTACCTTGCGCGGACGCTGCGCTTGCTCGAGGAAGCTTCTCGGCTCTTGGAGGATAGTGGCGCGCAAATCGCAATACGCCAACGGATTCTGCAGGAGTTGCCGAGCTTATGGCCGGTCGAAGGTAATCTAGGCTATATCACGACGTACTTCGGAGCATCCATAAATCCCTTTACTGGTTTGCCGTATCTCCACAAGGGGCTCGACATAGCAAATGCACGCCAGGGCGATCCCGTGGTCGCGACTGCGGATGGCAAGGTTGTGACCGCGGGATTCGACCCAGGCTACGGCAACATGGTCATTCTTCAACACCCAAACGGCTATTTTACGCGATACGGACATATGCAATCCTTGTCCGTACGAAAGGGGGAAGTCGTCAAGAAGGGGAGCCGGATCGGCAAGATCGGGAATACCGGATTATCTACGGGCGCTCATGTCCACTACGAGGTGATAATTGGGGGGCGGCTGAGCGATCCGCTCGAGTACATCGACCTGCCACGCGGCCGATGAGCAGACCGTGGAATAGGATATTCTAGTAGTCGATCATGAGCTAAGTCCTGCTCAATGTGAATAACCTCATTGACAATGAATAGTCGTTTATATACTATTCAATTAAATAGTTGCTTAATCATTTTTTGATATAATAGGAGATATCGATACATGAGCGAAGACCTATGTAGTCAATTCGGCGTTACCTGCGCCGGAGACGCCGAAGCTTTGAGAGGTTCGCTCCTCGAGGTAGCCGGTATTTCCGAGCTCTTCAAGGCGCTCTCGGATGAAACGAGGACCAAGATCCTCCATCTCCTGGGGCAGCGGGAACTCTGCGTCTGTGATCTGGCCTATATCCTCGAGATGAGCCTGCCGGCAGTATCACATCACCTTCGATTCCTGAAGGCATTGCGCCTGGTTCGGAGCCGGAAGGACGGCAAGAATGTCTTCTATACCCTCGATGACAACCACGTGCTCTCCCTGATGGTGCAAGCACGCGAGCATTACATCGAGCGATTTTAACTAAAGGAGTTGTCATGGCCAAGTATAGAGTAGTCGGGCTTGATTGCGCGAACTGCGCCAACGAGATCGAATGTGCATTGAAGAAAGAGAAAGGGCTCGAAGACGCCCGGCTAAGCTTTGCCACTGGAACGCTGCATATCGACCCTCGTTACCAGGACGCGGCCAGCCGGATCATCGATCGCGTCGAGCCTGGAGTGGTCATCACTCCGATGGATAAGGTTCGCGATGACGAGGGGGAGCATGGTGTCTCCGAAAGCAGGATGCCACTGGTGCGGATCGTCGCTGCCGCCCTGCTTTTCGCCGTGGGATCGATTTTTAACGAGGCGTTGCACGCGACCCCCTTTGCGCTCGGCGAGTACTCCGTCCTCATGTTTTCCTATGCGCTGGTCGGATGGCCGGTCCTCGCTTCGGCGTTCCGGAGCATCCTCCGCGGCCAGGTCTTCAACGAGATGTTCCTCATGAGTATCGCGACGATCGGAGCGATCGCGATCCATCAGCTCCCCGAAGCCGTCGGCGTGATGCTCTTCTACTCCGTCGGCGAATTCCTGCAAGACAGGGCGGTCGATAGTTCGAAGAGATCCATAGCCTCGCTTATGGATCTCAGGCCGGAATTCGCCAGGCTGTTCGAGAACGGCGAGCGGCGGATGGTCTCGCCCGAGGAAGTGAGCGTCGGTGCCGCAATCGAAGTTCTGCCGGGTGAGCGTGTACCGCTCGACGGAGAGGTCATCGAGGGTTCCTCCTTTGTGAATACATCTTCCCTGACGGGCGAATCGGTGCCGCGGAAAGTCGAGGCCGGGGACAAGGTACTTGGCGGCTTCGTGAACGACGAAGGGCGCATCGTGGTTCGCGTTGAGAAGGAATTCGGCCAGACCGCCGCGGCCCGCATCCTCGAACTCGTCGAAGACGCCGCCTCGCACAAGGCGCCTACCGAGAAATTCATAACGAAGTTCGCCGCGATCTATACGCCGATCGTGGTCGGCATCGCCGCCCTCGTAGCCTTCCTGCCGCCGCTTCTAGTGCCCGGCGCCTCGCTCCAGGAATGGGTATACCGCGCTCTCGTCGTCCTGGTCATCTCCTGCCCCTGCGCCCTCGTCGTCTCCATTCCCCTTGGATACTTCGGCGGAATAGGAGCCGCCTCGCGCAAAAAGCTACTCATCAAAGGCGCTAACTACATAGACGTCTTGACCAAGGTCGATACCGTCGTTTTCGACAAGACAGGCACCCTCACCGCGGGTGTATTCTCGGTAGTAAAAGTCGTGACGCGCAACGGCTTCTCCAGGGAAGAGCTCCTCTCCTGGGCGGCCGCCGCCGAATCGCATTCAACGCACCCCATAGCGCGATCCATTCGGGAAGCGGCCGGGCCCGGCTGGCAGGAGGCCGATGATATCGTCGAGGTCAAAGGCCACGGCGTGATCGCGAAGGTAGGCGCTCACGCGCTGGCGGTCGGCAACGACCGCTTGCTCCATCGCGAGGGAATAGCGCACGAGGACTGCGAGGTCGATGGAACCGTGGCCTATGTCGCGGTCGACGGTAAATACGCGGGCTATGTGGTCATTTCCGACCTCATCAAACCAACGGCCGTCGGTACGGTCGCCGAATTGAAGAGGCTCGGCGTCCGAAAGGTGGTCATGCTGACCGGCGATGCCAACTCGGTGGCGAAGAAGGTGTCAGACATGCTCGGGCTCGACGGGTATTTCGCGGAACTCCTTCCTGACGAGAAGGTCGCAATGCTCGAAGCGCTCGAGAAGGATTCGCAGAGAAACGGTGCCGTAGTGTTCGTCGGCGACGGCATGAACGATGCACCGGTTCTCGTTCGTTCCGACGTGGGCTTCGCCATGGGCGGCCTGGGTGCGGACGCGGCGATCGAGGCGGCCGATGTGGTTGTCATGGATGATGATATCCTCAGGGTGCCGCTTTCGCTCAAGATCGCGAGGTTCACGCGCAGGATCGTTCTCCAGAACATTGCCTTCGCCCTCATCGTGAAGGGAATCTTCCTTATACTCGGCGCCATCGGGGTCGCCAACATGTGGGAAGCCGTTATCGGCGACGTCGGCGTATCGCTCCTCGCCGTGCTGAACGCCATGCGTACAGCGCGCCACGTAGAGAAGTGAAGTTCGGTATCCGGCTATGGGACCGCCGGCTATCATGACCGATTGGATATTTGGAAATAAGAGAAAGGTATCCGATGCTAGGTAGGCATTTATGGGCAGGTAGGATGAGCATGGCAGCTTGGTTCGCATGCATTGGAATCTTATGTATGGCGGCCGGGTTCTTCGTTCTTGCCTCCCCCACCACCAGCCTACCGCCTGAAGGCGCGCGATTCCATCTCGAGCGAGGGGAATCGGCGATTGATGTGGCAAGGCGGCTCGAATCAGCTGGAGCCATTCGGTCGAGCCTGCTGTTCCGCGTGATGATGAAGATTACAGCGAAAGAAAGCTCGCTCAAGGCGGGATTCTACGAGATAAAACCCGGGATGCGGGCGGATAAAGTACTCGCGCTGATCGTTTCTGGCCAACAGGAATTGATCAAGATCACCATACCCGAAGGATATACGCTCCGAAAGACTGCCGCGCTTCTAGAAAGCAAAGATATCGTCGATTACGATGCCTTCGTGATGGCGGCGACATCCCCATCCATTCTCGAGCGGCTTGATCTGGCTGGTCCATCCGTCGAGGGGTATCTTTTTCCCGAGACGTACCTGATGGCGCGAGATCAAGCTCCCGAATCGGTCATTAAAACCCTTGTCAATACATTCAAGTCGAGAATCGCGGTATTACCAGAGGCGTCGCGTTTATCCCGGAGTGAGATGTTCGAGAAGCTCGTCATCGCTTCGATTGTCGAAAGGGAATACCGTTCAAAGGAAGAGGCTCCCTTGATCGCGAGCGTCTTCTACAACCGGCTCAGGATTGGAATGGCCCTCCAGTCTTGCGCGACCGTGGAATATGTGATCACCGAGAAACTCGGTAAGCCGCATCCCAAGAGGATCTTCGAGCGAGATATCCGGATCGAGGATCCGTACAACACGTATGTGCAGAAAGGCCTGCCTCCTGGTCCCATTTGCAGTCCTGGCATGGCCGCCATGGTCGCCTCCGTGATGCCTGCCAAGACCGACTACTTATATTTCCGTCTCCTGGATGGCGGTGAAGGGAAACATGTATTCTCGAAGAGCTTCGAGGAGCACCAAAGGGCGGGTGGACTCGCGGTGAAGAATGTAGCTGGAGATTGAGCATAGGGGGTTATTTGAGCAGGTATCTTGAGCGGACCGATCTGATCGACTTCGAGGATCCGGGTATCCAGAGGCTGATAGCCTCTCGCAATTGGGTCAAGGCAGACGAGGAAGAACGAATCCGAGGTGTCTACGACTTCGTGCGGGACGAGGTGCGATTCGGCTATAACAAAGATGACGCGATCCCTGCTTCGAGGGTGCTCCAAGACGGCTACGGGCAGTGCAACACCAAGGGAATCCTCTTCATGGCTTTGTTGCGTGGCTTGGGCGTTCCATGTCGATTCCATGGATTCACCATCGACAAGGCGCTCCAGAAGGGAGCGCTAGCAGGCATCTGGTATCTGCTCGCTCCCAGGGAAATCGTACATAGCTGGGTCGAGGTATCCTTTGCGGGGCGATGGATCAACATCGAGGGCTTCATACTCGATATGCCATATCTTCATTCGATTCAGCGAAAATTTCCCATTAGCCGTGGATACTTCTGTGGCTACGGCATAGCCACCGATTGCATCGAAGCGCCTATGGTCGAATGGACCGGCGGTGATACCTATATCCAGAAAGAGGGGATCGTCCAGGATTTCGGAGTATTTGATTCACCCGACGCCTTTTTCAAGGATCACGCGCAAAGCCTGGGCTTCCTGAAGAAGCATATATACAGATCAATTACCAGGCATGCGATGAATGCCCGAGTCCTCCGGATACGCAACGGAAAGGCAGCGCAATGAAAAGCCCCAACTGCGATCTCGTGCCGGAAGCGGAGCGGATACTGGTCGTGGAGGACGATAGCGCCATCGCGCAGGGCCTTGAGTACCAGTTGCGTGACGAGCAATACAGGGTTTTCCTCGCGAAAAATGGCAAGGAAGCGATGCAATCCATCAAGCGGGACGATCCGCACCTGATATTGCTTGATATCAGGCTTCCGGACATGAGCGGCTTCGATATCTGCAAGCTGATCAGGGCGGAAGGCAGGACTATTCCCATTTTGATGCTCTCGGCCCTCGATGGAGAAGCTGATCGCGTGCTGGGGCTCGAGCTGGGTGCAGATGACTATGTATCCAAGCCATACAAGCTGAGAGAGGTAATAGCCAGGATAAGGAGCGCGTTGCGTCGCAGCCAACGCTACCTCGGTGCGCAATCCGGGATGAGCACGCTCGCGTTCGGGGATATTCGTATCGATTTCTCGAAGTTGCGGATACTGAAGGGCGACCGCCCGATATCCATGACTCCTGCAGAATTCCACCTGGTTCGGATGCTGACCTCGACTCCAGGCATGGTGTATTCGAGAGAAATGCTCATCCAGGCGATATACGGAGAATCTCGCTTCCAGGAGGCGCGTTCTATCGATGTCCACATGCATCATATACGAAGCAAGCTTGAGGATGATCCAAAGCATCCTCGATGGTTCTTGACCGTCTACGGATTCGGTTATCGTTTCGCCGGCAATACAGAGCGATGATGGCGATGCGGATCGGACGGAAGCTGCTAATCGGCTATTTTATTATGGCCTTGGTCACACTCACGGCAAGCAGCGGTGTTTCCTACATTTTAATAGAAAGATACCTCAATGAACATGAGCGTGAACAGCTCGATTTTAACGTAAAGAATCTCGCAGGACAGATTGCGCCTCTGATGATTCCAGCGATGCAGGTCGCGCGCTTGAAGGATATGGTCGGCATTCTATCGTTGTTCGGAGATTTCCGCACTGTAGTACTCGATAAAAAAGGGAACATCGTCGCTCAATCCGCGGACGCTACTAATGCCTTGGCCTTCGGCGAAGTCATTCCAGCTACTCGCGAGGGTGCGGTCACTACTCTGAACAGAGATGGGCAGCGCTTTCCGGAGCCGGCCTTCGCGGGGTGGGCTCGCGATAGCGCCGAGAAAATACTCACTGGACAAGAACCCTCTGGCGTCATATGGCATATCTCGAGGACCTCAGCTGGTGCCGGAGGAAAGGTAGACTTCCGCTACCTCTGCACTTTAAGTACCGCGAGTAGATCCACTGAGTCTGCGGATGACATGGCTACCCGCAACGCGGCTATCGGCATTAGGACCACTGATAGCGACAGTGGAACTGTAGTAGCTGAGATAGACGGACCGGCCGAAGTGGCGGGGTATTTAGTGCTATGGCATGTGAACGATCATGTCTCGGCCACGCTACGGTATTTTGCTGCTACAATGTTCGCGGTCGCGATCGTCGCGATCCTCCTTGCGATTCTGCTTGGGTTCTCGATGAGCAGGGGAATTGTGAAGTCTCTGAAAGCCATTGGTCGGCAGGCTGGAAGGATCGAAGCCGGCGATTTCAAGGCGCGAGCGTTGATGCCATCCGAAAACACTCTTGAGATTCGAGAGCTTGCCATCGGCTTCGATAGGATGGTTTCGACGATCGCGACTATGATCGAGGAAAGGGATGCCGACCGAACCGCTCTTCGGAGATTCGTAGCCGATGCATCCCATGAGATCAGAACTCCGCTCAGTGCCATCTCGAATTTCATAGAATTGCTCCAGGGCGCGGCGGCAGAGGATCAAGACGCCCGTAAACGATTCCTGTCGGAATGCGAAAGGCAGGTCGACAGGTTGTATTGGATCAACAAGAATCTGCTCGATCTCGCGAGATTGGATTCGGGTATCCTCGTTCTGAACCTGCGCGACAATGGCGTTTCCGGACTTGTCCGGGAAGCAATATCGCTGTCGGCAGCCCGATACCCTTCGAGAACGATCAATGCGAAAACCCCAGATGAAGAAACGGTCACATATTGCGATCGAGAATGGATACTTGTCGCGCTCTGCAACCTCATCGACAATGCCCTGAAGTATTCTCCTGTAGATTCCCGAGTCGAGGTAGGCGCTACCATCGGGAAGGAAGGTCAATTTCTGGAGTTGTGGGTCTGCGATGAGGGCGAAGGGATATCCGTGGATGATGTTCCCCACATCTTCGAGCGCTTCTATCGCGGAAAGACCGAAAAATCCGGGAGCGGCCTCGGGCTTGCCATGGCGGAGAGTATCGTCGGGCTCCATGGAGGGAGTATTACCGTCGTCACTGAAAAAGGTGTCGGGAGCAGGTTTTCCATATGCTTACCGGCTAGCGGCAATTCAGAGCAAACGAGTTTTGATCGTTCCATGTCGATCTTGGTCTAATTCCTTAATACTCGTGATTATTAAGAAACGCTAATATAAAGCCAACAAGCGCGAAATAATCCTCATCTACAATCCATTCATTCGGTGCGACGCGCCAGGTTCGCGGGTGCCGTCGACGCCTTTGTTGAATGGAGAAACTATGAAGATGGCGATACGTGCAATGGATCGAAAAGAAAAAGCTGTCTTGATCACGATTGGCGCAAATCTGGCCCTTGTCATCCTGAAGCTCTTCCTGTCCGGGGCTTCTGGAAGCGTGGCCCTCAGGGCTAGCGCCTGGCATTCGATAGGCGACGTGTTCTCTGCTGGTCTGGTATTCGCGGGCTACATCGCGGCGAGAATCCTCTCCGGGAAGAAGGGGCGACTCGTTGCCAACATCGAGAATGGAATAGCCTTGGCCATTTCCGGACTCATATTCTACATGGCCTTCGATATCTTCAGGGAGGCCGCTTCCGGCGGTCCCGTCACCGACTTGCGGAATATCTGGCCCGTAACGATCGCCTCCCTTGTGACGATTGCCATTACTTACTTCACAGCAAGATACAAGGAGTATGTGGGAAAAGCAACAGACTCGATCAGCCTCGTCGCGAGTGGCTATCATTCCCGCCTCGACTTCTATGCATCCATCCTGGTCATCGTCAGTCTCGCGTCGTCGGCCCTCGGCCTTGGGGCCATCGATCGCCTTGTCGCGCTGGTCGTCTGCCTCCTCGTCGCGATCTCCGGATGGGAGATCGCCTCGCACGCGATAGGGGCGTTGATGAGGGGAAACGAGTCAGCCGGAGGGGCTTCAAATCCCCTGGTCCATGCTCGGATAAACGGGGCGATAAAGGCTGGTGTAGCCATCCTCGGCGTATTCACCCTGTTGAGTGGCTTTACGACCATCCAGCCTGGAGAGAGTGGGGTCGTGAGACGCTTCGGGCGCGTAGTCCGCGATGTTCAGCCGGGTCTTGCGTACAGACTTCCATATATCGAGAAGCTCGACGCTGTCGCTACAGGAGAACTGAGGCAGGCACGAATCGGCTCCACCCTTGTATTGACGGGAGATACCAACCTCGTTGACGTGGATATGCGCGTGCAATACCGGGTAATCGATCCGCGGCAATTCCTGTTCGGCGTCGTCCAGCCCGCTGAGCTTGTGGCGAGGATCGCGGAGGCTGCCATGAGGGAAGCCGTCGCCATCAGGAAGGTGGATGACCTACTGGTGGGAAGCCGCGCTGAGATCATCGAGAGCATCGAGATCAAGACTCAAGCGCTACTCGAGGCAAACGCCGCGGGCATCGTTGTCGCCTCGGTGCAATTGGTGTCGGTGGCCCCGCCGGCGGATGTGGCGGAGGCCTTCCGCGATGTCGCGAGCGCCAAGGAAGACAAGAACACCTATATAAGCGAAGCCATAGCCTATCGCAACGAAATCCTTCCCGCAGCGCGGGGAGAATCGGCTAAGGCTGTGCTTTTGGCCGAGGCCGAAATGAAGAGGAAAGTCGATGCCTCCGAGGGGGAAGCAGCTCGCTTCACTCTCAGGGTGTCGGCCTACGGCGCATCCCCAGCAGTCGCTCGCGATCGGCTCTATATCGAGTCGATGGAGAAGGCTCTTCCGAAGGCGAGGAAATTCATCGTGGATCCTCGTGTAGCGGGCACTCAGGCTCAGCTCTGGATCTCTCGGGATGCTGTGAGCCCGTAAGCGTGCATGCACAAAAACAATAAGCTATGGGGATGGCTAGGCCTTTCCCGCAAATTCATATCCCTATCTCGGAGGAATAGATGACAATCAAGCGAGGACTATCTATCGGAATCCCGGCGCTCGCGTTTCTCGTGACGACGCTGGTCTTCTTCACGGTCGATGTGACCGAGTATGCCATCGTGACTCAATTCGGCGCTCCAGTGAAGGTCATCATGGAGCCGGGCCTTTTCGCCAAGATTCCAGATCCCGTTCAAAGCCTCATCAGGCTCGATCGCAGACTTCAGGTTTTCAATGGAGCGGAGACGGAATTCCTCACCAAGGACAAGAAGAATATACTTGTGCAGGCCTACGCGACGTGGCGGATCAGCGATCCCCTTCAGTTCTTCAAGAGCGTAAGGAACAACATCGGCGCCAACCTGAGGTTGGCAGATATCATGACGTCCGACTTAGGCGCGATCCTAGGGCGATACGAATTGGCCGATATGGTGACGACGCAACTGGAGCAGACCAAGCTGCCGACACTGAGCGAGGAGGCTACCAAGCTCATCTCGGGTCGCGTGAAGGTCTACGGCTATGAAGTGACGGATGTCAGGCTGAAAATGCTCAATTTTCCGGAAGCCAACCGCAAAAGCGTGTTCCAGCGGATGCGCGCGGAACGCCAGCAGATTGCCAGGCAACTCAGGTCGGAGGGCACCGAGGAATCCACCAAGATCCGGGCCGCGGCCGACGCCGAAAGGACCACGCTCCTATCCGCAGCAGCGCGCGACGCTGAAAAGCTACGGGGGCAGGGAGAGGCCGAAGCCGCGAGAATCTACTCGGCCGCATATGGCAAGGACCCTCAATTCTACAAGTTCCTGCGATCTCTGGAATCGTACGATAAGGTGATAACGGAAGGGACGACTCTGATCCTTCCCTCGAATTCAGAGCTCCTGAAATACTTGAATCCGGACAGTAGCGCTTTGCGATAGGCGTACTGGGCGAGATGGTAACGAAGGTCTAGAGGAGCTTTACATGAACGAAGATAGCATCGGAAACGATTTGGGCGCGGAAACGGCCGGGAATGATGGCGTATCTGGAAACGCAGGGAAGGAACGGAAGAGGATACCCTCGTGGTTGTGCGCTCTTCCCTTCAAGGTATCGGGATTTCTGAAGAATTTCCTGCTCGATGGAAACAATTCCGCCCGTAGGGATCTTCTCCATGCCTTCGGGCACATCAAGCCTCGAAGAGTTGCTTGGGGACTCCTCGCTCTGGTAATGGCTTTCTATGCCCTCTCGGGCGTCTTCACCGTGCAGCCAGGCGAGATGGCAGTAATACGGACCTTGGGCCGGATATCCAACCCCGCGGTTCTCGAAGGCCTCCGCTACAGGCTGCCCTGGCCTTTTGCCCGAGAGGACGTCGTGAATATCTCAGAGGTGAGAAGGGAGACAATCGGACTCGAGAGCGGCGAGCCCGACCACACCGAACATTCAGAGGGCCCAGGGAAAATTCAGGTACTGAGCGGTGATACGAATATCGTGGATTATGTAGTCGTCGTGCAGTACAAGATCAAGGATCCCGTAGCCTATCTATTCAACACCAATATCGCTCAATACCAGCTTGTGAGAGATTCGCTCCGAGCGGCGGTGACCAAGCTGAGCGGTTCCATTTCCGTAGATGATATACTTGTCTCCAAGCGACAAGCCATGCTGTCCAACATCAGGTCAGAAATGCAGTTCCTCCTGGATGCATACGGAAGCGGCGTAGCGGTCGTAAATGTAAACTTCCAGAAGGCGTATCCGCCCGACGAGGTCGCGGATGCGTTCCTGGATGTTCAAAGCGCGAAGGAAGATAAGGAGAAGGCGATTAACCAGGCCCTCGGCTATCAGAACAGCTTGCTGCCTGAAGCCAGGGGACAGGCTGCGCGTACGATGATGGAGGCTGAGGCTTTCGCTCGAGCCGCCGTGGATAGCGCTAGAGGCGCGGCATCATCGTTCGATGGCATCCTGGCGCAATTCCGAAGGGATAAGTTGATCTATGGAGAGGACGTCACCAGGTTCCGGCTGTATCTTGAGTCGATGGAAAAAGTAATGAAACGCGTGCGAACCTATGTCATCGAAAAAGGCGGAAAATTGGATCTTCGCATGATCGAATCGGCCGATGGAAAACCGGCAATTCCATTAGGCGGAGGTTCGCGGTGAACTCCAATGTGTCGGAATCCATAGATACTGTCGCGGATAACACTGGAGGCCCTCCGACTTCCGACGAAGCCGCGACGCTCCGAAAAAGTCGAAAGCACGTGAAGCGGATACGCATTATCGCGATCATCACATCGCTGTCCGTGATTAGCACGCTTGTCGTGCTATTCCGCGAGCGGATATTCAGGCCGAGACCACCGTCGCCAGAAATAGCGGCGACTTTCGATGGAGGACAAATCACTATAGCGGATATTCGCGCCCATTATGATCTGCTGACGGGCGGATCCGGGCTGGACAAGCAGCGATTGACCATCTCGACGGTAAAGGCGATAGCGCAGGAGATGATTACCGACGAGATACTACGGAAATGGGGGGAGAGCCGCGAGACCGACAAGGACGAGAATATTGGGCATCTGATGTCCCATATCAATGAGGAGGTGAACCTCAGTGCCTGGCATTCCGGGATGCATGACGGTTCCATGGGCATCAACGAAAGCGATATTGACGCATATTATCAGGCGAACCGGCAGCAATACGGAGAGCAGACCCTCGGCGAGGCGCGCGGCGAGATCGAAAGAGTCCTCAAGGCGCAAGGTGAAGATCGATTCGTCGAGAACTTCCTGGCCGGGCTCAAGAATACAGCTGATATTCGCCGCAACTATGAAATACTCACTGTCCCCGACCTTGAGCAAACCGAGATACTGGACTACTACGAGAGAAATCGCGATAACTTCATTCAGCCGGCCCGCTTCACCATCGACCTGGTAAGGATCGATCTGCCGCTAGGCGACGCGGATGTTATAGCCGCGCGGATTATCGATAAGGTACGTTCCGGGATCAAGCTCGCCGATGCTGCCCGGACCGAGGGGAATGCGGTCTTCGTCAGCGAGGGCGAGGTGCTTGAAAAAGGATCCATAGAACAAGCTTTCGAAAAACAGATAGTTTCGCTCGAGATCGGACAGATAAGCGAACCTTTTCGCCACGTTGGAGAGACCTTCATCGCTGGCGTTTCGAGCCGCGAAGGAGTGCGGAAACTCGGTTTCGACGAAGCCAGACCGCTGGTGAGTCAGGCCGCCTGGCTGGAAAAGCAAGATACGTGGTTTACCAGCAACCGCGATATTGCACTCTTCTCCGTTGGAGGGGCGCGGCTGACCCTCGGGGAATTTTGGACCGAATACGGTGAGTTGCCCCACGATTTGTCGGCGAAGTATGCCGGAAGCTTGGGGATGGCAAAGTTAGCTGAAGCTTTGCTCGAAAGATACCTCGTTGCTGAGGAAGCATCACGTGGCGGATCGGCTTCGTCGAAAGATTTGGCTCTAGCTGAGGAGGCTCGCTTGCGATTGCTTTCCGAGATGATGGAAAAAGAGGAAATCGATGACAAGGTGTCAGTGAGCGAAGCTGAGATTTTGGAATATTTCAAGAAAAACAGGCAAAGGTTCGAGCTTCCTCCGCTATCAAAAGTCATGCGGATCACGATCAAGGTAGATGAATCGGAAGAAGGCGCACGAGCGGCCTGGCGTAGGGCCGAAGAAGCTTACGCGCGACTGGTGCCCGGTCTTTTCGGAAAACCAGCCGCATTTTCGGAGATAGCCAGTCAATACGACATGGCAGCGATAGATGCAGGGAGTGGATGGAGCGACGAGGCAACTTGGTCTGGCGAGGGAATGGACATATTAAGCGAGATGCGCGACCACGAATTCCACGAGAGCGTTCGGAAAATACCCATTGGCAAGATAAGAAAGCCGTTCCAAATCAAAGATCGGATATACATAGTTCAGGTCATAGATCGATCGAAGCCAGAATCCCTTGATATAGAGGAGGCCAAAGGCGTCATCCGCGAAGAATTGATGGCGCGAAAGCACGACGAGCTTGCGAAGGCGTTCTCAAAGCGAATGTTACGAGAGAATAAGGCCGTAATATACGATCAGGTGCTCAGGACCATCGCTGATGATGAGAAAGCAATATCGATTAGGACTACTGAATAATACTAAGCTGTGCCGCGATGGTGCGCGCGGATGTGCTTACAGCCGTGCGGGGAATTACACAGCTAAGCGCGGCGCGGGCCTCGTCGAGGAAGACCGGCCCGCAGCCGATGCCTGCTTCGAGAAGCTTGACGAGACCGTCGTTCCGGAGGGGACGATGGGAGATGAGTTGCTCGGGCGGCATGCGCCTAGTATAGGTCCGGCCCGCCTCGCGCTCCTTCGCGCATAGGATCGTCGTCCGCGTGGAGAAGGAGTACAGTCAAGGCGCTGCGGCCAGGA
>MTLC01002903.1_pt1 | contig 14999 bp, 12 predicted proteins | sample 1982451 | NCBI WGS metagenome assembly MTLC01 (sample SAMN05710165, study PRJNA340218) | biofilm metagenome | isolation source: sample SPH anode biofilm adapted to +100 mV | place: USA | collected 2012-02-03 | reverse complement strand
TGAAAGCACAGCCGAAATCGACAGCGAAATGACCGAGTCCGCAGATACCCAGGCAGTAGAGATGTACGGCGCTATGTCTTCCCAATTTTGGTTCCAAGGCAGCCTCATCGCCCCATAGTAATTCGCTTTTCTGAATTCGGCTTTCCAGCCAACGGCCTGAAGCTGACCGGCGGGTCGATCCAACTTTCTGGCTGGGCTCCTTTTCGAAATAAGACTTATATCTCCTCTTCCCCAGCCCCGCCTCATTCTCGAAATGTCATCCAACGCGATGCGCGTGTTATCAATCGCGGTAAACGTGTTATCCGTCGCGATGCACAACTTATATACCGCGGTATATTAATCATCCACCGCGATGCACAACTTATCCACCGCGGTATATTAATCATCCACCGCGGTGCATAACTTATCTAACGCGGTATATTAATCATCCATCGCGGTGCACAACTTATCCGACGCCGTATATTAATCATCCACCGCGATGCACAACTTATCCAACGCGGTATATTAATCATCCACCCCGATGCACAACTTATCCGATGCGGTATATTAATCATCCATCGCGATGCACAACTTATCCGACGCGGTATATTAATCATCCACCACGGTGCACAACTTATCCGACGCCGTATATTAATCATCCACCACGGTGCACGGCTCACCTGCGGGACTGTCCGGGTTTACACCCCAAGAATTTAGATCGCTCCAAAAGGGAAACTGAGGCGGGCAAGCTACCTGACATGTGGGGGTCCTGGCCCTGATCATTATGCACCGTGAACACGCCGCGCCTTAATGGTCCTCCGCGGGGTTCGGGAGCACACCGCAGGCCTCACGCAGTTGACCTGCCACTTCCTCGGCTACGCGTCTTCCTTCTACTCCGTCTCCAACCGTGATACCGCTACCGTCACTGCAATGGGCGGTGATCCGGTACAGCAGCATGGCACAGGTGCCTGTACGGCGCGCTCCGCTTCTCACCGGCTCAACTCTCCTGACCGCTACGGCCGCGATGCGGGACGCAGGGAGGGAGAACCCCATGAATCTGCGCACGATGTTCAATTCACCGGCACCCGCGCTCACCTCGATGGAGTTCCCCGACAGCCAGACCGAATAGAGCAGCAGCCCGCCACCAATCAATCCGAATAACGGCAGCATTACGGCTTCCGCCCCCGGGTCCTTCACCACGATAATGGCAACGCCACCCAGAAACCACGCGCTGAAAAAGGCGGACAGCAAGGCGCTCTTCGCATTGCGCCGGCAGGGAAAGAGCAACTGCACTCCTGCGGGGTGACGGCGGATTCTTACCGTGCGGGAGGGGAGTTCCATGGGGGGCTTGAACTCGCAAGCCAAGGGAACCCTCAGTTGGGAGTGCCTGGGCCTATCGTCCCGCAGCACCGGAATGATGAAGCTCCGGTCGAGCTCAAGGCCGGGCAGTTCGGCCGTGACCCGCACCGTCCACACATGCACGTTGCTGCTCGACTTCTGGTTGGCGGGAACGGCAAAGCGGAACGCGATTCTTGTGCCAGTGCCGATCGGCATCGATGTGGCATACCCCCGCTCGTCCCACATCAGTTCCATGTGGGTGTCATCATCCCTTTTGATACCTCTGTCGCAGCGAAGGGAAACAAGAAAGACGTTGTCAGCGCTGTAGCGGACCGGGAGATCGATGCTCCCTCCGACTTCACCGCCGATCGACGCTGGGAAAGGGTCCATGTTCAGGCGGATTTCGCCGAGATCCCGTATTTGACGCTTTTTCTTGAACGCCTGCCAGAGAAGCCGCAGCCCAACTAACGGAAACAGCAGGCCTAGTGCCGCCAGCGCCTCGCCTTTGATGAGCGCCTCGAGACAGATGAAACCGGTGGGTTGCGCGACGGCGTTCCACAAGATGGCACCCCACCAGCAAAAGGCAACCTCCCGGCCGTTTACGGATGGTATCGCCGCATCCCCGGTTGTCGCCTGCTCCTGGTTAAACCGGATCATTAACGGTTCCCCTCCTGGCCAGACTTTTTGCTACAAGTCTTTTAATTCCTTTTGATTTTTCTGTCAAAGGATATCTAAATTTTTAGTTATAAATTCAGACCAATTGGTTCCGTCAAACGGGAACGGACATCCCTATGCAGCAAAGCAAACAGGAAACGAAGTGCTATAGTCATAGCTGTGGGTTGATGTCGCAAAATCACGGGAGGAATGGAAGATGGGTCAATACCAGATTGGAGTAATCGTCGGGAGTCTTCGCCGGGATTCCATCAACAGAAAGCTCGGCAATGCGCTGGTAAAGCTGGGCCCTGCGGAGTTTTCTTTCAAGTTTCTGGAAATAGGCGACCTGCCGCTCTATAACCAGGATGACGATGACAAGCAGGCCCAGTCGGTGGTCCGGCTCAAGAACGAAGTAAAAGCATGCTCCGGACTCATCTTCGTGACGCCGGAATACAACCGCTCCATGCCGGGCGTACTCAAAAACGCGCTCGACAACGCCTCGCGCCCCTACGGGACGAGCGCCTGGACCGGCAAGCCGACCGGCATACTCGGGGCATCCATCGGGCAAATCGGTTCCGCGATGGCACAGCAGCACCTGCGCAACACGCTCGCTTATCTCGATGCGCCGACCATGGGGCAGCCCGAGGTGTTCATACAGGTGAAGGATGGCTTCTTCGACGGGGATGGAAACATCGCGAGCCCGGACACGGTTAAGTTCCTGCAGGGGTGGATGGACCGCTACGTCCAGTGGGTGAAGCGGCACGCGGAATGAGCCCTCCGCAAATAATAATATGGCGCAGACAGGAAGGCCCCCGTCGCATAGCCGGGGGCCTTCCTGTTGACGACGTTCCGGTTCAACCCAGGCAAATGCACTCGCTGCTCCAGATTTCCTGAAAAACCTTCGCAAGGATGACTCGAAGCCTCGGACTCCACTAGCGGGTTCCCTTTTACGGGTAAACATGCTATTAATGAGCGCCGAGAACTCTATGAGAAGTGACCGCATCCGCTATATCCGTCCCCAGGCCCTGGTGATTTTCCTGGTCGTCCTGACCCTGCTCTGCGCAGGCGCCCGGGTTCCCGACCTCTCGCGCCCCCATCGCCCGAAGCCGCTCCATCGCGTCACCTTCGAACTCCAGCAGAAGAATATCTCCAACCAGCTCAAGCAATACCACGACCTGGTCGCCGTGTTGCCGAAGGTGGTCGAGGCCGTTGCCGTCACCAGTTACGGTACCGTTGCCCAGGCCACCCCAACGCTGCGCCGCTCCCCCGCTGTAATCCCCGACTCCGGCCGTGCCCCTCCCGAACAAATCCAAAGCTGATCCACACTGACAATCAGCATCCTGCACCGACCGAACGCCGGTACAGGAAGTGCCGGCTCGCGCCGCGGCATCAGGCACAGTAACCGGATGCGTCACGCACAGCGCTCGGTTCATCGCGCCCGCGCGCTCTGAGCGCCATCATGACCGCTTGCCGCTCGCTTGCTGCCCTGCAGGTGCCCCGGCGCGCCGTACCGCTTGAGCGCCAGGCGAGCGACAGGCGCACCTCTGCGTGCTGCACCGCTCCCGTCACGTAGCATGCCGGAGCGGCCGAGCCTTCGTCTGCGCTTTCCCCGCGCCGGACGGATACGCCTTATGGAGAACCGCATGAAAAGCAGTATTTTTATCTTTCTTTTTCTGATGTCTTTCGGCATCCGGACCTCTCATGCAGCCTGCAACTGCGAGGACTGGATGGACCGGGGCGGATATTGCGTCGATTACGTCAAGTCGAGGATCCCCTCGTTTCCCATACCGATGCGTGACGACATGCCCACCCTCAAGAACGCGGAGGTCGACGAGATCAGTGAGGGGGACGTCGCCATATTCACCATCAAGAGCTACTGGCATGTGGCCTATGTGGAGCGGGTGCACCGCAACGCACAGGGCGCACCGATATCGATAGACGTGAGCGAAATGAATTTCGGCGACGAGCCGACCTTCCAGGAGTTCAGGTCCAAGTGGAAATCGGCGAACCGGGATGAGTGGAACAGGGCTCTTTGTTGCGGCATTACCGACAACTACGAGGAGATCACCACGCGCAAGAACGTAGATATTGCGACGGTGCGCCAGATCTGGTCCCCCGACGATGCCGCGCGGGAATACACCGCCCGGGGCCGCCTCAAGGCGCTCATGGGAAGGGTAAAGGAGGTCATCAACCGTTTCTACGACCTTGCGGACATCTAGAAGGGGAACATTGCCCGGCGAGACAAGAACGTTTTTTTGTTACGACGCCCGCGCTTGCAGCGGGATCAGATGATGCGTTTCGCCCCAAGGTACCGGGAACTGTAGTAGTCGCTGTTCATGTCTGAGACGGTGACCTCCCCCCTGCCGGATGATGCGTGGATCATCTTGCCGTCGCCAAGGTAGATGCCGACGTGCGACGGGTAGGAAGCGTAGGTCTGAAAGAAGACCAGGTCGCCCTTTTGGAGATCGCCCGGCGCGACGTCGCTGCCGACGGTGATCTGTTCGCGCGCCGTCCTGGGGAGACTGATGTGGTGAGCCTGGAAGACCTGCTGGACAAAGCTCGAGCAGTCGATGCCGCTCGGCCCTTCACCGCCGAAAAGGTAAGGTGTGCCGAGGAACTCAGCGGCAGTCTGGCTGATCCCGTCGGCCCCGGCGCCCTGCGCCGTGGGAGGCGACGGCATCGACGCCGCCCACTCCTGCGCTTCCGCCGTCTCCAGCGCCGCGGTGCTCCGCTTTTGTCTGCCTGGTGTCTGGTCGAGTCCCTGCAGCAGCGCGGCAATAGCCCGCTCCCCCTGGGTGGCAGTGTCCTGCCGATCGCCGGACAGGGCGAGGGTACTTTGCATCATCTGGATACGGAGCAGTTCCGCCGCGGTCTGCGGCGATATCGTCTTTGCCTCTGCAGTGGGGCTCATCGACTGTAACAGGGACTGGAAATCCGTGGTGACCGGTTCGCTTTTCTTCTGTACGCGGACATCGCGCGGCGATGCGGGCACGGCTTGTGTCTGCAGCGGGTTGATTGCCATCCTTTTTCCCATCCGGCCGGGGTCCGCACATGAGGGCCAAGCCGGTGTTTTTGACGCGGAGTCAACGCTCCGTCACCGAAACAGGTGACCGGAGCCATAATCGACGGCTTTGGCCGGCGAAAGTGGTCGGTTCCGCGTCATGTCTTGCAATTTGGCAGCCAAGTTGGCGTGGGGGAAAAGCGCTGCTGATCGGCGGGAGTCGTGGACGGGATTTCAGTCTCCGAAGGCTTCGCTGTCGAATATCTCCTGGGACTCGCGTGAGGCTTTCACCACGGTCCCGCGGTACAGTATGTACTGCCTGTGACAAGCGCATGAATAAGACAGTTTTACACTCCAGTGAGACTGGACATACCCCGGGTATTCATTGCGCAGGCCGCACTCGCAGGTGAACCCGCTTTCGTCGTGCTCTATGTCAGCCATGACTTCCTCCAGCCTGCCACCACAACAGAATGAAGAACTAAAGCGATACTATGGTGCCGGCGGCATTTATCCATCTGGTATATGACTCATATTACTAGAGACAGTGCTGGTAAGTCCCATTAAAAGCGAAGAACTTTTTCCGTATACGATTCTATGCGCCCTCCCCCGAAAGTCAACTTCGTCACTCAAAAAGGACGGGAATTTTGTACCTGTCCCCTTCAGAACATCCCGCCGCCCCCCGACCCGATTCTGTTGACAAAAGGCCATTGCGTTACCATGTGCAATTAGGGTAATGTATTCGGGCTTCTACATATAGGGAGCCCTTTGCTGGCACCCTCATATCGACCGATACACGACAATACTAAACCATCCGCGAGGATGGGGCGGAAAGCCCATTGGGTCTCATGCAGACAGCCGGGTTGCCGAAATATCACTTATAAGGCGACACGGTTTTTTTTCATTCGGTAACCGATCTCAAACGGGTACTGGAGGTCTCATGCTGGCACTGGATAGCACCATCGGCTGTATGGAAGTCGCGGAATCAGAGGTTCTCGACCTCTTTCGCTCCGCCCCCGTCACCAGGAGTTCCTCGCCCGGATCCCGCCCGGAATCCATGGAGGCGCACCTGTGCGCCATCAGGAAGAAGACGCTGGTAAAGGTCTATCTCGCCTTCGTCGTCAACGACCGCAAGATCTTCGTCTATACCGCCCCCGGCAAGGGGACCAGCGAAGCTGAGTACTCCCGTGACCTGGAAGAGGCGCTGGAGTGCGCCAGGGCCATGGGCTTCTCGCCGGAGCGCGTTGACTTAAGCTACAGTCCCGCCATGCGCGAGGTTGTCGTGCGCAACTCGAAGATCCTGCGCCTCCCCGGGGCCAAGGGGGCGGCCGCGTTGAAGCAGGGGCTGGCCGGTGCGCCCACTCTCCCGATCGCTCAGAAGACCCAGGCAAAGGGCGCTTCGCCGTCCACGCCCGCCCCCTCCCCGCTCCTTTCTCCTACCATCCCGGCGCCACCGGCATCCCGACAGCAAGCGCCCGAACTCAGCAGCCAGTCGAAGACCGGGGCCGACAAGGCGCACCAGGCCGTTCTGGCAGAACGTGACGCCCTCACCGCCCAATTGCGGCAGCTCTCCCTCCAATACCAGCAGGACGCCGATGAACTCTCAGCGGCAAGGAAGGCATGCGCGGCCCTGACCGCGGAGAAGGAAGCGATGCTCGGCCAAGCGAGACAGGCGGAGGAGGAGCTTCATGCAAAGGATGCCCAGACTGCAAGTGCGCTTGAAGAGGCGGCCGGTCTGGCGACAAGGCTCGATGAGCTGACGCGCCAGCACGCCCAAACGGAGCAGGAGCACGAGGCCATGGTGGAGAACCTGGCCCGGGCGAGACAGGACCTGGCGCAGCTTGCCAAGGAGCGTGAAGCGGCACTCAAGTCGGAACGAAAAGCGGGGGCACTGCAGCGTGAGACGTCAGCGAAGCTGGAAGAGGCGCTCCGGGAGCTCGAACGTCTGAGGAAGGATAGTGAGGACGCCTCGCAGCGCGTGACCGCGCTGACGCAGGACAAGGAACATCTGGAACAGGAACTCGCTGAACTGCGCCGTCTCCTCTCCGAGGCGAAGGCGGCGCAGGATGCCGCGAAGGACCGTGCCGCCGTGCCGGAGGAGCAGGAGGCGCAGGCCGAGAGCGGGCCGGACCACCTGCACCTGGAACTTACGCGGCTGGGCGAAGAAAGGGACGACGCTCTAGGGCGCGCCGCGGCCATGGAAGAAAGGGCGGGCACCGCCGAGACCGAACTGGCCGATCTGCGCCGCGAACTGGAACGGGTCCAGGCCGAACGCGATCAGGCCCTTCAGCCGGCGGCGGCACCGCACGTGCAGGAAAGTCCCTCCGAACAATGGCCTTACCGGCCGCACCTCGAGTCCCCCAAAGTGCAGCAAAAGGACGACGGGGCACGGCAGTCCCCTCTCCCGCTTCCCCCGAACCCGGCCTTCGGCGAGATGGGGCGCTTCGAGGAATTCGATGTCCCACTGCAGCAGGAGCACGACTGGTCAGCATCGCACCCATCAGGCGGCGCCTCGACCGACGCCGACCTGGAATTCCCGCCGTCCGGCCAGGGGGCGCCTTTCTTCGTCCCCCTTGGGGACCTTGCAGGCGGCGGTTTCCCGTCCGGAGCGGACGACGGAGCGCCGGTCCTGTTCATGCTGGAAAGCGGCCTCACGGCAATCGAGGTGCGTGACGCGGAGGACGTGCTGGAACTGCACCAGTCCATCAACAACGCCTATCTGTCGCCGGAAGGAACCGGAGGGCAGGAAAGCTGCCAGGGGTACATCTGCTGTTTGCGCAAAGGGGAGAATAAAGAAGTCTTCGCCGCGATCTACGGAACGCAGAGCAAGCGGACCAGGGTGTACCTCCCTGAGGAGCAGCCGCGCGATGAAGATTCCTATGCGAGGACGGTACGGGGAGCTGTCTGTTTTGCCGAGGAGGTCGGCTTGATGATGGAGCCGGTACCGCTTGATGCCTCACCCGCTAAAAAGATGGAGCGTCTCAAGCGGTGCCCGGCCCTGCGTTTGAAGGAACCTGCCTGAAGCTAGGACTGCTGATTTCTCTTGAACAGGAAGTCGCTCCATCTCTCCCCGGATCTGGTAAGGGGTTGCTGGGATTTTCTGATCGGGTCACGCCCGATTTCGACCCATCCCGAAGACCTCAAAAAGGCGACGATCTTCCTCTCCCGGATCAGGTAGTCCAGCATATAAGAAGGGACATTCTTCTCTTCGCCATTTTCAAAAATCACGGTAATTCCCATCTCTAACAGCTCCTTTGTTCCAGTGAAACTACTCCCGCCTCCTTCCTCATGAATCAAGATCATCGACCTGAGTCATTCTAGCCTACTCCGGCTATCTATTCAACAGGACGTCGCCTTCTCCGACAAACCCCATCGCCCGACCGAATAACCGCAGGTATCCCTTCGCTCGCCCCCCCTCTTTCAGGCCCCAAAAAACCGCCTCCAATCGCTTGCCATTTCATGAACAACTGCTAAGTTTCTTCACTGTGTTTGAAATTGCTAATAAAACTAAGGAGGTGTTCACATGAACGTGACGGCCTATGACAGCTCATAAGCCCCCTTCCCCCGCTCTCACGGAACGCTCTGACCCGGTTCAGCAGCAGCCTCCATGACGACATGAAGGCCAGACCCGAGACAAGGAGGAATTATGCAACGCAAGGTTTTAGGGAGAGTTTCGTCTTTTTTAATTGCCTCAACCGCTGCAGCCGCACTTTTCCTGGGCGGCTGCGAAGGGGACAGGGGACCCAAGGGGGAACCCGGCACACCCGGCGGCGCCTTCACTAACCTGAGCACTGCCACCACTGATCAGCTGGCGAACATCACCTTCGACCAGGATGCCAGCACGGTCGACAGCGTCACCATCCAAAGCCCGCCGGTGGTCACCTTCACCCTCAAAACGACCGGCGGCCAGGCTGTCGAGGGGATCGGGAGCAGGGATACCACGGGGCGGCTCAACAACCTCGGCTTCTCGCTCGCAAAACTGATCCCCGCCTCAAACGGCACTCCTTCGCACTGGGTGAACTACATCGTGACCAACGTCCCCACCGGCGGCGCCGCCGTAGCCGCCTCCAGGCCGACGTCGGACCGGGAAGGAAAGCTCGAGTACCTGGGCAACGGCAAGTACCGCTATACCTTCGCCCGCGACATCAAGCTGATCCAGAGCCAGGTGAACGCCATGACCTTCACCGGCAACAACCGCAGAAACGACCTTGGCGATCTGACCTACGATCCGAACAAGACGCACCGCCTCGTGGTCGCCTACGGCGGGAACATCCCCGGTACGAGCCCGGCCGTCGCCTATAAGAACGCCATCAACCTCGTCTACGACTTCGTTCCGGCCACCGGTGCCCGCGTGACCTCCTCGACCTCGAACGCGACGCAGCGCAACATCGTGCTCACCAAGTACTGCAACGAGTGCCACGGCAACCCGGGCGATCCGAATAACCTAAACGAACAGGGGTGGGGCCTTGGTGTCACCACGCCTCACCTCGACCGCGTCGATACGCGCTACTGCGCCATCTGCCACACGAGCCAGCGCGCCTACGGCAGGGCCATCTCGACCGCGACGAGCGGCGCCTTCACCGGCAACACCTACGTGACCGCCGACGTGAGCACTGCGGACCCTTCGACGGACGAGGTCCAGATCCTGGGCGAGTTCGTGACCATGGTCCACAAGATCCACATGGGTAGCAATCTCACCCTGACCGGCTACAGCTATGCTGGGGTCCACTTCAATGAAGTCGCCTACCCGCAAAGCGCCGCACTTTGCCGCAAGTGCCACCGTGCCGACACGGCGAAGGAGCAGGCGGTCACGCCGCAGGGTAACAACTGGCGTACCATGCCGAGCAGAAAAGCCTGCGGTTCCTGCCACGACAACGTCCACTTCTCCACCGGCACCATTACCGAGGGCACAACGACGATAACCCATCCGGTGCAGTTGAACGATGCGAGCTGCAACGCCTGCCACACCCCGACCGCCATCACCGAGTCGCATGCGCAGGAGATCGTGACGCCGCTCAATCCAGAAGCAGCCGCCGGCCTCACCAGCTTCACCTACGAGTTGGACAAAGCCACGGTCGATGCGAACAACAACCTGACCATCAGGTTCCGCATCCTGAACCAAGCGACCGGCACGCCAATCACCCTGGCGACCCCGGCTGCAGGACTCACTACCGCTCTTCCTGGCTTCAGCGGCAGCCCGACCTTCCTTCTGGCCTACGCCAAGCCGCAGCTCGAGACCGACCCGGCGATCCCCGCTGACTATAACAACCTAGGGAAGGTCGCGGCACAGCCGGATGCGATCTCCATCGCCACCCTGCTCAATACAAATAACGCCTCGACAGGCAGCATCTCGGCTCCGGACGGCAGCGGCTACTACACCGCGACCATCAACGCCGCCTCCGCCTTCCCGGCCGGCGCAAAAATGCGCGCCGTCGCGCTGCAAAGCTACTTCACCCAATTGAATTTCGGCGGTGCCAACGTGGGGCGCCATACGAAGGCGGTGATCGTTCCCGTCACCGGCGACGCCGTGCGCCGCACCGTGGTTGATCCGGACAAGTGCAGGAACTGCCACGAGTTCTTCGAGGCCCACGGCGGGCAGCGCGTCTACCAGACCCAGGTCTGCGTGACCTGCCACAACCCGAATCTGACCACCTCAGGCCGCACCATCAGCAATACCAAGCTCTCCGGCTTCAACTTCTCCCAGGTCCAGCTCAGCATCCTGACCACCTGGGACCCGGCCTTCGACAAGACGACCGCCGGTTACGCGCTCACCTTCCCCGAGTTCTCGAACAACTTCAAGGACCTGATCCACGGCATCCATGCCGGCGCGACCCGCACCGATCCGATCCGCGACGTACGTAACGGCCCGAGCGCCGGCATCACGCTGATCGCCGGCGAGGAGATCACCTTCCCGAACATGCTGGGCAACTGCGAGGCCTGCCACATCAGCCAGCAGAGCTACACTCCGGATGCGGTGAGCGCACTGGCGCCGAGGGCGCTTCCGTCGACCCAGGTCACTCAAAGCGCAGCCTCGATGGCGACCCCGACCACCACCACCCTAGGAGACGCGCGTGCCAGCGTCCCGAACCCGGAAGACCTTGTGGTGGCGCCGATCACAGCGGCCTGCGTGAGCTGCCATGACACCCCGCTTGCCAAGGCTCACATGGAGGCAAACGGCGGACGCCTGGGTGTAGCAGCCACCGGTCCGTCCTACACCGACATGGGTGTCGCACGTGTAACACTGCCGTCGCTGGCCGAGCAATGCGTGCTCTGCCACGGCCGTGGGAAAGTCGCCGACGTCATCACCATGCACGCGGCGAACCGCCCGGCCGTGGTTTCCGTCGCCCCCGCGACCACCTCCACGAGCACGACCACAGGCCTCGTCAAGAAGATGCTGAACTGGTAACAGCACGATCGCCGGGGGCTTCACGCCCCCGGCTTTTTCCCCTTTGCATTTCCCCACGGCAACCTGAGACAGCATCAAGAAAGGAGGAAATGTCTTGAAAATAAAAAACGCGAAAAAGACGGGAGATCCGCCTCCCTTTGCCTCAAAGCCCATGCGGACCCTGCTTATGTCCTTTTTCCTGGTGCTCCTTCTCCACCAGGCCGCGAGCGCAACCTCGATCTCGGGGAACTCCACCACCATCCTGCGCATGAGGGAGGGGATGGATGACGACAACCTCTTCCCGCTTTACGAATACCTGCACCTCTCCGCAAGCGACAATGCGAAGAACGGCGCGATCTCCCTGGAGATCGGCGGCTGGGGGAGGGTGGACCTGGGCGACCGCAGCTTCGACCACCGCGAGGAGGGTGACATCCAGTACGGCTTTTTGAGCTACCGTGCGGACCGCAACAACTTCCGGGTGGATGCCGGCCGGCAGTGGGTGGTCGAAGGTGTGGCCACCGAACGGATCGACGGCCTCTCCCTGCGCAGCGACCTGGCCGCAGGCTTCACCGCCGCCGCCTTCGTCGGTTCCCCCGTCGTGACGCAGCCGAACTTCGAGGACGGAGACCTCATTTACGGCGGGCGGCTCGCCCACTCCGCCCCCGGGTACTACACGGTCGGCATCAGCGCCCTGAGGGACGAGGCGAGCCCGGACGCCGTGCGCGAGGAGGAAGGGATCGACCTGTGGCTGCATCCCGTCAGCATGGTCGACATAAGCGGCCGATCGACCTACAACTCGCTCAGCGACGGATGGATGGAACATTCCTACACCGCGAGCGTCGCGCCAACGGAAGCCTTGCGCTTCAGCGCCTCGCTGCAGAACGTGCATTACGACGACTACTTCTACCACGTGACCACGAGCGCACTGAGCCTCACCAACGGCATCATCCTTCCCGGCGAGGAGATGTGGAATGTGGGGGGGAGCATCGGCTACAACGCCACCAAGAGCATCGCCGTTTCGGCTGATTACAACCATTACGAGTACGACATCGCCGGCAATGCCGATTACTACGGGGCGACCGGCAGCTTCAGTACCGCAGGGGGGCTTGCCGCCGGGGCTTCCTTCCACAGGATGGACGGCTCAACGAACCGTCTGCGCTACAACCAGTACCGCGTCTGGGCCGCCCAGAAGTTCGGTCCCATCGACGTCGCCCTGGATTTCTTCGACGTCGACTTCGACAGGAGCATAAGCGGCAGGGAGAACACCTTTTCCCTGGCGGGCGCGGCCGGGTACGATCTCACGCCGAACCTGCGGGTGGCCGCCGACCTCGACTACATCCGTAGCGCCGATTTCGACAACGAACTGCGCGGACTGGTGAAAGTCACCTACGCCTTCGGCATCGGAAAGGAGGGGAAATAGTGAAAAAGACAGCCTTGCTCGCCCTGATACCCCTGATGCTCTCCCTGCTCTACGCCTGCGCCAACACGACCAGCGTCGCCCGCGTGCATCCGGAGGAGGTCAAGGGGCTCCCCAGGTGCGCAGAGTGCCATACCGACCAGTGGGTGGCGCTGAACCACCAGGCGCAGGATTTCTACATGAAGCACAAATTCTACGCCGCCCAGCAGCGGAAAGCCTGCAGCGCCTGCCATAAGGAGTCCTTCTGCGTCGAATGCCACGCGCACAAGGAAGAGATCCTTCCCAGCGACAAGTACAAGGAAAGACCGGAACTGGCGCTGCCGCACCGGGGGGACTACCTGAGCCGGCACAGGATCGAGGGACGCATCAACCCCGCCTCCTGCCTTAAGTGCCACGGACGGCAAAACAACGAGAGGTGCAAATCATGCCACAAGTAACCAGAACAGCCCGAGCTGCCGTGATGCTTTGGTGCCTGCTGCTGTCGCTTGCCGGCTGTGGGGACACCAACAACCACGCAAGTTACGACCCGGACAAGGGCGCCCACCCCGACGACTGGCTCCCCGCACGCCACGCGGTAGCGGCCATCGGCCGCCTGCAGGATTGCACGCCGTGCCACGGCACGGACCTTAAGGGCGGCATCTCCAAGGTGGCCTGCACTAGCTGCCACCTGGGCAACGAAACCGACGTCCATCCGCTGGAATGGGATGGATACGACTACGCCCGGCATGGCGACTGGATCAGAAGCCGCGTCGTCGCCATGGGTGTCCCCGCGACCGACCTCACCCCCGGCGCGCTCGGGACCACCTTCACCTCCCAGGCGCAAGCCGCAACGGCTAAGTGTGCCAATGTCTTCTGCCACGGCGCCGACTATCGGGGCGCCCCCGGTTCCGGCCCTTCCTGCTTCGACGACCAGCCGGGCGTCGTCGACTCGAGCTGCCACGCGGGGAACGCCTTCTCCTTCCACCCGCTGAGCTGGTTCCCGGCCAGTCTGACAACCAGCCCCGGCATCGCGCCGACCATCCTTCCCGCCCACGGCGCTTACGTGCAGACCTACGGTGCGGCGGAGTGCTCCATCCCGGTCTGCCACGGCACCGGGACGCCGCCTACCGTATCCGTCGGTATCGGCAGCACCTGGATCACCGGCACCACCCCGACGACGCCGAACTACCAGAGCTATGGCCCGGCCTTCACCGGTTACACCACCGCCAGAACGCAGGTCGTGGTGACCAATACCGGACGTCTCTGCGCGGCGTGCCACTTCTAAAAAGCCGCACAGGGAAGAACAAAGGGGGGCCTGCCGTCGCAGCGCCCCCCTCTTTTTTCCTTTCCCGATGATCGGCGTGACCAGGTTGTCAATCCACACCCAGCCGCTCACGCACCTCTTCGCGCTCCTTTAGCTGCCGCACCCGGTCCCAGCCGAGCTCGGACGCCAACAGTTCGTGCACCGCGGTCGCGGCGGAGCGTGCCCCCGCGCGATCCAGAAGGGCGAGCGTAATGCGCCGCTCGACGAAATCGAGCACGGTAAGCGCCATCTCGAAGCGCGCGGCGTAAAGGACCTCCCCCTTCAGGTACGGATGCCCCGCGACGAGCCTCTCGCCAAAAGGCCCCTGACAAAGCCTCGCCACCTCCAGGGCGCGGTCGCCGTAGGAGCGGTGCAGGTGCAGGGCCACGTCGGGGTCGAGACCGAAGTTGCGGGCAAGCTCCACCGCACTCCCGTCCCTGAAGTTCTCCCCTCCGTCGAGCACGAGGCGGTCGGTACGGCATGGCCCGGCGGCGGCAAGTCCGACGTTTTTCACCACGTAGTCCACCGTGTCGAGCGCCATCTTCCGGTAGGTGGTCCACTTGCCACCGACAATGGTGATGAGCCCGGTGGGAGAGCAACTGATGACATGGTCGCGGGCCAGTTCGGCGGTGTCGGCGGTGAAGGGATCGTGCACCAGCGGCCTGAGGCCCGCCCATGAGGCCCTGATGTCCTGGCTCTTCGCCCCGAGGTTGAAGTAACGCCTCAAGTGGCGCAGCAGGTATTCCACGTCCTTTTCCCGCGCGAGCGGCAGTTCGTCCGCCTCGGCCGGCTCCTCGGTGGTGCCGACGAGGCAGGCCCCCTCCCAGGGGAGGATGAAGAGGACGCGGCCGTCGTCCGTCTTCGGTATCATCACCCCGGCCTCGAGCGGCGCGAAGCGACCGGGAAGCACGATGTGGATGCCGCGGCTCACCCTGAGCAGCGAAGC
>MTLC01004100.1_pt1 | contig 15019 bp, 16 predicted proteins | sample 1982451 | NCBI WGS metagenome assembly MTLC01 (sample SAMN05710165, study PRJNA340218) | biofilm metagenome | isolation source: sample SPH anode biofilm adapted to +100 mV | place: USA | collected 2012-02-03 | reverse complement strand
CAAGATTCGTAGTCTTGTGCTCTATCCAGCTGAGCTACGGGCGCAAACTGTGGTGGTACTGCGGTGCTTCTTTTAGTGGCGCGCTCGGAGAGATTCGAACTCCCGACCTACGGATTCGTAGGCCCGCGTTCCGGAAAGCGTAAAGTGTTACGCAGAATGTCCAGAACGCATCTTGTACCATACACTTAGTCGGTTTGCAACCAAAACCGAGCTGTCGGCTAGAAAATGTAAAAATCGAGCAAAACCGAGGTAATCTGCGGCTTCCGAGCTTCAAGTCGGGGCAATCCTAAAAAAGCTAAGTCAAATTAACGGAGTTCGGTTTATGGAGGCGATCCAGCCCCCCCACATGACCCGTGGATGGACCGAAGCCGGGCCGTGGACCATGAAAGCATCCAGGTTTACAGCCCCTTCCTCCCTGTGACTCCTTCAATCGTGAAACCTTAAAAAACCTCGCCTTGTCGATCGTTCCAATCCTAAAACCAACCTGAAAGACCTCCTGCACCTTCCTCCCCTGCACCTTCTTAACGTTTCCATCACTCTTTACGCACCCGTCGTGTGAACGGGAATCTATGCAACTGGGGTTGTCGGGAAAGCGGGAACAGGGAGCCGCCCTTGAGTCCCGACGCTAGAGGGCAAAGAATACCGGGAATGTGCCGGGAACACCCTTCAAGCGACCAGGGGCTACCCGTTAGGCACACGTTCGTTCGTCAGAATCGGGAACGGGCCCCTTCTCCCTGCGGGAAAATTGATACCACAACCCTGCAAATCCCCTCATCTGCCCAGTGATGCTGAACTCCCGGAGGGTTGCCGGGAATGTTCCGGGATGAGGCGAAGCCTTGTGGTAAGTGGCTGTACCCCAGAACTCCGTCCAGCACCAGTCACCACATCTCCGATGTCACTGATGATCCAGTTCCCAAAGTTTCAGCCCTAAACAGAATCCGACGCTTGGAGTGCCAACTGCTGGGCATCGCCTGATCGATCCGACGGAGGCCCAATCCATGGACCTCGTAGGCCCCGAGGGAGCAGCGAACAAACTTAGTATGCGCTTTGTTGTGCGGCAAATCGCGCTCAAACATCAACACCACTTACGGAAAGATGGGAGGTCCTATGAAGACGGCTTGGCGCGCAAGAGCCAGTCCGGCGAGCACGGTTATGAGATAGCCACGGAAACTGACAACTACTCGGCGGGTTTTTCTGCCGTCAACAACATGGAGGTTTACATGGACTTTTGGGAAGGGGAGTATGACCTCCCTGATGGGTTTGGCATTGAGCATGACTGCCTGTACGGTACTGACAAGGAGGGGTGCCCAGTTCAGGTAACAACGACACCGGTCGTTGTTACGGCATTTTCCCGCACAGTGGATAACGCTGCATGGAACATTGTGATCAAGTTCAACGACCACGATAGGCGAACTCACAAGCTCAACATAGCTACATCTGATCTATTGGGTGGCGGCTTGACCGCCGTCAAACAACTTGTGGACAACGGCCTTGGCCTATGTCCCGGAATGGAGAAACAGCTAGTCAAGTATCTGCAGTGTTGTCATCCGGCAACAAGATTGCTTCGCGTAATGAACAGCGGGTGGGTTGACAATATGCATGTCTTTGTCCTGCCCAGCGAGGTTTTCGGGCAGACATTAGGTGAGACAATCGCCTACGAGCCCGAACGCAACAGCAAAACCGTACGAAGTATAACAAGTAAGGGAACGCTTGAAGATTGGCAGGTGAATATAGCTGCACACACCAAGGGCAACTACATTCTTGTCAATTGCATCCTGTTGTCACTGACTGGCCCCCTGCTAAAGATACTGGGGCTTGACGGTGGTGGATTCCACATCTACGGGCACTCTTCACGGGGAAAAACTACAGCGCTCCAAGTTGCAGCCTCAGTCTGGGGCTGTGGCAGCGACCCGGCGATTGATTCAGTCAACTCGTTTGCACAACGCTGGAACTCTACAGCTAATGCTTTGGAGGCTATCGCTGCCGTTCATTCCGATCTACTCACCGCACTCGATGAACTTGGGACATACAACGGTACGGACTTAGGTGTTGATGTCTACACTCTTGCCGGTGGACAAGGGAAGTCAACGCTGACCTCCAGCAGGAAGATGCGTCAGGTTCGGTCGTGGCGGGGGAACATCCTGTCGAACGGCGAAAAGTCGATGCGGCAGGCTATTGAAGAAAGTGGCCGGATCGTCAAGGCCGGGCAGATGCTGAGAATTATCGACATCAGGATAGAGGACATCTTTCCTTCACCACCCGAAGGTATGACCGCGGCAGAGTTTGCCAACGATCTCAAACAGATGTGTTCAACATACTATGGCACTGCTGGCCCTGCTTTTGTTCAAGGTCTTGTCGAACTCCTGTCATACTGTGCTGACGAAAACATCGAAACACTTCGCACCGGCTTGGAGCAGTATGCTAAGGAATTGACCCCGGAAAACGCCCGCCCCGAGCAAGCAAGAGCTTTCAGGCGGTTTGCAGCACTGCGCGTTGCAGGTGAGGTAGCCGTTCAATGTGGCATCCTTCCGTTTGACGTAGATGACATCAACGATGCCGTTGTCCATCTCCGCAACCTCTGGCTGCGAGAAAATCAAAGCATCGGGGATGCTGATCGGGCACTTCTTAAGCTGCAAAGCTTCCTGATCCGTAACCACTCGGCTCTCCCTTCTATCCGTGACACTGACGCCAGAATCAGCAACGCGCGGGCTTTCAGGAATCCTCAAAACAACTGGTTCCTGTTCACCGACGATCAACTGATGGCGGCAACCGGCGGCAGCAATATAAAGGATGTGGTCAAGGAACTGCGGAACAAGAGACTGCTCGTCGTTCACGAGGCAGGTCGCTTGAAGGTCAAGCAGAAGCTTGCATCAGCCGGTGATCAATGGGTCAGGTTCTATGGTGTCCTCGGCAACATTCTCAATGCCGATCTTGACGGAGAGGATGGAGAAGCAAACAAGGTGTCTGAGGTATCTGAAGCAGTTGAAGCCGCCGCAACCGAAATTGATTTTTTCGATGAATGACATTCAGGCCCGGCTGGGTCGGTGTTGGGTTCCCTGGGGCTGGCGAAGCCAGCCCTAGGGGTTCTAACAACAACGCCCGGGGGCGTAACGCCCCCCGACGAAAACAACTCTCCGGCTCCTATGGGTAGGGTGTCCTATCCAGAAGCCGCTAAGAAAGGATATGACAATGATAAGTAGAAGTGCTTGGGTGGGACTTTGCCCTGAGTGTGGCTGCGGCGTCTATTCATTCCGCGACTACTTCCAATGTTCCAGGCGTATAGACCGGAAGTGCCACTTCTTTATACGCCGAAACCGCCTAACTGTTTTTGGAAAGGAAAGTATCACTGATCCAGAGATGGCAGTGCTCCTTAAAGAACAGGCTATACCCTTAAAAAATCTTCAACGAAAAAACGGGGAACGTTTCAGCTGTGGGGGGATTCTTATCTATGATGAAGATTGGGGGTGGAGCATTGGTTTCACTCGATGGGTCCCAGCCAGTCCGCCGAACCTGCCGAAGAGAGTTAAACGCTTGGTTAAGCGCATAGAATGATCGGCAAACCCAGGCTGAGGGCCAGTTGCTCTCAGCCTGGGTGGTTTTTAAGAACATGCTTCCTTGAGCTCTCACTCCCTCGCCACCACAGTATCGTAGAGCCCATAGTGGCGAAGTCCCTCGTGGCTCTCGATTCCTGTGTAGCAGAGTGAGGCGTCTTCGTAACGGCGGAACGCAAAGACAGCCTGGTTCATCTGCTCGGTGTTGAATACCTTCAGGCGCACAAGCAGGTGGAAGTCCTTCACTGTCAGGCCGGTGACGGTCAGGAATAAGTCCGGTTCGAGCTTGGTGATGACATCCTGGAGGGTGTTCTCCCGAAAGTCAGTCAGGTACATGAACGCGGGGATGCGCGTTGCGAATTTGATCAGCTTCTCCTGAACAAGCTTGCGCTTGGACTTGTACTCCTTCTCCTCCTCTGTCAGCAGCTTTTTCTCCTTCGCTGTCAGATTGCCGTCCTTAGCCTTGTTCTTGAGTTCCTTGACCTTGTCGCTCTTGTTGATGATCGTCTCGATGATGTTGTCACCGAGCGAACGCCAGCCTTCGATGCGCTCTACTGCAGCCATCGCATCGGGATTGTCCATGATACGGCGCAGAGTGTCGTTATCCACGTTTACGAGTAGGGCGGACTCCCACTTACGAGCCAGGAGTGTGGCCGAAGTGCCAGCCATCGCGATATCGAGGATGCCGCCCGCATCGACCTGCGTCATGTTGGCACCGTCATAGGCGAGCACAGGCAAAAACGAGACCAGATCTTTGACGGCGTTCTCTGGGTTGGGCTCGCCAGGCGAAAGACCTATCCCGTACTCCGACAGTTGCCGCAGCGCGCGGGTGGGTGCGAAGTCGAACACAAAGCAGACGGGTTTAAGTATCTCCTCCTCGTTTGGGTTGTCACCGTTGGGGTTCTTGATGGACCACGGCGACTGCACCCGGAACGCGGCCTGAAAGTAAGTCTCTGGGGACTTGAGATTGCGGAGCATGAGGATCGAGGACCACTGAGGCACAGTCACGCCTGTCGTAAGCTTGCCGCATGACAGGGTGATTGTCTTGCTCTCGAATCCGCTCCCAATGGCTGAACGTACAGGCGGTAACGCTTCCAGCCCGATGCCTGCAGAAACACCGGCCGCGAGAATGACCTTGTAGCCGCGCCAGAACGTGTTGTACTTCTCTGTCAGCAGGTTCGCCATTGCCTGACAGGCGGCAACGTTCGGCAAGAACCAGAACGCGTGCTGGAGGTACGGCAACAGGCGGATATCCGAGTATGGGAAGGGCGGTCGTGTTCCGGTTTTGAGGCTCTCCACCGCTTGCGGTGTGTAGGAGCCCCGGATGATATCCAGCCACTTCTGCACATCATTCTTGTGCTTGAACTGCGCACCAGCCCCTGTGCCGGTGGCTGCAAAGAACTCGTTGAGATCGAACTCATCGAATTCTCCACCGCTGGCGACTGCCAGCAGTTCATCCGGCATCTGATAGGTGAGCAGGCGCAACTGCGGCAGCGCCCCGTAGGGGTTCCACTTTCTAGGGTTCTGGGCGGCGAACTCTTCCTTGACACGCTGTTCATCGGTATAGGTCCAGTTGAAAATTTGTTCCTCGATGAACTCCCCCGTGGCCAAAGCCTTGAACGGTGTACCTGAAAGGTAGAGATATGCCTTGGTTGTGATCGGCAGGAACTCCGTCTCCTTCTCCGAAAGCACGCTAAGGTCTTCGTTCACGCCCTCCAGCACGGCGGCATATTCGAGCTTGGTCTCCTTCCTGGCGACAGCATCTTCCTCACCCTCGAATAACTCCTTCGCGGTCTCCCGCCAAGCACCGAAGTGGTATTCATCGAAAATCACAAGGTCCCAGTTTACTTCATGGAGCCATTCATTCTTGGGCTTAATGTTTCCTGCATCATCACGGCCTAGGAGGTCCTGAAAGGAGCCGAAGTAAACAACAGGCTTCCGGTGATCGATCCTGGTGGGGTCATTATCTGAGTTGCGGGAGAGGTACTGCCAGCCGGTAAAGTCAGCATGGCACTCAAGATCCGTCTGCCAGGCATCCTCAACCGCTGGTTTAAAGGTCACCACCAGCACCCGCTTAGCCCCGAGCTTCTTGGCCAATTGGTAGCTGGTGAAGGTCTTGCCGAAGCGCATCTTTGCGTTCCAGAGGAAGCGCGGCACTGCGTGCATGTCCTCACTCCAGATTGAATGGAAGTAGGCATGTGTCTTGTTCACCGCCTCGGCCTGCTCCAGGCGCATGGGGAAAGTCTCGTGGTGGGTACCAGTGAGTTTTTGGCCGGTGCGGAGTTCGGTCAGTACGGTCTTGACATCAGCGACTGAGCACCTCATCCATTCCAGTTCGCTGTTCTCAAACCCCTTCTTGACGAGGGCTGCGCGCACATGGTGGTCGGAGAAGATGGAGCCATCGTCTCGCGCTGCTGGCTCGTCCAGCTCGATCTTGTAATTCTTGATGGCTGCAGTCTTAACCTGTTCGGCTACGCGCTGTTTCACGTCACGGGTCGTCTGACCCACCTTGAGGAGACCCTTGTGTGCCGGGTCGTCAATCGAGTAGGCGTAGATACGCGGTCGGGCAACCGGCTTGGGAGTCAGGATTTCTTCGATGGTCTTAGTCATCCAAGAGACTCCACTGAAGGTCCATCGGGCGGACAACCTTCTCGATAAATTCTATTTCGCTGGTTGAGATGCCATACTTTGCGTAGAGATCCTGGTCCGTCCACCGCTTCGTCCACCTCTGAGTTGGCACGAAGGTGTAGACCTTACGCGTGGTGTCTTGGGATGGCTTGTGCAGGAGAATCAGGAGGCGCGTCAGCCGACAGGAAAGGTAGGATAGGGCGCTCTCTGCCTCAGATCGGGAATCGAACGGGCCAATACAGAGATAGGTCTCCGAACAGATTGAGCCAGGCTCCCCGACGAAGGGGGTGCTGATAATTCGGTGCGGGTATGTATCTCTATTGCCTGTCCCTGGAGCCGCCCGGCCAACATAAATCTTCCACTTATCGATAAGCTCTGTCCCTGTCGATACCGAACTTCTGGCGATGTATCCCGTACCCCCGTTCTGATAGACCAGTATGTCACCGTCACCCTTGGCAACCTTGCCCTTGAAGGTTGTCTCTAGAGCGAACGGCTTTCTGGAGCTGACTAATTGGTCGAACCGCTTTCCTTCAGGCAGCGACATGGAGGCGGTTTCTCCACTCTCGACAGCCGCGACTTTCTTAAGGATAGACAACCCTTCATTGAAGCGGATAAACACGTCCACCCCCTCTTCGAGGAGTTGGCGAGTGGCCGTCGAGTCAGGCCAGTCTTTATGGTGAGTCGTGACGCAGCACTGGCCTGGATTATCCCGATCCCAGAGGAAGTAGCAGACGCCACCCTTGAGGCCGACACCTGGAAAGACGTCCGATGCGCAAAGATAATCGTCTATCGAACGCAGGCGATCATCGGAAAGCATCGACTCTCTGAATTCATCCAGTCCCTTGCCGCCGGCAAACCAGCGGGCAGGGATAACCAGCGACAAGTAGCGTGGCTCCAACGCCTTTGCTTGCTCAACGAAGAGCTGATAGATGGGTGCTGCACTTGTGCCATATCCGCCATCGTCCAGCTGGTATGGTGGATTGCCGATAATTACGTCAAACTGCATGTTGTCTCCAAACAACTCGGCCAGCCGAGTCATGATGTCGTCGGTGTGAATGAAAGCATAGGCGTGGGTTTCGAGACCCTCACCCCGATCAAGGGTGGTTTGGCTTGCGCCGCAGTACTTGCACTTACCTGCACTCCAAGTATGCTCAATGCGCTTGAACCAGATGTTACCCTCATCAATGGCGAACGACTTGGCGATGGAGTGCCTCCCGGTTGCGTGCTTCGAACAATACAGACTCCGGCGGGCCAGCAGACTGGTGAGATGCGTGATGCCAATGCCAAACACCTGCTTGGTCAGGATGTGATCAACACGCTTCTCAAGGTCCGGGATCTCGGTCGCTAGGCCTCTGGTGAGACGGCTGGTGACCTCGCGAAGAAAGACACCCGACTTTGTGAACGGGTCAAGGAACCGCACTGAACTGTCCGCCCAGAGGTCCGCCCCGTTGTTACCGGTCGCCCACGCCTCGGCGAGGGTGTCCAGCATCCTGTTGGCAAACTCAGGTGGCGTGAACACCTCGTCGTTTGAGAGGTTCGCGATACAAGTCAGTACATCGGGATTGCGACCTCGAAGCGAAAAGCCTGCCTGACCGTTCATGGTGACTCCTTCGGTACAGAGGATGCGATTTCACTCACTGACATCGGGGGGTAAGACTTGGTGGGCGCAAAAATTTCGTGTTTACCAAGATGCGCGAAGAGCGAGCCCTCCTCACTGAGAGCCGACATCTGGGAGAGAGTGTCCAATCTAAAATCGCGACGCTGGAACTTCCCCTTGCCTAGGTAACCCCACTCGGCGAAGGTGATGGGTTGATCGTCCATGGTACGCATCGTCAACGCGTTGCCGTGAATGAGGTTCTGTGAAAGCACATGGAAAGCGGCTCGATAGAAGTCATCAGCCTGGTCAAGATTCAGGTAATCGGCGAAAACCTTCAGCATGTTTGCGCGGCACTCGGCGATGTTGTCGACCAAAAGTTCAATACCGTAGCTGCACATTAGTGCTAGAAGGGCGTAGTGCCGTCTTTCAAAGTCAGACTTGCCGAACTTGAGTTCGACGGCAGTAAGCTTGCGTTGCAGAACCCGGACGAGGAAGTTCCCGTCACCGCACGCAGGCTCCAGGAAACGCGAGTCAATCCTCTCCGACTCGCCCTTGACAAGGTCGAGCATGGCATCGACCATCCACGCGGGCGTGAATACCTCCCCGTGGTCGACAACACGTTTTTTTGATTTAATTAGCGTCATAGGCGTGTCAAGCTTCGGACATTCGCCGTTGAGGCTGGCACCGCATCCCATGTTCTCCCCTGCAGAAGCCGCCCGTTCTGCTTCTTTGCTCGCTTGGTGCCATCAGCTCCCCATCCTCCCCACTGTTTGAAGAAGAAGGCTGAGCGCTGGGCCTCGCATTGGTGCTTGATGTTCAGCACCCACTCTTGGCGCATGGGCCGCGCCTTGGGGCCGGACTCGCCGCCAACGATGACCCAGTGGATACCGTCCAGGTTCAACGTGCCCAAGTCCTCCAACAACGGTTCCACGGAAGCGAAACGGATGTGGGCGGGAACCTGTCGCAGACAATCGAGCCGGGGAATCCCATGCTGCCGGTTCTCGACTGTCACCCCCAGCCAAGCGTTGCGCGGCGGTTCGCAATCCCTAAAGAAGCTAGCCATCCTCTCCGCTCGCTTCGTGAGGACCTGGAATGTGTGCTGCGGAGCACGGCGGATCACGTCAAACACCTGCCTGATATAGCCGTCGGGAATCTCTTGATGGAACAGATCGCTCATAGAGTTGACGAAGTAGACGGTCGGCTTGCTCCGCTTGAGTGGCTCCTCCAGCCTGTGCGGCAGGAGAGTTAGGGCAAAGCCATTCTCGTAACCGTTAACCCTCATCGCCTGCAGGCGTTTGGCCATGGCCTCGGCGTAGCAGTTGGTACAGCCGGGCGATACCTTGCTGCACCCCACGGCAGGGTTCCACGTCTGCTCGGTCCATTCGATGCGTGTTTGGGTGCTCATGGTTGTAACCTCACTAGTGTTTCGTTCTTCTCAAAGTTCACGACGTTGACCGGCCTCGCACGCTTTGCGTCGAGGTTTTTCACTTTGCCCTCTTTGGCTAGTTCAGCAAACGCCTTCTGAAAGTCACCGGGGAACCACTCAGTGCTTTCAAGCATGTCGGCAAGCTGCTTGGTCCCAAAGTACTTAGGTTCCGTTGACAGCAGGCTTAACCAGTAAGCTTTGATTTCGGAGAGGTCCATGTCAGTCCGCTCGTCGGTTACATGTTCATCAGCGGAGAACAATTCCATCTGCTTCTTCTTCGCGATACGCTCGTCCTGCTTCGCCAGGGCACGTACCTTCTTCTGGACGATGTCGAGCTTCTCGGATGCCTCCATGAATTCAACGATGCCCTTGGGATGTCGGGTCAAGTACACCAAATGGTACAGGGTCCGGTCGTGGGTAGGCTTCAGTACCTTTACACATGCTGTCCGGGGCTGCTCCTTCCCACCCGGAGTGACTTGCTTCAGGTTGTTACGGTACAGCGACACAAGGTGTGCTTCCCTCTCTTCCGGCGACTTCCCGTTCGTATCCGGGACAACGCCAAAGATGCTCTTCATGTCTGCTTGGAACTCCGGTTGCGGAACAGTGCGGGAAAGGAAGTCGTACATGAAGTTGATGAGAAACTCCGAGTTGGGGCGTTTAAGGAGCGGCGTGAGCGTTGGCAGTTCCACGACGTTCTTCCACCCAGTAGGATCGACGAAGAAGAAAACGAAACTGTCGGAGCCACACCAAGCGAGTATCTCCTGAAGAAGCTGATGGAACTTCCCCTGCAGGGCACGAGTGGCCGTACCATCTGCCGGGCGGGCCGCTAGGTAGGCCTGTAGGACCTTGAAGCGTGTCGGCTTCTCTTCGACATACAATGCCCGGAACTGTACTTCCTTCCCGATCTTGCGTAGCGCCTCACGACACTTGTTGATGAGGTTCAGCGAGATGACGATGGATGTATCTTCCAAGTCGTCGGACTGTGACTTCCATGGTCCGGCAAAGCAGTCCACGTAGCAGATGGTTCGCGCGTGCTGGCCGACAATCATGAACAGGCGTTCCAGATATGCCTCAAGCAACTGGTGTTTAAAGTAGGCCTGTTCACGGCCTCTATACTGTGACGGAATCTCCATCATGCCACCCTATCTTATCCTTGCGACAGGATATGTCCCGTGGGCTCCTTAGTACTCAAGCAAAAATCTTTCCGAAGGCCGCTTCCATCTTCCGGCGTGTTTCCAGTGCAACCCCGCGAGTTCCCTTCAGCTTACCGTCGATCAGGTCTGACACGATCTTGTGGTGCAGGCCGTTCTTGCTGGCCCAAGAACTGACTGTCTCACCCAAATCCACAAGCTTATGCTGGATCGTCTTCTTACGCTGTTCCTTGTCCATCTTCGACTCCAAGAGAAATCTCCGGCGGTAACTGTTGTTCGGGGCAATCTACTCTCTCTTGGAGTAGTTGTCAATACCACTATGAAGAACCTCTCACGCTATGCGGTGTGCCCCACCGGGGCTACCGGAAAGCGGGGTGGGAATCTCCTTCTATGTTGCCAGGCATGACAGAACCCCACACCCCCATCTGACCCCGGCGGCCAGGTGGCTGGGGCAGGGGCGGACCGTGTCATCTTGGTAGAACAAGCAGACATACTCTCTTTGATAGCTACTACACCTTTACCAAGGAGGAACCATGCTTACTTTCCGCTCTCTCACCGATGTTGCACAAGTACAACTTCCCCCGAATCAGCGCCGGGCCGTCACCCGCGCCGTGCGTAGCCTTCTCGACGCTTACGGAGACGACTACGCCCCCGACGACTGCTGCTTTGTCGTCCTTGTCACCGAGAAGACCACCGATGCCGACGCACTGGAGCTGATGGGGCGTCCATGGGCAGAGACGCGCCTAGAGGCGGCCACGCTCGACAAGGAGACAGGATGTTTCCTGAGCTGCTGGCTCGCCAACAAACAGTATGCCCTGCCCCCGATCGTGCCCAACGAGAATTTGCTCGATCCTGCTTTCCGTGCGCTTCTGGTGCACGAATCTGGAGGTGCCGATGTCCACTGACCGGTTCGCCAACTTTCGCCGTCACTACACGGACTCCGCGATGCGCCGGAAGATGGGAAAGCTGACGGACTCCATGAGAGAAGCAGCCATCATCCTGCTCCTGCTTCTCCGTGACCCTGACACACCGCCGGTGGTAAAGCTGTTGATCGTCGGCGTGCTGGGGTACGTCATCTTTCCCTTCGACCTGCTTCCCGACCCGCTGCCGTTTGGCTTCACTGACGACTTGGCTGCAGCAACTAGCGTTCTTCTCTCCCTACGGGAGCACATCACTGAGGGATTGCGACAACAGGCAAAGAAGTGGCGGCCGGGACTTGGCGCACAAGGGGAAACATCATGAAGATTCGCACCGACTGCCTCCCTTGGCGGTTGAGCAGCAAGCTCATCGCCATCATCGAGCAAGAGTTATCTGCCACGCCCACTTCTACCGGGACGATTCTTTCCTTCCGCGACCCGAAGTACTCAGCGGAAACTGGCGGTTTTCATCCGGTGGAGGTTGCAGTCGCTCTGGACGGAAGCATCCAGTACGTAACCGACATCGCCTACTACGGAAGCCCTCCCTACTGCGAGTTGGGCAAGGAGATCGACTTTGACTTCTCCCTTGGCCTCTTCCAGCACTTTGGCCGCGAGTTCCCCATCCTTGCAGGCCGGGAGCTCTTCCACCTCTGGGAAAGTAACTTTATCGCTTACTACGAGATGGGGGTCTACACCGTCTCGGCAGAACCCTTCTAGGAGGAGTGATATGGCACATGAGGAAATCTTGACCACACTGTGCGGTAAGCTCCCCGACCCCGGCGAAGCCGTCTATGTCGTCACCATGCGTGACCTGTTGGCTGCGATCGTTCGGAGACTGCGGGAAGATTCACTCCACCTTACCACTGAGGACCTGCATCTTGCCCGCGACGAGGTGCAGGCAGTCTTTGACCACTACCTGAACGAGCGCGAGCTGTTCGATCTTGCCCTGGACCAGTGGGAGATAGTCCGGCACCTTTAACCACTCCCCCTGATCTTCGGCACCAAAACCCATCCGCAAGACTTTCCTGCCTCGTAGCCGCCGAGGGAATTTTACCGCCGTTTTTGTGCCCAAAACCCACTTACGGACCGACAGCGGACCGTAGTTTTGGAGATTCTACGAACAATACCTTGTAGGCCTTGGCACTAACGACTTTGACCAACTGACAACATGACCGGTGACCGGAAAACGGTCCTACAGGCGGGGGGGAAACCTCCGCCTTTTTTGCGTCCCGGCGAAGGAGGAGACAGGATGCAGCACGCAAGAACAACAGTAACAGCAAGGCAGTTTCGGTTCAGTCAGCGGCAGATTGATGCACTCCCACCCCATGACAGCAGTTCACCCTCTGCCATGGCTGAGTACAGCGATACGGAGGTGGTCGGGCTGAAGCTGGCGGTGAGCAAGTCGGGTCGGAAGTACTTCTGGCACCGCTACCGCTTCCGGGGCAGGAAGAAAGCGGTTAAGCTGGGAGAGTATCCGAGTGTTGGTGTGCAGGATGCACGACTCATGGTCCATGAGCACAAGAACATGCTGGCCCGTGACTTGGACCCAGGCAATGAGAGGAACAAACGGCGGAACGTTCCAACTCTGTATGAGTTCGCAGTTGAAACGTACCTACCTCACGCTAAGCTACACAAGCGCTCGTGGAAAGATGATGAGTCCAAGATTCGTCGGGACATCAGCTACACGATCGGGCGTATCCCCATCAACGAGATCATCACCGGCGACGTGATGCGGTTGCACACAGCCATCGGCCTGAGGGCTGCTCCGGGGACTGCCAACCGCTACCTTTCGTTGTTGTCTGGGATCTTCAAACATGCGATCCAACACGATCTTGTGAAGGAAAACCCTGCAAAGGGTATCAAGAAGCTTCCTGAAGCCGATCCAAGGCAACGGTTCCTCTCAGGTGACGAGCTGAGTCGCTTTGTCGTTGCTGTCAACGTAGAAGCTGGAAGCACGACAGCCAACGCCATAGTGCTTCTGTTACTCACCGGACTCCGGCGCATGGAGCTGCTTAGCCTTCGGTGGAGTGATGTCCATCTTGACTCCGCCTCGGCATGGCTGCGGAAAACCAAGTCAGGACGCGGGAGGCATGTAGTTTTAAACAGTGCCGCACTGAACCTCCTACTCAAGATGAAGGAGCAGGCAGATTCTCGTTGCCCATGGGTGTTTCCTGCCAGTCGAGGCGATGGTCACTTGATAGATATACGAAAGGCGATGGCCCGAGCGATGGCACGGGCGAACATCTCAGACCTTCGCCCACACGACCTGCGCCGATCGTTTGCCTCTCTGGCTGTTAATGCTGGGGTCGACCTTTACCAGATCAAAGACCTTCTAGGACACTCAACGGTGGCGGTGACGCAGAATGCCTACGCTCACCTACAGCAAAATACGCTTCGCAGTGCTAGCGAGATTGTGGCGAAGACGGTGGGTGATGCACAGGCTAAACTGCTTCAGACTGAAGCCGCTTAGCCGAACATGACCCTGAGATTGTGACGGAAGCCCCATGCGCTGGCATGGGGCTTCCGTGTACTTGGATCTACTGAGAGGAGCTATCCCATGATAACGATACGGAGCCTGAGGGATGTAAGGATGATGCCGGAGAGCGCAATGAGGAGGACCATGGAAGCAAAGGCCGCTCTCTGCCATGGCGACGACGAAAACCTCTTACGCCGGATGGAGGAGGGATTCAATAGTCTCCTTGGCGGCAACTGGTACGTGTTGGAGGAGGGAGATGACCCAAGGAAGGTAGCCTTCGACGATTGCGGGTCAGTAGACCTGTTAGGCGAAGAGTGGAACTGGTGCGAAGTGGCAACCTTGGAGGACGGCTGCTTCTTCGTCTTCTGGAGCACCAACAACGCTGGTGGGCCGTGCCTGTTCGTTGCAGATGAACCGTGGGTTCCAACTGACCTTAGAGCTAGGCTGGAAAGGCTGGTTGCTGTGGAATCATGCGAGAATACCATGCCGTGACTCGCAGATGAGACGAGAATGCCCTTCCGCTTCATGCGGAAGGGCCTCAGAATCAGTTATACTTAAAAAACTCCTTACAAAGAAGTTGCAGCGCTGCATCATTCACCGGGTTAGAAGCTGTGTCTAGTTCCGTCGAGTTCTCATCCTTGTTCAAAATCTTTCCCTTAGCACCGTAGGCAATGGAGTCGCTTGCAGTCAGCGTCTTCTCTAGACAATCTGCTCGCAAACCCATCTTAACTTTGGAGATTCCGTTGTACTTCCCAGGATTCCCGAACTTCCACATCACGATCGCTCTAACTTCAGATCCATCGCCACTAGGTTTAACTGAGTTTTTATCAACAAGATACTGGTTCCCATCTGAAGATTTGTAGTAGGATTTCCAGGATTCGGCTCTTGCTGCACCTGCAAGACAAACGCTCACCACAACTGTCCACACACAAATTTTTTTCATGCGTTCCTCCTAAGTGGAATTGGAGACACTTGGCTCAGCGCAGCCAGCTTCCTCCTTCATGACCTATCGTCACTACTAGGGGAATCTTTAATCCAATCCACTAACCGTGGGGCAACTGCAACGAGCAGGGAAGGAAGTGAAAGGTGGACCGCAGTTAGACCGTAGTGGAGAAACCGCCCGTCTGCAAGCGGCGATCTGTGTGTTCAAGGGGAAGAGGGTTCAAGCACCTAAATAGCTAAAAAGAAAGGGCCTGACGATATTGTCAGGCCCTTTCAAAGTGGCGCGCTCGGAGAGATTCGAACTCCCGACCTACGGATTCGTAGTCCGTTG
>MTLC01001195.1_pt1 | contig 15091 bp, 12 predicted proteins | sample 1982451 | NCBI WGS metagenome assembly MTLC01 (sample SAMN05710165, study PRJNA340218) | biofilm metagenome | isolation source: sample SPH anode biofilm adapted to +100 mV | place: USA | collected 2012-02-03 | reverse complement strand
CTGGGGAGTTTCACCTATTCGATTGACACTTTGGTAATTTTAATGTACTAATCGGCATATTTATATGCGATTGGGGCATTTATGTTTTTCCGCAAGTATCTCTCATCCCTGCGCAGCACCTACATATTCATGGTCTGTTTCGGTCTCCTGATGGGGGCCGTCTTCCCTTTCTATTCCTTCATCTTCTTTGGTAGCAAGGCGTTCGCTCCTCTGTACGCCTTCGGTTGTCTCGCCGCTGGATTCATCGTAGGCACTTTCTGCTATCACATCATCAAGGAAGCCCTGCGGCTTTACGTCGAACAGCAGCTGAAGAACCTTGTCATGATTACAGGAGAAATTTCCGTCGGTGAGGCGACTGGCACCGGCGACGAGCTGCACCGTCTCATGGAGTGTAATGACGCTCTGATGCAGCGGGTGCTGGTCATGGTCGAGAACGTGACGAAGCTTGCTGCCGACATCTCCGGCAGGCATGACCGGCTCACCGCCGACTTCACCAAGACAGTCGAGGACAATGAAAAACAGGCCGCTCGTGAGAAGGAAACGCTTGGTGCCATCGATGACATGAACGCCTTTTTCCGCGACCTTTTACGGGAGATTGAGGAGATCGCGTCCCGTACCGACGAGCGTGCCTCTATTTCGGCGGAGATGAGTGCTGCAACAGATGCCATTGCTTTGAGCATCCAGGAGTACTCCGCTTCTGTGATGGAGACTTCCGCTTCCATTGAGGAGATGGCTGCCAGCATCAAGGGGACTTCGACAAACATCGAGGCTTTGACCAACTCCACCGAACAGACCTACAACTCCATTCTCGCTATCGGCAACTCCATTGTCGATATTCGCGACAAGGCCAAAAGGACATCGGACTGTTCCGACAAGGTGCGGGTCCAGGCGGCCGACGGCATGGACGCGATGACAGCCACAATAGCTGCCATGACCGAGATCGAGGAACACAGTGATCGCTCCGTAATGGCCATCAACCGTCTGTCGCAACACTCACTGCGTGTCGGAGAATTCCTGGACGTCATCAAGGAGGTCGTCTCACAGACGAACCTGCTTTCGCTCAACGCCTCGATTATCGCCGCTCAGGCCGGCGAACGGGGCAAGGCCTTCGCCGTAGTCGCTGAAGAGGTGCGCGCCCTCGCGAAGCGCACTTCCGCCTCCACGGACGAAATCGAGGAACTGGTCGGCAACATCCAGAAGGAGACAGCTGCCGCAGAGACCGCAGCCAGACTTGGCAAGGACAAGGTTGCCGAAGGGGTCAGGGTTTCTGAAAAGGCTGACGAGGCACTGCATAGGATCGAGGAAAGTGCCGCGGAGGCGTCCCGGATGGTTCAGCAGATCGCTGCAGCCACCAACGAGCAGGCATCGGGGAGCCGCCTCATCACCGATGAAGCGGAGAAAAACCTGTCACGAGTCAAGCAGTTCAGCCGCGCCATTCAGGAGGAGGAGGCCGGGGCTCAGCTTATCGTCCGCAGCCTCGAGAAGATGCGTACCCTCTCGGAGAAGATCACCCGATCGACCGACGAACAGGTGCGCGGCAACAGGATGTACATGAAGAGCGTGCAGGAGGATAACGATAAGGTCAAACGACTGAAGGAGACCTGCATGGAACAGATCGCTATCGGCGATGTGCTCAGAAAGGACGTTACTGAAGTCGATCGGCTGATCCAGGGGACGGCCGAAGAGGCGAAGAAGATGCTGGGAGAGATCGAGGCGATCAACGGCCTGATAGGCGCAGTGCACCGGGAAATGGAGACATTCCGCAAACTGTAGCTTCTTACCCCTTCATTATCTATAAGCCCCGCCGGTTGCTCCTGCGGGGCTTTTTTATTGCTTTCGTCCGTGTATGGGGCCCTTTCTTGACAAAGCATATTACCCGTGTAGATTGTGATGTGTTAATTTTGCCGACATTTTCTACCGAATTACTCCGGCGGGTTGTCGCTTCGCGCTGTAGATCCTCCAGTGGCTGGTTTCTTAGTCTTCCAGATGACAGGGGGCAGAATGAAGGGTTTTCCCCATTCGGTGTCTTCCTCGCTCGCTGCACTGTTTTTTGCAGTGTCGCTTTTCACTACAGGGACAGGCCATGCCGATGATGCTATGTTGCCTGCGCGTGAAGCTGAAATTCCCAGTGTGTCAGAGGTCTCGCCGACAGACAGCAGCGGCGCCGCCACATCTTTTTTTACGTGGAGAACGGCAGAGCGTCTTCATCCAGCTTTCCTGGTGGCAAAAGCCGATGCCGATACCCGCCAGAACGTCGCAGTAGATTTGAGGCCGGTTCTTTCCTGGGAAACCGGCGAAGGGAAAAGCTATCTTATCCCCGCTCTCGAGATACCCGGTTTCATCATCGCCCTCAATGCCTTCGATCGAACCTTTCTCAACGACAAAAAAACCGAAGAAGGAAGAAAAACCTACGCAACCAACCCTTCAACTTTCTGGCGCCAGCTGACACACCAGGACTGGACGTTCGACCAGGACACTTTCAGGGTCAACCAGTTCGGCCACCCTTACGAGGGGGCCACCATGTACGGGCTGGCCCGTTCATCCGGGCTCAATTTCTGGCAGTCCCTGGTCTACAGCAACGCGGGGAGTTTTCTTTGGGAGATGGCTGGCGAGAATTCCCGGCCCTCCCTTAACGACCTCATCACAACGGGAAATGCGGGGAGCCTTTTGGGCGAAGCGCTTTTTCGCATGGCCGAACTCGTCCTCGAGGAAGGAGGAAGCAGCCCCCCCCTCGGTTACGAATTGGCCGCAGCCGCTATTTCCCCGTCGACTGCCTTCAACAGGGCGGCTTTCGGCAGGCGCTTCGATGTGATCTTCCCCAATCACAAGCCTGCAACGCTTTGGATGTGCAGGGTGGGCGCAAGCGTCGATACGCACTCAAACAACCTAAGTGCAAGGGTGGCGGACCGCTCGCACGAGGGAATCGGCATCCTGGAATTTTCCATGAGCTATGGCCTTCCCGGCAAACCGGGATACACCTATCATCGCCCCTTTGATTACTTCAACTTTGAAGTCTCTGCCAGGCCCACATCCAACAACCTGGTCGATACACTGACCGTGCATGGCCTTCTGAAAGGAAAACGATACGGAGTGGGAGATAATTACCGGGGCATCTGGGGACTTTACGGGAGCTATGACTATATTTCGCCGTATCTCTTCCGCGTCTCAAGCACCGCACTCTCCCTCGGAACCACCGGACAGCTCTGGATGGGGCAAAACGTTGCCCTGCAGGGCTCGATACTGGGTGGCGTTGGTTTCGGAGCCACGGGGCTCGATACAGACGTGGTCGAGGAACGCGGGTATCATTTCGGGGCGACGCCGCAGATGTATATCGGCCTGAGGGGACTCTTCGGGGAGAGAGCGATGCTCGACGTGACAGCGAGAGGATATTACGTCAGCAGTTTAGGGCCTGATCATGACGGCTCGGAGTCTGTCTTCAGAGGACATGCGCTTTTCACTTTGAGAATACATGGAAATCATGCCCTCGGAATACAATATTCCGAGTCGATACGCCAGACGAACTATGTTAACATTAGCAGCAAGTCACGCTCAGAAGGGACTATAAGTCTTGTTTATAGCTTCGTGAGTGACAGAACGTTCGGTGCGGTTGAATGGCGTGATGCATCGGAACAGTAAATGGGGCAGCTGCGTTGTCAGTGTTGCCACAAAAAGAAAGAGAGGTGTGCAGATGAAATACTTTAAGAGGCTTTTGCTGCCTGTTCTGGTCGGCCTGTCCATCATTTCCGGTTGTGCCGTCAACAAGTCATCGGTCGGGGGCTTCAACCTCATCTCGGTACAGGAAGAACAGCAACTCGGGGACAAGTTCGCCGTGGAGGTGGAAAAGCAGCACAAGGTAATAAGAGACCCGGAGGTGCAGGCCTACATCAACGGCGTCGGGAAAAGGCTTCTGACCGGGGTGCGCAAGCAGGACTTCCCCTTCACCTTCCAGGTGGTCCAGGACGAGAGCGTCAACGCCTTCGCCATCCCGGGTGGGCACACCTACGTGAACACCGGACTCATCAAGGCGGCATCCAGCGAGACCGAGCTCGCCGCAGTCATGGCCCACGAAATGAACCATGTCGTGGCCCGGCATTCGACGAGGCAGATGACCCAGCAGTACGGCTACAACCTCGTCGTCAGCCTCCTCCTCGGGGGGCAGAGCGGGGAGCTCTCGAAACTTGCGGCCGACCTCTTCGGCAAGGCGGGCGGGATGTACTACAGCAGGGAAATGGAGAGCCAGGCCGACTACCTCGGCGTCGAGACCATGTACAAGGCAGGGTACAACCCGGAGGGGATGGTCAGTTTTTTCAAGAAGCTCGACTCGGCTGAGCAACAGCAACCAAGCACGATCGCGAGGTATTTCTCGTCCCACCCCGAGACCGTTGACCGCATCAAGGACATCCAGAAGGAAATCGCCCAACTGCCGCCGAAGAGCTGGCCCGCCGATTCCACCACACAGTTCAACCGCATAAAGGCTAGGGTGCAAAAGCTCTGACGCATCGCGGACAGTGACAAAAAGGAAATATCATCCCCTGCGGCAGCCCCGCAGGGGCATCTTTATTTATGGGAGCAGTCATGACTGAAGCGATAAGAGGCCTCGAACCGGAGATATTCTGGCGCTGTTTTGCGGCAATTGCCGCCATTCCCAGGCCCTCCGGGCACGAGGAGAGACTCGGCAACTACATCCTGAAGCGTGCCGGAGAACTCGGGCTGGAAGGGGCTAAGGATGATTGCGGCAACATCGTGGTGCGGCTGCCGGCCACACCGGGCAGGGGGAGTATCCCTTCGGTCTGCCTGCAGTCCCACCTGGACATGGTTTGCGAGAAGAACGCGGACAAGGTGCACGACTTCATGAACGATCCCATCGAGCTGGTGCGCCGGGGGGATGTGCTCACCGCGAACGGTACCACGCTCGGCGCCGACAACGGTATCGGTGTGGCAACTTCGCTTGCCGTCATGGAAGGGGGAAGCCTCGAGCATGGACCACTGGAGCTCCTCTTCACCGTTGAGGAGGAGACCGGCCTCAGGGGGGCGAAGAACCTGAGCCCGGCGCTGGTCGGAAGCAGGACGCTGCTGAACCTGGACTCTGAAGAGGAAGGAGCACTCTACATCGGATGCGCCGGCGGCAAGGACACCGTAGGACGCTGGCGCCTTGCGACCGAACCCGCGCCTGGCGAGGCGGTGGCGTTGCGCCTGTCCGTTAAAGGGCTGAAGGGGGGGCACTCGGGGCTTGATATAGACAAGGGGCTCGGCAACGCCATCAAGCTCCTTAACCGGGCGCTGCTCAGGATGGCGGAGCTTGGTGCGCGCCTGGCGACAATAGACGGCGGCAACATGAGAAACGCGATCCCCCGCGAATGCGCCGCGGTCATGTACCTGCCTTCCGGGCAGCAGGGGAGGGGCGAGGAACTGGTGGCGAAGCTCGAGGAGACCTTCAAGGCTGAGTTGGCCGGGGTGGATCCTGGTGTGCAGCTCTCCATCGCACGCGAGGTGGCGGCGCCCAAACAAGTGCTGGAGGCTGATCTGCAGCGGCGCGTCATGCGAGCCATCGCCGCGCTTCCAAGCGGCGTCCAGCGCATGAGCAGCGACATCCCCGGGTTGGTGGAAACCTCCACCAACGTCTCCGTGGTCAGCACCTCCGGCGACGAGGTGGTCCTCGTCACGAGCCAACGCAGCTCAAGCGCGTCGCGCCTTGCGGAAATCGTGGAGACGGTCGAGTCGGCTCTGCAGCTTTCCGGTGCCGAGCTCGAGGTGAGCGAAGGGTACCCCGGGTGGCAGCCCAACATGGACTCGCACATCCTGAAGGTGGCCAAAGGGTGCTACCGGCACCTGTACGGCAGGGATCCCGAGGTGAAGGCGGTGCACGCCGGGCTTGAGTGCGGCATCATCGGTGAGCGCATCCCGGGGATCGACATGATCTCTTTCGGCCCCAACATGGAAAAGGTGCACTCCCCGGACGAGCGGGTCTACATCGAAAGCGTGGGCAACTATTGGAAGTTTCTGCTCGAGGTGCTGAAGACGGTGTAGCGGCGCTACTGCTGCAGTTCGCAGAAGAAGCGGATCACCATGGGGACGATGGCGTTGGTCCGGGAGATGAGCACCCTTTGCGTCATCTCCCGGCACCGCTGCCCGAGCCGGCACTCAAGCGAGATGTCGTGCAGACCCGCGCTGCACTGGAAGACCCGGAGCGTGTCGCCGTTGGTATTCTCGCCCTGGTAGAGCCCGTCTATGCTGACGCTACCCCGGCGCTGGCAGGAAACGGTGAAGTATTCCATGCTCCCCCCTTTCGGCCCTGGATTGGAGACGCTTAAGTATCGTCTGCGCCGCCGGGACTGCAAGGGGATGCAATGGATATGGGCTAGAGGACCTGCACCTTGAGTCCTTCCCCCGGTGCGGAGCGGTAGACGAAGGTGATCTCGGTTGCCTCCTCCCGCCAGGGGTAGGTGCGGTAGTCCCGTGCGAAGCTGCGGCGATACTGCCTGATCCGCTCGCCGGGCGTAGCGGCCGGGCGTGCCGGGAGGGGGCTCTCCACGGCTTGTCTTCCCTTGTCGAAGAAGGCCGGAGCGTTGCCGCTTGGATAACCGGTGAGGCAGAAGTCGTAGCAGAGGGCGTCGCGCAGGCGCTCGAGTTTTTCGTCCTTGAGGGCGTGACCGGCAAAGCGCCATACCGCCTCGAAGAGCGCCGCGAGTGAGAGGTTGCCGCTCACCCCTTCCCCCTCGAGGAATTCCGCCGCCATCGAGAAGAGCTGCGACAGCGGGAAGTGCGCGGCGAACTCGTGCAGGCTCGCCGTGAACCTGCCGCTGTTGTAGACCTGGTCGAGCAGGCGGCTGATCCCCTCGATGCGACGGATGTCGTCAAAGGAAAGCCATGGGGTGCGCAGTATCTTGTACGGCGCCGCTTCCGAGTAGGCGTAACCTTCCTTCCTGGCAATGCCTCGCATCGCCGTTCCCTTCAGCACCTTCAACGGCTCGACCTGGATGTGGTCGGCACCGATGGCGAAGAGCCCCTGCACCGAGGCGAGGAAGCCGTCCAGCGACTCTCCCGGAAGCCCCGCCACCAGATCGAGATGAACCGTCACACCCGTCGTAGCCTTTAGCCTTTCCACGTTGGCGTACAGCTTCTCCAGGCTGGATTTCCGCTCCACCTTGGCAAGCGTCTCCTCTCCCCCCGACTGCACCCCTATCTCGAAACGGAACAGACCGGCGGGGACCTGCGCCAGTATGGCAAGGTTCTCCTCGGTGAGCAGCTCCGCCGCGATCTCGAAGTGAAACTTGCTGCCGCGGTTATGTTCGAGGATGAAGCGCCAGATCTCGTTTGCCCGCCCCGCGTCGTAGTTGAAGGTGCGGTCGGCAAGCTTCACCGTCTGCGCCCCCGCTTCGATGAGGATGCTGAGGTCCTTTTTGATCCTCTCCATGGAGAAGGAGCGCACCCCCTGCTCGATGGACGACATGCAGAAGGCGCAGGAGAACGGACAGCCGCGCGAGGTTTCGTAATAGACGAGCGGCTTTTTGAGGTCGACGAGAGCCGCGACGAAGGGGGAGGGGATGTCGTCGAGCTGGGCCATGGGGCCTCGCTCCGGATTGGCGATCACCTCTTCCCCTTCCCGGTAGGTGAGGCCGGCGATCTCGTCCAGCGGCTCCCCCCGGTGCAGCGCGTCGATCAGCTCCCGGCAGGTCGCTTCCCCTTCGCCCCGGACGATGCAGTCTATAGCCGGGTTGCGCACCATGAGGTCGAAGGCCCCGAAAGAGACCTCGGGTCCCCCTAGTGCGATGAAGGCGTCAGGCTGCAGCTGTTTCAGGTCCGAGGCGAGCTTCAGCGTCTGCTCGGTATTCCAGATGTAGCAGGAGAAAAGAACGACGTCCGCCCGCTCCGCGTGGAGTTTCGCCAGCAGGAGGTCCGGGTGCTCGTTTATGGTGAGCTCGAGGATGCGGTAGGCGACCTCTGAAAACTGAGGGGCCGATACGGCGAGATACGGGAGAGCCAGAGAGGCGTGGACGTACTTGGCGTGCAGTGTGGTGAACAGTATCTTCATGGGCGGGGATTGTAGCCCATTTATGTGCGGCGGTGCCAGAAAAATGGTGGCGCCTTTTCTTGCCCGCCGGACGCTTTTTTGCTACTGTAAGCGGCTGTTGGCGGTGCCTGGTGACGGCCGCCCACGCAGACCGAAACCGGGGAGCGCCCCACAGGGAAGACATGAAAAGAAAGAGACTGCCGAAACTGCTCTACGCCGATGCCCAGGGCAACATATACGATCACCCCTACCTCACCATGGCCGGCATGAGCGCCAACGAAGCGGTGCTGCCCGAGTCGGTGGAGCTGATCCCGCTCCCCGAGGACAGCCGCCTCTTCACCATACCCGACACCCCGCCCGTCGCGTGGGACGAGCGCGAGGGGCGCTTTCGCACCGTGAGCCACGTCAAGGAGGGGCGGCGCAACATGAAGGTGCAGGCCGTCTCCGCCTTCATGGCCCCGGGGTACATGCGCACCCTGCTCCCCGCCTGCGAATACGCCAAGAAGAGGGTGCACCTGCCGCTTTGGTCCTACACCGCCGTGGGCTGGGACGAGGAGACGGAGCGCTTCGTGGTGGCGGCGACCCGCGTGGACGCCAACGAGAACTGGCTGCCGAAAAACTATGACGACAGAAAGCTCGATCCCCTGGTGCGCAAGCTGCTCGCCGAATTCCCGAAGAACAGGCTCATCGAGCAGCTTTCCCGCTGCGCCGTCGACTACCACTGCTTCGCGGCCAAGAACCTCTTCTTCCGCAGGTGGGAAGCGCCCATCCCGACCTCGCCGGTCTGCAACTCGCGTTGCCTCGGGTGCATCAGCCTGCAGCCGTCCGATTGCTGCCCTTCGAACCACGAGCGCATCCCGTTCGTGCCGACACCGGAGGAGATCGTCGAGCTCATGCTGCCGCATCTTTTGCAGGCGCCGGAGCCGATCGTCTCTTACGGTCAGGGGTGCGAGGGGGATCCGATCATGCAGGCGGACACCGTCGCCGAAGCGACCAGGAGGCTCAAGGCCGGCAGCTCGCGCGGCACGGTGAACTTCAACTCGAACGGTTCCATGCCGGACCGGATCCGCATGCTCTGCGACGCGGGCATGGACTCCATGCGCTTTTCCATGAATTCGGTGCAGGAGGGGTTCTACAACAACTATTACCGTCCCAAGGGGTACCGCTTCGCCGACGTGGTGGAGTCGGTGAAGACGGCCAAGGAGCGCGGCCTCTTCACCATGATCAACTACCTCGTCTCGCCCGGCGTGACGGACAGCCCGTCCGAGGTCGAGGCGCTCCTCAAGTTCATCGATACGACCGGCGTGGACATGCTGCAGATGCGCAATCTCTCCATCGATCCCGCTTTCTACAACGAGAGGATGGGGGTGGAGAAGAGGGGGATCGGGATGTACCGGATGCTAAAGGAGGTGAAGCGGGCGTTCCCGAAGATCCAGTACGGCTACTTCAACCGCACGCGCGAGAACTTCTTCCCGGAGGGATATGAGAAGGGGTGGCCGATCAAAGGCAATTGACAGTTGACGATTGACAGTGAACGGCCTTTCCATACTTTGAATTACGAGGACGTATTTAGTCGCGGCTATTTCAGCAACTGCTCCAGCTTCTTCAGGTCGAAACCCTCGACGATCCTGCCGTAGATCATGAAGGTGGGGGTGGCGTTCATCTTGTTCGCCTTCGCTATCTCTTCGTGCTCCTTCTGAAGCTTCACCCCGGCCGGGGTGATCTCGGAGAGCCTTCTCTTGTCGAAGGTGTCGACAGCCGCCTCGTGGTACGCCCTCGCCTTGTCCTTCGCCGACAGGATGTACTGCACCTTTTCCCTGGACATGGGATGCGTTTTCAGCGGGATGAAGAAAACGTAGCGTGTGACGTCGGTCCGTTTCTGGAAGTAGGCCTCGGCCTTGCGGCAGTAGGGGCAGTCCGGGTCGGTGAATTCGATCACCGTGGTCTTGCCGTTGCCGATCTTGACCGCCTTGTCCAGATCGAGGCTCTCCTGCGCCGCAAACGCCGGTGCCGCGATGAGTAACGTGAGCAGGACCACAAGCAGCGTCATCCATCTATTCATTTCATATCTCCTGTGACTATTCATCGCCGTACCTGATGCTGAAACCGGTGCACGCACCGGTGTACTCACCCGCCTTCTCGATCAACTCGTCCACGCGTGCCGCTTCCGGACCCCGCCGGCACCACTGCACCATGGCCAGGACATCGTCTTCCTCCCCTTCGAAACACGCCTCGACGGAGCCGTCGGACAGGTTGCGCACCCAGCCGGAGACGTCGTGCCGGGCCGCGGTGCGGGCGGTGTGGTGCCTGAAGGCGACCCCCTGCACCCGGCCGCGCACGATCACCATCGTCCTTACTTTCACTTTTCCCCCAGTTCCTTGGAGCGCGCCACGCAGACATCGACCGCATTGATGGTGGCGGCGCGGAAGCCGTCGCGGTCGAGGGAGTGCATCGCGGCTATGGTGGTCCCCCCGGGGGAGGCGACGTTGCTTTTCAGCACCGCCGGGTGCTCGTGGCTCTCGAGGAGGAGCTTCGCGGTGCCGTAGACGGTCTGGGCGGCAAGGGCGGTCGCAACGTCCCGGGTGAGGCCGTGTTTCACGCCTGCGTCACTCAAGGCCTCGATGAAGGTGAGTACGTAGGCCGGGCCGCTGCCGGAGACGCCGGTTACCGTGTCGAGGAGCTTCTCTTCCACGACGCAGGTGGTCCCGACCAGGTCGAAGATCCTGCGGGTGAGCACCAGGTCGTCCTCGGTCGCGTTGTAGCCGCGGGCGATAGCCGATGCCCCTTCGAGCACGAGCGCCGGCGTGTTAGGCATGACGCGTACCACGCGGGCGCCGGCCCCCAGCATCCCCTCGATGGCTGCGCTTTTGACCCCGGCCATTATAGATATGAAGAGCTTGTCCGGCGTCACTTCAATGTGTGAGAGCACCTGGGAGGCGACCTGCGGTTTCACGGCAAGGATCACGGTGTCGCTCATCCGGCAAAGGGCGACGTTGTCAGAGAGCACCTGTACGCCGTAGCGCTCGGCGAGCAGCTTGCGGCGCGGCTCGGACGGCTCGGAAACCGCCAGCTCGGCGGCAGGGACGCCCCCGGCCAAAAGCCCCTTGATGATCGCCTCGGCCATGTTGCCTCCGCCGATGAAACCCGTTCTCTTCTCCATGCCTTGCCTCCCGCCTCAGAAAGGATTTAGTTCCAGTGATAGGTAATAAATCCGCCCCCAAATGTCAATAGAATTGGTTGGATTTAATTATTGTTGTGGCGGAGGCGGCAGCGGTTGTCACAGTGAACCGATAGGCTAGACTGAACCCTGGAGGTGTACCGTGTTCAAAGGCATTACCGGTAACGTTCTCATCTTCGGTCTCGTCAGTTTCTTTACCGACGTCTCAAGCGAGATGATCTACCCGCTTTTGCCGTTGTTTCTTACCGGTGTGCTTGGAGCTGGTCCTGTATTTCTCGGCGCCATTGAGGGAGTGGCGGAATCCACCGCTTCTTTTCTTAAACTTATCTCCGGCATCGTGTCTGATCGTGTGCGCAGCAGAAAGGGACTGGTGCTTTCGGGGTACGCGATCTCCTCGCTTATGAGGCCGTTGATCGGCAGCGCAGGCTCGCCGCTGGCGGTCCTCATCATCCGGACCGGCGATCGGGTGGGGAAGGGGATCCGCACCTCGCCGCGCGACGCGTTGATCGCAGATTCCGTGGAGCCTTCCATGCGCGGCAGGGCGTACGGCTTCCACAGGTCGATGGACCACGCCGGGGCCCTGGTCGGGCCTCTCGTCGCGACCTTTCTGCTTGCCTACTTCATAAGCGACCTGCGGCAACTCTTCTGGCTTGCCGGCATCCCCGGGATCGCGGCCGTCCTCCTCATCGTCTGGAAGGTGCGGGAGACGCAAAGGGGGACACCGCCGGCGCGGGGTATGCGCCTTGCCATGCTTCCCGCCGGGCCGCTGAGAAGGTACCTCGTCATCCTCTTTTTATTCACCCTCGGGAACTCCTCCGACGCCTTTCTTCTGTTGAAGGCGGGGGCGGTCGGGACTCCGGCGTTTCGCCTGCCGCTTCTGTGGGCGTTCTTTCACCTGGTGAAGATGCTCTCCACCATGCCCTTCGGCGCCCTCTCCGACCGCATCGGCAGACGCTCGGTGATCGTCGCCGGGTGGTGCGTCTACGCCCTTTCCTACCTCGGCTTCGGCCTCGCACGAAGCGAGATCGAGATCTGGCTCCTGTTCGCGCTCTACGGAATCTTCTTCGGCCTTACCGAGGGGGTGGAAAAGGCATTCGTTGCCGACCTCTCACGGGGAGCGGAAGTCGGCGCCGCGTTCGGCTGGTTTCATTTCGCCGTTGGTGCGGGCGCGCTGCCGGCGAGCCTGCTGTTCGGAAGCATCTGGCAGCTTGAAGGGGGAGCCGCTCCCTTTCTCTTCGGCGCGTCCCTGTCCGCCGTGGCTGCCATTCTACTTGTCACCATGGTCAAAGCGCCTTCTCTGTCCCGGAACTGAGCTTGGGCACCCTCCTAAAGTCATTTTTTCTGCAGCCAAAGTCATTGATTCCCCGTTGGAAACAACAGCCCGTGTGACTTTTCCTCTCGTAAGAGCGATTTTTCCCTAAAGCCAGTATTAGCATTGCCGATAATGTCTTCTGTGTCTGGAAGCTTACTCTTTCTGTCAAAAAAACAGACCATAAAGACGGCTCTATGACAGACTTGTCCTTGTTCTTGACTGTGATCTGAATGAGTTGACTTATATTTCAGATGTTTATGCAATTGGTAAAGATCGTGCAAACTGTTCAGTGCGCAACGTTCCGGTGCAAAAGGCATGAGGTTCAGTCGCGAAGACCAAAGAGCGGCAATTTCGGCGCGACGACCCTAGAATCCTTTTTCATCAAGGCATAAGCGTGACTGATACGGTTTACCCCCCCCGCAACAAACAAACGCTTGCTGTGACAAAAAACTGACTTCTCTCATTGACCATTGGTAGTTACTGAGTGGTTATAGTATGAAATTTTATTAATATTAGTTCTTCTGATGCCGGTGGCCAGCTGACATTGCATGCCATTCGTTTCAGATAAATTTTATGTGAGTGATCAAAAAATGTTTTCAACACGGCTTGCACTACAAAAATGCTGCTGTAAATTAAGCAGTGGTCCCAAATAGTCAAGCACATCCCCAAACATGATTCTAAGATTTTATTAATATAGAATAATGACTGGTGTGCCAGCACGCCTAAGAGTATTCCCGATTTTTTCGTTTTTCTTATAAGCAGAAACTATACATTTTGTGACAGTGATGGATGCGGCGTCTCCGCCTGGAGAACCGGTTCCCTGTCGTTCGTTCACGCAGCAGCGGATTACTGGATAACGATTCACACTACGAAAAGGAGGGGATGTCTTGATAAGCCACCAAGAAGAAGGTTCAGGACGCGGAAAAAGTGGTCTCCTGAGGACTGCATGGGTGGTGCTGGCGGCGTCTTCGGTGATGCTGGCCCAACCGGTCCTGGCAGCTGACTACACCATTACCGGCAGCTCCAACACCTACCTGCGCATGACCAGGACGATCAGCAAGGACGACCTCTACCCGCTGTACGAGTACCTGCGTTTCTCGGTAACAACGGCGGAGAAGGACGGCAGCTCCGTCTCACTGCACCTCGGTGCGTGGGGCCGGCTCGACCTCGTCGACAAGTCCGGCGATCACTACACCGACGGTGATCTCCAGTACGGCTTCCTTAGCTACCAGGGTGCGAAAAACAACCTGGTGGTGAACGTGGGGCGGCAGTTCGTCACCGAAGGGGTGGCGAGCGAGAGGATCGACGGCGTCTACGCGAGAAGCGATTTCGCCGCCGGCTTCACGGGCGCCGCTTTCGTCGGGCAGCCGGTGATCACCGACCCGAGCTACAAGGGGGGCGACTACATCTACGGCGGCCGCGTGGCCCAGGGCAAGGCCGGGCTCTACACCATCGGGGTGAGCGCGCTCAGAAACGAGTCCGACGTCGCACGCGACCGCGAGGAAGAGGGGATCGACGTCTGGCTTCACCCGGTGAAGCAGGTCGACCTGACCGGTCGCTCCAGCTACAACTCGCTCACCTCGGGGTGGATGGAGCACGCCTACACCCTGTCCGTGGCCCCCATCGACGCAGTGACCCTGAGCGCAGACTTCTCGAGGATCAACTACGACGACTACTTCTACAACGTCACCACCACAGCCTTCGCCCTCTCCAATAACGGCGGGCTGCTCGATCCGAACGAGAAGTTGACCACGTACGGCGCGAGCGCCGCCTGGACGCCTCAAAAGGACCTGACCGTCGCGGCTGAGTACAAAAAGTACGACTACGACATCCAGGGTTCCGGTGACTACGTGGGCGGGAAGGTGGCCTGGACCGCACCGGGAGCGCTCTCCGTCGGGGGCTCGGTGCACCGGATGATCGGGGACACCGACCGGCTGCGCTATTACGACTACCGGCTTTACGCGCTGAAAAAGGTCGGCCACGCGGAACTGGGCCTCGACTTCTACAACGTGATCTTCGATCGGCCGATCGACGGCGTGAAAAGCAGCTTCGCGCTGACCGGCATCGCGGGTTACGAGGTGACCGAAAAACTGAAGGTCGGCGGGGACGTCGAGTACTCGCAGAGCCCGGATTTCGACAGGGAGTGGAGGGCGCTCGTCAAGGTCGCTTACGCTTTCGACATGAAATCCGGCGAAAAGGGGGGCAAGAGTGAAAAGTAAACTTCTGATTCTGCTGATGATGCCGCTTATGGCATGTGTTCTCTTTGCCTGTGCCAACACCAACAGCGGCGCGAGGATCCATCCGGAAGCGGTTACGGGAACCCCGAACTGTACCGAGTGCCACACCGACGCCTATGCCGCCATGAACCACCAGGCCGTCGACTTCTTCAAAAAACACAGCATCTTCGCCACCAACGCGAGACGCTCCTGCAACTCCTGCCATGCGGAGTCCTTCTGTGCCGACTGCCATTCGCACAAAGAAGAGCTCAAACCCAGCGTCAAGTACTCCGAGGCGGTGGAGCGCACCATGCCGCACCGTGGTGACTACATGAGCCAGCACAGGATCGACGGCAAGATGAACCCTGCCTCGT
>MTLC01003962.1_pt1 | contig 15131 bp, 13 predicted proteins | sample 1982451 | NCBI WGS metagenome assembly MTLC01 (sample SAMN05710165, study PRJNA340218) | biofilm metagenome | isolation source: sample SPH anode biofilm adapted to +100 mV | place: USA | collected 2012-02-03 | reverse complement strand
TGAAATACTGTTCGTGCAGAGGTTTATCCAGACCGTAGAACTTGGTCAGGCGTTCGCGGGCCTCCTTGCCGACCTTGGGGTTCATGGCCATCTGCATTTCCACCGGCTCGCCGGGAGCCAGGTGAATAACGGAGAAGGTGATCAGGGTAATGCCGATCATCAGCGGGATCAGCATCAGTATTCGTTTGAGTAGGTAGCTGGTCATTGTATATATTCTCTCATGGGTGGGTTTGCTTCCAAGCTCTGCGAAGTGCAGACAGGGTACGGGCCTGGACTGCGATGGTTGCCGCGCCCTTCTTCTCCCAATTGGATACGGAAGCGGCGGTCACCTGGACACGGGCAGCAAAGGCAGACTGGGTCTCGCCCAGGGATGAGCGCCAGGCGCATATGGTCTCTCCGGTCAGTGGTTCAGGAAATGAAACCTCGGGAGTTGTTTTTTTTGATTTCTTTGTCGCAGGTCTGACCATAATGCCCGGGAGAGCTTCCCCGGCATCGGCCATCTCGACACCGAACACATCCGCCAGACCGCTGTTGGCGATCCTGCGGCGGGATGTTCCGGCTTTGGCGGCAACCGTTACCGCTGCCGAAACATTAACAAGCTCTTCGTGATTCACCCCTCGCAGCAGGAACAGCATCTCCGGGGAATGGTCCAGACGCGCCCCGACACCATACAGCACCGCCGCCACATGCTTGCACATGCCGGCCCAGTCCGGGCAATTGCAATCGAACTTCATCTCGCCCGGCAGCGGAAACAGGCCCTGCCTGCGGTCCGATACTACCTCCATCACAGCACTGTCCAGCTTTCCACGCAACAGATCGATCAAAGATCCGATCCGCCCGGTGCAGGAATATTTGACGGCATCCCATTTCTTTTTCACGAGCGGAGTGATGGTGATTGAAACGTTGTACAGTTTCGATCCGCTGACAATGGCTTGGATGCAGCCTGGCTTCACATCCAGATGGCAGACCGAGCCATTCCTGACGTAGGCACGGCCACGTGGCAAGCGGTTGGCATAATCGCTGAACGACTCCATATGGTCGCACCACCCCTTGCCCCAGAAAGAATCGGCGATCTTGCGTCCGGGCAGTTCTACCGGCTGCACCTTCAAGCCCTTCTTTTTCATCTTTTCAAGCTGCTTCTGTGCTTTTGCACGACGCACAGCCACCGGCACATAGGGCGCGTATCCGTAGTAGCTCATTGGAGATGTGTCCTCCTGATTATGGTGTAAATGCTGTTGGTACTATTAAGCTCCCTGGCACCTTTCATGAATCCATCTCGATGACCAGTCCATGTTCCTCGCACCATTCAAGCAGAGCTGCTCTGGTTCGTGTATTTTCAAAAGCATACCATTCTTCCAGAAAACCTTTCTCTGCCAGCAATTCCTTATAGCGCCCGTACGCGCCGCGCCGCGAGAATATGGCAACTACACGGTTTGTCAGTTCAGAACAGTGGCTCCGGACAAACTCCATTACCAATGGTTTCCCCAGATCAAGATCATTTTTGTGCGGGATAGCGATATAATCATCGTTACCATCCCATCATCGGGTTACTCACTATCGCCGGTATTTTCCGAAGCAAAAAAAGTCTCGCCCGTGATCCGATGAACAACGGCGCTATGCTCAAATGGAGCGGCGCTGCTTACAAATAAAAAAGCGTCTCCTATGTTTGAGTAATTCATCAGACACTCCTCAATGTTGTCAGCAGTTTAAGTGCGTTATTAGTAAATCATCAGAACATCGTGGGCGCTGAGCTGACGGCTTTATCGGTAAGGTCTAGCGCACTGGTTGAGATTTGGTCTCTATCGTCATTTGAAATAGCTGCCCTAATGTCAGATCGTCATTGATTACACTGGCCAAGCCTAATCGGTACTTCTTCTCCAGGAGAATTGAAAATGTTTCGAGTTCGAGGACATCCGGCCAACCTTCAGCGGGGTACAGCGCTCGATAGACATCCATGATTTTATCGTTTGGGTTGAATTTAAGTCGTTTCTTACTGCTGAATGCAAATCCTCTGACGAAACACTCTAGAAACTCCCTGATTGCATCTTTGCTTGCTTGCGGGAACTGTTTCCGCCATTCACCCCCTGTACAGTTGCGAGTCCAGTATTGATTTATTCGTCTTTTGCCTCCTGAACAGGCAAAGACGCAAGCACCGAGAGCAACGAGAATCATCATAAAGATTTGAATTTTTGTTTGTGTCATTTTGGTGATCTACCCAAATGGAACATTTAGTCTGTAATCATGAAGACGTTATAGTGATGTTCCTATTATATTCACCGCCATGCCACCCGCTACGCTTGCCAATCGGTCATCGTTCGTCCACAGCTCTGTACAATCATGATGCAGTGCTGTTGACAAATGTAGCGCATCAGGCGTTTTTATCCCAAATTCAGCCCGGAGCCGCGCAGCTTCGCGATATACGGTGTCAGGCATTTCAAGCTTCAAGTTAAGCGAGAAAAATCGGTTGAATTTGTCGAGCAGATCTTTGCGTTCCAAGCGGAGAGGCAACACGAGGCATTCAAGTTCAGTTAAAGGGCTGAAACTGACGATCCCATTAAGTTGTGCCAAGGCATTTTCAATGGCCGCACAATATGCGGGATGCTCCTCAACAAGGTAAATTGCAGTGCATGAATCGAGATATACCTTCCGCATTAGTCCCATGCCTCGCGCTCTTCAAGTATCTGTTGGTCAATTTCTTCCGAAGACAACCGTGAGGATGCCGCAATGCGGTTGTTATTCAGGAAATCCAACAATGCGGAACTGTTTCCGGCCTTGCTGTCAATGGCACCGATTGTGACAGGTGCTGATTCGCACGATTTTTCCATGCGCTCATACACATCAGCTGCAACGAGTACCGCTTCCAGACGGTTGTTCCTGATAATGGCTACCTTTTCGCGCCGGTGTTGCACAACGCTGCTTAAAACCGCACCAAAATTGCGTACAACTTCGCTGGACGACATGATTTCTTCACGGGAATAATGTGCCATAACTGGTTACCCCTTAGTAATAAGTATGCATAAAATTATACGCAATATTTCATGTATGGCAATGATAATTTCTGCACATGTCTCATATCCCGGCTTTCTCAAGATCCAGCGCCACCAGCTTCAACAGTGCCTCGTCATCCATCTCGGTCAGCAGCATTTCCGCCCCTTCCAGCAGTTCCGTGGCCAGTCCGGCCTTGGCAGTAATCATTGCATCGATCTTCTCTTCCACCGTTCCCTTACACACAAACTTGTGCACCATGACATTCTTTTTCTGTCCGATACGGAAAGCTCGGTCTGTGGCCTGATTTTCCACGGCTGGATTCCACCAGCGGTCGAAATGTATGACATGGCTTGCGGCGGTCAGATTCAATCCGGAGCCGCCGGCTTTGAGAGAGAGCACGAAGTATGGCGGTCCATCTTCATGCTGGAAGTGATCCACCAGTTTTTTACGTTCGGATACCGGTGTACCGCCATGCAGCACCAGACCGGGGCGACCGAAGAGTGTGGTCAGGAAATTGGCTATCGGACCGGTCATCTCCCGGAACTGGGTAAAGATCAGAACCTTCTCCTGACGCGAAGCGATTTCTTCAGCCAGTTCACGCAGTCGCATAAACTTGCCGCTGCGCTCTTCTGCATAATCTCCATCACCCAGAGACTGGCCGGGGTGGTTGCAGATCTGCTTGAAGCGCATCAAAAAGGAGAGAATCAGACCGCGCCGCTTCATGCCGCTTTCCTGTTGTTCCTTGAGTGCGTCGGTCAGTTCTTTCACCGCCAGAGCATACAACCGCGCCTGGGCCTTACTGAGTCCGCACCAGGCCGCCATCTCAACCTTGTCGGGCAGATCACTGATGACACTCCGGTCACTTTTCAGGCGGCGCAGGATGTAGGGCTGCACCAGAGAGCGCAAGGGGGCATATGAAGGTGGTTCGGAACTTTCCAGAGAGGAAACAAATTTTTTGAAACGAGGTGCGGTACCAAGCAGGCCGGGGCAGATGAAATCGAACAACGACCAAAGATCGGAGAGACGGTTTTCAACCGGGGTACCGGTCAGGGCAATCCGCGCCCTTCCGGAAAGAGTCTTGACCGCCCTGGCCTGCTGCGTACCGGCATTTTTGATGGCCTGGGCCTCGTCCAGCACAATCAGGTTCCACTCCAGCTTTCTGATCCACTCCTGGCGCTGCAGCATGCCATAGGTTGTCAGCACCGCATCGACTGATGACAACTCCAGTTCAGGGTTGGCAGAAATACGTTCCAGTTGCGACCGTTCCGTTTCTGACGAATGAAGGCAGACAACAGTCAGTGACGGTGCAAAACGGGCCAGTTCGCTTTTCCAGTTGGAGAGCAGCGAAGCCGGCAGCACCAGCAGGCTGGGCACGTTTTTACCAGGACGTCCCCGCTGTGCCAGCAGCAGGGAGATAACCTGAATGGTCTTGCCCAGACCCATGTCATCGGCCAGACAGGCGCCCAACCCCAGTTCCGACAGGAACCAGAGCCAGTTAAGACCAGTCTGCTGATAGGGGCGCAAAGTTGCCAGCAGATCTGAACCGGCCTGCACGGCCGCCAATCGGGCCGGTTCACGCAATCCGGCCAGCATGTCACGTAACTGGTCGCCCGCTTCCACAAAGGCCCAGCCGGTTTCATCCAGCATGGGATCATTGCCGGACAGATCGCGCCGGGCACCGGCCAGAAGACGCATCCCTTCCACGAATGAAAGCCCGCCGCCTTCAGCTTCGGACTCCACCCGCCGCCACTGTTCCAGCGCCTGGCTGAGTTTATCGCCATCAACCTCGACCCACTGCCCCCTCAGAAAGGCAAGCCCCTCCCCGGCCGTTGTCAACGCGGCAATTTCCTGTTGGGTTAAATCGGAACCATCCAGCGTCAGCTGTATACGGAAATCCAGCAATGCGTTGGCGGAAAAGGATTCTCCGACATTTGAACCGATGGCAACCTGTACCCTGGGGCGTGGACGTTTTTTCCACCAGTCCGGCAGACGCACCACCAAACCGCTACCCTCCAGGGCAGACACATCCTTCAGAAAAGGGTAAGCTTCCTCCGGCGTCCAGGCCAGCGGATGATAGATATCGCAGCTCTCCAGCAACTCGTTTACCCAATCGCAGCTTTTACTGGCCTCGTGAACCGGTTCCAGCAGACGCAGCAGCGCTTCGCGGTTGTTGGCCCCGGCATATTCAGCCAGAGCCTGACTCAGCGGCAGATGCTGGGCACGGGCGTTTTTGCCCAGGCGGGGGATGTAAGTGGCCATGAAAGCAAAGGGATATTCGGGATCGTTTTTATTTTCGGCCAGATGAAAGCAGACCCGCCCCACCTGTTTCCAGAGCGGCGCGTACAGGTGTAGAAAACCGGACAACCCTTCCTGATTATGTGCAATAGCATTCAGCACCCAGCGATTGAGATCGCTCCAGATAGCGGCAAAAACGACGGGAGTGCCATATTCAGCACCCGGCATGGGGGGGATATTTAAGGTTAGCTGGGCAAGAGTCGAAGAATCAGGGTGTGGAAGCGGTTCAAGGATCTTTGAAGTCGGCTGGATCTGACAAAGCAGCAGTAGATAACGAGTACCAAAATCTCTCCAGAACAGCCAGGCTGGCGGCCAGTCCGAAGCGGATTTCCCGCCGGCCAGGGCCATGATCCCGGCCGCTTGGGAGGTGGCAAAAGCTTTTAAAATTGGTTCGGAGCGAAAAGGGGTTGAGACGGCAGCATCTAAGCCGGAACCATCCTGGTTGATCATTACCAGATGGCCGGAAGGAGTCAGGCTGAGAATCATGGCACGTACACTTGCTCATTCTTAGGCACATACCATTTGATCTGATTATGACCGATGCCGGCCGGAGCCGGTTCCACACCGCGGATTCGGGCGCTTACCACCGGCAGCGCGTCCGGCACATACAGGAAAGTGTAGGGTTGTTCTTCAGCCAGTATTTCCTGGATACGGAAGTAGGCTTGCTTGCGTTTTTCAATGTCAAATGTGTTGCGTCCTGCCACCAGCAAACGGTCAACTTCCGGATTTTTGTAGCCAATGAAATTCAGCTCCCCCGGCTTGGTCTTACTGGAATGCCAGATATCGTACATATCCGGGTCCTGGGAGATGCTCCAGGCAAGCATGACAACTTCAAAATTGCCTTTGTTGACAAACTCCTTTAGAAAAGCGGCCCACTCTACAATACGGATTTTAACGTCAATGCCTACCTGCCGCAAACGCTGCTGAACTATCTGGGCAGTCATCAGGCGCTGCTGGTTGCCCTGGTTGGTAAGAATGGTGAATTTAAACGGCTTGCCATCTTTTACCAGAATTCCTTCGCTGTTTTTTTCCTTCCAACCGGCTTCGGCCAGCAGTTCTGCGGCATGCTTCGGATCATAGCCAATGTCTTTCACGGTGGGGTTATAGGCCCAGCGCCCCGGCACGATCGGACCATGCGCCTTCTGCCCCATGCCGAAAAGGACCCCTTGAATCAGTTCGTCCTTGTTGATGGCGGCAGTCATGGCCTGCCGGATGCGTTTATCGCCAAATAGTGGATGGCGCAGGTTGTAGCCCATGTAAAGGTAGCTGGAGGAGGGGTAACGGTATTTGTTGAAGAGAGAAGTAAAGCTTCGGCTGGAAGTCTGGCGAGCGTACTGAACCGGGGTCAGCCCCATCAAATCAATACCGCCGGCCTTCAACTCCATGTACATAGTGGAAGTGTCCGGGATGATCCGGTAGATGAAACGATCGATATACGGACGCCCCTCGAAATAGTCGGGGTTGGCCTCCAGCACGATTTTCTGACCGGCTACCCACTCCTTGAAACGGTAAGGCCCGGTTCCTACCGGGTTGCGAGCCAGTGGACTCTTGGTAATATCCTGCCCCTCCAGCAAGTGGGCAGGTAAAATGTTCATCCCCCATGAAGCGAGTGCCGGAGCAAACGGTATCCCGTATACCACCTTAATGGTGTGTTCATCCGGTGCAGAAATATTTTTTACCTGCTTAAAATCTTCGGCGTAGGCGGTGGGAGTTTTGGGATCAACGGTAACTCGATAGGTATAAAGCACGTCCCGCGCAGTGAATGGTGCGCCGTCGTGCCATTTGACACCCCGGCGCAGATGAAAGGTAATGGTCAGGCCATCTGGCGAAATATCATACGATTGCGCAAGGTCACTGGTGATGTTAAGATTTTTGTCATATTTGACAAGACCGTTATAAACCTGACCTGCCACTGCGTGGGAAGATGCGTCGGTCGCCAGGATCGGGATTAATGTGGAGGCTTCACCAATAGTCCCCTCAACCAGCGAATCTCCTGTGACAGGTGTCGTTGATGCGGAGCGCTTAGGTTGTGGCTGCGGTGATTCAGAAGTATGACAGGAATTCAGAAAGAAACTGCACAATAGGAGGAACAGCAGGCTTTTGCCCGTTGATATCCTCATTTTTCGCCATGCTCCCCTTTGAACTTGCGGATCTTGTCTGCAAGTTCTTTACGGTCCGGGTCTATGGCAAGAGCCTTGCGGTACTGTTTGAGTGCCTTTTTATATTCGCGCTTGGCGGCATATGCATCTCCCAGGTGCTCTGCAATGGTCGAATCATCATTTACCAGACTGACTGCATCTTCCAGCAATTTAACTGCTTCATCGTAACGCTTCAGCTTGAAATTGACCCAGCCAAGGCTATCGAGAATAAAGGCATCATTGGGACGTATTTCAACAGCCAGCTCAATGTACTTGAGGGCCTCGTCCAGATTGATACCCATCTCAGCATATGTATACCCAAGGTAGTTGAGTGCCTGTGCGTCTCTCGGGTTGAGGGCGAGTACCATCTTCATCCGCTCGATTGATTCAGCACGTTTTCCAAGCTTGTCCAGCAACACTCCAATGCGGAACTGATAGCGAGCTTCCTTTGGAAACAGTCGTTCGTTTTCAAATAGAAATGTCAGGCTTTCCTCAACATTGCCAATTGATTCGTAAAGTCCTGCCAGATTGAGGTACAGCTCAAATTGCCCTTTGTTGGTGGAGATGGCCTCCTTGAGTATTCCGATGGCCTGCTCAGTTTTCCCCTGTTCTTTAAGAATGATGGCGATATGGCCAATTGCCTCCAGGTAAGAAGACGCTTCATGCGGAATTTTTTTGAATTCGTCAGAGGCCTTATCCAGTTCACCTTTTTCCTCAAATGCAATTCCGAGGTAGAGTCGGATATGGTGTGCAGCCGGATCTTTTTCCAAAATTTCACTGAAGACCGCAATAGCCTTGTCGTACTGCTCTAATTCGAGGTAAACCAGGCCGATTTTACGAAAGGTTTCCTGCCCCCCCAGACCGGCTTTCACGGCGTTCCCCAGGTATTCAAGTGCTTCCGGAAAGCGACGCTGCTGTATCAGAAGTTGAATCAACCTTTGAAGCACTGCCCCTCTGTTCACATCCCGGCCAAGCTGCGAACGGTAGCTTTCTATGGCCTGTGAATAGTCACCCATGGCCTCGTATGTGGCAGCCATGTCAATTACCGCCTGATCAAATTCAGGTCTAAGTTCGAGCGTCTTTTTAAAGTAGACGAGCGCCTCCCGATACAGTTTCATCTGGCTATAGGTCCGCCCCAGATAATAGTAACCAAGAACGGATTCAGGGTTTACTTTTATCAGGGATTTGAGAGTAGCTACAGTCTCCTCGTACTCAAACAAACGCATAAGTGATAGCGTCAGATGCAGGTACGCATCTTCTTTGGCTGGATCCAGCTTGACAGCTTTGCGCAGGTAATCTGCGGCCTCCCAGTCTTTACCAGCGGATGACATTATAATCCCTGCAAGCACGTATGGAGGACGATATTCAGGGTCAAGCTTGATCGCTTTGTTAATGTACTCAAGCGCCTCCGGAACCTGACCGATTTTTAGTTTGATTTCCGCAACTTCTGAATTAAGCATTGCAGAGCCAGGATCAAGCTCAATCGCTTCACGCAACAAACTTAAAGCAGCCGGATAATCGCCGTCATGTGACGCAAGCCTCGCCCGAGAATACAGGTACAATGAGCGGGAATAACTATCAATTGTATTATCGACATCTGAAGGGCTATCTTCGTGGTGGGGTGTGCTGATGGCACATGATGCCAGCAACAGGAAGGACATTAGTATGATCAACCGCAACGACATTTAGAATTATTCCATTCTTATTGAATTAGTGATGAAAACTAGCATGAATAGTCATCCTGGTCAAACGATAATCAGGGTTTGCGACAGCTTGCGGATGTGTCCATTTGATGTTACTCTTCATGCAAAAGCGGACGGACACTATGAATGCAAGCATGTTGAAATCATTAATGAATACCGAAGCGTACCCGGTTAAGGCGACTACGGTCGAATTGGTGCAGACACACGTGTCGTGGATCTTTTTGACGGACACGCATGCGTTCAAAATAAAAAAACCGGTCAACTTTGGTTTTCTCGATTTTTCAACATTGGAAAAACGCCGTTTTTACTGTGATGAGGAAGTGCGCCTCAATCGGCGTCTTTGCCCGGATATCTACTTAGGTGTCATTGAACTACGCCAAACTGGAGATAAAGCAACATTCACCGGTGACGGCCCTGTTTTGGATTTTGCAGTGATGATGAAACGACTTCCGGCTGACAGAATGCTGGACAAGTTGGTTGAAAAGGGCGAAGCAACGGTAGATATGATGGAGAACATAGCCAGCGTTATCAGCAGTTTTCATCAGAAAGCCGATTCTTCACAGTACATATCAGAGTTCGGATCTCCTGACAAAATCATGTTCAACTGGAATGAAAACTTTGATCAGATAAAAAGTTACTTGGGCAGAACACTTCCGGCAAGCGAATATGATGCAATATGCAGTTGGGTTTACAAATTTGCAGCTAATAACAGTGATCTATTTAAAAGGAGGGTTGAGCAGGGGTATATTCGTGAATGCGATGGAGACCTGCATTTGGAAAATATCTGCCTGATTGAAGACAAGGTTCATATCTTTGACTGCATAGAATTCAATGAGCGTTTTCGTTACTGCGACACAGCCGCCGACATTGCCTTTCTGTTAATGGACCTGGACTTTCACGGTCACAGCGACTTAGCAAACGCAGTGCATGCTGCCTACAGTACATACAGCAATGATATCGATCTAGATAAGATAGTCGATTTTTACAAAGTTTACCGTGCATTTATTCGTGGAAAGGTTGAAAGTTTTCTTCTGGATGACAGCAATGTTGATTTGGAAACCAGGCAAATTGCTTATAAACGTGCAATAAGATATTTTCGCCTGGCAAGGGGATATTGTGAGAGGACCAGATTGCACCCCACTCTTTTCATAACATGTGGAACAATGGGATGCGGGAAAAGTACTCTGGCCAGGCAGCTCTCATTTGAATTAGGTATTTCTACGTATAACTCTGATTCGGTTCGTAAGATTCGCGCTGGAATCCATGCGGTAGGGTCACGTCAAGAACAGTATGGTCAGGGGATATACAACAATCAGTTCACAGGGCAAGTTTACGAAAAGTTAAAGGAATTAGCTGCACATGAGCTTGTGGCCGGACGATCCGTTGTGATTGATGCAAGCTTCCGAAAGGCCTCAGATCGGGCTGACTTTTCAGCCTTGGCCGACTTACACAATGCCAACTTTGTTGTACTTTTCGTATTCTGCAACGATAATCTACAACAAGAGAGACTCAAAAGTCGCACAGCACTTGGCAATTCGGTATCGGATGGAAGAGTAGAACTCCTTGAATATCAGAGGTCTGAATTCGAAAGACCTGAGACAAAAGAAGGCAGGGTAATAGAGCTAGATGCCATCTATCCCACGGAACAGATGGCCAGCACTGTATACAAGGAGCTTGCTCAATGACAAAACGTTTGCTTGCCAGAATAATACATCGTTTGCAGCTACGAGAGTCATGGATTATATTCTTTATCCTGGGAATTATAATGATGACATTCCCGTTCATGAATATTTTCAACAAACCGGTAATGTTGTTCGGGTTCCCACTGATGTTTCTGTATCTGACTATCGGATGGGCATTTTCTATCTTTATCATATATATCTTCATGCGTTCATTTTCTTCACTCAACCAGAACGGCGATGAGAATAAAGACTAATGAATACTGGAATTGTCTACGCAGCTTCCATATCCGCACTTTACACTGCGCTCATTTTCCTGATCGCCTGGTATGCACACTATCGCAAAGAGACTGGACGCAGCATAGTCAGTAATCCCGTAGTATATTCACTATCAATCGCAGTTTATTGTACATCTTGGACATTTTACGGCAGTGTCGGAAAGGCATCCACGACGGGGATAGATTTTTTGATGATCTACCTAGGCCCGTCTTTAGCGGCTTTCACTTGGTTATTTCTATTAAGACGAATAATAAAAATCAGTAAGGACAACAACATTACTTCGATTGCTGATTTTATAAGTCTTCGATATGGAAAGTCTCTCTGGCTGGGTGCCCTTGTAACAATTATCGCCATTCTCGGCATAATGCCGTATATCGCACTGCAGATTAAAGCGGTTTCCCATAGTTTTTATATGGTCAGCGGCATGCGGGCCGAAAACATCCAACTTACGACTCTGGGATCTGATGTCAAACTTCCGGCGGGATTAATTTTAGCTATAATCCTGTCTATCTTCAGTATCATATTCGGAGCTCGCCGGCTCCAGTCGTCTGAACGCCACGAGGGGTTAATCGCTGCAGTTGCATTTGAATCGCTCATTAAACTAGTCAGCCTGATTGGGGTGGGAATTTTTGTAACATACTATCTTTTTGACGGATTCACCGACATTTTTGCCCGGTTCAAAGCCATGGATCCTGCTGCGTTCAACCGTCTTTTTACATTTGATGCGTCAGGCAGCAATCCCGAGTATATCCCCACTTTTACAATGTTGTTCCTGTCGATGGGGGCGATAATGCTTCTACCGAGACAGTTTCACGTCATGGTCATAGAAAATTCTGATGAACGTCATGTATCCACTGCAATGTGGCTATTTCCAGTTTACCTTTTTCTGATAAATATTTTTGTAATGCCGATTGCCCTGGGGGGTATTTTGACAACCGGCAGCAACAACGGCGCTGATTTTTTTGTTTTGAGCCTGCCACTTGTCACAGGCCACAATGAAGTTGCCCTGTTGGCATTTTTGGGAGGTTTGTCTGCCGCTGCCGGCATGGTTATGGTTGAGTCGGTTGCAATATCAACAATGTTGTTGAACCACATTTTTATGCCTGTCATCGTCCGGTTTACACCTCGCATCTGGTTTCCGTTGTTACTTATAAACCTGAAGAGATTCGGCATATTCCTGGTTGTGATGTTGGGCTTTTTTTATAATCAGGCGGTAGGCGACACCTACATGCTGGTGAATATGGGGCTAATATCTTTTTCTGCTGCTGCACAGTTTTTGCCGGCCATGCTGGGCGGACTTTACTGGCGAAGAGGCAACAAGTCCGGTGCCATCGGCGGAATACTGTCAGGATTCGTTATCTGGTTTTACACGCTACTGCTCCCCTCTTTCAGCAAATCCGGTTGGCTGCCCACCGAACTACTCACCGAAGGTCCGTTTGGCGTAGAACTTCTGAAGCCGACCGCATTATTCGGACTATCAGGTATGGATTTGTGGAGCCAGTCATTGTTTTGGAGCATGCTGTTCAATATCAGTACCTATATTATCTGTTCAATTATGTTGCAACAGACTGATAAGGAACGAGAACAGGTCGCTAAATTTATAGCTATATTCGAGCGCACACGCAGCCAAAGACATACAGAGGAGAAGAGACTTTCAAAACCTGTCACTACATCACAGTTCGTGGCACTAATGACAAAGTTTATTGGTGGAGCAGAAGCACAAAACGCCTTTAACCAATACGCAGGTAATCGCGAAATAAATCAGGAAGGAACTATTTCGGAGTTTGATCTGCCGAATCTAAAACGTCACGTAGAAAAGACATTGGCCGGATCGGTGGGTGCGGCTGCAGCTGGCGCAATTGTGGACAGCTTCCTATCTGATATGGGCTCTCGCATGGAATCTGTCTACGACATTTACAGCACTGTGAGAACATCTCTTGACCAAAGCAGGGAATCCTTGTTTGTAAGGCTCAAAGCGTCAGAAATCATAAACAGGACTCTTGATTTACAGATTATTATGGACGACCTACTGGTTCTGCTACTGACTGAATTCAAACTGGAAATTGCAATCATTCAACTTAAAAACGAAGACGGAAGCTATTCTGTTACAAGCTATCAGGGGGCAAATAGAAAACCTATTAACGAAAATCACTGGTATTCTGAGTGCGAGCCGTATTTTGACATGGTGTACCATGATAGCGAAGCACATTTCACAAATGATGCCAGACTGGCAAGTTCTTCACTTCCGCTGGATCTAACTCTGGCGGAAGATATAATTTCATTTGCACATATTCCAATTTCAAGGGAAGGTGAACAGGCCATCGGAATCCTTTCTGTGTATTCCAAATCTATAGCCGGACTGTTTACCAAGGAATTCATCACACTTCTGACCAGCCTTTCTGGTCAACTTGCGCAAGCAATAACTATCGTTCGCGAAATGCACGAAAAAGATCTTGAGCGTGACCAGAAGGAACAGGCACTATTACAAAATGCACGAGTTTTGCGCGATATGGAGATTGCACAACAAATTCAGGTGTCACTCCTTCCAGACTGCGCACCTGATCTATTTGGTATAGACTTGGCTGGAAAATGCGTCTCTGCGGCCCATGTTGGCGGTGACTATTACGATTTTTTCAAGAGAAATGAAAATACAGTTGATGTACTTATTGCAGATGTGTCAGGACACAGCGTTGGAGCCGCTTTGATAATGTCTGAAGTTCGCACACTGTTGAGAGCCCAGGTAAATTCTGCTCACAGTGCCAGCGCAATACTAAACATCCTAAATAGCCAACTGCATGACGACCTGACACGAGCCGAATTATTTATCACCATGTTCTACGCAAAATACAACTCAGCCAGCGGCAGACTGTCATACTCCAATGCTGGCCACAACCATCCAATTATTCACCGCACAGGCTCAAACACCTGTATAGAATTAGATACTGAAGGGCTGATACTCGGGGTCAAAACCTCTGTCGTCTTTGAAGAACGCAGCATTGAACTTGTAAGCGGTGATGTGTTACTCTTCTACACAGATGGCCTGACAGAGTCATTTAACGCCTCTGGAGAAATGTTTGGTAACAGCAGGGTTTGTGCCCAGCTCGGAACTGTCGCGCATCTCTCGGCCGAAGAAATAATTGATTCAATCTATGACGCTGTGATTGATTTCACCGGCTCTAAGAAATTTCAAGATGATATATCGCTGGTATTGCTAAAAATACTGTAAACAAGGAGATCCCATGAATCTTAAAACAGAATCAAACAATGGTTTTATCGTAGTTTTCGTAAAAGAAGAGAGACTTGACGCAAATAATTCAGAAGAATTGAAACAGGAATTAAATCGTCTGTTTGAAGTCGGCAGTAAAAACGTAATTGTTGACCTGAAAGAAGTCCGATTTATAGACAGTTCGGGGCTTGGTGTATTGGTATCAGGTTTCAAGAATGCTTCGACACGTCAAGGGACTTTGAAATTATCCGGACTGCAGACGCAGGTAAAATCAATGTTTGAACTTACACGTCTCCATAGGGTTTTTGACATATATGCTACCATTGATGATGCATTGGAGAGTGTCTAACATACGAGTTTCTGGTCAGGGTGACTATGAAAAAGAATATAGCACTAGAAATAACAATACCGAACCAAACCCGTTACCTGGGTATGATTGGTAAAATAGGTGAAAGCATGGTCAAAGAGTTTGATGAAACTGCCTGCGACCGCGAAACTCTTGCTAACCAGCTTAACGTTGTGCTGACTGAATCCATAGTAAATGCAATTAAACATGCCAATGCAACAGACCCGAATAAAGAAGTGCACGTGCAGATAAATATTCACGACAGGGAATTATCTATACGTGTTTATGACAGCGGCTGCGGATTTGATTTAAGCTCCATTCCATGCCCTTGCTTTGAATCCGACCGACTGAACGAAAAAGGACGCGGCTTATTTATAATTCGCTCAATGATGGATACAGTAGAATACCGCAGGATAAATGGAGGAAATGTTTTAGAAATGAAAAAGTGTATATAACGATGAGAACTAATCGAATAAA
>MTLC01004889.1_pt3 | contig 15182 bp, 11 predicted proteins | sample 1982451 | NCBI WGS metagenome assembly MTLC01 (sample SAMN05710165, study PRJNA340218) | biofilm metagenome | isolation source: sample SPH anode biofilm adapted to +100 mV | place: USA | collected 2012-02-03 | reverse complement strand
AAATAGGAGGATTCACTCGCCCGGATGGCATGGCGCAGGCCCGCCTCCACGGCCACGAGTCCCCCGGGCGCCAGGGGCGTCCAGGTCTCCCCCAGCATCACGTCGATGGACCCGGAAAGGAGCAGCACCGTGGCCGGGTAGGGAACCTGGTGAGCCGGGATTTCGAGGCCTCCGGGAATGGCCACCACCACGACCTTCGTATCATCCTTCACGTCGAGGAGCGGCAATTGGGCTTTCTGGCCAACGGGCATCGGAAGCAGTTCCGGAAGGGAGACGGCGGACGGCATGGGGACCTCCTGAAGGTTGAGGGAATTGAATCGGGATGAAGGAGGGGAGCCAGGGGGTTCCCCCTTCAGGATCAATGTAAGTAAACGTTTACTCTAGTCAAGGACGATTTCAATTAAGTGCTTATTTTATTGCGCTTTTTTTATTTGGGACCCCACACATCAAAGCTGCTAGCATGGTTTCGTCCTGGCCGGCGGGCCGGGATTTCTGCCATGCGATGCCCAGCCAGGATCCCAAAGCCTGGAGTGCGCCCGTCGACCCGGGAGTTCCGCGCCGCAAGCCTAGGGAGCGTGGGGCAGACCCGGGGGTTCCAGAAGGACCAATAGGGTGTCGAGGACGGCGTCGGTGTCGCCGATCTTCAGCAGGCCCAGCGACCCGGCGAAGACCAGGTGCTGCAAGGTGCCCATGACGATGGGCAGGAGCGCTTCCGGGCCAAGGTCGGAGCGGATCTCACCCCCGTCCGCCCCCTCGTTCAGGGCTTCCAGGAGAAAGAAACGGGTGCGGCTCACGAGGCGCTTCAAGCGGTCGGCCGCGGTTTTGGGAAGCGCCAAGGTGAACGAGTCCGAGAACATCAGGCGGGCGATACCCGCCTGCTTCCCCACCGCCTGGGCCCGGGCCCTGAACAGCAGCCGGATCCGTTCCAGCGGGAGGCAGGAACAGTCGGGAACGGTTGCGAGGATCACTTCCTCCACCCGAAGCGCCACAGCTTCGAGGATCTCCGCGCGGTTCGCGAAATGCCGGAAGGGAGCGCCACTGCTTTCGCCCAGTTCCGCCGCCAGCGTCGCCGTGGTCAGCGAAGCGATCCCCTGCCGGCCAATGATCCGCAACGCCGCATCCACGATTTCAAGACGCTTGGGAGAGAGGTGAGAAGCAAGGTCGCCCATGCCGCCAATGTAAGTAAGTATTTACTCTTGTCAAGGTGCGTGGCGGCGGTTCACCAGAGGGAGAACAGGGCCTTGCATTAAGGGGTTAAATGGCGGAGCAAAAGGTTCATACTCTTTGCAAACCAGCCATTTGTTCACGAAGCCACCATGCCCGGCAAGGATTCCAAATGTTCCGAGAACTATTCTTCGTAGGGTGTTCCGCCGCATTGGCCGTGGCCGGCACCCGTGACGCCCAATGGACAAAGGTCAACGTCGCCATCGGGAAGGGACTGCCCGAAACGGCGGTCACGGAACTGGAACCCATCGTGAAAGGGGCGATGGAAGACCGCGCCTATGGCGAGGCCGTCAAGGCCATCGGGTTGCGCATCGGCCTTGAAGGGACGATCCAGGGGAACAAGCCGGAGGAGAAGATCCTCCGGATGCAGGAAGAGCTTGCCAAGGCACCCGGGGAAATGAAACCGATGATGGAGTGCATCCTGGCCAATTGGTACTGGCAGTTCTTCCAGAGGAACCGCTGGCGATTCATCCGGCGGACCCGCATGGAAGGCGGTTCGGGCGGAGATCTGAACACCTGGGACCTCGGCCGGATCCTCGAGGAGATCGATCGGCACTTCACCCTTGCCCTGGCTTCCAGCGACGCGCTCAAGGCCATCCCCATCTCCACCTTCGAAGATGTGATCGAGAAGGGCACCGTGCCTGAAGGCTACCGCCCTACCCTCTTCGATTTCATTGCCCACGATGCCCTCACGTTCTATACCGCTGCGGAACAGGCTGGAGCCAAGTCCGAAGATTCCTTTGAACTGGAAGCCGAAGGCCCAGTCTTTTCCCAATCCGAAGCCTTCCTCGCCTGGCGGCCCGAAACCAGCGATGCGTCCTCTCCGACCTACAAGGCCATCCGCCTGTTTCAGGACCTGATGACCTTCCATGCCAAGGACCGGGACAGGTCCGCATACGCGGACGTCGATCTCATGCGGCTGGAATTCGGCAGCAATCGCGCAGTCGGGGATGGGAAGATCGCGCGCCGCAAGGCGGCCCTGCTCGCCTTGGCGAAGGAGATGAAGGGGCAGGAAGTCTCGGCTCGGGCTCTCGCGATCCTGGCCGGGATCCTCAAGGACGAGAATGCCCTCCCGGAGGCAAGGTCCCATGCCCAACAAGGTTTGAGTGCCTTCCCCGACTCGCCCGGAGGGAATTCCTGCTTCAACCTCATCCAGGAGATCGAGCGGAAATTCATCTCCATAACTACGGAACGTGTGTGGAACGCGCCCATGCCGACCCTGGACGTGTCCTACCGGAACGTGGCCAAGGTCCATTTCCGGGCCGTCGAGGCGGATTTCGACACCTGGCTGAGGTCTCACAGGTGGGGTGGCCTGAACTATGAATGGGCCGTTGATCAGGGTTTGAACGATCGCAAGCCTGCCCTTGCCTGGCAGATGGAGCTGCCACCCACCCCCGATTTCCGCCTGCGCACGGCTCATCTCCAGGCTCCCACGGGTCTCAAGCCCGGATTCTACTTCATCCTCGCCAGCCCATCCCCGGACTTCGGAAGTGTCGACAATGTCGTGAGCGCCACTCCCATCTGGGTGAGCGACCTGGCCCTGGTCGTCCGGCCCCGCCGGCTTGAAGTGGGTTGTGAAGGGATGGTGCTCAACGCCATCACTGGCACCCCCATTGCCGGGGCCAAGGTCGTTGTGCGGAAAACGCAGACTCAAGGCGGCCTGCTGCCCAGCGGAACCGTCTCCACGGACCTGGATGGGATTTTCAGCCTCCCCATGGCGGACACCCCCTACGCCTCATGCGTACTGGTCGCGACCTACCATGGCCAGACGGTCGTGGCGGATGCCTACGCCGGCGGCGGGGAGGAACCCGGAAAGGTGACCCCCCAGACGGTGCTGTTCACGGATCGCTCCATCTACCGACCGGGCCAGACCATTTCCTTCAAGGGCATCTGTCTCCAGGTCGACCAGGCCCATGCCGATTACCGCACCCTGCCCGGGAGGGAGGTCTCCATCGTCTTCCAGGATTCCAACGGGAAGGAAATCGAACGCAGATCCTTCTTGTGTAACGGCCTGGGGTCCTTCAGCGGCGTCTTCACGGCCCCCAGGGACCGGATCATGGGCCGGATGACCCTACGTGCCGAGGAGCCATCCGGCGCAACGTCTGTCCGGGTGGAGGAATACAAGCGCCCTAAATTCCAGGTTGAACTCCCCGCGCCCAAGGATGCCGCCAAGCTCGGCTCCGAGCTGGTGGTGGTCGGCAAAGCGACCGCCTACACGGGAGCCGCGGTCGATGGAGCCCGGATCGCATGGCGCGTTCAACGTGGCGTGCACCTGCCGCCCTGGTGCTGGTGGGGTGGCCGCTACGGGGTCGGAGGTCCCGGTTCAAGCCAGTCCATCGCCCATGGAACCGGCATCACGGAACGGGACGGGAGCTTCCGGATCACCTTCATCGCAAAGTCCGACCCGGCCGTACCGGAAAAGGATGAACCGGTGTTCCAGTTCACCATCCACGTGGATGTGACGGATCCATCCGGAGAGACCCGCTCGGAGGAACGGACGGTGAACGTGGCCCATGCGGCGCTGGCGGCAAGCCTGTCCACCCCGGAATGGCTGACGGCAGACCGCCCCGTCGAGGTGCTGCTCAGGACCACCTCCCATGATGGCGAAGGCCAGGCGGCCGCCGGAACCTTGACGATCCGTACCCTCCGGCAACCGGCCAAAGTCCTGCGGCCATCCCTGAAGCCGGTTCGGGAGTATTGGAATTCGGACCCCCTTACCGTCCCCAAGGAGGAGGCAGACCCCTCCCTGCCCGCAACATGGGAACCGGGAGAGGTCATTTCCTCGCAGGCGGTCCAGACGGACCGAAGCGGCAAACTCCAGGTTCCCGTGAACCTCAAGGCCGGGATCTACCGCGCGTTCCTTGAGGCCCGCGACAGGTTCGGCAAACCGGTCACGGCGAGATCGGACTTCCAGGTCGTGAAGCCGGGAGCCCGCCACTACGCCCTCAAGCTGGCCGACCACTTCGCTTCGCCCTCCTGGTCCGCCAAACCCGGCGAGACCTTCACGGCCCTCTGGGGCACCGGCTATGGAGAAGGACGCGCCTTCGTCGAACTGGAGTGCAAGGGGAAGCTCCTGAGGCGCTATTGGACCCGGCCGGGCCGAACCCAGGAGACCATCCGCCAGATGGTCGACAAGGACATGCGAGGAGGGTTCACGGTCCGCACGACCTTCGTCCGGGAGAACCGGGCCTACATCAACGAGCGGATCGTCGACGTGCCTTGGTCCGACAAGGAGCTTGCCCTCAAGTGGGAGCATTTCACCTCGAAGTTGACGCCCGGGCGGAAGGAAACGTGGACCGTCGCGATCTCAGGTCCGGACTCCTGGAACGCCACCGCAGAGCTTGCGGCGACGATGTACGATGCGTCACTGGACCAGTTCCTTCACCATGACTGGATCCATGCCTTCAGCGGCTTTCGCCGCGAATGGCTTAGGGTGGATTCGAGGTTCGAGAACAGTGCCGCCGTGTTGCGCCCCATCCGCGGCAGATGGAATTTCGCTTCCCGGTCCATGAATTGGCGGTATCCGAGCTTTGATGGAGCGGTCTCCCAGAATCTGTGGGGTTATGGATTCCTCGACGGCAACCGGCTCAGGAGCGCCAAAGGCACGGTCATGCCTCCACCGCCTCCTGCACCTGCAACCCGGGGCGCCGATGGGAGTGCCGTTGTGGAGGTGGTAGCAGAGCTTCCTGTAATGGATCGGACCGAAACGATGACAGCCGTCAACTTTAGCCTGGAACTGGTACAATCCATGCCGGAGGCTCCGGCTCCCGTCGCTGACCTTAGCAAGGTGGTTGCCCGAAAGAACATGGCTGAAACGGCCTTCTTCCATCCCCACCTTCTCTTCGGATCCGATGGCATCGCGAAACTGGAATTCACCATGCCGGAGACGCTCACCGAATGGAAATTCCTCGGTTTCGCGCACGATCGCGACATGCGGAGCGGCTACCTCACCGGAAGATCGGTGACGAGCAAGGACCTCATGGTGCAACCCAATCCGCCACGCTTTCTCCGGGAAGGGGATTCCGTCGAATTCACGGTCAAGGTGAGCAACCCTTCTGAGGAGGTCCAATCCGGCGTCGTGCGGCTGGATTTCGCGGATGCCCGCACCGGAGCGCCCCGCAATCAGCTTCTCGGGAACACCCAAGGGGTCGAGAAACCCTTCGAGATCCCGGCCAAGGAGAGCCGCACCTTTGCCTGGAAGATCAGCGTCCCCGACGGCTGCGAATTTCTCACCTACAAGGCCGTCGGCGCAGCCGCCCTGGTGAGCGACGGTGAAGAGGGCTTCCTGCCCGTCCTGGGCCGGCGGATCCTGGTGACGGAGTCCCTTCCCCTTCCCATCCGGACCCCGGGGGAAAAGACCTTCGAGTTCAAGAAGCTTCTGGAATCCGGCCAGTCCTCGACCCTGCGCCAGGAGAGCCTGACCGTGCAGATGGTGTCCCAGCCGGCTTGGTATGCGGTGATGGCCCTGCCTTACCTGATGGAATTCCCTTACGAATGCAGTGAACAGGTCTTCAATCGCCTTTACGCGAACGCCGTGGCCCGCCACATCGCTGCCAGCAACTCGAAAATCCGCCAGGTCTTCGAACAATGGAAGGGAACCGTCACCCTCGACAGCCCCCTCGAGAAGAACCAGGATCTCAAGGCGGTCATGCTGGAGGAGACCCCATGGTTGCGGGAGGCCACGGCGGAGAAGACCGCCCGCCGCAACATCGGCCTTCTGTTCGATGCCAACCGTCTGGACTCCGAGACATCCGCCGGGCTCCAGAAGCTCAAGGATATGCAGCTCCCGGATGGACACTGGCCGTGGTTCTCCGGGGGGAGAGGAAGTGATTTCATCACCCTCTATGTCGTCACAGGCTTCGGGCGGCTTCGCCACCTGGGCATCGACCTCGATGTCGGATCTGCCCTCCGCGCGATCGATGCGCTGGATACCTGGATGGACGACGCCTACCGCCGGATCCGCAATCGCGACACGTACGTCCCGGACTCGATTGTCGCCCTGTACCTGTATGGCAGAAGCTTCTTCCTGAAGGATCGGCCCATCCCGGCGTCGCACCGGGAGGCCGTCGACTTCTACCTCAGCCAGGCCCGCAGGAACTGGCTCAAGCTGGCGAACCGCCAATCCCAGGCCCATCTGGCGTTGGCTTTGGCCAGGTTCAGGGCGGTCCTCAAGCTCGACGATCCGGCACCCGAGGACATCATGCGAAGCATCAAGGAGCGCAGCCTCGTCAGCGAGGAACTCGGCAGGTACTGGAGGGACCAGGAACAATCCTGGTGGTGGTACCGGGCCCCCATCGAAACCCAGGCCATGATGATCGAAGCCTTCGACGAAGTCGCCCGCGATCCTCAAGCCGTGGAGGATTGCCAGGCCTGGCTCCTCAAGCAGAAGCAGACCCGGGACTGGAAGACCACCAAGGCCACGGCCGACGCGATCTACGCCCTGCTCCTGCGGGGCTCCGCCAAGCTGGGAAGCGATGCCCTGGTTGAAGTGTCCCTCGGTGGTAGTCCCGTCCGGCCCAACGGAGTGGAGGCGGGGACAGGGTTCTACGAGCAGCGCTTCGTCCGGGATGAGGTCAAGCCGCAGATGGGCCGCATCGTCCTCAGGAAGCCCGATGACGGGGTGAGCTGGGGAAGCGCGCACTGGCAGTATCTGGAGGACATGGCCAAGATCACGCCCCATGAGGGCACCCCCCTCAGAATCAAGAAGGCGCTCTTCATCAAGGACACCACAGCCAAAGGCCAGGTGCTCAAGCCAGTGACCGGGGAGCTTTCGGTCGGAGATGAACTGGTCGTGCGGGTCGAATTGCGAACGGACCGGGACATGGAATACGTCCACCTCAAGGATCAGCGCGGCTGCGGCACCGAACCCGTGGAGGTCCTGAGCGGGTACCGGTACCAGGACGGATTGGCCTATTACGAGAGCACCCGGGATACGGCGACCCATTTCTTCATCGATTACCTGCCGAAGGGAACCTACGTCTTCGAATATTCGACCAGGGTCCAGCTCCGAGGGCGCTACCAGACCGGGATCGCCAGCATCCAGTGCATGTATGCGCCTGAATTCAACAGCCATTCCGAGAGCCTGGCCCTCGAGGTCAAGTAGACAAGGTTAGGCAGAGACCCCGATCGTGGTCTGGAGGACCCATCGGCTTCGATCCGTGCTGACGATTCCATCGAAAACGACCGTGGTGGCCCATATCCCCATACTTTGACTTTTTTCCAACAAGGCTGTGGTCTCAGAGGTTCAGTGGACCGACGAGCCAGGGCGTTCACGTTGGGAACTGGAATCCATTCAACGCGCACATCCCGAAAAGGCCTAGGAATACGACCACCGGAACCAACGCCGTCGAAAAGATGATGCTCACCAGCATTGTCCGGCCATCCACCCGGCGGCCAATGTAGAGGAGGTGGCCAACGAAGGCGATCAGGAGCAACGGAAACAGGCCGCCATTGGAGAGTCTCATCAAGAGACCGCCAACCACCCACCAGGCAATCCCGATGAGGATCCCGGCCACACGGTCACGCCGCTTGGACCCCAGAATGAAATTGGGGTCAGGTGAGGGTGTCACGGATAGGTTATCCATGGCCGGCTCCGAAAAAGCTTGAAGGCGGTCCAAAGGACCACCGGAATGCAAACAAGTTGGAAGTTGGTCAGACCCCAGATGGAAATGGGCTCAATGCGGATGAACTCAAGGAAGAACCGGAATGTGAAGTAGCTGCCAATGAAGAGATCGAACAGCGCACCCTTTTCACCCTTCGGGCGCGCAACCGTGAAAAGGAACCAGAGCAACCCGAAGGCGCATTCATAGAGTTCTGTGGGATGGCGGTCCAGCCCGTCACCAAAATCCACTCCCCAGGGGAGGTTGGTGACCTTCCCGCAGCAGCATCCTCGAAAGAAGCACCCTACCCTGCCAATCCCCAGCCCGAGGCCAAGGGCGGGCACCAAGGCATCGCCCTTCCGGGTGTGAATCCCCAGGCGCCACTTGGTCAGGCGAACGGCGAGAATGCCCCCCAGGAACCCGCCCAGGATGGTGCGACCCGCGAAGAGCATTTCCGGGTCTCGAATTCCGGCCAGATAGGATTGAACATTGGCGAGGAGGTATGGAGCCTTGGAACCCAGGATCCCTCCCGCCAGGCTGGCGGTGATGATAGCCAGGGAGGGTCCACCCCGCGTCCCGCCTCCCTGAAAGCCGTACACGGTCGCGCCAGCGATGAAGGCAAGGCCCACCATGAGCGAATACATGGGCAGCGTCCAGGGGCCCAGGTGCAGGTAGGGGAAGACCCCCCAGTGGCCCGTCAGCACCGGTTCCCCGTCAAAGCGCAACATCCGCCCTTCCTTAGGCAGACGAAGAGTTTGGAGGCCGGGCAGAACCCGAGGGCGGAGATGGTCTTGAGGACGCAGAAACAGGCGAGTGCCACCCAGCCAGCGCGGGGGTGGAGGAGAATCGCCGCCAGCACACAGGATCCCAGGATGGCACCCGTGGCGTGGGCGAACCGCATTGCGGCGACATCCATGAACTCAAAGGAGGCAGGCGGAAACAGCTTTCCCAGCGTCATCCGGTAGAGGACCACCATGGGGGAGCGGTCAACCCGCAGGAGCATGGAAATGGCAAGCAGGCCCACCACCACCCCCAGGATCCAGACCTGCCGTGTGGCGAGAGACAACCACAGCAGTCCGGTCAAGGACCACCGGCAGAAGGCGAAGGCACGGCGTGGGACTTGAACTACGTGTGGGGCCATGGCCAGGGAACCAGCATGCCTGTCTTGCGTCGATAATCGGCGTAGCCAGGGAAAAGGATGATCAAGGCGGCTTCTTCCTGTCTGGCTCTGTAGATCATGGCCGGCACGAAGATGCATAGGGTCGCCCCCAGGGCGGCCACATTGCTGAAGACCAAGGACGCGCCGGAGGCCATCCAGATGAGGGAAGCGTAAAGAGGATGACGCACCCAGCGGAACATGCCGGAACTCACCAGGGCGTGATCCTTGTACAGAACCACGTGATTGCCCCACTGTCCGCCAAGGGCGACGCGGCCGAGGATGTTGACTACCGTGCCAACCAAGAGCAGGGCAAGGCCGAAATCAAGAAGGACATTGGACGTCCTGGCAGGCAGTCGAATCTCTCCAATGTGGAATCGAAGCAGAAGATACAAAACCACGAAATACACCAGCATGGTCCCGGTGGCCACGGCGCTTTTCTTCTCGGATTGGATGGTCGAGGGAGGGGGCGCAAACACGAAGTTTGCAGCCACAGCCAGCAGAGCCGCACCTGTGCAGATGGCAACGATCGCCGGGGCAACCTGCCGAATCAAAGCCTGGAGGCTGATTTCACCCATGGCCGCCTCGATGGTGGAGGTTGAAGGCCGAGAATGGAATCTTGCGGAGGTCCGGAGTGATGACGTGCACGCATTCCTTCTGCATGGCCTTGAGGTCGAAGTTGAATGCGTCGAGGAAGGAGACCACGCTCAGTCGGAATAAATTCTCATTGACGTATTCCACTCGCTCCGTTTGCCCACGATGAAGGAAGGTCCGGGGGATGAACGCAAGCAGATCCGCAAGGCCACAGCAGGAGGAGCTGGTCGCGGCCTCCTGGAGGAATTCTTCGACTTTGAAGTTGAAGGTGTTGCGGATGTATGGCAGGTATTTACGGAAATCCACACCTCGAGTGATGGGGATCCAACCTCCCTGGTGACGGTACAGGTAGTTCACGGCCACCCGGTCCACGTGGCAAGGCAGCGGCACGAAGTCCTGGAGGAGGATCTGTCCCTTGGTTTGGGTTTCAAGCCCTTGGAGGATTCCTGTGAGGGTTGCCCGCTCCTGGGTTTTCGTTCCTGCTGGAAGGCGTCCGAACCATGCCACCGGCTGGAAATTGACCCCACGAACATTCCGGAAACCCATGGCGAAGGCAACCATATCCCCCAGCGCGTGGTCATTGACGCCGGCCTGCACCGACATGACCAGGGTCACCGGAACGTTGTGACGCTCCAAGGCTTGTAGGGCCTCCCGTTTCCAAGCTTGGACACCGGCCCCTCTCAGCGGCTGGCCCGATGCTTCCTCCAGCGCATCGAATTGCAGGTACACCTCAAAGCCGCCGACGAATGCGGCCAGTTCCCGCACAAAATCCTCATCTTGGGCGAGGCGATGTCCATTGGTATTGAGCATCACGTAGGCCAGGTTCTTGGTCCTTGCGTAACGAATTATTTCCAGGATCTCGGGATGTTGTGTCGGTTCCCCGCCTGAGATCTGAAGGATTTCCGCCTGACCGCACTCGGAAGCCACGTAGAAATCGATCATCTCCTGGACGCGCTCCAGGGGAAGGTGGGCGCCCCCGGGCAATGAATCGGCGTAGCAGGTTGGACAGCCCCTGTCACATGCATCGGTAACTTCGATGAGGCCAATGCAGGTGTGCTGTTCATGGCTGGGGCACAAACCGCAATCCCAAGGGCAGCCGCGAACAACCTGGGTCTGGGTCAATCCAGCGGAACCTGGCCGGCTGTATTCATTCCGCTTGCGGAAATAGGCCGCGTCCGCCTCCAGGAGCTCCTGTTGGAAACCATGAGAGGGACAGAACTTCCTCAGAAGGATGCGCCCGCCCTCCTCCACGATCTTGGCCTGGACTGTGGTCATGCACGTCGGGCAAAGGCTGAGGGTGGCCTCAAGGACATCGTAGGAGCGCATGCTAAGTGGCATATCATAATTTATCATATTCCCTACCCGCACCATCTCTCCGCAGGCAGGCCATCCAGGCCTAGCTTCATGGCTTTATGATCCAAATCCCCATGAGCCAGGAGCCATACCTGCCTTCCCAAAATCCTGGAGGCTTATGTCTACCCCGGGTTCACCGCTGACGCCAGAAGAGTTGAAGGCCTGCCCCTCCTGTGGCGCTTCCACGGAGCGTTGGTCCCGGGTCTGCCCCCACTGTACATTCGAGTGGAAGGAAGGAGGTCTCCCCTCGACGGAGGCCAAGGTGTGGAACCCCATGGCGGTGTTTGGATGGTCCTTCCTCTTCGGACCGCTCTTCGGCGCCATTCTCCTGGACAGGAATTGGCACCACCTCAGACAGGAAGAAAGGGGCAGGAATGCGAGATTCTTCCTGTGGGGGTGCATCGTCTTTTTCGTCTGTATCGCGGCCACCTTCCTTGTCGGTTTTGAGCCCCAGGCAGACAAGACGGTTCAGGGGGTCATCAAGGTCATCGGCCTGGCCCTGACGGGCACGTGTGGTTCCCTGGCGCGTTCACAGCGAGATTTCCTGGGCGAAGCCATGGGGGGAGCCTACCCGAAGAGATCCTGGTTCAAGCCCCTCTCGATTGGTTTCGGCCTTCTGGTTCCACTGTTGACCGTCATTGTCCTGTCGGCCTTCCAAGGCCCCCTCCTGTGTTGGCTCGTCGAGCGCGATGCCCGGCCACTGCTTGTCCAGGAATTCTCCAGGCGCCCGGATTATTCAGGTGTTTCCATCCAAAGCGTCACCTTCGACCACCGCAACGGCTCCGACTATGACGGCAGCATGGTGATCCGTACGGCCTCGGGAACCAGGATCGTGCCTCTCAGGGCACATCTTGAGGGCAATCGACTTTCGGTCAATTGGCCCAACAACCTTTCAGGTTCCCTGGGGCCACCTTGAACCTGCTTCATGCTTCTCCGCGGTGAAGACAAGTCAAGACCCTGGATGGGCAGGACCCAGATCAATTTCTGGGCCTTTGGGATTCTCAAGGAGTCGAGCTTCCCAGGATTCCCCACTTCGCCAGCCGAAGCTCCGCCCATACGCGCCACCCGCCAGGAACCAGCACCCCGGCCTCCATGTGCCGGGCGCCATGGACGAGGGTGAGGTCCGGATGGAAGGAGGCAATGGCCCGTACGCCATGGATGGGCGTGATGTCATCCGCGTCGCCGGCCAGCAGGGCGATGGGCGTCCTGAGGTGCCGGGACGCTTCCAGGGGGGAAACGTCAGCGGGACGGAAATGCCCGAGCCGCCCCGCCCTCAGGAGGGCGAGCCGCTCCCCGGGCCGAAGCAGCCATTCAGCAGTCCCAAGGGTGCCCTGCACATGGTTCCGGGCGGCCTCCTGGAGGGATTCAAAAGGGGATTCCAGCAGGGCACCCCCAAGGGGGCCCTGCCCTTCCAGCCGCTCCAGGGCCAGGAGCGCGACCCCGGCCCCTTGGCTGGTCCCGACGAGGACGATGCGGTTCCGGGGCACTCCCCGGGTCACAAGATGCCGGACGACCGCCGCAGTATCCTCCCGTTCCCACCCCCCCAGGGTGGAGGGTGCCCTCGGGTCCAGGTCCCGATTGCGGAAGGTGAAGGTCACCGCATCCAGTTCCGGCAGGTCCTTGACCCGGGAGACGCCACCCCAGGCATCGTCCCCGAACCCATGCAGAAGGACCGCCACGCCGCGTGAAGCGGGCCGGTGCAGCCGCCAGACCGTGAGGGGCCGGCCCTCGCCCCCAACCAGCGTCTCCGAGGTCCAGGCACACCCCGGCGCACAGTACCGGGCTCGAAGCGCACTCCGCTCGGCTTCGGTCCTGGCCGGTAGCGGCGCATCCAGCAGCATCGGCGGAAGGATGGCCCAGCCTGCCAGGAGGTTGAGAAGGACGAGCACCGCCGGAACCGTGATGCAGAATGAAATGAGGAATCGCTTCATGTCTCCGGCTACGTGGTACTCCGCGGCCCTCCTTAGTCTGCGGGTTTCCCATGGTATGTTGGAGCGCTCACCTGAACATGACGGCACCTGTGGCGGAGAACCCGATGACCCCGGAAATGGATGCATCTCCATCCTGGCGACGCCGGCTCTCGGTCGCCCTCGGCTTGGCCCTGGTGCTCCCTGGTGCCTTCGGGACCTGGCACCTGTGGGTGAACCGGGACCGTGGTGCCCGGGTCGTGCCCACCGCCGCCACCCCCTGGCGAAGGGAAGATCCCGTGCCAGGGGTGATCCACCTGGAACTCCATGGTCAGGGGTATGGACTGGGGCTTGCCCAAGGAAGCGCCCTGAAAGGGGAGATCCGCGAGATGGCCCGGTTCCTGCGGGAGGATTTCCTCGGGAAAGGCCTGCTCGGCGCGGGAACCCGTGACTGGCTGCTGTCCACGGCCTGGAAATTCGAAGCCTTCCTCGCGCCCCGCTACCGGGAAGAGCTCCGGGGCATGTCGGAAGCCACCGGCGTCCCGTACGCCGATCTTCTTCTCATCAACACCTTCGATGACCTTCAGCACGTCTCGGGTTGCAGTTCCGCCGTGATGACCGGAACGGGGAGCCAGCCCCTTCTCCACGCCCGCAACCTGGACTACCCGATCGGCAGGTTGGCCAGGGTCAAAGTGGTTTCGGATATCGAGAATGGCGGCAACCGAATCAGGACCTTCGGCTTCCCAGGTCTCATCGGGGCGTTGACGGGGATGTCCAGCAGGGGCCTGGGGCTTTCCAGCCATACCAGCGCCAGCAGGCGGAACCGCATCGGTGAGCCCTCGGTCCTCCTGTACCGGCGCATGCTCGAGGAATGCAGTTCCCTTGACCAGATGCAAGCTGTCCTGGAAAAGGCTCGCCGGACCATGGGAAACAACCTCGCCCTCTCGGATGGTCCCCGGAACCGTGCCTTGGCTTTGGAATTCGATTCCGAGGCGCTCGAGGCCCGACAGCCCGAACAAGGCAGGCTCTTCGTTACAAACCATTTCTGGAGCCATGCTCTCCAGCAGCACCAGAGCGAGGGATGGTGGACGCCTGGGTCGGGCAGTCAGGCCCGGATCGCCTGCCTTGCCCGGGCCTTTCCCCCGGGGTCCAGAACCAGCGCGGAAGCGCTTCAGAAGGCCTTGAGCCTCGAAGGTCCCGGCTCCGCATGGCGCACCCCGGCCAACCGGGGCACAGTGCAGAGCGTCGTAATGGAGCCCGGCACGGGAAGGGCCTGGCTGGCCACAGGCACCACCATCCCGGTCACGCGAGGAGCCTACCTGGAACTGGGCCGCGCCTGGTGAACCGAACGCCGCCGCCACTTTAGGTCCAGCCAATTCCTCCGTTAGGTATCACCAACCTCCCAGGGATACAGCTTTCGGGAAGCGCTCATGCGCCCCGGTGGTGGCGAAGATACTCAACAGCCGCCATTTGTAACAATGCATTGAGAGATAGCCCTTCCTCTTCGGCCTGCGCCTGCAGGCTCTCAAGGAGATGCACAGGCAGCCTCACGGCCTTCACGACCGTCTCTGCCGTTTTCTCGCCCTGCCTGGGTCTACCCCTTTGAATCCGGATGGACGGGCCTAGGGGTTCCTTACCTTTGATGGCTCGCTCCGCCCATATCGCGTCCTCGTTGTGGCGCTTCTTGAGAACCTCCAGGGGCTCGCCCGGCCCGCTCTCGCCAAGAATCTCATCCATCGTCAGCATTGGCGCTGGAGTCCTTTTCCTGGTGGTCATGGGGTTGGTCCTCCGTTTTGAACGCATCCAGTGAGAGGTCAGGGCGCAGCCCCCATCTGGAACCCGCGCGCAAACCCTACTATGGGAAAGCATCGCGGCACCGGAATAATTGTAGAACAATTTAATTCGCCGTCCAAAGGCGCGCCCCCACAAGGAAGCCCCATCGCCGTGCGTTCCACCCTCCAACCGAAGCCGCCTGCCCTTCATCCCAAGTCCCGGGTGTTGGCGTAATCTGGTCTTCCTTCCCAAGTTTCTGATCCCGTCCCCAGGATTACCCGATGACCCCAACGCTTCGCGCCCTGCTCGGCGACATCACCCGGTTGGATGTGGACGCCATCGTCAACGCCGCCAATTCCTCCCTTCTGGGGGGTGGTGGGGTGGACGGGGCCATTCACCGGGCGGCGGGGCCGGACCTTGTCCAGGAATGCCGGTTGCTGGGGGGCTGCAAGCCGGGCCAGGCGAAGATGACCCAGGGCTACCGGCTGCCGGCCCGGCACGTGATCCATACGGTCGGCCCGGTGTGGCGGGGCGGCGCTTGGCAGGAAGCGGACGTGCTCTCGTCCTGCTACCTCC
>MTLC01000086.1_pt1 | contig 15219 bp, 19 predicted proteins | sample 1982451 | NCBI WGS metagenome assembly MTLC01 (sample SAMN05710165, study PRJNA340218) | biofilm metagenome | isolation source: sample SPH anode biofilm adapted to +100 mV | place: USA | collected 2012-02-03 | reverse complement strand
TCGAGCGGAGTCGGAGTGCCGCCGGCAAGAGCATGCCTGAAGTAGCCCGGCATCTGAAAGCCATCACAGGTGATGCCCAGGAGGACGAGGAAGAGAGGAAACGCTTCTTTAGGTTCAAGAACTTCCTTTATAAAACAGTCAAGATATGACAAGTTATCACAAGTTGCTATATGTTGTTATTTGCGTTTAAATAACAGATATTTGCAACTTGCATTTTGCTCCAAGACCCGCTATTCTTTCACACAGATTATGCGGGTTTTTCATTTACGTTCGTACCTATATCGTACCTAAAAAGATGCACGCCCCGTTTAGGTACGAAAAAGGAGCCCCTATGCCTACCATGAAGTTCGACAAACGCAGCATTGACAAGCTCCCATTTACGCGAGAGGGCCAGATCGATTATTTCGACACGGTGACTACTGGCCTCGGTCTTCGGGTCGGCACCTCTTCAAAGACCTTCTTCATCAAAACGGACGTAAGGGACGCAACGAAACCGAAAGGGTACCGCACAGTAAAAAGGACATTGGGACGATACGGCGAATTGACCCTAGATCAGGCAAGGAAGGAGTTGGAGGGATATGACCACCCCGAAAAAGGTTTTGTTCCAGGGAAGCGGCTTGAAATGAAGCGAGGCAGCTCAAAAGATACCGGGGCCAACGTCACTCTTGACGACATACTACGCTTCTACTTCACCGAGAAGAGGAGAAAGGACGGCAAGCCTTACAAGAGCAATACCGCAAAATCGTACACCAGAATCATACAACGCCACTTTGACACCTGGCTCCCGCTAACCCTTCCAGAAGTCGCGAAGCTAACGCCGGAAGCGGTGATAGAGCGACACAGTCAGAGCGCCCTTAAAAATGGCCTTTTTGGCGCGAGAAACGCTTTTGTTATGTTATCTGCCGTTATCAATTACGCCATCATAAGACACCCCGACAGCATCAACCGCAACCCCTTTAACGTTCTGCGCTTGGGTAACCACTTGTCGAAGATCGAGGCACGGACGGACAAACTGGAGGGGAACGACTTTAAGGCTTTCTATAATGGGCTGCAGAAGTTCAACGAGGTCGCCAGCGATGCTTACCTGTTCTGTCTCTACCAAGGGTTGCGGCACATGGAAACGGCGGGGCTACGTTGGGAGCACGTAAACATGGAGGCAAAGACTCTGTTGATACCAGACACCAAAAACAGGACCGCCCTCCACAGCCCACTCAGTCGGCAGTCGTTCGAGATCCTGCTCCGCCGCCAAACCGCCAGAAGCAGCGATAACCCGTATGTCTTCCCTGCCATTCGAGCCGATATAAATAAAACTGGTCATGTCAGGTTACAATCTGACAAGTTAAAACTTAACACTGGCCTCAGCATCACCGTTCATGGCCTCAGACGAACGTTTATAACCACAGCAAGACGGCTGAAGATTTTTGAAGACGCAGACCGGCTGACAAACCATGTGGACGGCTCTATATCTGGCCGTCACTATGATGGAACCGGCGTCGAAGACCTCCGCGCCCCTCTCCAAGCCATAGCCAATGAGATTGAGCGGCTTATGCTGCATGGCATCGGTGGGAAAGTGGTGGACTTGGCGACGGCTCGGGTCACAGGGGGATGAGATATTGAAAACAGTGGAGGGTAGAAACAGGAATCAACTAAGTTTAGTCGATTTCCTCTTCGAGGGGGAAAATGGGAAATTAATCGACTAAATCTTTTTAGATTCTATAAAAAGATTATAGATCAATTCTTAGAGCGTTTTTGACGACGCTATTCAAAAACAACGGTTTTGAAAATACGAGGGGGCCAAAAACTCTCTTTTCACATGGCGGCCCCTGTTAGCTTTCTCTGTTGGCAAGACACTGCTTAACCCTCTCCTCCAGACAAGTTTCGCAAGGCTCTACGTGCAGATCTTCGTACAGTGCACTGACGACCTTTAAGCCTCCGCCACACCTGGCGCAGGTCACCTTGGGTAACTCATCCTCTGGCACTAGGTTAAAATCAAGCCCCCCGTGTTTCCCGGTTATCCCATCATTTAGCAACCAGCCAATAGCCAAACCAGAATAAGCCGATAGCTTTTCAAGCGTGGCCCGTGTCGGTTCCGCAGTGCCATCCATGTATTTCTGTACGCTGCGCAGAGGGATTCCGATAGCACGCGCTGTAGCGTTTTGACCAATCCGAGACACTTCTTCTCGTACCAACTCCACTACCCTTTCTGGCGTTTGCCCACTTCCTCTCCCCATTGCAGACATATTTGCATCCTTAACTATCAAAGTAGTTGACAGGTTACTATTTTTGCAGTAACCATACTAACTACTAAAGTAGTTGTCAACGTATCCACCACGCAAGGGAGGCTTTATGACGCATAAACTATTAAACGAAAAAGAAGTCGCCGAGCAGATCGGAATGTCCGTGCACTGGCTCCGTCGCAAAAGGATCACTGGTGGCGGGATTCCATTCCTCAAAATGAGTGACGGTGCGAAGGGTGGGGTCAGATACGAAACAGAGGCTGTTGAGACCTTCAAGCGCAGCCGGGTCAAAACATCAACGAGCACCTATTAACCCCGGCATCTGCCGGAAAACCGCCCATGAGGGGCAAGGAGGGCATAAGTGCAAGAGCAGATGAACAGGACACAGCAGTTTGCGATTGGGCGGCAGATCCATGCAGTTGAAGAGTCCATGATGGAAGTCAACGGACATTTTGCAGAGGGCGGCTTACATGCCTGGCCTTTTAAAGAGGCCGTCCGCGCTTTGATCGAAAGAGCCGAGTTACTCCAGAAGCTTTCGGACGATTAGCGAACCCATAGGGGTACAACATCTAACAGGCACTAACCTTGGGAGGGAAATCAGATGAAAAACAAGCTTGATTATCCGGCAGTCAGAAGGAGTGGTGACACCTTCATTTGGGACCGTAACATATTGGGAAGAGATAAGATTACCCTTAGCCATCTAGCCGCTGCAACCGTGGAGCTATCCGAAAATATGAAGAGCCTCCAGGAAGGGCTTAGCGCTATAGTCGATTTTATCGAGAATTCTGGTAAGCCTGGACAGGGCATGCCTTGGACAACGGTAAAAGTGTTACGAGCTCTATGCTGGGCGCTTGCAGCTAAAGCAGACGATACATTGGAATATAACCACGGCGCGGTTATGGTTTGCACCGAAATCATTGAATGCCGCGTTTCTATGGCAGAGGATGAAGTACCTATGGACTCAGCGGCCTAGCCGCTGACATATGTTGCCGCATCCCCTATTCTCCGACATCGTAACCCGCAGCTTTCGCGGCTTTTATAATTGCCTCGGCCCAGGTGCGCCACTCATCATGCGTTGCACCTGGGCCTGGTGCCGGAGGAAGGGAAGGTTGGATCACTTCTCTCTCTTTATCTGTCTCGGCCATACCTAACCTCTCCCACCTAGTTACTCAGCTATTCCACCTGTATTGGATTCGCATTTTCCCGTCCCCACTCAGTCAACCGACGCTTGAAGGCCATCGGGGATTCACCGGGATTCTTGGTAGGAGACGGATTGGCCACATCGGCAGTGTCAATTCTTTGCCCAGCTGTTCCCGCAACCACACCCGGTGCCGCTTCGTCGGTAAATTGCTTTAACTCTTGCAGCATCCCCTCCCACATCGAGGAGGTCTCTGGCACCCTCGCGGCTCTGACAAGCAGCCTTTTACCGGCATTAGAGGTAAGGAGAGATGAAAGAACCTTTGCTGCAGTTAGGCCGCCCGCCGTGAGCAGCGGATGCGCACTCAAACCGTACCCCGCAACCCCTGTTACGCCCAGGTCTCCCACCCGTACGCTATTCGGGGGATTCTCCGCATATTGCCCTGCTCTTTCCGCCGCCCTTGAAAGCTTAACGAATCCTTGTATCAGCCGCTTGTCTTCCCCGGGGAATAGCTCGTTTATCGTTGATCCAAGACGGTCAATTTCTTTTGCAAATTTGCCGGGGCTGAATGGAGCACCGGGCTTGGCGTCTTGCCCAGCGTCAAGAGCCTTTTTGAGTACGGAATACCTTACCAGCCCTTGCCCCTCGTCATCCAAAGCGTTCATCAACTTGCGTGCAAGTTGTGGCCGGTCCGGCTGCACAAAATGCTTGAAAAGCAGATCAGTGTCAAAAGTCGTACCTGTGGCCGTCTTGACAGCGGCATCTTTGAAGGGCACGACCTTTTTAATGTATTCCTCGTTCCGCTTCTTGAAGAGGTCCACCACCTTGCTATTGGTCGAGTTTTCGCCCCACGCGTTGATGTCGGAGTCTAAACCGCGCTTCAATTCACTGAGTTGGTAGATTTCCTTGTTGCCGACTGCCCCTGCCGACTTGTAGGCGCGGCTAATGTAGTCGTTCAGTTGTTCTCTAAGCAGCATACTTTCTTTCCAAGTGAGGGCAGACGGAGCGGTTGTATTGGTAATGGCATCTGTCTTCGTTTCAGTCCCCTTGGCGATAGTGGTCAGTCTATCCTTGAGAGGGGTTGAAGGGAGGCGGTCAAAGATATCAGGGAACTGTTCAAGAAGAATTGTCGCCGCTGCCTGGAGATTGGCTGTCGGTATCGGGTCGGTGGCATTCGCCGTCACTGCCCTGTTAATTTGCCGCTGTATGTTGCCTATGGCGTCCTTTCCTTCTTTCAACGTCTTGAACATGCTCGTCTGTATCTGGTCGGGAATGTCCGTTATGTTTTCAGGGGCAAACCTGTCTACGAGGCGGTTAGCAGCCTCGGACAGTTTCGTTGATTGCGTTACTCTGAATCCGCGAGTACCAACCATTGGGACCCTTTCGAGCTGGGTTTCGACAGTCTTCAACGCCGGGTTACCTACCTGTTCACCAACTGAAAGGGGCACGTCATGAACATTACTCAAAGTGGCAAGTTCGGCGTCTCCTTTGAGTCCAATATTGCTGACTCCGTTCTTCGCCACGCCTACCGTCCCTTTTGCTATCCCCTTGGCGCCGACAGCGGCTATTCCCGTCCCTACGGGGTCCGTGGTCGCCTCGTGCCATACGCGCTTGCCAATGGTTACAGGGTTAATCGTCGGATTCAGATTACCCTCTTCGTCCGGCGCAATAACGCCCGCTTTCGTGCCAAAGAATTTACCGACATCGCCCACGTTTTGAGCGAGTCCTTTGACTGCACCGCTGCCGCCTTCCCATACCGCCCGCCCGCCAGATTTATCGCCGTAGACGTAATCTGCCGTTGCATCAACCACAGGGTCTACAATGCGCTTGCCCATGACGTAAGGCATTTCTAGTGCACCTTTCACGTTCTTTGCTACAGATTCAGGGACAACTCGCGTCACGAAATCAACGGGACCAGTAGGCGCGGCGGTCGGTTCGTTCAACTTCTGCACCGCTGTTGCGGCAGATTTCCTACCGCTTGGCGAGGCGATGCCCATCACGGCGCGTTTGTTTCCATCTTGATTGCCGCCAAAGACGCTGCCGCCTTCTGCCGCTACGAAATCCGCCCGCATCTTCTCTGTTTCGGCGGGAGAATAGGAGAATGGGTCGCGCTGGGGTGCGATTCCTTTGGGCACGGATAAATCTGCATCAGCCGGAAGCCCTACATACCCCTCACTCGGAATAGCCGAAATGTCGGCATCTGCTGGTAAGCCTACGTATGGCATTATTTCCATCCTCCTTTCCCGTCGGACGTATAGAACCCGCCACCTTTTTTAGGAACTCTTGTTCCAGCCGGTGCTATGGTCGGTGCAGATGATTTCGGCGCGGCCTGTTCAGGGCTAATCCCCGATACACCATTGCGGCCAAAACTGCGCCTCGACTGTGCAAGTTCCGCCAAGTCTTCACCGTGCGAGCGTAAACGACGCTCAAATGCCGCACCTTGGTAACTCGGATTAAGCAACGAGTCGGCAACCTTGAACGCCCATTCGCCGCCTTGTGCGCCACCAAGGGTTTTCTGCAAGTTGTCGGCTTGGAGTTTAACCTTGCCTTTGAGTTCAACCACGTCGGGATCGCTGGATTTCTCGGAAAGCCACTGATTCATAGCATTGATATCGGAGAATTGGGTATCCGGCAGAAGTCCTTTAGCCGCAACCTTCTTTCGCAACTCGATGAGACGCGGCAGGTTCTTCTGATACAGGTCGTTTGCGGCGTTGATGTTAGCCGATGTCGCACCGCCGCGCTGCGACGCCTCCGACTTAGCCTGCGCGTAATCAAGTCCCATGCTGTTAACTTGATCGCCGGTCAAAGGTACGCCGTTGCTGTAGTAGGTATTGGTTTTGCGGTTGAAAGTGACACCCGGAGGAAGCGGGCCAGATTGATACGCCGGTATCGCACCTACTCTAATATTTGCACTGGTTATCGCTGTCGGAGTATAGGGGATACCAATTGTTTTGAGCGGATTGCCGTGTTCATCTAACGCCACATCAACAACCATACCTTTGGGTACTTTTTTACCTTCTGGCGTTACGTCAAGATTCATACTCTTCATGATGCGGTCTTTCATGTCGGCTTGCTTCTCAACAGCACCAATAAGCTCCGTACCATCTCCGCTAAACATGCGCTGATCTTTACCAAGGATGAACGGTTTAGGCTTATAGTACGGGTCTTTCACGCCATCGGGAGAGTAGTCAAGTGTGCTTTCGCCATTGACCAATCGAACCGGATTTTGCACCGGCTTACTGAGTCCCTTCGGTGTCGGCGGTCCTTCCAAGTCAAGAGTCGGAGAACCTGCCTTATACCCTTCCTTGCCATAATCCTTATTGAGCACCGCATATTTGCCAAGGAATTTGTTACCCGCCGCGCTGGCATCAATTCCGCTAATCCCTTCCGGCTGCTGATCGGTAACGGTCGCATTGTTGCCGCTGCCGACAACATAGCGCATTCCGCTGAGTCCCATGTTCGATTTAGGTGCCGGAGTTTCTTGAACCGGTTTCGGAGAGATGCCACGCGGCGCAACTGGTGCCGGTGCAGCAGTCGGCATCCCGACAGACGGGGCGGGTGTAGAAGAACTTACCACGTCCGGCTTAACCGCTGGCGTCACATTCTGCGAGTAATCCGGCAACGGGCCAATAGTCGAGTTATTTAGCGACTCAAGCGCAGTAGTCCCTTCGTCAATATAGCCGCCTTCTGCGTATCCTCTAGGCGAAAGTGCCTTTTTTATCGGGTCTAGCGGATTCGGGAACTGTGGCATCGGCGGAATCTTATCGGTGATTCGCTTGATGAAACCACCTTCCGCGTATCCCCCCATCGGAGCCATACCGACGTTGCGAACTGGTTCATTGTCACCCGCCAATTCCTTTAACCGCATGGTTTCTTGGTCGTAGAAGAGTTTACCAAGTGCCAAGGCATCCGGTGCAGACAAGCCGGGGTTTTGCGCCAGCTCGCGCCCCTTGCCGACAAGCGCCTCAACCGGGGTGATATACTCCCCCACCTTAGTAGGCGTCATGGTATCGTCGCCCGTCGCAAAGTTCACTGGTCCAGGTATCATGCCCTGCGGCTTGGCAATTCCCATGCGCTGCGGCTTGCCCATTGGCATAGGCATTCCGCCCTCGGCATAGCCTAGTGCCGGATTCTGCGTCATGAGCTTGCGGTTGAAGTCCTCAACCTGTCGTTTTATCTGAGCATCCCAATCAAATGCCATGTTGTCACCTCTCGTTTGTTAGTCTGCAAATATGCCCTTTCGGGCAACGTGCTGGTTTATACAACACTGTATTCTGTGAAAATCATGGAGTGTCTCCTATACAGAGAGTTACGGTTCCCGCTCCTCGGTTAGGGGGCGCGGCTTCCGGTGGTCGTGTTGCGAGTGTGACGCATTAGTCCTGATTTTCTTTATGCGCTCTAGCAGTTCCAGTGTTAGCGCGGTTATATCCTCGTGTTCCTGCGTCTTTCCAGATTTCAAAGCACCCTTGCCCATCGATCCTCCGATATGACACGTCTGGTCTTAACTATGACACCTTCTATGACACCTTTGACTGCTATAAGTAATTGATATTCAACAAACTATGACACCTATGATACCTATGACACCAATTAAACGATATACGAAGGCTAGGGGGTAGTTGTGAACACAATTAAGCCATTACGTTAATTCTTTCACTGGCTCTCTCAACACGTCTCATACCGTGTCATAGGCATCATACTTGCTGTATCATCAGCTACTTACAAAAGAACAAGGGGGGCATACAAGGTATCATAGCCGCGTTCCTAAGTTGCAGTGGGCCAATCATGTTTTGCCCCCACCAACGACTCAAAATATTCCCGGCAGCGCTCTACCGGTGGGAAGTAATAATGGTTGACCTGTTTCCCGCCATGTATGGTGCGGTATTTTTTCGTAGGCCCTCCAAAAGGGACAAGCTTCTTTATTGCCATGCCGAATTGAGTCGCGCTCTGCCTGCAGCCTATACTCCTGGTCTTTAGTTGCTCGATGTAATTATTGTAAAGGCTATGGCTTGGCACTTCGTCCCATCCATGCCCGGGAAGAAGTTCCCTTTCCGTAAGCTTATCGAGCCACCATTGTTGCAGAGGGTCCATGCTTTGAAGTTTCTGCTCAAGCAACCCCCGCGTTTGAGGCACCTTCCGAATCTCAAACCCGGTCAGATCGTAGTCTAAGAGGTCAAAAAGCATTGCCTCAAGGCCTCCGTTATCCATTTCTTCAGTCAACTTCGCAAAATATGTTGAGTTCTGCATACATGCATCGCTCATGTCTAAGACACAGAAACGACGCTCCTCAGGCCCCGCAGGAACTACCCAGTCATTGTTTGAAGCCATCACGATATGGAGCATATTTTTCACATACGAGGCGTCTAACCCCTTACCCTCGATGCATAATGTCGGCTCAGTAATCAACCCCTTCAACACCGACTCGCCGGTCTTGTCCCCCGTGCAAAAAGATTCGTCGGCGAACAGGAAAACAAGATCACGTAGATGATTATTGAAGTTTCCAGTTAGGTGTCTTGGGTTGTCAATACGACGGCCATGTATGCCAAAGAGTTTGCAGAGGTGATTGCCAAAGACCCCCTTCCCTGTGCCCTGTTTACCGCGAAGGACCAAGGCAACCCCAGCTGGTTCTCCAGGTTTCTGTACAGCTGTGGCTAACCATCCTATGATGTATGAGTAAACAGCCGCGTCGCCGGAACAGATGATGTTTAAAATATGATCGTTCATCTTCTTCCAAGTCCCTGCAAGCGGTTGAACAGAAAAGCCCTGCCATAAGTTGTAGTATCCAGGTTTATCTTTCCCTGGTTCAAACACGATGCCATGGTATTGCCGACGATTAGGGTGGTTCAACCAAACTTTCCCCCACGGCTCACGCCTTCTAGGGTCAGTATTTACAAACTTGTTCGAATAGTAATTTTTAAAATCTACAAAGCTAATTCGTCGTAACTCAGAGCGCCGTCCAGTTTCATCCCGCTGCTCCATATACACTGAAGTTTTGTTGCCATCCATGCTAACAAAGCATGTTTTGTTCAATTCATCTACCATCAAGTCTATTTCGCTTTTGGTTTCTTCTGCTTTATCAACTGTAACTTCAGCAGGGGATACCTTCTTTGCAGCATTAATTTGCTCCCGTGCCTCTCTTAGCCCCATCTCGCAATGGACGTCATTGATGTCTGTTCCGTTGCTACCTTCTGGAAGCACCGGGACCAGTAGGCGACTGTCGGTGCATATTGCCGCTTCTAAGGCCTGCTTCTCACCATTGCCAATGTCGGATAGGATCACAATATTTGCTTTCGGGTATCTGGCCCTAATATTTTCAGCAACTTGCTTGAGGTTATTACACGAGAGGGCGGCTATGCCGAGCCCTTTGGTTGCCATCTGATAGCTCAATACAGTAGCGATCCCCTCCCCGATACCGATCCGCAGACCAGCGCCATCCCCATCGGGCAAGGGATGGTCGGTTGACCAATAGCAGCCCTTTTTGCGACCATTCTTGAGAGCAACTTTGTTGCCGGCCTCGTCAATCATCTCCACCGTTGTCCAGCCTTGCCCATCACCCACCGGTGCAACAAGAATCTTTTCGCCTACGAGGTAATCCCCCTTGCAACGAGGGCGATAGCCGATCAGCCCAATCAAAGTCTCACGCTGTATCTCTCGCAGGGTCTCGGTTGGCTTTACCTTCTTGGCCAACAGATACAAAATTGCGGCATTGGCTTCGCTAGTGTGGCTTATTACGTCGTAGGTGATTAGGGAGGCTTTGCGCCTTTCCTCCTCAATTATTTGTTCCGATTCTTCCCGCTCCTTCTCGGCCCTAAGCTTTCGTCTAGCTAAGTCAGCTAGAGACAGGTTCTTTCCGTCCTTCGCCCAAAACAGTCTTTGCTCACCGGTTACGTGGTTCCAGACGAGTCCGCCCTCTTCGTCAACGAAAAGCCGAATCCTTCCGGCTCCATTGTGAGGACGCTTGTCCTCTACGTCGAGGTAGTGAAAACAACCATCTGCTGGGACTTCCTTGAAAATAATCCCAATTTCGGCGCAGGCCTTTTGCGCTGCCGTGCTAACACTATTCATGCCCTGGTACCTCGCATTTCACGGTAAAGCATGGAGCGCACCTGCAAGAGATGGCGAGCCGGTAATATCAATTCGTCGCTGGCATAACGCGCTGCGGCAGCGAGAATTTCATCACTGTCAGGGAAATCAAAAAAATGAAGGGGCTTGGCGTTTCCGCCCAAGCTGATGATGGGGTGCTGGCCTGTTTCTGCTATAATGACACTGGCCAGTTCTAACGAAGTGGTGCGCATGTGCGTTACTCCTTGGACTTTCAGCCCTCGGGCATTTTTATGTCTCTTATTCGCTAGTCGAGCGCCGTACGCGGCTTTGCATAAAGGCTTCGACAGCGTCCTCGTCGTATAAAACAGCAGACTTTTTGCCATCGCCCATTTTCAGATAGGGGATGGTGCCCTCGCCACCCTTAATGCGCTTGCTCCTGAGCCAAAAAATTGACATCCCGATTATCTGCGCCACCTCTTTTTCTTTCAACTTCCTTCCCATTTAGTGCCCCCCCTAAAATTTTTCTGCGATATGGACTGAATACGCTTATACCACACCAAGGGTGCGACAGTCAATATGAATGATTGTTTGCAACACACTATGTGTAATTAGCTCAAAGTGGGCATTTTAATTGACATATCACTTTGTGTGCTATAATGTTGTCACATTATGAATGCATAGCCAAGCAAGGGAGGAGTGCGGATGCTGGGTAAAATGTTGGCGGAAAGGTTCAACAGGACCGATGAAACCGGGAAAAGGGAGTGGGCTTCAGTTAAGGAGTGGATGGAAGCAACGGGGTGCGACAACCTCAGCACCGAAACGGCGAGTAGGATTTTTTTTCGGGGAGGGGAACCGGCAATACCGACATTCATCACTATGGCCTACTACTTAAACTTTTCCCCCACCGAAATTGCAGCTGCATGCAAAGAAGCAGGCGATAAAGTTTTTTGGCGACTGATTGCGCCAGATTACGTTGGTAACGAGGACCAAGATCTGTTTAACTTGCTGATGGCTATTCCAGCCTCTAAAAAGAAGCTCGCGCTTGATATACTCAAAGAGCTAAAAGGTTAGGCGATACAGGATGAAGCAGCTAGAGGGCTTCTAAAGAGGAGGGAACCGATGGCTATCGCGGTTAATGTTCCTAGGCTCAAGTATGTCATTGCAAGGGAAGGGCTTATCATACTCTCTATGCTTTTAGCTGCTGCGATTGCAGGCTGGGCCGGATCCTGGCAACGAAAGCATATTGACCACTGGGACAGCAGCTCCCAGGTGCATTATTTAAAACGCAAACTAGCCACTACTGGTCCGGAAGGGTATCAAGTGGGTAATCCAGTTATCGCGTTTCCCAAAACCACTAGCTTGGAAGTTATTGTTGGTACACTAGTCCAAAAATATCCGGCATACAGCTTTGACGAATGGCAACCCTTGGAAGAAACCCACGCTGACACCAATGCTAGATATGACGCCAATGGCAACAAGCTATTTACAGGCTTTCCTTGGAATATAAATTTTGATGGTGCAATGACCTTCTTTTTATTCATTGCGTATCCGGCCTATCTGATTGGAAGGTTCATTGCTTGGGCGGCGGTCACCGTAATTAGGGGGCAAGGCTCTTGACCCTGCGGCAACGCCTCGACTGTCTCAGCATCTAGTGCGACGAGTGGCTTGGTATGCCCCATAACGCTGTCGATGATCCCGCCGATGCTATGCTCAACATTTACGTTTGCCGTTATCTGTGACTTCTCTCCGTACTTGTTCGGCGCGAGTTTCGCCGCCAGCCACTTCCTGGCGTCAATTTGGAGCCGCGCCCTTTCCACCATATCGGCACGCACCGTTTCGGTAAACGTCCCGTCCTTTGTTTCCTTTACAGTCACCTTTTCCCCGATCCGACATTCATCCGCAATCTTACGAATTTGATCAGCTATGAAGTCGGCTTGCGCTGCCTTCGCGCGCGCGTACATCTGAGACAATGAAGCATCCTCAGAGAGCCATTGCGCAACGGTCCTGGCTGTAGGGAAATAATCTTTGGAATGGCATACGTCATCTAAGCCTTTGTCCGATGAGCTTATAATGCCGCAAATGGCAGTCATAATCCTTTCCCGGTTGTACTGTCGTTTTCTTCCCATAGAGCCTCCCCACTTATTTAGGTTATCACATGATAACCATACTATTTTTGGACAGCGGTTGTCAACTTTGAGGGGTTTGCGCCCGCCTGTGAATTACCCTTCTGGAATTTTTTTCTAAATTTTTTCAAAACGGGATAAGAGACAATCCAAATCCAAAATGGATCATGGGGGGGCAACTTCATGCTGGGTGCGACCGTATAATGGGCATACCGGGGTGGCACCCGGTAGTGTCATCTATAGGGTGGGGGTAACTCCCAGTCAGAAACGACAGCAAAATCATTCATTTTGCGTGTAATTACGAATACTTATGCCATTGACAGTGTAGTGCATTTTGTGTATTTTACCGCTCGATTGGCACGAGAGGACGCGGTGCCATACACCGGCAGAAAGAGACTACATAGATTGACCGGAGGAGTTATGTTAATCCCAAGCGTAGCAAAAGGGCTGCGAGATGAGGTGGCTACCATGCTGGGCCAACTAGCACAGAACGGCCCGGACCATTGTAAGTTCAAGGAAGCTGTGCGCAGCGTGGCAGCGTCGGCAACCATGTTAAAGGAATTAGTTGATAATGCAGGAAGCGGTGGGAAGACAATGAATCTTAAGGCCGCTGGCAAGACATACGGCGTTCCGGTATCCACGCTTAGAGTGTGGTGTGATCGCGGTATCCTGCCAGCAAGGAAAGTAGGTAAGCTCTGGTACGTGGAACCGGCAGCTATGGACAACCTTTTTAAAAACAGAAACGCCGGGAGATAAGCGAGCGGCCACAACTCACCCGATAGAGCCGGATCTTTTCCGGCTCCCCTCTTCTTATACGCATCCCCCCCTATAACGACTTCGACAATTACATGCTTTAATAATTTCCAGTATTGACATCGATACACAATCTGTTACATTTGCTTTAACGGTCGTAATTGCAAATGTAACATAAGGAGGTGTCATGGCAGAGGGACTTTTCGTAGCGTACTACCGAGTGAGCACGGCAGAGCAAGGGAGGTCTGGCCTTGGTATCGAGGCGCAAAAGGAAACAGTGGCTCGCTTCCTGAACGGTGGCAACTGGAAACTCATCGCAGAGTTTGAAGAGCATGAGAGCGGCAAGCGTAACAATCGCCCGAAACTACAGGAAGCCTTGGACGAGTGCAAGCGCACTGGGGCAACCCTAGTAATCGCTAGGCTAGACCGTTTGAGCCGTAACAGTGCCTTCATCACTGCCCTCCAGGAGAGCCGTACAAAATTCGTATGCTGCGACATGCCGGAAGCAAACGAGTTCACTATAACCATCATGGCTGCTCTTGCGGCAGTAGAGGCGAAGAGGATCAGCACCAACACGAAAGCCGCTCTTGCAGCAGCAAAGATTCGGAGGGCTGCAGCTAACCAACCTGCCCTTGGTTGCGCAAAGGGACGTTGCAATGTCCCTGTTGCCGATAGAGCAAAGGGTACAGCGAAGAGCGCTAAGGTTAGAGCGGCAGCGGCAGCGGAACGGCACCGCCTAATCGTTGACAGGGTGAAGGAACTCAGAGCGGAAGGCTTGAGTTTAGCTGCGGTTGCTGAGAGGTTAACCGCCGAACACGTGAGGACACCTAGGGAGGGAGGGACGTGGCACGCTAACGGTATTAAGCGTATACTCGACAGGGTTCCCGGTGATGAGGGCCAGTTCCAAATCGTGATAAAATAACAAAGTAGTTAGAAGTCCACCACCGATTCCTGTTGATTTCCATCGGTTTGATGATATATAGTCCCCATCTCCCAACCGTACGGTGCGCCAACTATGCATGGAGGCAAAAAACATGGCCAAATCAGTTCTGGTTGCCGATAAAAAATATGAAGGCAAATATGTTGCCCTAGAATCGTTCATTAGCAACAAGGTAGTCGCATCAGGCAAAGATCCTGAAAAGGTGCTAAACGCAGCGACCAAAAGCGGAGCAAAAGAACCTGTTATTGTCTTTGTTCCAAAACAAAACATGGCCTACATCTACTAATGCCCATCACAAAATATCCTTTCACAATTCTGACGCCGGGGTCTCCTCCCCGGCCAATGCTCCCGATTTGCATACATAACACCGTGACAGGGAAGCTGTTCAGAACCTGGGGGCTAATTGACACAGGCGCTGATGATTGTGCGATTCCGGCTGGCTTGGCAGTCCCTCTCGGCCATACGCTTGACAAGGGTACACCATCGACCATAGGGACTGCAGGAGGGATGGCTACCGTATATGCTCATGCAACGCGCATTGATATTCTATCTATCAATGACCGAGTTACAGTTGTACATTCGATCCTGAACACTCCAGTTGACTTTTGTCCAGGGTTGCAGACAGTCCTTCTTGGTGTGGACAAATTCCTTGGGGATTTTGTTTTGACCATCGACTACCCCAACAAATGTTTTTCTATCAAAACGCCCTGATTTTAGCGGTGTAACGCCACCCTGCTCCGTTTAACCCGTTCGCCGTGTATCCCCCAATCTCATCCCCCACCCATAGACATTACAAGAACCCCGAAACCGTTCGTACCTATATCGTACCTTTACAACTCAACTACTCGTAATCAATGAACAATTCAAGAACTTCCTTTACAAGACGGTGAAGATTTAAGCTGGCGGGGGAAAGTCTGGTAACATCACCGGGGGCGGGGCGGCGACTCCGGAGGTGGTATGGCAGACAATGGGAAAAATGGGAAT
>MTLC01001516.1_pt1 | contig 15229 bp, 12 predicted proteins | sample 1982451 | NCBI WGS metagenome assembly MTLC01 (sample SAMN05710165, study PRJNA340218) | biofilm metagenome | isolation source: sample SPH anode biofilm adapted to +100 mV | place: USA | collected 2012-02-03 | reverse complement strand
GCCGTACTGTCGGCGCCGGCGTGGTCAGCTCCATCATCGAATAATTGAACATCTGCAGGGGCGACCCAGGTCGCCCCTGTATAACGTCATAAAGGAAGAATGCAATGAGAGATATCATCACGCTTGCCTGTACCGAGTGCAAGCAGAGAAACTATACCACCACCAAGAACAAGAAAACCAAGCCCGAAAAGCTTGAGTTCAGCAAGTACTGCCGTTTCTGTCAAAAGCATACTCCGCACAAGGAAACCAAGTAGGCTGGAAGAGTGGGCTGCAGTTTAGGATGTTGCCCGTGGCATGCAGGCCAGTAGCTCTAACGGCTAGAGCGCCGGTCTCCAAAACCGGATGTTGGGGGTTCGAATCCCTCCTGGCCTGCCACTTTACTAATAAAGCAACGGAGTGTGACGCGTGCTGGCCAAGACCAAGAATTTTCTGGAAGAGGTAAAGGTTGAACTGGGTAAAGTTACCTGGCCGACCCGCAAGGAAACCATGGCCACTGCCTGGGTGGTAGTGGTGATCATTGTCATCATATCCCTTTATCTCGGGGCGTGCGACGTGATACTGGCGAAGCTGATGCGCAGGATTCTGGGGTAAGGAAATTCTCTATGGCGAAAAAATGGTACGGCGTACATACGTATTCCGGATTTGAAAATAAAGTACGACTCTCGCTCATTGAGCGAATAAAAAACCTGGGGCTAGAAGATTCCTTTGGCGATGTGATGATACCGTCTGAAACGGTTGTCGAACTCAAGAAAGGCGAAAAGCGGACCTCTTCGCGCAAGTTTTTCCCCGGTTACATACTGGTCAACATGGAGCTGAACGACGATACCTGGCATGTGGTCAAGGAGACCTCCAAGGTAACCGGCTTTGTTGGTGGCAATAACCCGTTTCCCATTCCTGATGAGGAGGTCGGCAAGATCACCCGTCGCATGGAAGAGGGGGCTGAGAAGCCGCGGCCCAAGGTTCTGTTCGAGGTTGGGGAGACGGTACGGGTTATTGATGGACCGTTCCTGAATTTTGCCGGTGTTGTTGAGGATGTTAAACCTGAAAAGGGTAAATTGCGTGTCATGGTAAGTATCTTCGGCCGTGCCACCCCGGTAGAACTCGAATTTATGCAGGTAGAGAAGCAGTAGGGGCGAGAAAAACCGCCCGTACCGATCCTATACGAATGTTTTCAGGAAGAGCGCAAAAGGAGCAGAGTAATGGCAAAAAAAATAACAGGGTACATCAAGCTGCAGATACCGGCTGGCAAAGCCAATCCGTCACCGCCGATCGGCCCGGCCCTTGGCCAGCACGGCGTGAATATCATGGAATTCTGCAAGGCGTTCAACGCTAAAACCCAGGCGGACGAAGGTACCATCACGCCGGTGGTGATCACGGTCTTTGCCGACCGCTCTTTCAGCTTCGTCACTAAGACGCCGCCGGCCTCGGTTCTTATCAAAAAGGCTCTCGGCATCGAGAGCGGTTCCAGTGTTCCCAACAAGACCAAGGTTGGGAAGCTGACCAAGGACCAGGTGCGGGAAATTGCCCAGAAGAAGATGCCTGACCTCAATGCCGCCAGCCTTGAGGCTGCCATGAATACCATCGAAGGTACCGCCCGCAGCATGGGCGTGGATATTGTTTAGAGACAGAGAGAGGGTGACGAGAAATGCCTAAGACCGGTAAAAAGCTTAAAGAGGCCCTTGCCAAGGTAGACAGAGCAAAGAGCTACCCCCTGCAGGATGGGATAAATCTGGTGAAGAGTAACACCTTTACCAAATTTGACGAAACCGTGGACGTTGCCGTGCGACTTGGTGTTGACCCGCGTCATGCCGACCAGATGGTTCGCGGTGCGGTTGTCCTCCCCAATGGTTTGGGAAAGGATGTACGGGTTCTCGTCTTTGCCAAGGGTGAGAAGGAAAAGGAAGCACGGGACGCCGGAGCCGATTATGTCGGTGCAGAGGACCTGGTGGCAAAGATTCAGGAGGGATGGTTCGACTTCGATACCGCCATCGCCACACCGGACATGATGGGAGTTGTCGGCAAGATCGGCAAGCTTCTCGGCCCCCGCGGCCTTATGCCTAACCCGAAGGTCGGCACGGTAACCTTTGATCTGGCTCGTGCCGTCAAGGAATCCAAGTCCGGTAAGGTGGAATTCCGCGTAGAGAAAGCCGGAATCATCCATGCGCCGGTTGGCAAGGTCTCCTTCGAAGGTGAGAAGTTGAAGGAGAACATCCTGGCACTGCTTGATGCGCTGATGAAAGCGAAACCGTCGGCAGCAAAGGGTACCTATATGAAGAAAATCACCATTTCCTCCACCATGGGCCCCGGTGTTCGGCTCGATGTGTCGGAAGTGTCGACCCAGCTTTAGGTAATAGAAAGTAGTAGTCGCAAGCCAAAGTCACAGACAGCAGGCGTCGGTCGCAGTGTGCGCCGACTTAAAATTTCCAGCCTGCCGAGACTTGAGTAGTTGAAGGAATTGCAATTCCTGCAGCTTCCTGACTTTGGCAGGGGCGCAAGCCCTTATACCAAAAGAAAGGAGGAAGGCGCTTGAATAAAGAAAACAAACAGCAAGTAGTTGCAGAGATGCACGACAAGCTGCAGCGTGCCAAGGCCGTGTTCCTTGCCGATTATCGCGGCATGACCGTGGCCCAGGCAACTTCGTTGCGTGAAGAATTGCGCAAGGCGGCCGTAGAGTACAAGGTAGTCAAGAATACGCTGCTTGAACTGGCATCCAAGGATACGGACAAAGAAGCATTGAATGCCTATTATGCCGGACCGACTGCCATTGCCCTGAGCTACGACGATCCGGTTGCTGCTGCCAAGGTGTTGTCCAAGTTTGCCAAGGAACAGACCAACCCGTTTACACTCAAGGCTGGCCTGCTGTCTGGCAAGGCGATCACCGTGGCGGATATCCAGGCTCTGGCTGACCTGCCGAGCCGTGAAGTGCTCCTTGCCAAAATGCTCGGTTCCATGCAAGCCCCTGCAACCAACTTTGTTGGTGTGCTGGCAGCTGTCCCCGGCAGTTTCGTGCGGGCTCTCGACGCCATCAGGGCTAAAAAAGAAGGCAACTGACAACAGACCGGAAACGCCAAGAGGCGTTCCGCTATTCAAACACACTATTAACATGGAGGAATACAACAATGGCCGAAATTACCAAAGCCGATGTAATCAGCTTTATCGAAAGCATGTCCGTGCTCGAACTTGCAGAAATGGTGAAAGAACTTGAAGAAAAGTTCGGTGTCTCCGCCGCTGCTCCGGTTGCCGTGGCCGCCGTTGCTGCACCCGGTGCTGCTGCTGAAGCTGCCGAAGAGAAGACTGAGTTCGATGTCATCATCAAGGCTGCCGGCGCTAACAAGATCGCTGTCATCAAGGTTGTTCGTGCTCTTACCAGCCTCGGGCTGAAGGAAGCCAAGGATCTGGTTGACGGTGCACCCCAGCCCCTCAAGACCGGCGTTTCCAAGGAAGAAGCCGAAGAAGCCAAGAAGCAGCTTCTGGAAGCCGGCGCAGAAGTGGAAGTTAAATAATTCTCCTCACGTAGGAGTGGTACAAGCCAAGGTCGCCACGTGCGGCCTTGGCTGTTCTATTTTGTTGGCGGGCTAGTGCTTCGTGACGCCAACTACTTGAAATTATTACTATTCAGGTAGTCAGCCAAAAGCGCCTGCGCCTTTTGAGCATAGTAACGAAGGAGACCCCTTTAATGGCTTATTCAATTGCGAATAACCCCCTGCTGCGTAAGAATTTTGCAAAAATCAAGAAAATCATCGACATTCCCAACCTGATTGATATCCAGAAAAACTCTTATAAACGATTTCTCCAACTCGATGTACCTGCAGAAACCCGTAAGAACAGTGGCCTTGAAGCGGTTTTCAAGAGCGTGTTCCCCATCAGGGATTTCAGCGAAACTGCATCTCTTGAGTACGTTTCCTATGGCCTAGGCACCCCCAAGTATGATGTGGTGGAGTGTCACCAGCGTGGGATGACCTTTGCCGCTCCCATGAAGGTAAAGGTACGCCTGGTTGTCTGGGACGTGAACAAGGAGAGCGGCTCCCGCTCCATCCGCGACATCAAGGAGCAGGAGGTCTATTTCGGCGAAATCCCGCTGATGACCGAGAATGGTACCTTTATCATCAATGGTACCGAACGGGTTATCGTCAGTCAGCTGCACCGTTCTCCGGGCGTTTTCTATGACCACGACAAAGGGAAGACCCATTCGAGCGGCAAGGTGCTCTATTCCGCCCGTGTCATTCCGTATCGCGGTTCCTGGCTGGACTTCGAGTTTGACCATAAAGACATTCTGTTCGTACGCATCGACCGCCGCCGCAAGATGCCGGCAACGGTGCTCCTGAAGGCTCTCGGCTACTCGGCTGAGGAGCTCCTCAATTATTACTACCGGAGCGAAGAAATCTTCCTGGCTGGCGAGACGATGGCCAAGAGTGTCGATCCGGAGCTTCTTGCCACCCAGAAGGCTGCCCTCGACATCGTCGATCCCGCCACGGGTGAGGTGCTGCTCAAGGCCAACCGGAAGTTTACCAAGGCTGCCATCCGCAAGATGACCGAGCATGATATCAAGACCATTCCCATAACGGCGGATGACCTGCTTGGCAAGTTTGCGTCCCATGATATCGTCGATCCGGCCACCGGAGAGGTCCTTGTCGAGTGCAATGAGGAGATTACCCAGACACGCCTGGAAGAAATCACGACACGTGGCATTCCTTCTTTCAAAGTGCTCTTCATAGATAATCTCCATGTTACCTCATCCCTGCGTGATACCATCCTGATGGACAAGATTACGTCAACGGACGACGCCCTCATCGAAATTTACCGTCGCCTCCGCCCGGGAGATCCTCCGACGTTGAAAAGTGCCCTCGCCCTGTTCGAGAATCTTTTCTTCAACGCCGAGCGGTACGATCTGTCAGCCGTGGGGCGTCTCAAGCTGAACTACAAGCTTGGTCTGACCGTCCCCCTCGACTGCCAGACGCTCACCAAAGAAGATGTGCTCGAAGTGGTTCGCTATCTCATCGAACTCAAGAACGGCAAAGGGGCCATTGACGATATCGACCATCTCGGCAATCGCCGGGTCCGTGCGGTTGGCGAACTCCTGGAGAATCAGTACCGTATCGGGCTTGTCAGGATGGAGAGGGCCATCAAGGAAAGGATGAGCCTGCAGGAGGTGGAGAACCTCATGCCCCACGACCTCATCAACTCCAAACCTGTTTCTGCAGTGGTCAAGGAGTTCTTCGGGTCGTCCCAGCTTTCCCAGTTCATGGACCAGACGAACCCTCTTTCCGAGGTTACCCATAAACGCCGTCTGTCGGCTCTCGGACCAGGCGGTCTTACAAGGGAACGTGCCGGTTTCGAAGTCCGCGACGTTCATCCGACCCACTACGGACGCGTCTGCCCCATCGAGACGCCTGAGGGGCCGAACATCGGCCTTATCGCTTCTCTTTCCACCTATGCCCGCATCAATGAGCACGGCTTTGTAGAAACTCCCTACCGTCTCGTCAAGGAAGGGAAAGTCACTGCCGAAGTCCGCTTCTTCTCCGCATTGGAGGAAGAAGGTCATGCCATCGCCCAGGCCAACGCCGAGGTGGACAAGGATGGCCGCTTCACGTCAGATTACATCTCTGCCCGAAAGAGCGGCGAGTTCGTTCTGGTCGGCCGGGACGAGGTGGAACTGATGGACGTTGCGCCGATGCAGCTGGTATCGGTTGCAGCTTCTCTCATTCCGTTCCTTGAGAATGACGACGCAAACCGCGCCCTCATGGGATCCAACATGCAGCGTCAGGCGGTTCCGCTCCTGCGTGCCGACTCTCCCCTTGTGGGTACCGGCATGGAGCGCGTTGTTGCCCGGGATTCCGGGGTGTCCGTAGTTGCGCGGCACAATGGCGTGGTTGAGACGGTGGATGCTTCCCGGATCGTTGTCAAGATCGACGAAAAAGAGTACGACGAGACCGGCACCGGCGTGGATATCTACAACCTGATAAAGTTTGCCCGTTCCAACCAGAATACCTGCATCAATCAGCGGCCGGTAGTAAAGGTCGGAGATGCGGTGAAACGTGGAGACGTCATCGCTGACGGCCCCTCCACCGACATGGGGGAACTGGCACTCGGCCAGAATGTTGTGTTGGCCTTCATGCCCTGGGGCGGGTACAACTTCGAGGACTCCGTCCTTATTTCCGAGAAACTGGTGAAGGATGACCGCTACACCTCGATCCACATCGAAGAGTTCGAATGCGTTGCCCGCGACACCAAGCTGGGGAAGGAAGAGATAACTTCCGATATTCCCAACCTGGGTGACGAGGCCCTGAAAGACCTTGACGAGTCAGGGATCATCCGCATCGGGGCAGAGGTCAAGCCGGGAGACATCCTGGTCGGCAAGATCACCCCCAAAGGTGAGACCCAGCTTTCGCCTGAAGAGAAGCTGCTGCGTGCGATATTCGGCGAGAAGGCCGGCGATGTGCGCGATACATCTCTACGCGTCCCCCCCGGTGTGGAAGGAACGGTAATCGGGGCCAAAATATTCTCCCGCAAAGGGTCTGACAAGGATTCCCGTACCGAGCTGATTGAGAAGGCCGAAGAGGAAAAGCTCCGCAAGGATGAATTGGACGAGATCCGCATTATCAGGGATTCGGCCATAGGAAAACTGAAGAAGCTGCTGGTTGGTAAGACCGCTGCCGTCAAGGTAGAAGGGAAGGACGGCAAGGTCGTTATTGCCAAGGGTAAAACAATCAGCGAGGAGTCACTGGCATCCATCTCGATGGATCGCTGGGATGAACTGTCTGTTACTGAAGAGGAGGGGGTGGAGGAGAAGGTTGCCCAACTCCTGGTCACCCTGAACCAGCAGATCGACATAATCAAGTACGTCTTTGACGATAAGGTGCAGAAACTGAAGCGTGGGGATGATCTCCCTCCGGGTGTCATCAAGATGGTCAAGGTCTACATCGCTATCAAACGCAAGCTGCAGGTGGGTGATAAGATGGCCGGCCGTCACGGTAACAAGGGTGTTGTTTCCCGTATCCTGCCGGAAGAGGATATGCCGTACATGGAGGACGGTCGTCCGGTCGAGATCGTTCTTAACCCGCTTGGCGTTCCGTCCCGTATGAACGTGGGGCAGATACTGGAGACTCACCTCGGATGGGCTGCCAAGGGTATCGGCTGGCAGATCGAGGAGATGCTTGAAAAGTCTTCGCCGTCGGCGGCACTCAAGAAGTATCTCAAGGACGTCTACGGCGACAAGGATATGAACAAGTTCCTTGATGGTCTGGAGGATGACGAACTTCTCAAGGTTGCCAAACGTCTGAAACGGGGCGTGCCCATGGCGTCGCCGGTCTTCGAAGGTGCGTCGGAAGAAGCAATCGTATCCATGCTGGGTAAAGCCGGGTTCGATGCCGGCGCCCAGGTTACACTCTATGACGGCAAGACCGGAGTTCCTTTCAAGCATAAGGTAACGGTCGGTGTCATGTACTTCCTGAAACTGCATCACCTTGTCGATGACAAGATCCATGCCCGTTCCATTGGTCCCTACAGCCTGGTTACCCAGCAGCCGCTGGGAGGTAAAGCGCAGTTCGGGGGCCAGCGTCTCGGGGAGATGGAGGTCTGGGCCATGGAGGCCTACGGCGCCGCCTATGCCCTGCAGGAGTTCCTGACGGTCAAGTCTGACGACGTAGCCGGCAGGACCAGGATGTATGAGGCGATCGTCAAGGGTAAGCATACCCTCGAACCGGGTCTTCCCGAGTCGTTCAACGTCCTCATCAAGGAACTCCAGTCTCTCGGCCTCGACGTTGAGCTGCTGGAAGGCGAGGAAGACTAGCAGGCACGTTACCGGTCGGCTGGGGGACAAGCAGCGATGCCCGCTCCCCAAGGCGTTCACCCACTTTAAACCAGACTACACTCCTACACAGAAGGAGGATTACATTTTGGAAGACATTTTCAACTTTTTCGATAAACCGAAGGACCCCCTTCACTTTTCGTCCATCAGGATATCCATCTCGTCGCCGGACAAGATTCGCGAACGTTCTTTCGGCGAGGTGAAAAAACCGGAAACCATCAACTACCGTACCTTCAAGCCTGAACGGGACGGTCTGTTCTGCGCCAAGATCTTTGGCCCGACAAAAGACTACGAGTGCAATTGCGGCAAGTACAAGCGGATGAAGCACCGCGGGATCGTCTGCGAAAAATGCGGCGTCGAGGTCATTCCCTCGAAAGTACGTCGTGAACGGCTCGGCCACATCGATCTTGCCACGCCGGTTGCCCACATCTGGTTTCTGAAGTCTTTGCCGTCACGGATAGGTAACCTCCTCGACATCACGCTCAAGGACCTGGAAAAAGTCCTCTACTTTGAGGCTTATGTCGTTATCGACCCCCGCAATACCGGCATGGTAGTAGGTGAGATTCTCTCCGAAGACCAGTACCAGAAGGCAATGGATGAGCATGGCGGTCAGTTTGATGCCGGCATGGGGGCTGCTGCCATTCGTGAATTCCTGAAAGCCCTTGATCTGGACGGCCTTGCCGAAACGCTTCGCGTCGAGATGCTCGAAGCGACCAGCGAAGCAAAACGTAAAAAGACCGCCAAGCGGCTCAAGGTTGTGGAAGCGTTCAAATCTTCCGGCAACAAGCCGGAATGGATGATCCTCGAATGCATTCCCGTGCTGCCCCCGGAACTTCGTCCCCTCGTTCCCCTTGATGGCGGCCGGTTCGCAACGTCGGACCTGAACGACCTCTACCGCCGTGTCATCAACCGGAACAACCGTTTGAAACGGCTTATGGAACTGCAGGCACCGGAAGTGATTATACGCAACGAGAAACGGATGCTGCAGGAAGCGGTCGACGCCCTTTTTGACAATGGCCGCCGTGGCCGGGCTATTGCCGGTCCCAACAAGCGTCCGCTCAAGTCCCTTTCCGATATGCTCAAGGGTAAATCAGGCCGTTTCCGGCAGAACCTTCTCGGCAAGCGGGTCGATTACTCCGGCCGTTCCGTTATCGTCGTCGGTCCTGAACTGCGCCTCCACCAGTGCGGGCTGCCAAAGAAGATGGCGCTCGAACTGTTCAAGCCTTTTATCTACAACAAGCTTGAGGAGAAGGGGTTTGTCACTACCATCAAGAGTGCCAAGAAGATGGTGGAAAAAGAGCGTCCAGAGGTATGGGATGTGCTCGAAGAGGTGATCAAGGAGCATCCGGTCATGCTCAACCGCGCTCCGACCCTGCACCGCCTCGGTATCCAGGCATTCGAGCCGGTTCTTATCGAAGGGAAGGCCATCCAGCTTCACCCCCTCGTCTGTACGGCATTCAACGCCGACTTCGACGGTGACCAGATGGCCGTCCATCTCCCCCTCTCCATCGAGAGCCAGGTGGAAACCAGGGTCCTCATGATGAGTACCAACAATATCCTGTCGCCGGCACATGGCAAGCCGATCATCGTGCCGTCCCAGGATATGGTTCTCGGTATCTACTACATGACCAGGGAAAAGTACTTCGCCCAGGGCGAAGGGAAAATTCTTGCATCACCCGAAGAGGTCCGGATTGCATTTGACGCAGGAGAGATCGACCTGCAGGCCCGCATCAAGGTGAGGATGAAGAATCTGGCCACCGACGATAAGCCGCAGATCGTTGAAACAACCACCGGAAGGATACTTCTCCGTGAGATACTTTCCGAGGCGGTGCCTTTCAGTGCCATTAACAAGGTTATGACCAAGAAGGAACTTTCCAACCTTGTGGATATCTGCTACCGGTTGGCTGGAAACAAGGAAACGGTCATTCTTGCCGACAAGCTGAAGGAAATCGGCTTCCGCTACTCTACCCTCGCCGGCATCTCCATCTGTATCAATGACATGGTCATCCCGGAGGGGAAACCGGTTATCATCGACCGCGCAACGGAAGAGGTCAAGGAGATACAGAACCAGTACACCGAGGGTCTCATCACCGACGGCGAGCGATACAACAAGGTCATCGATATCTGGGCAAAATCGACGGAAGAGATCGCCAAGGAAATGCTCGACAACCTTTCCCGCGATACCGTCATCTCACCCGATGGCACTGAGGTCAAAGTTCCCTCTTTCAACGCTATCCACATGATGGCCGATTCGGGTGCGAGGGGCTCAGCCCAACAGATCCGTCAGTTGGCCGGTATGCGTGGACTCATGGCCAAGCCTTCCGGGGAGATCATCGAAACTCCCATTACCGCCAACTTCCGCGAGGGGCTTACGGTTCTCCAGTACTTTATCTCGACTCACGGTGCCCGCAAAGGTCTTGCCGACACCGCGCTCAAGACTGCAAACTCCGGATACCTCACCCGTCGTCTGGTTGATGTGGCACAGGATGCGATCATCACTGAACCCGACTGCGGAACACTTGACGGTCTGGTGGTAACGGCCCTCACTGAGGGAGGAGAGATCATCGAGCACATCGGTGACCGGATCCTCGGCCGTGTTGCACTCGACGATATTCTCGATCCGGTTACCGGCGATGTGCTGGTGGCCGCCAACGAAATGATTGACGAGACGCTGGTGCAGAAAATCGAAGATTCCGGCCTTGAAAAAATCAAGATACGTTCCGTTCTCACCTGTCAGAGCAAGCGGGGAATATGCGCCAAGTGCTACGGACGCGACCTTGCCCGTGGCCATCTGGTGAATATGGGTGAGGCGGTAGGTGTAATCGCAGCCCAGTCCATCGGCGAGCCGGGAACCCAGCTGACCATGCGTACCTTCCACATCGGTGGTACCGCATCCCGCCGGGCTGAACAGACCTCTTTGGAAGCACGCAACGAGGGTCGGGTCAAGTTTATCAATATCAACAGTGTTACCAACGCTGAAGGCTACCATGTCGTCATGAATCGTAACGGTGAAGTTGCCGTTGTCGATGAAACCGGTCGGGAACGGGAGCGTTATGCCATCGTCTATGGTGCCATGATCAAGGCGAAACCCGATATGCCTATCAAGCCGGGTGAAGTCCTTGCCGAGTGGGACCCTTACACCATGCCGATCCTCACCGAGGTGTCCGGTAAGATCAAGTTTGGTGACATTATCGAAGGCGTCACCATGGAGGAGCAGCTCGACGATGTCACCGGTCTTTCACGAAAGGTCATCATCGAGTCCCGCGATCAGGACAAGCGTCCGCGCATCACCCTCAAGGACGAGTCGGGCAAGACGGTGAAAATAGCCGAGAGTGCGATGGGGCGTTACTTCCTGCCGGTGGGAGCCAATATCTCGGTACAGGAAGATGCCATCGTTCATGCCGGTGACGTTATCGCAAAGATCCCTCGCGAAACCACCAAGACCAAGGATATTACGGGTGGTCTCCCCCGCGTCGCCGAGTTGTTCGAGGCGCGCAAGCCCAAGGACTTCGCGGTCATTACCGAGATCGACGGTGTCATCAACTTCGGCAAGGATGCCAAAGGGAAGCGCAAGGTCGTTGTCACCCCCGAGGTGGGCGAACCGAAGGAATATCTGATTCCCAAAGGGAAACACATCAGCGTCCATGAAGGGGATCTCGTCCGGGCAGGAGAGGCGCTTATGGACGGGTCAAGCAATCCCCACGACATCCTCCGGGTCCTTGGTCAGAAGGAACTGGCAAAGTACCTGGTTGATGAGGTGCAGGAGGTATACCGCCTGCAGGGGGTCAAGATCAACGACAAACACATTGAGACCATCGTCCGGCAAATGCTCCGGCGTGTCCGAATCAAGGAAGTGGGGGATACGTCGCTCCTCATCGACGATCAGCTGGAGCGTACGTCCTTCGTTGAAGAAAACGTGCGGGTGCTTGCCAAGGGCGGCAAACCGGCCATTGCCGAACCGCTGCTCCTCGGGATTACAAAGGCTTCGCTCTCGACCGAGTCGTTCATCTCTGCGGCCTCATTCCAGGAGACCACAAAGGTCTTGACACAGGCTGCCATTGAGGGTAAGGTTGACAGCCTTCGTGGCCTCAAGGAGAACGTCATCATGGGGCGTCTCATCCCGGCTGGTACGGGCCTCGCCCGTTATCGCAATCTCAAGCTGGTGGCTGAAGCGCCTGATTATTCCGAGCCGGTGTCAGAGACTGAAGTGGCAGAGGATGAGCCTGCCGCTGTTTAATACTTTACAGGGGAGGGAACCCTCCCCTGTAAAAAAATCAAAAAAAACTTGACAAGCTTGTTTGTCCCTGTTACTTTTGTCGCTTCCGCAGGGAGAATGCCCTTGCGCACAAGCATGTGGGAGAATGTGTATTATGCCAACTATAAACCAGTTGATTCGTATCGGCAGGGAGAGCAGGAAAGACAAGTCGACTGCTCCTGCGCTGAAAAGTTGTCCGCAAAAACGGGGTGTCTGCACCAGGGTGTATACCACCACTCCGAAAAAGCCTAACTCAGCGCTCCGTAAGGTTGCGAGGGTTCGTCTGACAAACGGGATCGAGGTTACCTCGTATATTCCCGGTGTTGGTCATAATCTTCAGGAGCACTCTGTGGTGCTTATCCGTGGGGGCCGAGTTAAGGACTTGCCGGGTGTTCGTTATCACATCGTTCGCGGTACCCTCGATTCGGTCGGGGTTAAAGACCGCAAGAAAAGCCGTTCCAAGTATGGCGCCAAGCGTCCCAAGTAAACGTTCACACTGAGAGGTTGTTATGCCGAGGAGAAGAGAAGTAGCAAAACGGGTGATTTTGCCGGATCCCAAGTACAATGACCGGGTTGTGGCGAAGCTTATTAATATATTGATGCTGGACGGCAAGAAGAGTACCGCTGAGCGTGCCCTTTACAGTGCTCTCGAGCTGGTTGCACAGCGGTCCAGTGATGAGCCGGTAAAGGTGCTCAAAAAATCCCTCGACAACATCAAGCCGATGTTGGAGGTCAAGTCCCGCCGGGTCGGTGGTTCAACCTATCAGGTTCCTATCGAGGTTCGTGCGGAGCGGCGGACGTCGCTTGCCATGCGCTGGCTGATAAAATATGCCAATGACCGCTCGGAAAAGACCATGACGGACAAGCTTGCCGGCGAGATTCTGGATGCCTATAATAATCGCGGTGCCGCGGTGAAGAAGCGTGAGGATGTCCATCGGATGGCCGAGGCCAACCGGGCTTTTGCTCACTACCGCTGGTAGCTTCGAGAAGTACATAGAAGTAAATAGCTGAAGGAGATTTTTGTGGCTCGTCAAGTATCGCTGGATAAAACACGTAACATCGGGATTATGGCTCATATTGACGCCGGTAAGACGACAACTACCGAGCGGATTCTATATTACACCGGGGTTTCCCACAAGATTGGTGAAGTGCATGAAGGCACTGCAACAATGGACTGGATGGAGCAGGAGCAGGAGCGTGGCATTACCATTACCTCTGCTGCCACCACATGTCACTGGAGTGACCACCGTATCAATATTATTGACACCCCCGGTCATGTCGATTTCACCATTGAAGTTGAGCGATCCCTACGGGTGCTTGATGGGGCTGTTGCGGTTTTCTGCTCGGTCGGTGGTGTGGAGCCGCAGTCTGAAACTGTCTGGCGTCAGGCGGACAAGTACAAGGTCCCCCGCATAGCATTCATAAATAAAATGGATCGTGTGGGTGCGGATTTCTTCCGTGGCGTTTCCATGATCAAGGATCGTCTCAGGGCAAATCCTGTGCCGATTCAGCTGCCGATTGGTGCTGAAGATACGTTCAGGGGCATTGTCGATCTCGTCGAGATGAAGGCAATTATCTGGGATGAGGAGGCCTTGGGTGCAAAATATCACGAGGAGCCGATTCCGGTTGATCTGCAGGAGCTGGCTGAAGAGTACCGTGAGAAGCTGATCGAGGAAATTTCCTCCCACGATGAAGCGCTTATGGAGAAGTATCTTGCGGGAGAGGCGTTGACGACCGCCGAGATCAAGGCTGCTGTCCGTAAGTCTACCATAGAAATTGCCATCTGTCCGGTTATTTGCGGTTCGTCCTTCAAGAACAAGGGTGTTCAGCCCCTCCTTGATTCAGTGGTAGAGTATCTCCCTTCTCCTCTGGATATCCCCGCTATTAAGGGACTTGATGAAAAAGGTAACGAGATAGAACGCCATGCGTCTGACAGCGAACCTTTCTCCGCACTCGCGTTCAAAATCATGACCGATCCTTTTGTCGGGCAGCTCTGCTTCTTCCGTGTCTACTCAGGCGTGCTTAATTCCGGTTCGTACGTTTTCAACTCCACTAAGGACAAGAAAGAGCGCATCGGTCGTCTGCTTAAGATGCATGCCAACAAGCGTGAAGAGATAAAAGAGGTTTATGCCGGTGACATTGCCGCGGCGGTTGGTCTTAAGTATACGACCACTGGCGATACCCTCTGTCCTGAAGATAATTCGGTTATTCTCGAGTCTATCGAGTTCCCTGAACCTGTTATTTCTATTGCAATCGAACCGAAGACTAAAGCTGATCAGGAGAAGCTGGGAACGAGTCTGGCCAAGCTGGCAAGCGAGGATCCTTCCTTCCGCGTAAAAACAGATGAGGAAACAGGCCAGACCATTATTTCCGGCATGGGTGAACTTCATCTTGAGATCATTGTTGATCGTCTGATGCGCGAATTCAAGGTCGAGGCAAATGTTGGCAAACCGCAGGTTGCCTACCGAGAGACTGTCACCAAGAAGGTCAAGGTTGAAGGCAAGTTCGTTCGTCAGTCCGGTGGTCGTGGCCAGTACGGTCATGTCTGGCTTGAAGTCGAACCCCAGGAGCCGGGTAAGGGATATGAATTTGTTGACGGTATCAAAGGTGGTGTTGTTCCTCGCGAATACATCCCGGCTGTCGACAAAGGGATTCAGGAAGCAATGGATACCGGTGTTCTTGCCGGGTATCCGGTTGTTGACTTCAAGGTGACCCTGATTGACGGTTCCTACCATGAAGTTGACTCTTCAGAGATGGCGTTCAAAATTGCCGGTTCCATGGGTTTCAAAGAAGGATGTCAAAAAGCAGGAGCGGTTCTCCTTGAACCCATCATGTCTGTTGAGGTCGTTGTGCCTGAAGAGTACATGGGCGATGTAATTGGCGACCTTAACTCCCGTCGTGGCAGAATAATGGGGATGGAAGGGCGTGCAGGAGCGCAGGTTGTAAGTGCCATGGTTCCACTTGCACAGATGTTCGGTTACGCTACTGATGTACGTTCCGCAACTCAGGGCCGCGCTACCTATACCATGACATTTGATCATTATGAGCAGGTACCGAAGTCGGTATCCGAAGAGATAATTGCTAAAGTAAAAGGATAAACTTTTCCGCGAAGGAGGGAATCGGACATGGCGAAGGCGAAATTTGAAAGAACAAAACCGCACGTAAAC
>MTLC01000583.1_pt2 | contig 15331 bp, 13 predicted proteins | sample 1982451 | NCBI WGS metagenome assembly MTLC01 (sample SAMN05710165, study PRJNA340218) | biofilm metagenome | isolation source: sample SPH anode biofilm adapted to +100 mV | place: USA | collected 2012-02-03 | reverse complement strand
TTTTCGTGGTGGACAACGATGTGCGGATACGCGATCTGAACAAGACGGCGGCAACGACCTTCGGTCTCGACAAGGACGCGATCTACAACAAACGCGGTGGAGAGGTTTTCCACTGCCTGCATTCCCACGACGTGCCGGAGGGATGCGGCAGGGCGCCGATCTGCAAGAGCTGCGTGGTCAGAAAGTCGGTTACGCTTAGCTCCGGCGGCCAGACCGTTTCCAAGAGCCGGGCGAAGTTCGAGATTCAGGTCGGAGGCTACAAAAAGGAGCTGGAGCTCCTGATAACGACCAGTCCCGTTGAGTTAAGCGGCGAGAAGCTGGTTCTTCTTATGCTGGAAGACATCAGTGAGTTCACCATGCTGAAGAACATCATCCCGATCTGCATGCACTGCAAGAAGATCCGTGATGATCAGGACTACTGGCATAGCGTGGAAGAATACTTCAACGCGTATGTCGGGGTCGATTTCTCCCACGGCATCTGCCAGAGCTGCCTCGACAAACTCCACCCGGAAGTGCGTGAGGCGCTCAACCGGAAATAGCTGAGCGAATAAATCCCTCCTCCCCGGTAGGGGCGTTCGAAACGTGCCTTTCAGTGTTGTTTCGACGAGCGGTTCCTCGGGGATGACCCGATCGGCCTGACGGAAGCGAGCCGGCGACTCAAGCCAGTTCAGGAGTTGATGAGAAGAGACATCTGAGACAACTTCAGCGGAGGTCGAGGTTGTCGGGTGCGTAGTCGAGACGGTAAGAATCTGCCCCCTTTTGCTGCAGGCTTCCAAGGCGATAGGCCAGCTGCGGGCGTGTGAGCCCCAGCATCCTCGCTGAAGCGGAAAGGTTGCCCCCCTCTCTCTCCACGGCGGCCATGATCAGCATGCTCTCCACCTGCTCGAGCGTGAGCCCCTCGTCCAGAACCGCCTCGCAGAGCGCTTTCCCCGCCGAGGCGCGATCGATGTCGAGGCTGCCGGAGCTGCTGACGCCGTATTCCACGTTCCCTTCGTCGACGGTCGATGAGAACATATGGTCCTGTTCGATGCGGGATCCGGCCTGGGCCAGGATGACCCCTCTTTCCACCATGTTCTGCAGTTCGCGTATATTGCCCGGCCAGGAGTAGGCGAGCAGAGCGCGCTTCGCCTTGTCGGTGAAGCCGCGCAGCTTCTTACCCCGTATCGCCGCATGCTTCTCCATGAAGCGCCTCGCGAGCAGCAGGATGTCCTCCTTCCTTTCGCTCAGAGACGGGATCTTGATCATGAACGCGTTCAGGCGGTAGTAGAGGTCTGATCGGAACTTCCCCTCTTTCAACAGCTGTTTCAGGTCGATGTTGGTGGCCGCCACCACTCTCACGTCCACCTTGCGCACCTTGTGGTCCCCCAGACGCTCTATCTCGCCTTCCTGCAGCACCCGCAGAAGTTTCGCTTGCGCCGGCAGCGGCAGGTCGCCGATCTCGTCCAGGAACAGCGTGCCGCCGTTGGCCCGCTCGAAGCGCCCCGGGCGGGATGCCAGCGCCCCGGTGAAGGCACCCTTTTCCACACCGAACAGCTCCGACTCAACCAGGTCATGGGGGATGGCGGCGCAGTTCACCGCCACGAAGGGGGCCTTGCTCCTGTCGCTGTGTTCATGCAGGGTGCGTGAGAACACCTCCTTGCCCACCCCGGTCTCTCCCTGCAAAAGTACCGTGATCTCGCTCGCCGCCGCCTGCTTGAGCAGGCTGAAGGCGGAGATAAAGGCCGGGGAGTTGCCGACCACGTCTGCCGGCAGCTTCTCCTTTTCGTTGATCGCCGAGCGCAGGTCCACCACCTGGGTCTGCAGCTTCATGAGCTCGTCGGCTATGGGATCGGGATGGAATATCCTCCAGAACTCGGCCGCATCTTCCCACTCCTCAAGCGGTTTGCCGACGGTGCGGCAATGCTTGTCCCCCTTGCCGACGCACTCGACTTCCTTGTAGAGGATGGGGCGCCCCATGAGCGTGGAGGTGTAGCCGCAGGCATAGCCTAGCTGGCTCCAGCAGGTCGGGTCGGTGTGCAGTCCGTAATGCCTCTTGTGCCAGTTTCCCTCCCAGGAGTTCTCCCACATGAACTGGCCGGAGTATTTCCCCGCAGCGCGATCCACTTCCAGTTCCAGGGTGGTCACCATGGCGATCCCTTCCAGCGTGTGCAGCTGTGTCCCGATCATGAACGCCTCCTGGTCGGAGACCCCCTCAAGATGTCTTTTGAACACCTCCGCATCCTGAACGCCGGAGGCGAATCCCATGCGCATGAGCAGGGCCCGGGCCCGGTCCATGCCCAGGGTGTCGATCAGCTCGCTGCGCATCGCCCCTTGCGCTTCCGCGTGGATCAGCAGCATGCGGTGCTCGTGCAGCCAGATATTGCCGGTATCGGCGCAGAAATGTACCAGGGACCGGATCTTGTTCCTGATGGCCTCCCGTGAACCGGTTTTCTTTTTCTGCGATTTGTTCATCTTTGCCCGACCCTCCAAACAGTCCCGCACCACAACGGCGTAATTCACAGTTTGATTCGGTGCCCGCCTCTCCGAATCGCGCTCCTTGTCACCTGCAAATAAGTAAGCTGATACCATAATAATTTTTGAAGAACAACGTTATATCTCATTGTAGACATTTTGCAAGCTGCTTTCTTTACCTGACGCGTATACATCTCCGTAACCCCTTTCTGACCCCCCGACGTTTATTTCCCCGCCAGAGTAATCCATATCTCGCAGCCGATGAATCGCAAGTGTCCCTATAGGGCTAAACGCGGCCGCTGCAACTATTTTTTTCTGTTATTTCAATGAGATGGCAGGGGGGCAGTGCCGTCGCCGCACCAGGCGTTCTCTCCTCGTCTTCACCAAATGATGAAACGGCCGGTTGCTGGCGCCCGAATATTTCATCAAATGCTGAACATGCCTGCCGGACTCCTCGGCCGCGGAAAAATCGCATGCGTCAAAAATCGCACCTCCATTTCATTGTCAATTCGCTGATATTTCACGGTTTTTCTCGGAACAACAATCTTGCATACGATGAATAACATTGTTTTGGCATTGCACGTGCTATTGGAGGTGTGGGGCGTGAGGAAAATGCTCCATTCAGATTCGGCTGGCTCTGTTGCATGGCCCCAACCGAAACTGCGCCTGTAACTACTCAGACTCAAAAGTTTTTTATCGCGATGAAGGATATATGTAAAACTGAATTGTCAAGAGCAGCTTGTAAAAAAATCATAAAACATTTGTTTGTGCCATTTTAAAGGAGGACGAACCATGAGCGTTTCGGGGGACGGGCGGGACGGCGTGACCATGGAAATACTCGACACGGCCTGTATCGATGCGGGGAGCGGCCGCACGGCTGCGGCCCCGGGTTTGGGGCAGCTCGTGGTCTACCTGGCGCTGTTCATGGGGCTCAGTTGGGCGCTCATGTACTTCATCCCGACCGGGCCGCTCTTCACCGTGCTGCTGCCGGCGTCCTTCTACGTGCTGTTCAGCATCGTGGTGTTCTGTCCGCTCGTTTCGGGAGGCTGGCCCTTCGCCCCCCCCCTGGGCAACTGGAACCTGGGCGACGGCGCCTGGAAGCCCGGGCTGTCGACGACCGCGCTGATCGCCGGGGTGGCCGTCGCGGGCCCCCTGGCCACCACCCACCTCTATCCCCGCTTCCCCCTGTTCCCGGTCGGATTCTGGTGGGGCATCATCCTCTTCACCGTCACCCTCTGGTACGCCTTCACCTGGAACGGCTGGCCGCTTAACCAGAAATGCTCCCCCGCCTGGCGCGGCATCGGTGGCGGGGCGGTCATCGTCGGCCTTACGGCTCTTTTGTGGCAGCTGGTGAACCTGTCCGGCACCCCCTTTGCCGGCGCTCCCTACGACCCGAAGGGTCCTTTCCAGGCCGAGTGGTTTTTCGGCTTGCTGGTCTGGATCATCGTCTGGATCCAGGCCTTCTCCAACGTGCTTACCTTCCAGCAGTGGCCCTTCTACAAAATGCCGCACCCCCTGGGAGAGATCGCCAACACCGTCCTCTGCATCCTGCTGGGGTGGCTTTGCTGGACGGTGAGCCTCAAGTTTATGTCCCCGACCTTCTCCTTCGCAGCGCTCGGTGGCTCCATAATCGGCATGCAGAACTTCCACGGTGCCATATTCGGCTATTACCCCTTCGCGAAATACAAACAGCCCAAACGCGGCATCGCTAACTTCCTGACCGAAATAGTCCTGGCCTTTGGCTGGATCGCTCTGATGCGGCTGATCATGCATCCCGTATTGGCGAAGGTTCAGGCGGCGGGGCTCAACTTCGACCTGAACGTGGTTTCCGTGCTGTTCACCCTCCATTTCGTGGCCCTTTTGACGCTGCTTCACAACTTCTACTTCCTGAGGGCGCCCTTTGCCCCGAGCGGCCCTCCTCCCGCGCCGGAGTAGCCTCCCGCGCCAGGGGGAAGGAGCCTGAAACGACGCAGCACCTGCCAACGAGGAGTCGGAAATGGAAAAACAGACGACCGGCAAGTACCAGGTGAAGATCCTGGGGATCGAGGAGTACCGGGCGCTGACCGCCTGCCAGAGCGCCTGCCCTGTGGGGACGGATACCAAGAGGTATGTCAGCGCCATCTCCAGGGGTGACTACGAGAAGGCCTACCTGATCGCCCGGCAGACAAACCCGCTGGTCTCGGTCTGCAGCAGGGTCTGCACCGCGCCCTGCGAGAAGTCCTGCCGCAAGGGGGTGACCGGTAGTCCTGTCGACATCCGTGCCCTGAAGCGTTTCGCCTGCGACCAGCATGGCGCCGCCTCGACCAAATTCGTGGTGCAGCGCCTGGATGAGCTGTCCCGGCGCGCCGACTGGATGAGCGACCGCGCAGGCAACCACGTGCTGAACCTGTCCAGGCAGGTCGAGAGGGGCAGGACGAAACAGACCGCGGCCGCCCGGGGGGCGCGGGTGGCCATCGTCGGTTCCGGCCCCACCGGGCTTTCGGCCGCACACGACCTGGCACTTCTGGGGTACGCGGTGACCATCTTCGAGGCGGCTCCCCACGCGGGGGGGCAGCTGCGCTCAGGCATTCCGGCCTTCCGTCTTCCCAAGGACGTCCTGCAAAAGGAGATCGACGCCATCTTGGAGCTCGGAGTTGAGATCAGGCTGAACAGCACGGTCGGCGCCAACCTCACCCTGGGCCAGCTGCGGGAGCAGGGTTACCAGGCGGTCCTTCTCACCATAGGCCTGCAGGACCCCATGCGCATAGAGATCGAGGGAAACGGGCTGAACGGGATCTACACGGGGATCGATTACGTCAGAAACCACGAGAGCATCAAGCTGGGCAAAAGCTGCCTGGTGATCGGCGGCGGCGGGGTGGCCATCGACTGCGCCCAGCACGCGGTACGCCAGGGGGCGGAGCAGGTGATGATCGCCTGCCTGGAATCGTGGGAGACCATACCCGCGAGCCGCGTCGAGATCGAGGACGCGCAGGAAGAGGGGATCAGCTTCCACCCGTCCATGGGGCCGCAGCGCTTCCTGGGAGAGGACGGGAGGGTCATCGGGGTCCAGTTCATGAAGGTGGCTTCGATCTTCGACGGGGAGGGGAGGTTCAACCCCAGCTACGTGCCGGACTCGGCGGAGGTGCTTCTGGTGGACTCGGTGATCCTGGCGGTCGGGCAGGCGTCGAACCTCTCCTCCCTGAAGGGGCTCGAGGGGCTCGAGGTCACCCCCGCCGGGCAGATCAAGGCGGGGGACGACATGTCCACCACCCTCCCCGGGGTCTTCGCCGGAGGGGACGTGCGCTGGCGCTTCGCGAGAAACGCCACCGAGGCCATCGCCGACGGCCAGAAGGCGGCGCGCTCCATCCACGGATACCTGCGCGGCGAGGCGCTCAAGGTGAAGCAGAGTGGATACATGAGGGCGCTGCCGGTGGACTTCGTGAACACCCGCTGCGACACCATCGCCGCCGCCAAGGTTCCCAAGAGGGAGGCGGAGGAGAGGGTGAGGACCCGGGAGGAGATCACCCTGGGCTTCGAGGAAAAAGAGGCCCGCGAGCAGGCGGCACGCTGCCGGCAGTGCAGCATCCAGACCGTCTTCGACCGCTCCCGCTGCCTTTTGTGCGGCACCTGCGTTGACACCTGCGTACAGGGGACGCTGAAGCTGGTGCGCCTGGAGGAGATCGAGGGGGACGAGAAACTGGCCCGGCTCACCGAGGCCCTCAAGAAGGGAGCCCCCGGAACCCGCGCGCGGACCGCAATCATCAAGGACGAGAGCAGGTGCGTCTCCTGCGGCATGTGCGCCCGGCGCTGCCCCGGCGCGGCCATCACCATGGCGGAGTTCAAATTCGACGAGGAATGGGAATAGGAGGAGAAAATCTATGAACGCAAAGGTCTACACAATCAAAGATTCCATCAAGAACCTGCCCAGTAACATCAGGACCTCGGTGCTCCGCCCCGTTGAGGGGACCCCGGAGCAGGCGCGGGCGGCGGCGGTGTTCGGCAACGTCTTTTTGCACATACATCCGGCCCGGGTGCACGAGAACTCCCTGCGCTTCTCCTACACGCTGGGGCTCGGGCTGATCTCCTTCTACCTGTTCCTGATCCTGGCCGCTTCGGGGACGCTGCTCATGTTCTACTACACCCCGTCCACGCAGCTCGCCTACCACAACATGAAGGACCTGGAGTACGTGGTCTCCTTCGGGGTGATACTGCGCAACATCCACCGCTGGTCGGCCCACGCCATGGTCGCCGCCGTGTTCCTGCACATGTGCCGGGTCTTCTACACCGGCTCGTACAAGGCGCCCCGGGAGTTCAACTGGGTGGTGGGGGTCTGCCTGCTTTTGATGACCCTCCTGCTGAGCTTTACCGGCTACCTCCTTCCCTGGGACCAGCTTGCCTTCTGGGCCATCACCGTGGGCTCCAACATCGCGGCCTACGCCCCCTGGATCGGGGAGAAGATCCGCTTCGTGATGCTGGGAGGCAACGAGGTCGGGCAGATGGCGCTGATCAGGTTCTACGTGCTGCACGTGGCCCTGCTCCCGGCGGTGGCGCTGGTCCTCATGGCGGTCCATTTCTGGCGCATCCGCAAGGACGGCGGCCTTTCCCGCCCCGCGAACCGTTGAAGCGGCATCGGACGACAGATCGAAAGGAGGTGCAGCCATGCACGTCGTGAGAAAAGCAGAGATTTATCCGAAGGACCCCAACAAGACCTACTCGCTGATGGCCATCGTGGAAGGGGACTCGCTCCAGGTGGACAAGGACCCTGATGACACCGTCTCCAGCTGGCCGCACCTGGTGCTGCGCGAACTGCTGGTCTTCCTGGTGGTGGGGATCGCGGTGGTGGGGGCGTCGCTTCTGTTCAACGCGCCGCTTGAGGAGCCGGCCAACGCCCTGCACTCAACCAACCCGGCCAAGGCCCCCTGGTACTTCGTGGGGATACAGGAGCTCGTCAGCTACTCGGCCTTTCTGGGGGGGATCCTGGTCCCGGCGGCCATCGTGCTGTCGCTTCTGTTCCTCCCCTACCTGGACCGCAACCCGGCCGGCGGCGGGGTCTGGTTCGCCAAGGAGCGCAGGGTCGCCACCACCGTTTTCAGCGTCTTCGTGGCGGCCATGGTGGTCCTGATCGTGATCGGGCAGTTCCTGCGCGGGCCGAACTGGACGTTCCACCTCCCCTGGAAGTGACGGGGCGGCCACGTTCCCCCCTTTGCGAAGGGGGGACAGGGGGGATTTAGCCTCTCTCGGCAAAACCAAATCCCCCTAAATCCCCCTTCACAAAGGGGGACTTAAACAACAAGGAGGATACGTCATGGAACTGAACAACTTCGGGGGCGCGGCGACCATGCCCGGAGAACTGGATGAGGGGCGCAGGAGTTTCGTGAAGAAGGTGACGGCGACCACGCTTGCCCTGGGGGTAGGCGGCATCGCCCTGCAGACCGGGCGCTTTTTGAAGCCCAACGTGCTCTACGAGCCGGCCCGTGCCTTCAAGGTGGGGGACCTCTCCATCTTCCCGATCGGCAGCCGCATCGTCATCGAGGGGCGCGGCGTCGAGATCGTCAGGGAGCGCGACGGCATCCACGCCGTCTCCCTCACCTGCACCCACCTGGGGTGCCTGGTGAAGCCGGTGGAGAACGACCCGGACGTGGGCTACGCCTGCCCCTGCCACGGCTCCACCTTCGCCCTGAAGGGCGAGGTGCTGGGCGGGCCGGCACCCAAGGATCTCCCCTGGTACCAGATGTACATGGACCATACCGGCGCCCTCGTGGTGGACACCTCCAAGGTGAACCGCGACCGGACCAAACTCGTCGTTTAAGGAGGACACGCGGATGGAAAAAGCAGCCTTGCGTAAGCTCACCACACTCTGCATCGTCTGCGGTCTTGGCTGCCTGGTTCTCCTGGGAGTGGCGGGTTTCCGCGACGCGAACCGGGAATGGAAGTACTACCAGGAGGATTACCGGGAAAAGCTCATGGAGAAACTGGGCAGGGACAAGAACCCAGCCATGTACAAAAGGGTCGCGGAGATGGAGCCGGAGCTCAAACAGGTGGTGGTGAGCGAATGGCAGACGGTGGACCGCTGCGTCACCTGCCACATCTCCATCGAGGACCCGCTCTTCGCCCAGGCCGCCCAGCCGCTTAGGACCCACCCCTACCCGGACCTTTTGAAGCAGCACCCGGTGGAGAAGTTCGGCTGCACCATCTGTCACGGCGGGCAGGGGCTCGCCACCACCTACTACGGCTCCTCGCACGAACCGATCCACAACTGGCCGGTGACCCTGGTGACCAAGGGGCTGATGCAGTCGCGCTGCGGCTACTGCCACAAGGACTTTGAGGCGATCAAGGCGGACAAGCTCATCGCGGGGCGCGCCCTCTACCAGGAACTGCACTGCGCCGGCTGCCACCAGATCAACGGCCAGGGGGGCGCCGTCGGCCCCGACCTGAGCGCCTTCGCGGACAAGGACCCCAGCAACTTCTCGCTGGAGAACCTGAAGGGGAGCCACTCCAAGCAGAACTGGGTCATCGAGCATTTCCAGGACCCGCAGCGGGTTTCCCCCGGCTCCCCCATGCGCGGCTACGCCATGAGCGACAAGCAGGTCGAGGCGCTGGCGAGCTACGTGCTGAGCCTGAACCAGAGGGAGTTCACCCGCAAGTACACCCCGAAACTGCGCGCGGACTATGTGCCGCCCCGGGTGGACACCGTGCTCCCCGAGCCGGAACTTGGCACCACGTCCAAGCTCGAAGCCGACGGCAGCCGGGACCTGCGCCTTTAACCGGACCTAACACAGGAGCGAGATATGAAAAGAACCATATTATCGGTAGCGGCGGCGCTCTTCCTGATGGCCGTCACCACGCCGGCGCCGGCCGTGACGGGTCCGCCCAGGATGCCGTACGCCTTCGAGATGTACTGCGTGATGTGCCACCAGCAGGGGGTCCAGATCGGCCCCACCGGCATCTTCGACATGCAGAGTAAAAGCGGCAACCCGCTGCACGAGCAGTACATAAGGAACAACGTCCGCTTCGGGATGAAGGCCATGCCCGCCTTCAGGCTCTCCGAGGTGCCGCCCAAGGAGCTGGACGGCTTCGTGGCCTACCTGAAGGAGGTCGCCGCCTACCGAAAAACCAACCCCACATACCGGCCGGTCCCGGCCCAAAAAGGAGGGGCAAAGAAATGATCAGCCAGAACAGAAGGGCCTTTTTCAAGACGGTGCTAGCCGCCGGAGCGGCCATGGCGGTTTCCGGTACCGGCACCCTGGCAGGAAGCGCGCACGCCGCCACCGCGGGAGCGATCAACGGCGTCTGCCTCTACGCCCCGGGCCTTGGCAGTGCCCGCGACTTCGTGGAGAGCATGCAAAAGAGCGCGCCGGGAGCGTGGAACGTGCAGCCCTTGTCCGGCTCCCTCACCGACTGCTATTTCCAGGCGGCGCTTCTCTTCGAGGACGCCAGAAGAGCCAGGGTCAACACCTTCGTGGGCGTGCTGGACCAGGCGAGCTTCGCCATCGTGCACGAGGCCATCGTCGATCGCGGCGGCCGTTTCCACTACGTGACCCAAAACGGGGCGGACCGGGTCACCTTCTCCGTAGAGGTATAGGACGCCACAGACCAGGAGGTATCAGATGAGCCGTTTCGTTGCGCTTCCCAAGGGAGTATCGGAAGAAACCTTCGCCCGGGCGATCAGTGAGTACCGCGCTCTCCTGGGCGAGGGGAGGGTGAGGACCGACCCCGCTTCCCTGCAGTCCTACATGAAGATCATGATCCCGGAGTCGGAGGAACTGCACAAACCGTCGGCGGTGATCTACCCGAAGTCGGTGCAGGAGATCCAGAAGATCGTGGGGATCGCCAACAAGTACAAGACCCCGCTCTGGACTGTCTCGACCGGGAAGAACATGGGGTACGGCACGGCGGCTCCCGCGACCCGCGGCCAGATCGTCCTGGACCTGAAGACCATGAACCGCATCGTCCACGTGGACGAGGAACTCGGGTACTGCCTGGTGGAACCGGGGGTCACCTACTACGACCTGCAGCAGCACTTCAAGAAGAACCGGATGAACCTTTGGGTCGACGTGCCGGCCCCGTCCGCGATGGCGAGCCCGGTGGGCAACACCGCCGACCGGGGCGTCGGGTACACCCCCTACGGCGAGCACTTCCTGTTCTCCTGCGGCATGGAGGTGGTGCTGGCCAACGGTGACGTCATCAGGACCGGCACCGGCGGGCTCGCCAACTCGAGCTCGTGGCAGACCAACAAGTGGGGCAACGGCCCCTACGTGGACGGCCTGTTCACCCAGTCCAACCTGGGGATCATCACCAAGCTCGGGGTGTGGCTCATGAAAGGGCCCCCGCCGGGAGGGTACTACCCGTTCCTGATGAAGTTTCCCAAGGTGGAGATGCTTCCCGACATCATCAAGACCCTGATGCCCCTGCGCATGAACCAGATCATCCCCAACGCCTGCATCGTGGTGAACGCGGGGTGGGAGGCGGCCGGGTACTTCACCTACGACAAGAACGGCAAGGGGACCAACCGGGAGACCTTCTACAAGGGGAAGGGGGCGCTCCCCCCCAAGGTCTTCCAGCAGATCATGGACAAGTACGACGTGGGGGCCTGGAACTTCTACGCGGCGCTCTACGGTTCCCCGGAGCAGGTGGCGCTCAACTGGAAGTATGTCTCCGGGGCCTTCAAGCAGAAGTTCGGCAACGACGTCCGCATCATCACCGAGAAGGAGGCGAAGGATGACCCGATCTTCGAGTACCGCCGCCAGCTGATGATGGGGGGCTCCACGCTGCAGGAGTTCGGCCTGTACAACTGGCGCGGCGGCGGGGGCTCGATGTGGTTCGCCCCGGTGGCGGCGGCGCGCCCTTCGGAGTGCGAGCAGCAGATGAAGGTGGCCACCGACATCCTGAACAAGTACGGCTTTGACTACGTCTCCGAGTTCATCGTCGGGTGGCGCGACATGCACCACATCATCGACCTGCTCTACGACCGCACCCAGCCCGAGGAGATGAAGCGCGCCTACAACTGCTTCGACGAGCTCCTCACCGTCTTCACCAAGAACGGCTACGGGACCTACCGGACCAACACCGCGTTCATGGACAAGGTCTCCCGCAGCTACGGGCAGGGGATGCGTGACATCCACCACAAGCTCAAACGGGCGCTGGACCCCAACAACATCCTGGCGCCGGGCAAGTCCGGGATCAACCTCCAGACCTAGCGCCGGGCCCGGGCAACAGACCACCACAGTCGAGGAGGCACTAGATGAGCAGCTTTATCGCACTCCCCAAGGGGATGAGGGAAGAGACCTTCGCCAGGGCGATCCGGGAGTACCGCTCCCTTCTGGGAGAGAAGCGGGTCCGCACCGACGCGGCGGCCCTGCAGCAATATATCGACAACACGCTGGCGCCAAGCGCCGCCCCGCACCGCCCCTCGGCGGCGCTGTACCCGGCGAGCGAGAGCGAGGTGCAGGGGGTGGTCAGGATCGCCAACCGCTACAAGACCCCGCTTTGGACCTGCTATGGCGGAGAGAATCGGGGCTACGGCTGCGCGACCCCGGCGACCGACGGGCAGATCGTCCTCGACCTCTCCGGGATGAAGAAGATCATCGATGTGGACCGCGAACTGGGCTACTGCCTGGTTGAGCCGGGGGTCACCTACGACGAGCTGCAGCGCCACCTCTCGAAGAACAGGATCGACCTCTGGCTCGACACCCCGGCGCCGGCGGCGGGGGTAAGCATCGCCGGAAACATCCTGGAGCGCGGCACCGGCTACACCCCCTACAGCGAGTCCTTCCTCTTCTCCTGCGGCATGGAGGTGGTGCTCGGGGACGGCAGCCTGGTCCGCACCGGCATGGGGGGGATCCCCAGGACCACCAGCTGGCAGGTCTTCAAATGGGGCTTCGGCCCCTACGTGGACGGCCTGTTCTCGCAGGGAAACTCCGGCATCGTCACCAAGGTAGGGGGGTGGCTCATGCCTCCCCCGCCGCCGGGGGGGTACAAGCCCTTCTGCATCAGGTTCCCGAGCACCGACATGGTTCAGCACATCGTGAAGCCGCTCATGTTCCTGCGCGAGACCCAGATCGTCCCGAACGCCTGCGCCCTGGTGAACGCCGGGTGGGAGGCGGCCACCGTGGCGCAGGGTAGAAAGAGCGGCTTCGTGAACGGCGGCAAGGGGACGATAGCCACCCGCAAGGTGCAGGACGGCTACGGGGTGGGGGCCTGGAACCTCTACGGCGCGGTCTACGGCTCGCCCGAGCAGGTGGCGCTGAACTGGAAGTACGTCTTCGGCACCTTCACCAAGGCCTTCGGCAACAAGATAAGGATCGTCACCGAGAAGGAGGCCAAGGGGGACCCTGCCTTCCAGTACCGCGCCCAGCTCATGAAGGGAGGGGTGACCAGCAACGACCCGCTCGACGCCTGGCGCCCCGGCGGCGGCTCCATGCGCTTCCAGCCCACGGCGGCGGCGCGCCCCGGCGAGATCGCCCAGCAGGTGAAGCTCGCCACCGAGATCGTGAACCGCCACGGCTTCGACTACCTGAGCGAGCTGGTCTTCTTCTGGCGTGACGCCCGCCATGTCATCGACCTGCGCTTCAACCGCGCCGACGCCGGCGAGTCGCGCAGGGCGCACCAGTGCTTCGACGAGCTGACCCGCTCCTTCACCAAGCGCGGCTGGGGGATCAACCGCACCAACCCCGGTTTCATGAACCAGGTGGCCGACTCCTACGGCCCCGCCATGCGGCGCTTCAACAAGACGGTGAAGAAAGCCCTCGACCCGAACAACATCGTGGCCCCGGGCAAGTCTGGTATCACCCTGGCCTGACCCCTTAGCTGCAATTGACGACAGGAGGCATCAATGACGCACGCACGGATTTCGATCTTCGCCCTGTTTTTGGCCGCACTCTTCATCTGCTCCCCGGCTCACGCCTTCAACAGCAGTTCCTTCAACGGAACCGCCGACTTCTACGCCGGCGCGGCACCGCCGCCGGGGCTTCACCTGATCGATTACAACGTGTTTCTTGACATCAAGAAGGTCGAGAACAAGGGGCAGGGTCTGACCGACGGGGAGGGGACCCTGACCGCGATCGCCTTCCGTCCCATCTACGTCTCCGACAAGGGGCTCTTCGGCGGGAACTTCCTCGCGCACTCCATCATCCCGATCCTCTCGGTGGAGGCCAACGTCACCGCCCAGACGCCGGGCGGCGCGGTGAGCGTCAACGGGCATGACGGCGGGCTCGGAGACGTCTACTTCGGTGTCGGCATGGCCTGGCACACCAAGACCTGGCACTGGCTGACCGTGCTGGACGTGATCACCCCCACCGGCGCCTTCGACGCGACCAAGCCTGTCAACGCCGGCAACAACGCCTTCATCATCGAGCCGGTCTTCGCCGTTACCGGCCTCTTCGAAAACGGCATCGAGGCCAGCGCCAAGCTGATGTACTCCTACCACACCAAGAACTCGGACTACGTCGAGGCCGGCACCGGGCTGCGCGGCTACCAGACCGGCCAGGCGGTGCACATGGACTACATGCTGAACTACGCCGTCACCCCGAGCCTGAAACTTGGGGTCACCGGCTGGGTCTGGCAGGGACTTGAGGATGACAAGATCGGCGGGGTGAAGCGCCCCGACACCAGGGACCGGGAATTCTCCATGGGGCCGGCGGCGCGCTACCAAAACGGAAAGTTCGCCCTTTTGGGCAAGTACGTGATCCCGGTCTCCGCCGAGAACCGCATCGAGGCGAACCAGACCTGGATCGACCTGATCTATTCCTTCTGACAACGGAGCCAACCATGAACAGCCCCAAGATACTGATCATCAACCCCGGTTCCACCTCGACCAAGATCGGGGTGCACCTGGACGGCGAGATGAAGGTGAACGAATCGGTGAAGCACGCGGACGAGGAGCTGAGGAAGTTCCCGACCATCTGGCACCAGTACGACTACCGGAAGGACGCCATCCTCGGGGTGCTTTCCGATAACGGGTTCTCCGTTACGGACATGAACGCGATCGCCTGCCGCGGCGGCAACGTGAAGCCGCTGCCGGGTGGGACCTACCGGATCTGCAACAGGATGATCGAGGACATGAAGAGCGGCATCTACGGCGCGCACCCCATCAATGTCGGCGGGCTCGTGGCGTACGACCTCGGCAGGCAGCACGACATCCCGGTCTTCACCGCCGATCCCCCCATGACCGACGAGCTCTGCACCTCGGCCCGCTACTCCGGCATCCCGCAGATCGCGCGGCAGAGCAGCTTCCACGCGCTGAACCAGAAGGCGACCGCCCGCAAGGTCTCGGTGGAGCTCGGGAGAAGCTACCAGGAGCTGAACCTGATCGTGGTGCACCTTGGGGGTGGCATCTCGGTCGGCGCGCACAAAAACGGCAAGATCATCGACGTGAACAACGCGCTGGATGGTGACGGCGCCTTCTCCCCCGAGCGGGCCGGGACGCTCCCGGCCGGGGACCTGGTGAAGCTCTGCTTCAGCGGTGAGTACACCAAGGACGAGGTATTGAAGCTCCTCACCGGGCGGGGCGGGCTCTACGCCTACCTCGGCACCACCAACGCCATCGAGATCGAGAGGCGGATCGCCCAGGGGGACCGGAAGGCCGCCGAGGTGTACGAGGCGATGGTGTTCCAGGTGGCCAAGGAAGTGGGCGCCGCCGCGGCGGTCCTCGAAGGGAAGGTGGACGCCATCGCCCTCACCGGGAGTCTCGTCTACTCCAAGGTGCTCCTGGAGAGCCTCTTGAGAAAGATCTCCTTCATCGCCCCGGTGCACCTGAACCCGGGGGAGAACGAGATGGAGGCGCTGGCCGACGCGGTGCTTCGCTACTTCAGCAAGGAAGAGGAACTGGCCGTGTACTCGTAATTCGCTTGTTCCAGCTACTGCGCGGCTTTCCCTCTCCCTCCGGGAGAGGGGCGGGGTGAGG
>MTLC01000128.1_pt1 | contig 15346 bp, 14 predicted proteins | sample 1982451 | NCBI WGS metagenome assembly MTLC01 (sample SAMN05710165, study PRJNA340218) | biofilm metagenome | isolation source: sample SPH anode biofilm adapted to +100 mV | place: USA | collected 2012-02-03 | reverse complement strand
GACTTCATCATCCAGCTGGTCGACACCAACCTGAACAAGATCACCTTCACCTACACCGGCGGTCTCGCTCAGTACGACTGCACCCCGATCACCGTCTGCGGCCTCGCTTCCCTCTTGAACCGCAGGGTCGAGCAGGAAGTCAACATGGTCAACGCGCAGCTCGTAGCGGACAACATGGGGATCGTGGTCGAGGAGGTTAAGAGCACCCACTCGGACGACTTCTCCAACCTGATCACCGTGACCATCGAGGGCTCCGGCGAGAAACGCCTGATCTCCGGCACCGTGTTCGAAGGGGTGCCGCGCATCGTCAAGCTGCGCGACTACCAGATGGACTTCCGCCCGGAGGAGCACATGCTGCTTCTGGCCTACGGCGACCGTCCGGGCATCATCGGCAAGATCGGCACCATCCTCGGCAAGCACGAGATCAACATCGCCGCCATGAACCTCGGGCGCCGCGAAAAGAAAGGGGAGGCGATGGTCATCCTCTCCCTCGACTCGGCAGTCCCCGTCGAGGTCGTGGAAGAGGTGAGGGAGGCAACCGAAGCCAACTTCGTCAAGCCGCTCTACCTCGTCACCGCGAAGTAGTCTGCCGTAGCTGCAGAACGAAAAAGCCCCCCGGCGTAAGCTCGGGGGGCTTTTTTTATGGTCCTAATGTCGTGCATCCGTAGGGGCGAATAATCGTTCGCCACCCACGGTGGACAGGTTCGTTAGGAGATCTTCCTTCCGCCGCAGGCCTTGAGCCGCGCGTGCGCTTCGCGCAGGGCCTTTTCGGTGGTCTCCCAGCAGATGCAGCTGTCGGTGATGGAAACGCCGTACTGGAGCTCGGCCAGGTTCTTCGGCAGCGGCTGGTTGCCGTCTTTGAGGTAGCTCTCGATCATCACGCCGGAGATGGAACGGTTGCCGGCCACGATCTGGTCGACAACGGCTCTCAGCACCTCGGGCTGGCGCTCGTACTTCTTCTCCGAATTGCCGTGGCTGCAGTCCACCATGAGGGTCGGGGTAAGACCTGCCTTTTTCAGCATCTCCTCGCTCTTGGCGATGTCTTCGGGGTAGTAGTTCGGCTTCTTGTTGCCGCCGCGCAGCACCATGTGGACGTCGGGGTTGCCGGTGGTCTGGATGATGGAAGAGAGCCCGTCACGGTTGATGCCGAGGAAGCTGTGCGAATGGAGCGCCGCCTTCATGGCGTCTATCGCGATCTGCAGGTTCCCGTCTGTGCCGTTTTTGAACCCGATCGGGAAGGAAAGCCCGCTCGCCATCTCGCGGTGCGTCTGCGATTCCGTGGTACGCGCGCCGATGGCGCCCCAGGAAAGGAGGTCGGCCAGGTACTCGGGGGTGATCGGGTCGAGCATCTCGGTCGCTACCGGAAGCCCCATCTCGGTCACCTTGCAGAGAAGGCCCCTCGCGATGCCCAACCCCTTGGAGATGAGATGCGTGCCGTCCATGCCCGGGTCGTTGATGAGCCCTTTCCATCCCACCGTGGTGCGCGGCTTCTCGAAATAGACGCGCATGATGAGGAGGAGCTCTTCCGATACTTCCTTCGACAGGGCGGCGAGTTTCTCCGCGTACTCGAGCGCTCCCTTGGGATCGTGGATCGAGCAGGGGCCGACCACAACCATGAGCCTCTTGTCCTCGCCCCTCAGTATCTTGGCGATGGCCGCGCGACTCTCGGTTACGCAGGTGCCGGACTGCTCGGAGATCGGAAAGACCTGCCGCAAGTCGGTCGGTGCAATGATCGGGGTGATGCTTTTGATCTTCAGGTTGTTGGTCTTAATCATCGTAGGCTCCGCGCTAGCAGTTTTTAATGTGGCGTAATCTAGCGCGTTTCCCATCCGCTGTCAAAAAAAAATGCCCAGGGGCGTAGGAATTTTGCCCTGAGCATATTTTTGTATGGCGCAGGTATAAAAACGCTGTAAAAGCCGACGGTTCAGCCTCGTCTGGCGTGATTCGCGCCGTTTCTGTCCGCGGTGAGCGCGCTGCGCACCGAGTCGAAAGTAGCCTTCTCGGCCCCGGCTTCCAGCATCTCCTTGGCAGCGCGATGGGAATCACCCGGTTCAACGTCCACGCCACGTATCGCGTCGGTCAGGAGCGTTACGGCAAAGCCTTCCTTCAGTGCCTCCAGGACCGTCTCCTTGACGCAGTAGTCGGTGGCGAGGCCCCCGACGTAGAGGCGGTCCAGGGCCATACGCCGCATAAGCATGGCGAGCGGGGTGCCGTTCTCGGTGATGCCGCTCATGGCGGAATAGCCGTCGTCCCAGTCAGCCATCCCCTTAGAGACGAGGATGGTTCCTTCCGGGAGTCTCAGGCGCGGGTGAAACGCGGCTCCGGCGGTTCCCTGGACGCAGTGCGGCGGCCAGTTACCTCCGTTTCCCCGGAAATGCTTGCTGGTCGGTGGGTGCCAGTCGCGCGAGGCGAACACGGGGGTGCTTGCCTCGTAGAAGAGGCCGAGGTAGCGGTTGAGCGGCGCCAGGACCTGGTCGCCGTCCGGGACCGCCAACGCTCCGCCGGGGCAGAAATCAACCTGTACGTCTACGACAAGAAGGGCCGCTCTCCTTTTCATCGGTACCTCCTTTGCGGGCGCTGGACGGGTTATCCGCCGTACCTGCTCTGGATCTGGGACATCAACTTGAGCCGGAGCGTGTTGACGCCCGGGCTGATGGAGACCTTGTACAAGTGCGGGTTGACGAGGCGCAGACACCCCTCGGGAAGCCGCCCGAGCTCGCTCCTCGAAAGCTCGGCACAGCTTTGCAGGGTAGGGGAGGGGGCGCACCTTTTGCCTTTCTCCATCACCTTGCTGCGCACCTCTACCAGTCGTGCCTCCCGCGGTATCCGTTTGTGCTGGATAGGGTTGGCCGGGTCGAATACCTGTGCCCCGGGTAGCACCTCCTCGTCATGGAGGGCGATGACATCCTGGATGAAGGAGCCGTCGGGGGCGACGGCCCGCAGTACCCGCTTGCGGTCCGGCAGGGTCGCCTTTGCCAGGTCGCTCGTTATCTTCAGTTTGGCCTCGCCGTCGATCTTCACGAGCTTGTAGACCCCGCCGAGGGCGCCTCCCCCTTCTCCCGAGCAGGTGGCGAGCCTGGTGCCGACACCGTAGATGTCCACTTGCCCCCCTTCGCTCCTGATCGATTCGATGACGAACTCGTCCAGCTCGTTGGATGCGACGATCTTGACGGCGGGGAAGCCGGCGTCGTCGAAGGCGTTTCTTACCTGGCGCGAGAGATAGGCGAGATCGCCCGAGTCGATGCGCACCCCGACCAGTTCATGACCTCGTTCCCGCAGTTCCCGGGCGACGGTGAGCGCGTTGGGGAGCCCGCTACCTAAGGTGTCGTAGGTGTCGATCAGGAGGATGCAACTGTCCGGGAAGTTGTCCGCGTATCGACGGAATGCCGTCAGCTCGTCCGGGAAGGCCATGATCCAGCTGTGGGCGTGGGTGCCCCTGACCGGAATGCCGTAGCGCATGCCGGCCAGGACGTTACTTGTACTGCACACCCCGCCGACATAAGCCGCGCGGGCTTCCGACAAGCCGCCGTCCGGACCTTGGGCCCGCCTCAGGCCGAATTCGAGGACTGTGGCGTCCCCGGCGGCCTGTTTTATGCGAGCGGCCTTTGTGGCGACGAGGGTCTGGAAGTTGATGATGTTCAAAAGCGCCGTCTCCACGAACTGCGCTTCGGCGAGTCCCCCCTCGATGGTTACCAGCGGCTCGGTGCCGAACACCACGGTCCCTTCGGCGGGCGCGGTTACCTTTCCGTGGAACCTGAACCCGGCGAGGTACGCGAGAAACGACGGGCGGAAGAGTTTCAGGCTATCGAGGTAGGCGAGTTCCTCTTCGCTGAAGGAAAGCTCCTCGAGGTAGGAAAGCGCCGGTTCCAGTCCGGCGAAAACGGCGTATCCCCCCTTGAACGGGTTGTGGCGAAAAAAGAGGTCGAAAACGGCGGGACGTTCGTGCATCCCCTGCTCATGGTATCCGGCGAGCATGGTCAGCTCATAAAGGTCGGTAATCAGCGGCGAATAACGCATGGCGTCTCCCTTCGAGTCATTTGGCACCCTGAATTATCGCATGACGCAGCTTTTCTGCCAGTTCCGGGTCGATGATTTTCAGTAACAGATACTCCGCCTGTGCCTTGCCCGCATCGTTCAGCATGAGATGTGACAGTCCAAGCTTGTAAAGTGCGTTTGCGTTTCCCGGCCAGAGAGAGAGGAGCTCCTTGTACGCGGATGCCGCTTCCTCGTAGCGGTCCACCCTGAAATAGACCTCGCCCAGGTTGGAAATGGCAAGTGCCAGTGAAGGGTCCAGATCTACCGATTTTTTCAGCGAGTCTATTGCGTGCGGGTAATCACCGGCGAGCGCTTGGGCGGTGCCGAGGTTCAACCAGGACAGCGCGTTATGCGGCTCAAGAGCGATGCTCATGCTGAACGCCTCGGCCGCCTCGGGGTAATGCCCCTCGCCGTTCAGTTCCACGCCGGCCTCGAACCAGTCATCCGCCTCAAAGTATTCCTCACCACCGATTCTCGTCGCTTCACCCTTCGGGGTGAAAGCACCGGTTGTAATGCCGGTGACGATGAGCAGTGCGAGGTATGTGCCCTTGCGGTGCTTCATAGCGACCTCCGCGGAAAGCACAAAGATAACATGTTAGAAAATATTTACAAAAGTGGCCCGCCTGATGCGCTGCCCAGGTTTTTGCTGACATCGGCAGCACCATTTGGTAGATAAAGAAAGCGCCGCGGTACTGGTCGTGGCTGGGAAATAATCAGAAAGGGGATCGTATGGAACATCTGCTTGTTATCGGCTGCGGCGCTATCGGACGCAGGGTCGCCTCTCTCGCGCTGGAGCGCGGGATGAAGGTCTGCACCTTCAACAGGAGCGAGGTTGCTCCACTGGAGGGGGTAACGCATCGCGCCGGGAACCTGGACGAGCCGCAAACACTGGCGGGACTTCCGACCCGCGGCGCCGGCGTCATCTACCTGGCTCCTCCGCCGGGCGGTGGAATCGAGGATACAAGGATGCGTAATTTCCTTGCCGGTATCGGCGCCGGCAGCGTGCCGGAGAAGATCGTCTACATAAGCACGAGCGGCGTCTACGGAGACCACGGCAGCGAGGTGGTCACCGAAGAAACCGAGGCGGTGCCGCAGACCGCGCGCGGCAAGAGACGGCTGCACGCCGAGCGCATACTTCAGCAGTGGGGTCTCGAGCACGGCGTCCCGGTGGTAGTGCTGCGGGTAACCGGGATCTACGCACCGGACCGCCTGCCGGTGTCGCAGCTTACCACGGGTCAGCCGGTGCTGCGCGAAGAGGAGGCGCTTCCAAGCAACAGGATCCACGCCGACGATCTCTCGCGCATCTGCCTTGCCGCGCTCGACAGGGGTCCGGACGGCGCGATCTACAACGTAAGCGACGGGGCTCCCAGCACGATGACCACCTATTTCAACGCCGCTGCCGACAAGCTGGGACTGCCGAGGCCGAGGCAGGTCACCATGGAAGAGGCGCGCAAGGTAATGACGCCCCTCATGATCTCCTATTTCTCGGAAGGGCGTATCGTAGATAACGGGAAGATGCTGAGGGAGCTAGGCATCACCTTGCTCTACCCTAATCTGGAGGCGGGGCTCAAGGATTGATCTGCTAAGTACGTGCGGTCCTTCCGGTGCCCACACCCGTGGAAACGGCGAAGGCGGGATCAGGGGCGGCGTGCCGAGGTGCCCCCCCTGAAGAAGACCGAGGCGACCAGCGAACGGGTGAAGAAACTGACCATCGAATGATGGTTAAAACCACGCATAACAAGAACGGCCGCGGCTTACCAGTCGCGGCTGTTCTTATGGAGCAGGCAAGGGGAAAAGGTGCTGCCTAAAAAACAGGCAAAATGCTATCATTAGCGACTGTAACGCCACTTTCTAACCTCGGGAGGAGGTTTTCCCACAGAGTTTTCCACAGGTTTTGTGGAATATCGGTAACGCCATTTATGTTGATAATATAGCTACTTATATTTATAAGACGTTGTTGCGGGCGGTGACGCATACCTTTGGTTTACAAGCACTTAATAAAGAAGGCCCATGGTGATCCATGGGCCTTTTCGTACATTGGCGTTAAAGCGGAACACTTTCTTCCGATCCGTCGGTGAAGCGTCGCGGTAGTTGCTGCGTGGTCGGTGCCGCCGCGCAGCAGGTTTCCGTTTTGCAACCCTTTTTCAAGCGGCGAACCGCCTGGCGGATGAGATAAGTCGCTTTCAGCGTTGTTCCCAGTAACGCCAATTTGGTTGCTCCGGAACACCGTGCGGGAAGACTTGGATTACTGACCTCTGTCGCAACATTCCCCGGTTAGACGCTTCAGGCTTCCCTCTGCCTATGAGGGCTTGCACACCACGTCTGAAACCAGAGACAGTGTGATGAAAAGGTAGTCAGGGACCCAAATGGATGCGCTACGAATATTCCAGAGCGGCTCGCACTCTCATGCGAAAGCTTGATGGTATTGTAGCAACGCTCCAGAGAGTGTCAACGCGGAGATGAAATTAATTTCATCTGATGTAAAGGTTTGAAAAACAGCGTTTTTTCGTGTTGTGCCTGTTCGGCAAAGCGGCAGTTATTTCGCCGTCTTTTCCCTTGCCTCATAGCGGCTCGCGGGACATGTCTGACCAGTTTCATTGCTTGTTGGTATGACAGTTGCCCTATGCCGGCGAGTCCTGTTTCGTGTCAGGGTGCAACAATAGTTGCTGTCTGGCAGCGTCCCGAGTCATCAGCCGATATCGCAGCTACAGTGGGAAGGTGTGGACCGAACACGAGATACACGGGTCGTAACAGCGGATCAGACGTTCAAGCGCCGCGGTCATGCGTGCCGTCTCCTCTCCCTCCATGCCGCGCGCCAGCGCAAGCAGGTCCCGCGCCATTGCGCCCTGGTTCAGGGCGGTCGGGGTGACCACGTCGGCTTTGGTGCAGATGCCGGCGTCGTCGAAGGTGTAGCTGTGGATCAGCACCCCGCGCGGCGCTTCGCAGGCCGCGGTGCCGGTGCCGCCGCGCGTTGCGGGTGCGATGCCGGCCTCCGGGCCTGGGCCCAGTTCCATCAGGCGCTCGATGAGTACGATGGCGCGTTCGGCCGCGTCGCAGAGTTCGATGGCCTGGGCCAGGTTGTTGCCGCGTATGTCCTTCCCGATGAGTTCATGCCTGTGTGCCTTGAATATCTCCCTCGCACCTTCGCTCAAGGCCGGCTCGTGATGCAGGCGGGCCAGGGCTCCCACGGTCGCCTCGACGCCCATTACCTGTGAAAGCTTCGCGTTGGAGTGGGGAACGACAGTTTCCGCGACCTGTTCGCGGTATTCCTTTACGGCGAAGGAGCGGTCGCGATCAAGGCGCAAGCGACGCGAGGCCAGCGGAGCCGCCGACGGCTCAAGGGCGAGAAAGGCGGGCTCCGGTAGTTTGGGGAAGGGAAATGGGGTGCTGAAGAGCCGGCCGACGTCCCTGCAGGCGGGAAGCGCCCGGCGCAGCTCGTCTCGCAGTTGCGAAAGTTCATGGTTCGGGATCGCGCGTCCAAGCCCGCCAAGGCGGATGTTCACCGGATGGATCAGTCGCCCCCCGACCGTCTCCTGGATGAGGCTCCCGATCTTCTTGATGGCGAGCCCCTGTTTGACTAGCTCCGGCGCCGCGCCGGCAAGCTCCGCGACGCCCTGGACGCCCAGCAGGTCGGGAAGCACGAGGAAATACAGGTGTAGTGCGTGGTCCTGGACCGTGGCGCCGTTCAGCATGAGCTCCCTGGTGAGCGAATTCCGCTCGGAGACCTCGATACCCAGGGCGTCCTCGACGGCGAGCAGCGCGGTTACCTTGTGCACCGTCGAGCAGAGTGAGCAGATGCGGCACACGATGTCGGGGACCTCGGCGTAGCTCTTTCCGACCAGGAGAGCCTCGAAGAGGCGTGGGGACTCGCTCAGGTGCAGCTCCACCCGCTCGACGCGTGCACCATCAAGGAAGACCTTGACGCTGCCGTGCCCCTCCAGTCTCGTCAACGGGTTTATCTCAACGACGCTGCCCATAGTCCCACCCCGGCTTGAACCTGTTCATCCTGCGCTCGATCTCGTCGCGGCCGAAACCGCGCTCGAGCAGAAGCTCCAGTTCCTGGGCCACGTTCGCTTCCCGCACTGGGCCCCGGCAACCCTCGCAGACGATTCCCGTAGCAGGGCAGCGCGCGTTGCATCCCCCCTGTATGACCGGCCCCAGGCACAATTCCCCTTTTTCCAAAAGGAGGCAGAGGTTCTCCCTGCTGCGGCACTCGGTGCAGACCGGGTAGGACCGGACCGGCGGGAGGGTCCCCGCAAGAAGGGCGGCCAGCAGTTCTACGACCTCCTCCTTCTCGGGAGGACAGCCGCGTATGGTCCAGTCCACGCTCACGAAGTTGCCGAAGGGCGCCGGCGCGAAGCTTTCAGGCAGGCTCTCATGGCGCCCGTACACGGTCTGGAGCAGTTCCTGCCTCTGTGACTGTCCGTTGTTCATGGCGGCAACGCCCCCGAAAGCGGCGCAGGTTCCGTATGCCACGAGGAGGCGGCTCGCGTTTCTCAGGCTGAAGAGCATCTCTAGATCTGCCGGTGTGGAAACGGCACCCTCGACAAGGGCCGCGTCGAACGGTCCTTCGCGGCGCCCGCCGCTTTGCGCCATCGGGAAATAAACCAGCTCGAAGCGCCGCAGCACATCCGGTAGTTCGTCCTCACAGTTAAGCAGGGTGAGCTGGCAACCGGAGCAGGCGGTGAGTCCGGCTATGGCGAGCCTTACAGGTTTCACAGCGCCTCCGGTATGTCTTTGATTTCCCCGGCCCTAAAGACCGGGCCATCCACGCAGCAAAGTTTCTGCCCGAGGCCGCAGTGGCAGCAGCGCCCAACGCCGCAGCGCATCCTGCGCTCGAGACTCAGCAGGATACGTCCCGGCGCAACCCCCGCCTGCTCGAGATCGGTGATGAGGCAGCGGTACAGGGGAGGGGGCCCGCAGACCGCCGCGTAGGTTGCCGGGGCGTCGAAGCGGAACCCCTTCAATAGATCCGGCAGCAGACCCACAGCGCAGGATTGAATGCCGTTAGTCTCCGGTGCGAAGTCGACGGTGAGGTACAGTCGCATCTCCCCGCGGGCGGCGAGCGCGGACATCTCCTCGCGAAACAGCATGAGCCTCGGCTGGCGGGCACCGTACATCAGGGTGATCTCCCCGAACCGGTCGCTGTGCCTTAGAAGATGCATGAGAAGGGAACGAAGCGGAGCGATGCCGAGCCCGCCGGCAAGCAAGAGGACCGGGTGCCCTGTCATTTCCTCGAGAGGAAATCCGTTGCCGAAAGGACCGCGGATGCCGAGCGGTGCGCCAGGGCGCTGTTGGTGCAGCAGTTCGGTCACGTGCCCCACGCGGCGCACGCACAGTTCAAGCGTTCCGTCATCTCCCGTGAGGTCGGCCGGCGAGATAGGCACTTCTCCTGCGCCTGGAACGGAGATCTGAACGAACTGACCGGGAACGAAACGTGACAGCTGCGGGAGGGCCGCCTCCTCGGGAGCGATGCGGAAGAGGGCCGTATCCTCGGTGAGCTCATGCCGCTCCAGAAGCCGCGCGGCGAACGGCAGGTGTATGTCTCTTGCTCTTTCGTTCATGGCGACATCTCCCCACCCGCCGCACTGAAGATTTCGCGCAGGTCGATGCCGACGGGGCAAACCGACTTGCAGCGTCCGCACCCCACGCACGAAGTCATGCCCTGCAGCGGCGTGAAGCCGCAGTATTTGTGCAGGAAACGGTAGCGCAGTCGGTCGAGACGCGTGGGGCGGAAGTTCGCGCCCGCCACCTCTCCGTGTGTCGCGAAGAGGCAGTTGTCCCACTCCCTGATGCGTACGCCTCCGCCGTCCAGAGCGGGATACTCCCGCACGTCGAAACAGTAACATGTGGGGCAGCAGACCGAACAGGCGCCGCAAGAGACGCAGGCGTCGGCAAACTTCTGCCAGAGCGGGTTGTCAGAGAAGCGCAGTTCCGGGTCCTGCGGGGTGACGCCAGTTCCAGGGATACGCGCTGTCACCGGTTTTGCGGCGTCGGCGGTGCTCAGCAGATCAGCCGCCGCAACAGCGATCTCCTCTCCCCGCACGGTGAGCGCGGAAAAGAGGTATCCACCCTTCGTCTCCATGAGGAATGCGTCGCAGTCGGCAGGGGAATCCGGTGCGGAGCAGAAGCAGAAATCGTCAGGCTCGCAGGAGATGCCTACCAGGGTGAGCCGCGCCCTGCGCGCCGCATACCCCGGATCGGGGGTGTCGCCGAGGAAGACGAGGTCGAGGTAGGCGATCCCGGCCAGGTCGCACGGGTGGAGGGCGAAGAGGACTATGGGGGCAGGGTTTTCCGCGGACTCGGCGTAGCGCCCATCACGGTAGTTCAGGAGCTGTTCCCGGAAGGGGAGCAGGTACTTCTTGGGGGGGATCTGGGTCCTGCGGTAATCCGTGCGCAGCTGCGCGGGGTCGGCGATGGGGGCGAAGGTGGTGACTCCGGCGTCGGTCACGGTCGGACCGTGCAATTCGCCGAACAGCCGCAGCTTCTGGAGAAAACTGCCTAACTGCGTCGCTTCGAGGAAGGACTTCTCCATTTTTACCCCCTTGCACAAGGCTCAATTTTATCGGCGGAGAAAGCAAAGGCAAGTGCCGTACTGCGATGGCAAGCATTACAGGCTCTGATCGCGAGGAGAAACGGCATTTTTCACTGGGGATTTTTGACTTCGACCTGCATAGGTGCTACAGAAACTATATGGATAAAGATTTCACTGACTATCACTGCCACATACTGCCTGCCGTCGACGACGGTGCGACCGATCTCGAAGAGTCCATTGCCATGGCAAGGATCCTCAGTGAGTTCGGGTTCGGTACCGTAGTCTGCACGCCGCACATGATCCGCGGTTGCTTTGAGAATAATCCTGCCCGAGTTGCCAGCGCGGTGGCCGTGCTGCAGGGGCATTTCAATGACGCAGGCATCCCTCTTCAGCTCGTGCCGGGGTGCGAGCACTATCTCGACGAGTTCCTGCCCGAGTTGCTGCTCGAGTCGGTCCATGCCAGACCGGAGGACAGGCGGATGCTGGTGGAGGTTCCCTTTCGCGACGGTCCGGAACTGCTGCACCCCATGGTGGAGAGGTTCTTCCGGCTCGGCCTTGAACCATTGGTCGCTCACCCGGAGCGTTGCCGTGCCTTCGAACCGCAGGTGCGTGAGCAGGGGTTGCACGGAGCGCTTGCCTCCGTTATGGGATGGCAGAAGACACCCGAACTCTCGGATGACTCGACGATCCTTGTGATGAAGCGTGCCGGCTGCGTATTTCAGGGCAACCTTGGCAGCTTCGCCGGTCACTACGGGAGCGAGGTCAGGGAGCGGGCCCTGCTTTTCCTGCGTCACGGCATCTATTCCTGCATCGGTAGCGATGCACACCGTCTCGAAGGGCTCGCCTCGATGCTGCGAAAAGGTAGGGAGGCCATAACGGCCGAGGTCGGCGAGGAGTCGGCCCTGGCACTCCTGCGCGGCGCCCTGCTGCAGGCACCGTAGGGTGCGACACTGCTGCAAATTTCAGCAAAGTACCGCCGCACCGGGCCGGTCTCGCTTTCCGCTGCTTCGATAAACCTGAAGAATCGGGCCGTTTCGGCCTCCGCCGCATCTGGAACGGAACCTGCTAGAGGATGGCCATCACAGCGAGGTGAGCCATGCCCTTCCTGAGCAGTGCCGATTTCGACGCCATCATCTTATCCCTCAAGGTAGCCCTCACCGCGACCCTTATCAGCCTTCCCCTTGGCTTTCTCTACGCCTACCTGATGACCTTCTTCCGGTTCAGGGCAAAGGTGCTGCTCGAGGTGCTGGTAAACCTTCCGCTCACCCTGCCTCCGGTTGTGATGGGGTACCTGCTGCTCGTATCCCTCGGCAGAAACGGCTGGCTGGCGCCTCTGCTCGATCTTTTCGGCGTGCGCCTCATCTTCACCTGGAAGGCCGCCGTGCTGGCGTCGGCCATCGTCGGTTTTCCGCTCCTGGTCCGGTCCATCAGGATCGCCATGGAGGGGATCGACGGCAGGCTGGTGCAGGCATCGCGCACCCTGGGCGCCGGGCCGATAGACACGCTCCTCTCCGTGATCCTCCCCTTGTCCGTCTCCGGCGTCGTCTCCGGCGCGTCGCTCATGTTTGCCCGAAGCCTTGGCGAATTCGGCGCGACCATCATCGTCGCCGGAAACATGCCCGGCAGCACCCAGACCATACCGCTCGCCATCTACGATTACGCCTCCTCGCCCGGCGGAGAGCGGGCCGCCCTTTCTTTATGCGCCGTCGCAGTCGGCATTTCCGTGTTCGTCCTTAGCGGGCACGAGGCGCTCGTCAGGCGCCTGGCAAGGAGGACCTGATGGAGCTGAATCTGAAGGTACGCAAGAGTTTCGGAGGCCCCTTCAACCTCGACCTGGACTGCACGGCCTCCGGGAGCCAGGTCGGCATCTTCGGCGCCTCCGGAAGCGGCAAGTCCACCCTGGTGAAGCTTATCGCCGGACTCGAGAGGCCCGAAGAGGGAGAGATGTGGCTGGACGGGGAGTGCCTGTTCAGCAGCGAACGGGGGATCAACGTACCGCCGCAGCGGCGCTGCATCTCGCTCGTCTTCCAGGATGCCTGCCTCTTCCCGCACCTGAGCGTCGAGGCGAACCTCAGGTACGGGTACAAAAGGAGCGGGGTGGGGCGACGCAGCGTCGATTTCGCCGCGCTGGTATCGGTGCTCCAGCTCGGTGGGCTCCTGGGGCGCGGCGTGAACCGCCTCTCGGGCGGGGAGCGTCAGCGGGTGGCGCTCGGTCGCGCCCTCCTCGCGAATCCGCGCCTCCTGCTCATGGACGAACCACTTTCCGCGCTCGACGACGGCCTCAAGCTGCAGATCATCCATTACCTTAAACGTGCCGGTGAAAGGTTCGGGATTCCTTACCTTTTCATCTCGCACTCACTCCTCGAAATCAGGCTCATGACGGACCGGGTCATCTCGATGGCGGGTGGCCGCGTACTGGGGCAGACGACGCCGGAAGAGCTCGCGCGTGAGAGGATGGGGGGAAGCCAGGTGGGTTACATCAACGTGCTGCAGCTCGAGAAGCTGCGCAAGATGGGGGGGCTGTACGTTTACCGGTGGGGGCTTGAGGAGCTCTTCATCTCTGCCGGGGACGAGGAGTCGATGGCGGTCTTCGAGCTATCCTCGCGCGACATCATCCTTTTCACGCGCCACCCGGAGGCGGTGAGTGCGAGGAACCTTTTGAAATGCACCGTGGTGGATACCTTCCCGTCCGGGAACAAGGTGGGGGTGGAGCTGCGCTGCGGCCACGAGACCCTGATCGCCGAGGTGGTGGTCCAGGCCGCGGACGATCTGGCCATCCAGGCGCGCAACGAGGTGTACGCCGTGATCAAGGCGGCCTCTTTCAGGCGCCTCAGCTGAGCGTCAGAGAATCCAGCCTCCGCCCACCACCCGCTCGCCGTCGTAGAGGACCGCTGCCTGCCCCGGTGTGACGCCGGACTGCGGGGTGTCGAAGGCGATCCTGAGCCTGCCGTCCTCCTGCAGTTCGGCGCGGCAAGGAACCGGCTGCTGCCGGTAGCGGATGCTGCAGGCGCCGCGGAACACCCCGGAGATGGGGGCGCCGGTCCAGGTGAGCTGGTCGGCGAGCAGTTCTGTCCTTGAAAGCTCTTCTTTCGGCCCCACAACGACCCGCGCGTTTTCGGCATCAAGCGCCGTCACGTAGAGGGGCTCCTTCCAGGCGATGCCGAGCCCGCGCCGCTGCCCCACGGTGTAGCGGTGGATGCCGTCGTGGCCTCCGAGCCTCTTTCCTTCCCGGTCCACGATGTCGCCCGCGGGCTTCGTGACACCGCGCTCCTCGAGAAAACGGACGTAGTCGTTGTCCGGGATGAAGCAGATCTCCTGGCTTTCCTGCTTGCTTGCCACCGGCAGGCCGAAGCGTGCCGCAAGGGCTCGCACCTCGGGTTTTTCCATCCCGCCAACCGGGAAGATGGTGCGCGAGAGCTGCTGCTGGTTCATGGCGAAGAGGAAGTACGTCTGGTCCTTGCGGGGATCGTGCCCCTTGCACAGCTGGAAGACGCCGTCGGCGTCCCGCACGATGCGGGCGTAGTGCCCGGTGGCGAGGAGGTCGGCGTTCAGGGCGTCGGCCGTCTCGAGGAGCAGGCCGAACTTGATCCTTTCGTTGCAGCGTGCGCAGGGGTTCGGGGTGCGCCCGGAGGCGTACTCGGCGACGAAGTCGTCGATCACCAGTTCCTTGAAGCGGCCGCGCATGTCGATCACCTGGAAGGGAATGCCTATGCGCTTTGCTACCCGCGCCGCGTCCATGACGTCGGTGAGCGAGCAGCAGGTCTTGCCGCCTGATGGGGTGTTCTCGGGACGGTCGTAGAGCTGCAGCGACACCCCGATCACGTCGTAACCCTGTTCCTTCAAAAGAGCGGCGGTCACCGAGGAATCGACGCCGCCGCTCATCGCCACTAATACTCTTTTTCTTTCTGACATCTCTTTCATTCCCGCTGAAGCGCCTGCCTCTTAATCCGCACCCTTTTCAAGGAGGAGGGCGTAGTGACCTTCCTGTTCCTTCAGGCCCAGGAGCTTGTGCCCTTCGTCCTTCAGGCTTCTAGGCACGTTCTTGACCGGTTCTCCGTCGTCGAGCAGAAATTCCACCGTGGTGCCCGCCTCGACGTCCTCGAGCTCGAGCTTGGCCATGATGAAGTTGGTCGGGCAGGTAACACCCCTCAAATCGATGGTTTGCATGATGGTTCCTTTACCTCTGCTTCAGGCCTGGCCCGGAAGCGGGATCTGGTTGACGATGACCTGCGGTGCGGTGGTCTCGGCTACGACGAAGTCGGCGAAGTCGCGGCGCAGGTGGGCTAAGAGCGACTGCCACCCCTCGCGGATGATGATGTCGCCCAGACGCACGCGGCCGGCCCCTTCCGCCTTCTCCTTGTACCAGGCGAGCACGGCGGCGATGAAGTCGACGACACGCTCCTCCGGTACGAAGGTCGCGTAAAGCGTTCCCACCAGGGGGCGGCGTCCCCACTTCCCGCCGATGCGGACCGTGTAACCCTTTTTCGCCGCGCTCCAGGCGCCGGTGGGACAGACCTTGATGCAGTCGCCGCAGTAGACGCATTTTTGCGCGTCGAATACCGGCTTGCCCCCCGCCATGGCGAGGGCCCCCTCGGCGCACGACTTCGCGCACAGCCCGCAGCCGATGCAGGCGTCCGCGTCGAGGCTGGGCCAGACCGCACCCTGGAACCCGACGTCGTTGATGGCCGACTTGGGACAGTCGAAGGGGCAACCGGCGAAACATACCTTGAACTTGTGATGGCCGGTGGCGGTGCCGAAGAGCTTCTCGTCCACCTC
>MTLC01000919.1_pt1 | contig 15363 bp, 18 predicted proteins | sample 1982451 | NCBI WGS metagenome assembly MTLC01 (sample SAMN05710165, study PRJNA340218) | biofilm metagenome | isolation source: sample SPH anode biofilm adapted to +100 mV | place: USA | collected 2012-02-03 | reverse complement strand
GCAAGTCCGGTTCTGTGAGGGGGGCGTGCCGCGAGGCGCGCTTCTACTCGACATGCGTCCAATGGGGGGATCAGATTTTCGTTGATTTATTTAATACGCTGGTCGAAAACACGGACTATTTTCTCGACAAGTGGAAAGAACTGCGGGAAAACGATAGTCCACTGGTACGCTATAAAGCAAAGCAGTTTTCAAAAATCATAACTGAGACAGGGCGGATCAACGAATTTGATATTGACCTATATTTTGCGTTAACGGAAAAAGTAGTAGTATATGACAAGGGCGGATTGACAATAAGTTTGCTTGACGGCACAAAAGTGGAGTGTGTAATAGAATAGAAAGATCAAACAGGCCGGTTGGGTGTGAGTTTTATCACCTTGACTGGCCATTTTGTGCTGCAATGTGTGCGTGCCTGGCAAAAAATATTAATGATATCTTCCATTGTGCATCAGATGATTTTTAAAATTCCCGCTGTGTGAACTCCTAATATAAGAATTTACACAGCGGTAGCCAGCTATTATCTATGCGTTTATGTTAGAAATAAATATAATTGACAAAATCAAATAATTGATTGACCGAGTCAAGTAATTGACTTATGCTGTATACATAGGAAGTAAGAAAGGATGATGATTTGTGATAAGAGAGATTGAAAAGCGTGCGTTAGAAGTGCGAGACTTTAACCGGTTTTATACAAATATAATTGGTCTTATGGACAAGACAATACTTGATAGTCCATACTCGCTTGCTGAAGCCCGAGTGTTGCTTGAAATTGATACTGCTAGTCAGTGTACCGCCAGCGATTTGACAAAATTGTTGCAGATTGACCCCGGGTATTTAAGCCGCATACTGTCAAAATTTACACAAGATAAGCTTATTATTAAAGCTCGATCATCCGTTGACGGACGCGCCCAAGTGCTAACACTATCTGATAAAGGGCGGCAAACTATTCATAAGCTTTACAATGAGTCAACAATACAAGCCAGTAAGATTCTTGAGAAACTGACGGACGAAGAACAGAAGGAGCTTATTAATCATATGGTTGCAGTGAGAAATATTTTGGATAAAAAGCAGGATAAGACCTATATTATACGTACGCTTAGACCAGGTGAAGCTGGATATATAGCGTATAGACATTGCGTTCTTTACGAAAAAGAATATGGACTTAGTGGAACTTTTGAGCAGTACGTAATGGATGCCTTAACAAAATATCTTAATGAACAGCCTGAGGGAGAAGTTTGGGTAGCAGAGAATAATGGACAAATTGTTGGGTCAATTGCAGCCGTTAGTACAGAGGAAGGGGTAGCTCAACTTAGGTGGTTTTTGATAGAACCGGAATATCGCGGCTCAGGATTAGGTCGGCGGCTATTGGCAACAGCTATGGAATATTGTAAGCGCAAAAAGTATAGACAGGTGTATTTGTGGACCTTTCAAGATTTAAAGGCGGCACGGCATTTATATAAAAGTTTCGGGTTTTCAGTAACCGAACAAAGTGAAAGCGATACATGGAAAAGTGGTGTAGTAGAAGAACGGTGGGATATGGTACTTAATAATTAGTTCTACGTATGTACGAGAAAAATGTAATGCAACTGTGCTAGGGGGGAATACCAGCGAGGGTGAATATGAACAATGTATGGAAAAATTACCTGCTGATCGGTATTAGTTTTTTGGTTGGCACGTCACAGTTTGTTATCGTAGGTGTTTTGGACAAAGTTGCTGCGTCTGCGGGGGTTTCGGTATCAACTGCAGGACAGTTAATTACTGCGTTTGCGCTTGCCAATGCAATCGGCACACCCCTCGTTATTATGGTGACGGCGAAGATGAATCAAAGCCGGCAGTTATTGTTGGCTCTTTCCCTTGTACTATTTGGTATTGTTTTAATGCTAATTTTTTCTGGATTTGGTTGGATGTTGGCTTCACGAGCCATACTTGGGATCGGGACAGGAGTATTTATTGTTACTGCTTATGCGATAACCGCAAAACTGGCTTCTCCCGGATGTCAGGGAGAGGCGATGTCCAACATATCAATGGGCTTTAGTACGTCGTTGGTATTGGGTGTCCCAATAGGTCGAGTTATCGCGGCAGCGTATGATTGGCAGGCAATATTTTGGAGTATCGGTTTTCTAAGTTTGCTGGGGTGGTTAGCCGTTGCGCGCTTGCTTCCGGCTATGTATGGCGAAACGCCGGTTCCTTTTAGTAAGCAAGTTTCCCTTTTGAAAAAACCGAGTATTGCCGCTGCCCTTGGAGTGACATTCTTTGTATTTATCAGTTATTCTGTGGTTAATACGTATATCACTCCATTCCTGACTTCTCTATGGCCAATGAGTGAGCAGGAGATGAGCAGTATTCTGTTTGCTTTGGGTATCGCGGGTATGATAGGTTCCAAACTTGGAGGCATCTTAGCGGATCGGGTTGGAACCGCTCGTGCGCTCATAGGCAGCATGGCCGTTCAAGCAATTTCTCTTTCTCTCGTGTCTGTTAGCTCTGCCTCGACAATGACGGATATTATGTTAATTATGCTTTGGACGACTTCCGTCTGGTGCTTCGCGCTGATGCAGAGCTTTAATATCGTATCGTTAGCTCCAAAGGCTTCTGGTATTATGCTTAGCCTCAACAGCTCGTTTGTACAACTCGGCTATGCCGTTGGTGCTGGCATTGGCGGATTCGCGGTAGAAACTTCATCGATCACGATAGTTAGCTGTATCGGTGTTATCTCGGTTGTTTTTGCATTTTTCGTGTCGGCATTTTCTTTAGCATTTTTCCGTTTGAGGTGTCAAGCGTGCAGTGATTAAAACGTTAATAGCTGATCGGCGTTATCATTGCTTGGCCATGTTGTAACCTATATTGATATCCTTGACAAGCATCATTTTTTGAGTGATTAATGCTTGTCAAGGAGGGGATAAGCGTGACAAATGGACACTTGAACAAAATAGTTGCGGGCGGAAGAGAAAATATTGTTCATTAAGTTGTAAAAGAGAAGGGGAAAAGGAGCATCGAAAAGCATACGCCCTTAACTGTGAATATTGCGGGAAAGAATTCAAATCGTTAGGGGTTGGCTGGCGTAAGTTTTGTAGCCAAGAATGTTATCTAAATAAAAAATATATGTGTTTTACTTGTCCGCCTAGACGTTGGGTTTAGGCGGATTTTTCTATGACTGGCTTCAATGATTAATGGTGAATTTTAGGTAATTGCTAAAAAATATAGGGGGTTGGCAGGAATTTGAAAATGAGAATTGTATAGTTAACCGTGGGCTCAATATATTGGACAGGTAACATTCAAGGCTCAATGGCAGAAATAAGTATTGCTAGTTGATTACGTAGCTGATTGTGGGATGTTGCTGTTTTCAGTGAACTAAATAATATGTGCCGAGGAGGTGCCTTATGGAGCCGAAAAATCCTGATTTTACCGCTATATACCAAGAATTTGCAAAACCTATAGAACGGTATTTACTTAGGTTTTTGGAGCCTAGAGAAGCTGAAGAAGTTACACAAGAGGTTTTTTTAAAAGTAAATTCAAGCTTGGCAGACTTTCGGCATGAGGCAAAACTTTCTACGTGGATCTATAAGATTGCTACTAATATGGCAATCGATCGACTAAAAAAGGCTTCTTATCGCTTTGAGACAAAACAAATTTCGCTGCAAGAACCGGAACGAAGTGTGCCAATGGAAGCGCAACATGCGAATTCAGTGGAGTCAAATACAATTCATAAAGAAATGAATCAGTGCATTCGAGGCGTTATTGATAAATTGCCGGAGAACTACCGGATGGTAATCGTATTAAGTGAGTTAGGGGGATTTTCAAATCAAGAGATTTCCGAGGTGTTGGGATTGAGCGTTGGCGTTGTGAAAACGCATCTTCATCGAGGCAAAAAGCGGCTTAAAGAAGAGCTTACAAAGGCCTGTGACTTTTCTTGGGATGAAAGAAATGAGTTCTCCTGTGATCCCAAAAGGGGATGAATTGTTTCCGTTGCTTATAAAATACCGTCTGTCTTATAAAGGCAAGCGGTATTTTTTTGTTCAAGTGTATCTTTTTCGGCCTGTTTCTCGTCTATATAAGAAAAGGAGGTGTAATATATGGCTATTTCTGAACAAGTTCGCTCTTTAACCTCCATTGGTGTTTCTGTAGGAGTTAATTGCCAGCCTTGTTTGCAGTACCATGTCGAGAAAGCAAAGGAAAACGGAATTGACGAGAGTGAAATTCTTGAGGCGATTGCAACAGGCAAAGCAGTACGAAAGGGCGCAGCTTATAAAATGGATGAATATATTAAAGAAATTGCTGGAAAAAACACAACAAGGACGGCAGAGCGGGAATTGCTTGTTAGCCATAGTTGCTGCAAAAGTTAAAGAAACCATTGTATAAGAAAGGGGGATATAGATGTTAGGAGAAGAGAATAATGAGTTGGTTTTGCTTTTTGCATGCGCGGGAGGCTCTAATGTAGGACAACTGGCAAATGAAGCGGGTAAAGCATTAACAATGGAAGGCAAAGGAAAGCTATTTTGTTTAGCTGGAATTGGCGGACAGGTAGAAGGGATTGTAACGGCAGCAAAAAAGGCGAAGCAAGTGATCGCTATTGATGGATGTAGCGTTCGGTGTACAGGAAAAACTCTTGAAAAAGCCGGAGTTGTGGTCCATCGCCATACTGTGTTGACAGAAGTTGGTTTTGAAAAGAACAGCAACTTATCGATTAGTGATGAGGAAATTGCAAAGGCAAAGATGCATATTTAGTAGTTTGAAGTGAGTAAAGAGGTGAATCGAATGTGGTGGAGTTCAGCGAGTTGTCTGAACGGAAGTGAATGGTTGTTTTGTTTAGCTGTAATGCTGGTGGTCACAATGTTTTTTATGGGTGTTTGCTTTTTCTTTAGAAAGAGAATGGGTATGCTGTGCTGCTGCGGTTCCAATGATCGCTCGCATTGCGGCGGTTTTTCTAAACTAGATACAAAAGACAATGACCAAGGAAAATAGTTGGATTTATATGATTTCGACAGAGAAAAATATTTTGAAATACTTGATCTTCCTCGGGAGCAGATTGAAGGTTTTGCCGTGAAGGTTGCTTCTCATGTTCAAGAAATGCTTGCAGAAAAACCAGAATAGAGGAACAGAAGCGAGCAGTAAGTACAGTACAATCAAAAAGCGATCTCTTGCGGCAGTGGGCAAGAGATCGCTTTGCATTTAAGAGGTTATATGGTGCTAATAAAAAAGGACATGACATGCAGCTTGGTGGGAGAATAAAGTTATCATACCTATTCATCGCAAGGAGCTACAGACATGTCCCGGAGAGGATGCCAACTAGAGGAGAGAACTAAAGAAATTGGTCCATGGGTACGTGGAAGAAATGCTAAACAAGAAACTTATTTTGAAGAAGGTTTACTTGCTCGGATAAAAGCGCTTGCAATCGAATTTTCAAGATTTGCTTGCTCATCTGCAGTTAGTCCTGAATATATATCACTAGCGATTTCGGAAAACTCATAGGTCTGCGTAATTTCAACATCAACTTTTTCGAAGCCTGCTTCAAGTAGTTTGCTTTGGTATTCTGAAATTGTCATAGCGCCGGAAATACAACCGGCCCAAGCTAAGAGACTTTTTCTTATCTTTTCGGGTAATTCGCGAAGAATTACAATGTCAGAAACGGCAAAACGCCCTTCGGGCTTCAATACGCGGAATGCTTCTTTGAGGACTTTGTCTTTATCGCCAGAAAGATTGATTACACAATTGGATATTATTACATCGACTGTGCTGTTTGGGAGGGGGATTTCTTCAATATGACCTTTGAGAAATTCTGCATTTGTAAGACCGGATAACTCTCGGTTCTTTTCTGCAACTTCCAGCATTTCATCGGTCATATCAAGGCCGTACGCTTTTCCGGTTGGTCCTACTCGTTTGGCAGAAAGTAATACGTCGAGACCGGCTCCACTGCCTAGATCTAGTACTGTTTCACCTGCATGAAGTTCAGTAAGAGCAGTTGGGTTGCCACATCCAAACGAAGAAGCGAGTATATCTTCGGGCAATTCGCTTACTTCTAAATGCGTATATAAGTTGCTTGTGATTTGACTTGTGTTTCCGGCGCCACCACAACAAGAAGAACTATTGGAGCCGCAGCCAGTTCTATTTTTAATGGCCTCTGCGTATTTTTTCTTAACCGTTTGCCTGATTTTATTCATTATTTGATCCTCCTTTAACTTGTTTAGAGATTAAGTCTTCGATCGTAGTGTCAAACATTGTACTTTCTGAAATCGCTTTTAGTAAATGTGGCAGAGCTTCATACACTACATTTCTATTTTCGCTAGGAATTGAGGCGATAATTTTCGAGTAATATGCCTCCAAGTTTTCGTTGATCGAAGTGAATACTTTCCGGCCCTTATCTGTTAATTCGATGGTTACGTATCGGCGATCTTCGGGATTTTCTTTTCGATTTACCAAGTTGCTTTTAACCATGCTATCAAGAGTGCGACTTATCGTGCTTCGGTCAAGGTTTAGCAATTTTGCGCATTCGTTTGCTGCGATTTCTCCCGCGTTACCTATTTCAATTAAGGCGTGACATTGTGTGAGGGTGATTCCACAGCAAGAGGTTTCTTTTTTTTGCAGATATCCTTGTTTTCTTAATGACATTCTTATGATATCTCTAAGTAACATAGCTCCTTGTTTCGAATCCATAGTAAGCTCCTTTCTTTAAAACTTGTCTGATTGATTGTAACATGCATTGATTGCAAAATGCAATTATATTTATAAAGAGATTGCAATCAATTTTTAAATACCATTTCAATACAGAGAATATCTGAATTTGAACTAAACCTGTTTTTGATTGACAAATTAGAAAAAATAAAATATGATTAAAATTGAATATAAGCATACGGAAGACTGATAAACGTAGCTTTGCATAGGATCTAGCCATAGAGGATTATTAAGAGGATGCATGTATGATAAGAATAAGAAGCCTTTTTAGGCAATATAGTCTTTCAGTGAATGAAAGGAGTAATGAAGATGGGACTTTATGATATTCATGTTCGAACCATTGAAGGTAATGAGCAGTCTATGGCCGAGTATAAGAATAAAGTTTTATTAATCGTCAACACTGCTAGTAAGTGTGGTTTTACTCCGCAGTACAGAGAACTGGAAGAACTATACCAACTATATAAGCAGGAAGATTTTATCGTATTAGGCTTTCCTTGTAATCAGTTTTTGAAGCAAGAACCAGGCAGCAATGCGGAAATTCAGACGTTTTGTCAATTGAATTACGGTGTTAGTTTTCCGATGTTTGAAAAAATCAAGGTAAGAGGTAACGACGCTCATCCTTTGTTCAAATATTTAACCGAGCAGGCGCCTGGGTGGTTCGGAGATGCGGTGAAATGGAATTTCACTAAGTTTTTAGTTGACCGTCAAGGTAAGGTAATAAATCGTTACGCTCCCACTACAAATCCGAGAGAAATTGCGCCGGATATAGAAAAATTAATAAAAAATGAAGAATAATATGAGAAGTTCCGTTGTTCGCCTAGGCATTAGCCCTAGGCGAATTTTTCTTATGTGCGTAAGCATTTTGCTCAAGCAACGTCAGTAAGAATTGGGCTGCTGTATGTCGTAAAACGAAGGGCAAAGCAGGAGATTTTAGAAAGCGAGAGAATGTTATTAATAAAGAATCGTAAGAAAAATGTATTGTTGAATTCCAGATAGACCTAATAGGGAAAATAGATACTGGCAATTTAGAATGCAAGTATAAGGAAGGTGATTGCTTATGAAAGATATTACGGTGCTTATAACAGATTGGTGTCCTCATTGCAAAAGAGCAATTAACTGGATTGATGAGGTAAAACAGGAGAATCCCAAATATAAAGAGATTAAAGTAGAAATTATTGATGAAGAAAAAACGCCCGAAATGGCCAAGCAATACGATTACTATTATGTGCCAACGTACTTTGTAGGAACGCGTAAAGTCTTTGAAGGCGGCACTACGAAAGAGATTGTGCGCAAAGTGTTTGAAGAGGCTAGTGATATGGAAGCTTAGCTCTGAAAATGGGGTCATTTTGAAATGCTTTGCATGGAAAAAGGAGGAATTGTTATGGAATACCGCATAGAAAAGGACTCGATCGGGGAAATGAAAGTGCCTGTTGATAAACTATGGGGGGCTCAGACACAGCGGAGTTTTGAAAATTTTCGTATTGGTACTGAAAAAATTCCGATGGAGTTGGTCGAAGTATTTGGCGTGCTGAAACGAGCTGCCGCTGCTGTAAATAAGGAGCTAGGCTTGCTGGATGAAGTTAGAGCCGACGCAATTATTGCAGCCTGTGATGAATTGCTGGAGAATAAGTTGGAAGGCAACTTCCCTTTATCCGTATGGCAAACAGGCAGCGGTACCCAGTTTAATATGAATATTAATGAGGTGCTGGCCCATCGGGCTGAGCAAATTTTAGCGGACAAGGGGCAAGAAATAAAAGTTCACCCTAATGACCATGTGAATCGTTCGCAAAGCTCTAATGATATTTTTCCCACCTCCTTGCACGTGGCTGGGTTGACTCTGATTCGGAAGCAACTGTTACCGGCATTAGAGGCATTATTGCATACGTTGCAGTGCAAATCGGAAGAGTTTAACAGCATCATAAAGATAGGGCGGACGCACTTAATGGATGCGACGCCGTTGACGCTCGGACAGGAAATCAGCGGCTGGGCGGGTATGCTGGAGAGAAATCAAACGATGCTTGTTACAGGCCTGGATTTTTTACGCAAGCTGGCTATGGGCGGGACTGCGGTTGGGACGGGAATCAATTCTCATCCTGACTTTGCCGTTGCCATTGCAGCCGAAATTAGTCGGCTTACGGGAGAGGATTTTGAGACGTCACCCAATAAATTTCATGCTCTTACCAGTAAAGATGAAATGGTGGCCGTACATGGCCTATTGAAAGCCTTGGCCGCGGATTTGATGAAGATTGCGAATGATGTCCGATGGTTGGCCAGCGGACCGCGCTGCGGCATTGGTGAAATTACGATACCGTCCAATGAACCGGGAAGTTCAATAATGCCCTCCAAAGTGAACCCCACCCAGGCAGAGGCGCTGACGATGGTAGTAACGCAAGTTTTTGGCAATGATACGACGGTGTCTTTTGCGGCGAGTCAGGGGAATTTCCAGTTGAATGTGTTTATGCCGGTTATTGCGTATAATTTTATACAATCCGTCCGGCTGCTTAGTGACGCTATGAATTCATTTAACGAAAAGTGTGCAGTGGGGATCGAGCCTAACTTGAAAAAAATTGACCATAATTTGAATCAATCCTTAATCTTGATTACTGGCTTAGTTCCGCTGATTGGATATGATAAAGCTGCTGAAATTGCCAAGAAGGCGTTTTATGAGAATATCACCTTAAAAGAGGCGGCTATGGCGACTGGGTATGTGAGTGAGGCTGATTACGATCTTTATATGGACCCTTCTAAATTGATAACGGCTCGTGGCTAGGAACTTCAAGTTTCTAGCACTCCCCAAGCGATTTACACTGGAATATACTCAGTACAAACAATGTTCGCCTAGACGTTATGTTTAGGCGAATTTTTTCTTTTAATAGGGGTTTTGAGAGATGGTTCTGATTAGTCAGTGGCTTGCTACGATGGGGGAGAAGTTATAGGCGATGGCTCATGGTAAGGCCTTGGAAAGTTCTTCATGGAATAAGGCGGCTGCTTTAGAAAAGAATCGATGTTGTTTCCAAATAAGGTAAACACGTGCGGGAAGCTTTGGATAAAGTGGACGAAAACAAAAAGGGCTGTCTTGGTTGGTCGAGATAATTCGATCCAAGCAGAGTGCATAGCCGAGGCCTTCTTTCACCATAAGAGAGGCGTTATAAAGAAGATTATAGGTGGTGACGATATGCAGCTGTTCTGGTTCTTTTTCCAACCAGTGGTAAAGTTCGTGAGTAGAGAGCGATTGTTGTGAGACGAGTAAAGGAACGTCCCATAGATCTTGGGCCAGGATCGTTTTTTTATTACTTAACGGAGAGTCCTTGCGCATGAGTACTCCCCAAGTGTCGGTATCCGGAAGTTCAAGAGAATGATATCGCTTAATATCGGAAGGCTCAATCAATACGCCAAAGTCTAACAACCCTTTTTCTAAACGTTCAATTACATCATCGGCTTTAGCACTGAACAAATGATAATGTATCTGGGGATAGCTAGTTTGTAATTTTTTTGCGATTTTTGCTAAAAATTGCATAGCATAGGTTTCGCCGCAGCCAATATAGATATCGCCAGCCATTACGGCAGTAGCGTGTTGAAACTCCTGTTTCGTTTTTTCGGTTAGCGTCGTGATTTCTTCTGCTCGTTTGCGTAATAGCATACCCGCTTCGGTGAGCGTAGTTTTGCGCTTGCCACGATTTAGAAGCTGTACGCCGAGTTCTTCCTCCAGTTCGGAAAGCTGGCGTGAAAGCGTTGGCTGAGTAATATGAAGGATATCAGCAGCGCGAGAGATATTTTCTTCTCGCGCCACAGTTAAAAAATACGATAGAACTCGTAATTCCATAATGAACCTCCAGTTGAATAAATTAGCAGTGTGCTCTCTTTAAATTTTACAATGCCTTTTAAGCATCGTAAAGGATGCATGATAAGTATTGGTAATGAATATAATCGGGCGGTATAATTAGCAAAACCAATAAACCAACTCAAGCAATAATCAAAAGGAGATTGAATGAAATGAGAAGATATAGTCGGAAGTTGACGAGAATGATAGTGTGCAGCCTGGCCATTGGTTTTTGCGTTGCAGGCGGGATAGGGGAGGTATCAGCGGCAGAGAAAAAAATTCCGGCAAGGATTGAGGCCGATAAGAAGCTTCCGTCAGGGGATATGTCTAATGGTGCAGATAATTTCTACAAGAGTGATAAGGTTGATAGCCAACAAGTATCCTTCCACAATATTTATAATATGAAAGTGGCTGGAAACTTATTTGTACCGAAGACCCTAGATCAAAACAAAAAACATCCGGCCATCATTGTAGGGCATCCAATGGGCGCGGTAAAAGAACAAAGTGCAAATCTTTATGCGCAGAAAATGGCGGAGCAAGGGTATGTAACAATTTCTTTTGATCTTTCTTTTTGGGGAGACAGTGAAGGGCAGCCCCGTAATAGTGTGTCGCCAGACATCTACGCCGATGATTTCAGTGCGGCGGTAGATTATCTTACTACGTTGCCGTATGTTGATACAGAAAATATTGGCGTTATCGGTATTTGCGGCAGCGGTAGTTTCGCTATAAGTGAAGCTAAAATAGACTCTCGCTTGAAGGCGGTTGCTACCGTTAGTATGTATGATATGGGGGCCGCTACAAGAAATGCATTGCATCAAAGCCAGACACTGGAGCAACGTAAGCAGATGGTAGAGGCAGCTTCAAAACAGAGGACGGCAGAATATAGCGGAAAGCAACGAGTGTATGTTGGCGGAACAGCGGATACAGAAGCAGAAGCCACCTCGCCGATAGCAAAAGAATTCTATGATTTCTATCGGACTTCTCGCGGCTCGGCTGGAGATATTAAAAACCATACAACACACCCCACCATGACAAGTGGCGTAAAGTTCTTGAATTTTCATCCATTCAATGACCTCGAAATGATTTCTCCCAGACCGCTGTTGTTTATAACGGGTACAGAAGCGCATTCCCGTGAATTCAGTGAAGATGCTTATGCAAAAGCGGCTGAACCGAAAGAGCTATATTTGGTTCCTAACGCCGGGCACGGAGACCTTTATGATCGTACAGAGCTTATTCCCTTTGCTAAACTCGCAGAGTTTTTTGGAAAATACTTGAGATGAGATACTGAAGAATGGTTTGCGACTAGAGTAAAAGCAAATCGTAACCTATTTTAAAGTACAGCCATTGCAGCACAAGAGTTGTTCAATGGCTGTACCTTTTTATTTAAGAGGAACAGTACCCTTGGTATGCGGCAAAAGCAGGAGCATAGAAGTTGGTTCGTTAGAATTTGTTAAAACAAGAGAGGTATGCAGCCGTTGAAGAAGCAAAATGATTTACTCATAATGATCTTGACTGTAGGAGTATTTGGTATTTTAAACACGGAAATGGGTATGGTCGGGATACTGCCTTTTATGGCGGAAAGGTTTCAAGTCAGTATATCTCAAGCTGGTTTGCTCGTAAGTTTGTTTGCGTTAGTTGTTGCCATTTCCGGACCTACCATGCCACTTCTATTTTCGGGGCTTGACCGTAAGAAAGTGATGTTGTTGGTGCTTGGGATTTTTACGGCAGGAAATATTGTCGCCGTTTTTGCGCCTAACTTTGAAACGGCTCTGCTGTCGCGAGTGATCCCGGCTTTCTTTCATCCGATTTATTGCTCACTGGCCTTTTCGGTAGCGGCTGCCTCAGTTAAACCAGAGGAGGCTCCCCAAGCGGTAGCAAAAGTATTCATTGGCGTATCTGCCGGAATGGTTATTGGCGTACCTGTTAGTAATTTCATTGCCGCTGCGGTTTCTCTTGAGATGGCTATAGCGTTTTTTGCCCTTGTCACTGCGCTGGCGTTGCTGGCGACCTTTTTCTGGGTACCTTCTATGCCAATAGAGAAGCGGCTGTCTTATGGGGAACAGGTAAGGGTACTGAAAAAATCAGTAACATGGCTATCCTTGATCGCAGTGCTCCTGCTGAACGGCGCCGTATTTGGCGTGTTTAGCTATCTAGCAAAATATTTAGAAACGGTTACGCATTTTTCCTGGAGTGCAATTAGCTTGGTTCTGTTTGTGTATGGAATGGCCAATATTCTCGGCAGTATGCTTGCGGGGCGCTTGCTTACTAAGAATGCAAATAAAACGGTAGCCGCTTTTCCGTTTTTCTTGGGAGCGCTCTATCTGATTCTATTTCTAGTAGGTGAACTCACTATGCCTACGGCACTGCTTATCTTTATTTGGGGCGTTTTAGGAGGAATCGGGGCTAATATCAATCAGTATTGGGTTTCCACAGCGGCACCGGAAGCGCCGGATTTTGCTAATGGGTTGTTTCTCACCTCCGCTAATTTAGGGGTGACGGTTGGCGCTGCGGTATGTGGCTATTTCATATCCGAAATTGGCATGGAATTCGTTATGCTTGGAGGCATTATTTTTGCCGTGCTAAGCAGCGGCTTTATTTTTATGCGTCTCTACTGCTCCACAACGGGCGGAAAAATAGCGCCTGAGGAAGAGTGCGAAAAAAGCGTAGCCTATTGATTGAGTGGTTTCCCAAAATGGAAAGCTCGCCAAAAGAACTTGACCTGGTGTTAACTATAGGTGTTAGACTGATTTTGAAGTGCTGTTGTGGAAATGTTATAAACGGCACAGCGACGTAGTTGCTTTACCTTGTCTACACAAACTGCTGTAAGGAGTGAATCAGATGATCATCTCGGAAGTAAGCGAAAAATACGGGTTAACGCATGATACACTGCGTTATTACGAACGAATCGGCCTTATTCCTCCGGTTAAACGAAGGCCTAATGGAATTCGCGAATATGATGACTATAGCTGTGGATGGATTGAATTTATTTACTGTATGCGAAAAGCCGGTCTACCTATAGAAACTCTTGTTGAGTATGTTCAGCTTTATCAACAGGGGGCAGCTACGAAAGAGGCCAGGAAGGGACTTTTGCTGGGGGAATATCGTCGTTTGGACGAACGCATTGTTGAATTGCAGGCCATTAAAAAACGTTTGCTGTGCAAAATTGACAATTACAATCATCTTGAGGAATCGGTAGAAACTATGGATAAAGATAAGCAAGCATGAGGCTTGTTGAAGCTGGAGAAGTATAAGTGAAAATAAAAGGGATAAATCGATTCATCCTGTTGTTGTTATCGGTTCTTTTGGCTTTCCTACTGACTGCTTGCAGCTTTACCGAAACTTCTGGGGTAACAGCAGTGAGTAATGCTGAAAATTTGGGTTCACCAACGTCAAACTTTAAAGCACTTACAGAAAGTAACCAGAGCCAACAAAGCGACCATGTTGAAAGTGAGAAAAGGATAAACGCAAAGATTACGGTTGGTGACAAGGTTTTCGCTGTGAAGCTTTATAATAACGAAACAACAAGAGCCTTGCTTGCGAAGCTGCCGATGACTGTTAGTATGACGGAACTGAATGGCCGGGAGAAATATTATCATTTATCAGAGAAACTGCCTACCCAAGCGACAGAGACGCCTGCAACAATCCATGAGGGAGAGATCATGTGTTGGTCATCTAATAGCCTAGTACTATTCTATAATACGTTTTCCAATTCGTATGGTGGATACGTCAGACTTGGCTATATAGAAGACATTGCCGGGCTGAAAGAGATCCTGGGAAAGGGAGCTGTGCAGGTTACATTTGAAATCAGCAAATGATTAGTGAGTGCTTTAAGGCCTGATTACAAAAAACATGACAGGAGACAACTAGCATGAAAAATATCCTAATTATATCCACCAGCCCGCGCAAAGGGGGAAATTCTGAAATACTAGCGGATGAGTTCAAGCGAGGCGCTCTTGAAAGCGGGCATAACGTAGAGAAAATCTGTCTGTATGACAAAAATATTGGCTTTTGCAAAGGTTGTCTTGTTTGTCAGACTACTAAGAACTGCGTAATAGAAGACGACGCAAATGCAATTGGCGAAAAAATGCTTCATGCCGACGCGATAGTCTTCGCAACACCAATATATTATTACGAAATGTGCGGGCAGATGAAAACCTTGCTGGATCGTTCTAATCCGATTTTTCCTCAAAAGTATGCTTTTCGCGACATTTATTTACTAGCAGCATCAGCTGATGTAGATCCAGCTTCTATGGATGGCGCAGTAAAGGGCTTGCAAGGATGGATCAATTGCTTTGGTCTAACAAATTTGGCAGGGGTTGTGCGCGGAGTTGGAGCAGCTCAGCCGGGAGATATCCGCAATTCACCGTCGATCTTGCAAGACGCTTATCAAATGGGAAAAAACGTTTGACTACAAAAGACCTTGCAATTTAAGTCAAAACAAGAAAGGGAGAGATTCAAAATGAGTGATTTAAGTAATAGTGTAATTTTCCCAAAAGGTAACAAAATGCCGGAGCCATACAATAAATACTTTGTCGGGCAAGCATATCTGGAGATGCTTGTACCCGGTGATAAGGAATTCAACTGCCCGATTGGCAATGTCACGTTTGAGCCGGGCTGCCGGAATAACTGGCACAAGCATCCAGGCGGTCAGATTCTCTTAGTTACAGGTGGCAGAGGCTGGTACCAGGAAGAGGGGAAAACGGCTTGCGAAATTAAGGCGGGCGACGTAGTAAAGATCGCGGCTAATGTGAAACATTGGCACGGTGCTGCGATAGACAGCTGGCTTGCGCACCTTTCCGTTGAAACAAATAGTCAGGCTGGTTCAGAAGAATGGTTAGAACCTATCACTGATGACGAGTACAATAAGCTCAATTCTAAAA
>MTLC01000776.1_pt1 | contig 15375 bp, 14 predicted proteins | sample 1982451 | NCBI WGS metagenome assembly MTLC01 (sample SAMN05710165, study PRJNA340218) | biofilm metagenome | isolation source: sample SPH anode biofilm adapted to +100 mV | place: USA | collected 2012-02-03 | reverse complement strand
AGAAGTCCCAGGCGGAGCGGACCGAGATGGAGAAGATGCGCGCCACCGCCGATCAGCAACCGACCCTGGTGGCCTCCGAGATCGCCGTTAAGGTCGCCACCCAGAAGAAAGCCGAGATGATCACGTTGGCCGAAGGTAATGCCGAGTCCAAGGCGCTGGAAGGGGCCGGCGAGGGTAAGCGGTTGAAGGCGATCGGCGACGGTGAGGCGTCCAAGATTGCCGCCATCGGTGAAGCCACCGCCCAGGCCTACAACAAGCAGCAGGAAGCCATCGGTGAAGAAGCCATCAAGCAGATCAAGATCGTCGAGTTGGTAGCCGCCGCCATACAGGAAGGAAAGATCAAGATCGTCCCCGACGTCCTCGTCACCGGCGGCGGAAATGCAGGTGACGGTTTGATGGGCCAGTTGAGCAGGGTGTTGCCGGGAGTCGATCTCACCGCGTTGGTGAATAAACAGGCTGCCTTGCCGAAGGCAAAAGAGGTTTAGAAAAAAAGAAGAAAAGGGGACAGGCTACTTTACTGTTCTGGCAGCAGAATATAGAAAAATTGTCTATCCCCTTTTCTTCGCCAATGCCCTCCCAAAAAAGGCGTTGGCCATACAGTGATAAGAAACAGACGGACAGCATGGTTCCCCAATGAAAATATGCCTTGCGGCAAACGCACTGTCTATAGAACTGTCAATTCCGTGATGAGCTGAAGGGAAAATGATTAATAAGAAATATATTCTATTGCTCGTGGTCGTTTCTCTGCTAGTGCCATGCTTTTCGCGTAAAGCGTGTAGTGCCGTGACTGTAAATGAGATTGGTCGCGCATGTGTTAAGGTGTTAAAGGAGGAGGATAACGAATATTTCTTACAGAAAATTGTACCCATTCAGGATGATGATGGCCGAAAGGAATTGATCTTGTTGGGTGCTTCACTGGCTGGCAGCGGAAATACGTCGCTGGTTGCTTTACTCAGGCACCAGAGGGGCTGCGAGATTGTTCTAAACACGACTGGTAGGGGAATTGATGCGGAGCCCTTAAAAAACAAGGGTTTTCCTAAAATTTTTACCTACTATTCCAATGACAGAGACGAAGCAACCGGAGAGATTCAAACCGAGGACGTTGCTTATTTCTGGAACGGTAAAGAGTATGAGGATGCTACTCTCAGTAAGAGAATGGCAAAGGGAAAAAGTTTGAACAAAAAGGCTTTAGAACTGTTCAGGCGCCAAAAAATTGAAGAGGCAATACGAGTTTGGGAACGTATTGCAAAAGATTCAGATGCTGTTAGTGCAGAGATCTTGACCAACCTTGGATTTGCCTATTACACATTAGGTAAGAAGACCGGAAACACAAGTCGATTCTCTTATGACCCATTCGACCCTAAGCCTATTGAGCATACCCCATATGATAAGGCATATGATTATTTGCGCGATGCTCTGGAAAAAGAGCCGACACGATGGTCTGCGTTGCTAAATATGGGCGATCTGGCATATGAAACGAACGAGTTTCTCTGGGCCATAAGGCGGTATGAAAAATTGTTACAAGCGAAACCCGGTTACAAGCACAGAGACCTAATACTCAAAAGACTAGATGAATTGAAAAGGAAGCCAGAGAAAGTCGGAGAAGAAGTCGTAGTCCTAAGATACCGGTCAGGGGAAAAGGATATCGCATATACAAGGATGGACGCTAAAAAGGTTGTCAGATGCGGCTATTACGCGGACGGCAAGCTCCGTTTTCGTGAGACTATCGTGGACGGACATGAAGATGGAGAATACAAATCGTGGTTTGATGATGGCGTTGTAAGTGTTGAGGGGCAAATGCTAAATGGCAAAGAAATAGGAAAGTACATTTATCGCGCCGCAGACGGGTCGATAAGCCAAGTCCTAATATTTAAGGAAGACGGCACATCTGTTGATGTCACAAATGGTGCAGCAGGGGGACGCCCATGAAATTATGCGTTTCCCATTGCCATCGTCTCTAAACAATCGTATGAAATCATGGAAAGGTTGGGGTCCGGCTTGCGAAGTTGCATTCTCTGAAACAGTGACCGCAATACTTTGCAACATTGCAAGCCTAACCCCAGATCCCAAAGGCATAAGAGTTGAGAGGTGCTAAAGGACAGAGGAGGACAGAGGGGACAGTGGTAAGTTGTGTAAGTAGTCGACGATGACGAGTTGCCAACTAAGCGGGTGGGCCAGGTCTCCGCGACTCATGAGTGCTGGTGAAAGCTGGTAGGAGCCAAGCGCTCCGCCGGTCACCTCGCGCCGTTCAAATCCAGGGAGGACAACAAGTGAAACACTTCTGGGTAATCTTTGTTCTTGCGGCGCTAATGACTGCACAGCCTACTTCCATCGTATCTGCACAAAAATCGCCGCCGACGAGCGCTGAAGATTTGTTGAGACGATTTGAGGCGGCGATGAAAGCTAAAGACAGCCGGGCGGTAATTGAGCTTTACAACTGGCAAGGCGTCTCCGCGAAGATGAGGGCCACAGGAGAGAAGTCCATTAGGTCGTTTTTCTCCGAAGAAGCGAAAAGCGTGGAACTCCGATCTTTACCGGCGGGTTTCCGGGTTGGATTTGAACAGGACGGCATCCAGTATCGTCCAAATGTCACGATTGTTGGCGTCATCTATATGCAATACGTAAATGCAGGCAACTCCCTGCAGATACCTTATGGCAAGAAGAAAAATGCTTTCTATCTGCCTGGCATCACAGAAAAAAGAGTTTCTCCTGTACCCGCCGTGAAAGAAAAGATATTAATCGTCGGTGTCGGCGGAACGATGTCCCCAGCACCAGCGTTTGAAGGTTCGTACGTATATTTGAAAGGAGGCAAAGAAATCAAAAAAGACATCAGAAATGTCGGTAATATTTCCAAGTCGTTTTGGGGCGACCGCATCAAGTCCTGCACCATTCGGAAGACTTCGCCAGTCGGAAAGATACAACTGATCATCCAAGAGGGCGACAAAGAGATTTTTAAGTCGGAGTGGGAGACAACTACCAAACCGATTGTGTATAAGGCAAAAGGTCTAACAAGGCCGTAAAATGTCGGGGGCGAGGCGTGGAGGTTACGGTGACACATTACCTATAGGGCCTTGTGGGACGTTGCTGAGTTTTGAGATTTACAAGCGTAACAAAGACATAAAGTCAAAATCTCAGCAACGTCCCCCTACTTCCTCAATGAGAAAAAGGGGGACGTCCATGAAATTATGCGTTATCCATTGCCACAGAGTCGGAAGAAACGCATAAATCATGGCGTCCCTATGTCTTCCCCTCAACCGCAACTCGTTGTGCTTATAAAGGAAATCACATGTCGCCTAGTAAAAGTGAACACACCTTAGAGTTGGTACAAGACCTGCTCGATGATATTGAGCTTGGGAGGGTTTCCGGTGAAAGCCTGATATTAAAAGCTTCCCGATTAGCCAGAATAGTAGGAGCAGAAGAAATCAAAGAGTGGCTAAAATTTGAGTTGGGCGGCTACGAAAGTAACAACGATGTTGCTTTGAAATTTATGGGCAGAACCGGACGTTGGGTTGAAAGAGACAAAAATAGAGGATTTTGGATACCCTTAGCACAAATAGAAGCCTACATGGAAGCTGAAAAAACCAAGTTGTCTGTGATGCGAATTCCGGATTCTTCTGGTGACCATAATATTGCGGCATCTGTTGCGACACGAGCAATGAATGAAGCTACTTCCAACATTTCGAAATTGAGTGGAGTCAAAAGTAAGGTTATGGCCATACTACACTCTTTTGTAACTGATGTTTATTATGAAAAGGTTTTTGACAATTTATCTGAGTCAATATTTGAGAGTTACAAGAGAGACGTAGACAACCTAATAGCAGAAAACTGTGGCGAGATATTAGGTCAAATCCCGGCTGTAATGGAGAGATTAAGTTCTGGAGAAACAGAGGCTATAAGCCATGCACTAACCACTTGTAGACGTATTGTAGAATCATTTGCAGATTCAATATATCCACCGACAGCGGAGACAGTTGAAATAGGTGGCAATAATCTGAGTTTGGACAAAAGTAAACATCAAAATCGTATAAATGCGTATATTGACAAAAAATGCGGTAGCAAATCTAGAAAACAACGATTTAGACAAAATCTATCTAACCTTTTCGATAGGGTGTCAAATGGAGTACACAATGATGTAACTGTCGAAGAAGCGAGAGCATTATTGCTAAATACTTATTTACTCATTGGTGAGGTATTACACCTAGATACAGGCAGCTTGACAGCATAACTATATAAAACTCATCACCGATGAATGCTCAGCGTGCAGAGCGCTCGGAAATTAGAGCGACGTGGATTAAGTTGAATGGGCCTGAAGGGGACGTGCTTGAGTTCCTTGAGTTACTCCCGCCCTATGATTACCTGGGACATGAGGGGCGGTCTTTATTCTTGATTGATCTTTGACGATCCGAACTAATATCTCGGCCAAGAAGGAGCAAATAGAGCAAGAGTAAAGACCTGACCCCCATGGTACCTAAGAAGAGAAAACTGTTCTGAGAGAGTTAAACTACCATTAGAAGTGAAGGAGGAGAGAAAATGAAAAAAATGATCTTGTTGCTTGTTGTATCTGCCTGGCTATCCGGTTGCGCATTGACAACAGATAAGATTAATCTGTCTTACGTCCCTCAGGTTGGTGTATCTGAAATCCAAGGTGCGAAAGACGTCGTAGTAGACGTCAATATCAATGATCAGCGACAAGACAAAAGCAACAAAGTCAGTTGCAAAAAAAATGGATTTGGAATGGAGATGGCGCCCATTCTTGCAAATGAGGACGTAGCCATAACTCTCAGAAGAGCAATTGAACAAGAGTTACAATCGCGCGGATTTAAAATCGGTAGCCAAGCACTTGTATCAATTACGGCTGATTTGACTAGGTTCTGGAATGATCACAAATCAGGCTTTTTTTCTGGAGACTCCGTTGCCGATCTGAACATGAGCATTTTAGTGAAAAGCAAGAATGGAAACATTCTTTATTCACGTCAAATAGTGACACAAGGAATTGAGCCAAACATTCAACTCATGACAGGTGAAAATGCTAGATTGGCCTTAGATAAGGCATTAGCTAATGGAATGAAGCTTTTATTCGAAGATTCTGCTTTCATCACAGCATTGATTGAAGTCTCGAAAAAAACCGCCTCTTAAAACAAAAGAAACGGATGTTCAACCTTCGGCTCGACCAGACCGCGGAAAAGGCAGGCGAGCTTGTCTGCCTCATCGGCAGACCAGGGGACACGTATAAGAATAAGTTTCTCCTAGTCTTATGAATTTATATGTGTCCTCTTACGCTCCGGAGTCGATCTCACCGCGCTGTACACGTTAAGAGAGCATCGTGGGACGTTGCAGAGATTTTGAGATTCGATAACCAACAAAATCAAAATATCAACAACATCCTCCTTTACTCGTTGAATACTAAAAGGAACAATCATGGAAAACAAACCCCGCAAGTGGTGGCTGGCTGCTATTTTGAGCCTAACCCCCGGTCTAGGTCACATCTATAATGGCGAGGGCCGGAAAGGGGTCATTATCCTAGTATTAGGCAATTACATCTTACCGCTCGTGTTGTTGCAATGCATAACTTGGTATTTGGCTACATTATCAATGCCGTTTCTTTATGCCGTAGTTGCTGGAGCATTGGTGCTATATCTGGTGATGATTGCCGATGCCATTCGTCAGGCCAACCGTCTGAAATTCGAATATCAGCCTCGTAAATACAACAAGTGGTATGCCTATGTAGGGATCGTAGTGGCAATGGTCATGATTTCTCTTGCTATTCCAGGCCTAGACTTCGATAGCGACAGGATCAAAAGCAACTACATGCAAGCTTACAAAATCCCCTCCGGCAGCATGGAGCCGACACTGCTTATTGGTGACAGAATACTTGTTGATCGTCGCGTGTCCGCCAGGAAACCAACCCGTGGAACGATAATCATCTTCGAATACCCTGAAGATTCAACCAAGGACTTTGTGAAGCGGGTAGAGGCGGTTGGAGGTGACACCATTGAGGTTCGTAACAAAGATCTGTACGTGAACAAAAAACTCGTGACAGAGGCTCATGTGGCGCATCTGGAGACTGACATTATTCCTGCCTCTGAAAACCCTCGCGATAACTTTGGGCCCGTCACAGTCCCGAACGACGCATATTTCGTTATGGGAGACAACAGGGACCGGGCGTACGATAGCAGATTTTGGGGGTTTGTTGACAAAGCTAAAATAAAAGGGACTGTAAAACAGATTTACTGGTCATGGGATCGTAAGAAATCAGGTGTGAGATGGGACAGGCTTGGACAAAAGGTCATGTGACGCTCAACCAGCGGCACCAGCGGTCTTCGTTGACTCTCAGCCGCTGGTGCCTTGAGACGTTACCTCAGGAGAGGATTAAACAATGCGATTTCTCCGTTTAATTGCCGTCGTAATGACAATGCTCCTTGCTGGCTGTGATCAAGCGAGCATGATTAAAAAAATGACGCCACCCGAGGCCGAATCTGCAGCAAAAGGCTATATCGATCTCCTTAGAGAGAATAGGTTCGAGGAAATCGAAAAGGACCTTGACCCAAGCGTCAAAACCGCTGACATTCGTAACAAGATGGATAAGATGGCGCAGATGATTCCTGCGCAACAGCCTGAATCTATAAAGGTGGTAGGAGCACAGGTAAACACCTTTCATGGTCCCAATGGACCAGAAACTACTACAACAAACATAACTTTTGAGTACCAGTTCAAGGCTAAGTGGCTGCTGATTAACGTTGCGACTCAGAAGAAAGGCGGAGTCTCGACCATTGTTGGTTTTAATGTCAATCCGATCACAGATTCTTTAAAAAATCTCAACAAATTTAGACTAGTAGGTAAGAGCCCTCTACAGTATTCAGTGCTTTTATTAGCCATTCTTATTCCACTATTTACCCTGTACGCTCTAATACAGTGCTTCAGAACCAAAATAGAAAATAGAAAGTGGCTTTGGATAATATTTGTAATGTTCGGATTGGCAAAATTTTCAGTAGATTGGACGACTGGTCAATGGTCAATAAACCCTGTGGCTGTGCTGTTTCTAGGAGCAGGTGCATTTGCTCCTCTTTATGGGGCATGGGTTATAAGCATATCTTTGCCGTTAGGAGCGGTTATCTTTTTGCTAAAGAGGAAGAATCTTTCGAAGCAGCATAACGATACTGCTGCTTTTATACAGCCAGAACCTGAAAAAGAGGAGTGGCTGGCCGACTTAGACAAATGAGTTTGCAAGCTAACCATCGGCAAGACCGGGGCTTGAGGGGCAGGTCTTTATTCTTGATTAATCGTTGACGATCCGAACTAATATTTCGGCCAAGATGGAGTAAATAGAGCAAGAGTAAAGACCTGACCCCCATGCTCACCCATGTTCAGGTGTGGTTTTGTCACTGGCTGTTGTCGTGCTGAAGTGAATGAAGTCCCAACAATGTGCGTAAGCCTGACTCCGCAGTGGGGGAGGGCCTCAAGCCGGAGACCGAAGATGGGATGCTCTGCAGGCGCCACGAACCGTTGGACGAGGAAAGAATGAAAAAGACATTGGTCATGATATCAATGGCCCTTGTTGGCATGGCGATCGCCGGGGGCGTCGGGTACCGTACTGGCTGTAATAACGCCACAGACTGGCTCCTCCAGCAAGAAATGAGCGGTAATCTGATAAATCTTTCGACGGACATAAAAGTGGCAGAATTTCTGAAGACAAACCAGAAAGAAAAGGCAGAAGAATTTCTTGAAAACCTGATTGATGTCCACGTGTCATCTCTCGGAGTCCAGGCTAATCAGAAGCCATTCGCACCGATGCGCAAAGAGATTCTAGAGTCAATAAATGACGCGAAAACGTATCGGATGAAATGGACGTCTCCGTCGCACAAGGTCTCCGAGAACTTGAGGCGCGGAGTTGATGCTGCGTTCAGGAACGACAACGTACAACCAAGAGGCGGCACGCAGTCGGCGCGATGAAACCTGCGCCGCTGGTGCGCCCCCAACCACGTTGGCAGGAGGTACCATGAACTGCAAGCTGATGCTCTCAGCAGGTATATTGCTAGCATTACTATGCGCAAGCTGCCTATCTGCCATGGCCGGAACATCCGAATTAGCTCTTCTGCTTCCCTTTCACCCCACAAATTCGAGCTGCAGCGGCTTTCTTCAACGCAATAATATATCGGATGTCAAAGACTGTGACATCGCCGAATCAGGGAGTTTCGGCAGTATACCCGGCCGCACATATTACTACGTGATTTATTGTATTATCCCAGCCTATGATTCGGAACCAGGAAAGTGCGGAGATGAATCCTTTTCAGGACGGTATCACCGCAAACGGGGACTCGGAATTTTCGTGCAGGAAGGGGCGGAAAACCAGGCAAAACTCTTTCTTGAGCGTGGAGACCCAGACATTGGCATGTATTTGTATCAGAAGCCGGCCATTGTAAAAAATAGATTAGGAACTTTCATGCACGTCTCCATTGGGGTGGATGGCACTGGGAACTTCAACGAAAGTGAGTATTACATCTGGGACAGCAAAAGTGCGGCTTGGAAGATGCTTGATACGGCAAGTTGGATTAGTGAGTTGACGGAAAGACTTCCTGCTGGTTTAACCATCAATAAAGGCATCTGGCCAGACATAGACGCGATGTCCGCAGAGATGAAATTGTACAAAGAAGAAGATGCGAACTGCTGTCCTACTGGTGGCACTGCGGTAGTTAAGCTAACCCTAGAAGAACTTCGATTGAGCATTCAATCTGTAGAATTTAAAAAATACTCTGAGCAGTAGGAAAGGCTAGGCCAGGCTTTAGTGGATTGTAAGTCCGAATGCCGAGCCCAGTGACGCCTCACGCCGTTGGGCAGAAAGAGAGAACATGAAATTACGGATCCTCACCTTTTTGCTTCTGGTATTTATCTGTCAGGCAGCCGGAGCAGCCGAAGACTGGCGTACCGCTTTCTATGAAAAGGCTGAAAATCTCTTTCTCGCATTCGATAAAAAAGAGGCGGAGCTTCTGACTCACCATGAACCAAAGATGGCGGAGTTTTACGCCGTCTTCGTACCGTACCAAGACGCGGAAAGGAAGATGAGGCGATATGAGTTTTTTAAACTAATCAGCGAAAGCCCGAAGTCTCTGGACTGGACGGATTTCTGGAATTGGGCTGGAGGCCGGAATATTGGAACAAAAGAACAGGAAAAACTAGCGGCCGATGCCCCCGCGTATAGAGCACTAAGAGAGGACTTCCTAGCAAAGAAAGAGGCAATGAAGCGTGCAAAAGACCTAACACGAATGCGGAACACTGAGTATGAAAAATATTGCGATGAGTTTTCCGTCCTCGAAGAGGATCTTCTCAAGAACATAAATTTTTTGCAGGCTGAGGTGGATAAACGAATGTCCAACGCGCCAGTGGAGCAGTCGCGGTAACACCCGCACCCCTCACTGCGAGCCGTGGACTGAAAATGCGTAATCACAGCGGAATTGGTCTGTCTATGCGAAATAATCAGCTCACATCGGCCATAGGATTCATTAGTCTTGTGATCAGTATGGCATTGTTTTATTTGGGTATAACTTCCCTCGAAAGTTTGAGGGGGACTGGGGGGGACTGGGGTCAGGCTTGGGGGGACTGGGGTCACGGGGGACTGGGGTCAGGCTTGCGAAGTTGCAATCTCTGATTGCCCTAGTAGTTAAGTTTGAGGCAGGGGATAAGCGAGGTCAGGTTAGACTTTTGGATATTTGACCGGATTCAATTGTCCGAATGTCGAGCCTATAAGCATTTAAAGGCACCTCCTGGCATAGCGAGAGGCAAACAAACTTCCTGATATGCTGTTATAGAGACGCCAATCTCGCGGCATGAGGCATGAGGGGACAAGGCATGAGGGCATGAGGGGACAGTGGTAAGTTGTGTAAGTTGTTGACGGTGGTGCATTGCCCAACCACGGAGTTGGACCGGGGCAATACCGCCCGGTCAACTCCCGCCCGTTGTGCAGGAAAAAGAATGAACACACCGAAATTCATAGGCATTGATAGGTGGCAGGGGGGGACGTTGTTGATATATTTACATTTGGTGGCGGAAGTAGAGCAAAAGTGAAAATATTAACAACGTCCCTCTGCTGTCCTTAACAACGTCCCTCTGCTGGCCTAATCACAACAAGAAACTTCAAAAAGAGGAATCATGGTTAAAATTTTACTGCTATTGCTTTCAGTGCTTGCTACCTGTCAATTTGCCGCGGCTGATGACCATGTGCAAAAGAAGAATGAGATCGAGGCACTGAGAGATCAGGGTTATTCGGTGAAGACAATCTCTCCGATTTTCGGTCAACTCGTGATGTTCTCTTTCCCTAAGGGCTTTACAACGGTTTTTGAAAATACCAACGGCAATCAATACATTCGTGAATCGGTGCTGACCGGAGAAACCACGAAAAAGTGGTCGCAGATGATCACCATAACAGGAGCGAAGGGGCTTGCATCCAGCCCTAAGGCTACCCCGCAGTTACTTGCGAACCGCATTGCTGGCGGGTTCAAGCAGGCCTGCCCTGCCTCATTCAGCGGAGCAGGATTAGGGGGATTCAAGATCGACAAGTCTGATGCATTCGCTGCTGTTGTCGGTTGTGGAGTCGCAAACCCCACTGGCGACTTATATAGCGAAACCATGCTCCTCATCGTCATCAAAGGTGAGAGCGACTACTACACCATTCAATGGGCAGAAAGAAGCACTGCATCACCGACTCCAATTAAGCTCGACGACGCGAAATGGGCGGAACGTCTCAAGAGGCTTACGCCGATCAAGCTGTGCCCCATCATCCCCGGTGAGTCGGCTCCCTACCCTAGTTGTGTAGGCGGCGCATAACGGGTTCAGGGAAGAAGCCCATTTCTCATGATGCGAGATATGTCCGCTATTCACTGCCGTGGATTCGGATCGCGTTACATGTTGAAAATACCTCTTAAATCTGCTAGAAATCTATTCATAAATCTATTCACTGGACCGGAAGCCTATTCCCTAGACTTACCAGTTTATTCATTCGACCTCAAAAAAAACGAGGCATCCCATGTCCCGCTCCCGGGGTGACAACGAAGCTCGACTCCTGGCGTATCTCGCTGCCGGCGTTCGTACTTCTGAAGATATTCAAGAACGGCTCGATTTAAGCCAGCCTTCGGTCTCGCGCCTCATCTCCCGCTTGTCCGAGAGCGTCGTCGTTATTGGTAACGCACGTACAAGGCGCTATACGCTTCGACGTGATCTCAGAGGGCTTGGAGGGGATTTCCCGGTCTTTCGCGTCGACCAGGATGGAAACGCTTACTCGATTGGGGTGTTGAGCACGATAGGCCACGATGAGTACCTGTGGCAGACAAAAGGTGAGGGGGCTGTTCAATACAAGAGCCTTCCATGGTTTCTTTCCGATCTGCGCCCGGACGGCTTTACGGGACGCGCGTTTGTTAGACGACTATCTGATGCTCTTTCTCTACCACCCAGAATCTTTGATTGGAACGATGATCACGTGCTTGTGGCACTATCGTGCCGTGGCGAAGACTTGATGGGCGACTTGATCGTAGGTCGGGAATCCCTCGATCGGTATTTCGGTCTCTCGCATGAGAGGTTTGCTTTGCTTAAGCAGGACGAACTCCAAACAGCCTATCCAATAATGGCGAAGAACGCTATGGAGGGGCAACCTGTCGGATCTTCTGCTGGGGGTGAACAGCCTAAATTTACCGTGATGGTTGAGAGAAAAGGGGAGATCCGGCATCTACTGGTCAAGTTTTCCCCGCCTGTTCATTCCCTTGAGGGACGCCGATGGGCCGACCTTCTTGTTTGTGAACATATCGCCCTTGAGATCCTAAAGGAAATTGGGATATCCGCCGTTGAGACTTCGCTTGTTGAAGCTGCCGATAGGGTGTTCCTTGAGGTGACGCGTTTCGACAGGGTGGGGCGGTCAGGCCGACTGCCGATGATTTCTCTTAGAGCTATCGATAATGAGTTCTACGGACGGCAAGACAACTGGATTGCGGCTGCGGACAGAATGGAAGCGGATAAGCGGCTCACCCGAGAGGACGCGAGGAACCTCCGATGGCTATGGGTATTCGGCGACCTGATAGCCAATACGGACAAGCATTTTGGCAATGTCTCTCTCGTTCCCGTTGGCGGTGTGCGTTTTACTCTCAGGCCTGCCTACGACATGCTTCCTATGTTCTACCGCCCCATGGATGGGACAGCGCCGGAGCGTATCTTCAAGCCACCCATGTTCTCGATGCCGGCATCTGGTGTATGGGATGACGCTCTAAGCGCGGCGATCACCTTCTGGGAGAGAGTTGCTGTTGATAAAAGAATTTCGGACCGGTTCAGACAAATCTGTCGAGACAATCTCGAGAACGTCAGAAACCTCCAAAACAGTCCGAAGCTACTGGCGTAACGAGGGGACCGAGAGACGGCCCAATCTGAACGGCATCAGCTTTTAGACATTTGAGCGGATTGGAACATCCGAATGTCGAGCCCGCCCCCAATGATGAGCAAATTCGAAGTCGGGAGAAGGGGAGAGAGACGATGAATACCATCGACACCATTCTTAGCCGATACCCGTTCATTCTTGGTGAAGGGGCCGTAATCGAGCGACTGCGCCGCATGAAGGGGCTTGAGCTTGATCCCTTTGTCGTCAATTCGGCTTTCATCTACCACGAAGAAAATCGGAGGGCGCTGGAGGGGATCTGCCGGGAGTACCTCGACATCGGCTGCCAAGCGGGACTACCTCTCCTCATGTCCACACCGACATGGCGGGCGAGCAGGGAACGTATCGCCGCGGCCGGCCTCGAAGGGACCGACCTGAACGGCGACAACGCTGCCTTTCTGGAAGGCTTGAGACAGAGCTACCAGGGATACGCCGACAAAATCCTCATCTGCGGGTTGGTGAGTTGTAAAGGTGACGCCTACCGTCCTGACGAGGCTCTCCCGGTAAACCAGGCGGCGGAATATCATGCGTGGCAGGCGGAAAAGCTCGCGGCGACGAAGGTGGACTTTCTCTTGGCTGCCACGTTGCCCGCACTGAGTGAAGCAACCGGCCTTGCCTTGGCCCTGGCGGCAACGGGAAAACCTTATATCGTAAGTTTCGTGGTCCGACCGACCGGCTCCCTCCTTGATGGAACGCCGCTTAAGGAGGCCATCGCGGCAATCGACGCCGCAGCCGATCCCAAGCCGCTCGCGTTCATGATCAATTGCACCCATGTCACCTTTGCCAGATCTGCGTTACTCCATGAAACCAATTCGTCCGCAGAAGTTCGCCGGCGCATGATCGGTCTTCTCGCAAATACCGCGGCTCTCAGTCCCGAAGACTTGGACAATAGCACTGCTCTCGTGGAGGAGGCCCCAGAGGCATTTGGGGCATCGGTGGCCGCAATGGGCACGGAACTCGGCCTCAAAATACTTGGCGGATGCTGCGGCACCGATGGGCGCCACCTGGCAGCCCTAGCAGCACGCCTGCAGTCTCGTCCTCATCCTGATATCTAATACTGATTATCCGATTGAGGAGCGATGCATGCGATTCAGAAATGACGAATCCGTTTCCAGAAACGATGAATCCGTTTCCAGAAACGATGAATCCGTTTCCAGAAACGATGAATCCATTTCAGAAACGACGAATCCGTTTCCAGAAATGACGGATCCGTTTCAGGAATGACGAATTCATTTCAGAAACGACGAATCCGTTTCAGAAACGACGAATCCGTTTCAGAAACGACGAATCCATTTCGGAAACGACGGATCCGTTTCAGAAACGACGGATCCGTTTCAGAAATGACGGTTCTGAACCTGGTTCTTGGATGTCGACAGGAGGTTGTGATCTACCAATTGGTTTGAGAGGTTGACGTAACCAAGGTGGTGGGTGCTTCCGACTTGAAGGTGATGCCCGCACGCCCCCTCCGAGCGGAGGAGGGTGCGTGCGGGAAGTTGTCACACGGGTGGTAAGATTACCATGTTCGACCAAGGCCCTACCTCATTGCCTCTTTTACACCTTAGCTTCAAATAGTTGGTCAGCGTTCTGTTTAATCCCTTGAGATACATCTTTTGGCAGGTAGTTGACCACACCAACAGACTCCAATTAGCTTCTACGCCGGGTTCCCCTGTACAGAACCATATCTCGTGGCCCTTTGAACCTGGCTGTTTGGTAAATGAGCAGTAGGGCTGTCCATTCTTGTCGTAAAATATCCTCAGATCTTTGGCCGCAGCCAATGGCGCACCGGCGGGCGAGGACTTCTGATGGGTGCTCCCGAGCTTTTCATTCACCGTGGGGTCTAAGATGCTCACCGCTTTACTGACTCCCATGATTACGGATAGTGCGACGTTCAATTCGCGCCGGGCCTCTTCACACTCCTTTACTTTCTGTGGATCCCCCTTGAAGGACTCTGTGACGCTTCCCTCGAATCGGTTATGCAGCTGATCATACCTGCTGGGGTCGGGGATGAGCGATATCAAACGGGAGTACCACTCCGGCGTCATTACCTGACGCACCTCCTCCGACTTAGCTACCATCTCTGGATGCGGAATGTTGTTGTGGGGCATTGCCGATCTCCTTTTTGAAATGGTTGGTTTTGTTGGAACGGGCTAACCATATCATCCTTTCCCTGCCCCGCAAGCATCCAGGTCAACGCTCGTGCTCTGCGTCCGCACCTGCTTGACAAACACCCCTGATTATCCAAACTTGGAGAGTTTTAAAAACTCCAGAGGCGAGCGCCGCATCGGGCGCACTGCAGATGCCAACACACGTACCTTCACGGGGAACCCTATGGACAACCTGCTTGCTGCTCGCGCCCTTATGGGCGTTTCGCTCGCCTTCCACATCGTCTACGCAACACTTGGGATCGGCCTGCCGCTTATGCTCATGCTGGCAGAGGGGCTGGCGCTTAAAACCGGCGACGATACGTGGCATCTCCTCGCCAGACGCTGGATCAGACCCGCCGGAGTGCTCTTCGCCATCGGCGCGGTTTCCGGAACCATCCTCTCCTTCGAACTCGGGCTTCTCTGGCCGCAGTTCATGGCTTTCAGCGGACCGATGATCGGGCTGGCGTTTTCCATGGAGGGGTTCGCATTTTTCACCGAGGCGATCTTTCTCGCCCTGTATATCTACGGAGAAGAGCGGCTTTCCAGGCGCGCGCTGTTTCTTTGCACCATCCCCCTCACACTCGCGTCGGCGGTATCCGCTGTATTCGTCATCAGCGCCAACGGTTGGATGAACACCCCTGCCGGATTCCAGATGATCGACGGCGCTCCCGCGAACGTCCAGCCGATGCGCGCCTTCTTCAACCAGGCATGGCTGCACCAGGCTGTCCATGGCACCCTGGCCGCCTACGTTGCGACCGCCTTTGCCGTTGCCGGCTTTTACGCGGTGGCGCTGTTGAAGGGGAGGGGAGGCGGGGACGGGAA
>MTLC01002404.1_pt1 | contig 15445 bp, 18 predicted proteins | sample 1982451 | NCBI WGS metagenome assembly MTLC01 (sample SAMN05710165, study PRJNA340218) | biofilm metagenome | isolation source: sample SPH anode biofilm adapted to +100 mV | place: USA | collected 2012-02-03 | reverse complement strand
TGTAAAAGAGGCTTCCCTATGCGCTGCGAAGGTCCCGTGCGCTCCTGCCGGTAAGCGAAAACGTGGTGCCGGGCTGGCGGGAAGTCAGGCGATGAGTCAGTAACGGCCTGCGCTATGTCAGAGCGAAAGGGCAGAAAAAAAATTTATGGGATAAATCGAGTCTAAGTATACGAAATTTCCCGAATAACGCAAAGAGGGTGGGCGCACGGGGGGTGCAAGGGGAAAAAAACTACTTAACTTCTGCAGTTAGCTGACGATACCGGTCTGCATTGAACCCGGACTGGCCGGGGTACTGTTAGGACGGCGGAGGCGGGCGCGCCCCTCGTGCCGTCGGACGCGTTTCCTGCCGTGTCGCATCACACCACGCTGCCCGGCGTGAAAAGAAAGGAGAAAGATGTGAGCTTTTTCAAGAATATGAAGATCGGTAAGAAGCTGTACCTCGTCTTTTCCATAATCATCGTGCTTGTCTCCACGCTGGTCGCGGTGGCTTACGTAAACCTCGCCTCGCTCGGCAAGGCCAACAGGATGAACGTCCACACCTACCAGGTGACGGAGCAGGTCGGGAACATACTGACCGCACTGGTGAACATAGAAACCGGGGAACGGGGCTTCGCCCTCACCGGCGAGGATAAATTTCTCGAGCCGCTGAACGCCGGGAAGACCGATTTCGCCAAGGCATGGGAGGAGGCGAAGCGGCTCACCGCGGACAATCCGAAGCAGCAGGAGCGTCTGTCGAAACTGTTCCAGTCCAAGGAGGACTGGCTGAAGGTCGACGTGGAGCCCCTCATCGCCCTCAGGCGGCAGGCCGGCAGCGGGGCCGGCATGGAGCAGGTGGTGCGGACGGTGCAGCAGGCCAAGGGAAAACAGTTCATGGACGCGATGCGCGTCGTCCTGGCCGACATGCAGAAGGAGGAGATGTCGCTCCTTGCCGTGCGCGTGAAGGACGCCGAGGCGCTCGAGGCGAGGACCAAGGCGATCCTCGTGGGGGGCGGCATCCTGTGCGCCGCGCTCGCCTTCATCTTCGCCACCTTGGTGGCCAACGCCATCACCAGGCCGCTTGGCAGGGCGCTCGACGCGGCGAACAAGATCGCGGCGGGAAACCTGAACGTGAACCTCGACGCCGATTCCGAGGACGAGTCCGGCCAGCTGCTCGCAGCGCTCAAGGGGATGACGGAGCGCATCCAGGCGCTCGTCGACGACGCCAAGGCCCTCTCCCATGCCGCGGTGGAAGGAAAGCTCGGGACCCGCGCCGACGCGGGGCGCCACGAAGGGGATTTCAGGCGCATCGTCGAAGGGGTGAACCAGACCCTCGACGCGGTGATCGGCCCGCTGCAGGTGGCCGCCGACTACGTCGACCGCATCGCCAAGGGGGACATGCCCGCGCCGATACGCGAGGAGTACCGCGGCGACTTCAACCAGATCAAGGAAAACCTGAACCAGCTGATCGCCGCCATCACCGCGATCACGAGCGCGGCCAAGGAGGTGGCCGGCGGCAACCTGACCGTGCAGCTCGAGGAGCGTTCCGCCAACGACGAGCTGATGCGTTCCCTCTCCAGCATGGTGTCGAAGCTTTCCGCGGTGGTCACCGACGTGAAGGAGGCGGCCAACAACGTGGCAGGCGGCAGCCAGCAGATGTCGTCCGGGTCGCAGCAGCTCTCCCAGGGGGCGAGCGAGCAGGCGGCCGCAGCGGAAGAAGCCTCTTCCTCCATGGAAGAGATGTCCTCCAACATCAGGCAGAACGCGGACAACGCCATGCAGACCGAAAAGATCGCCGTGAAGTCCGCACAGGACGCCCTGGAAGGGGGGAAGGCGGTCGCCCAGACGGTGCAGGCGATGAAGGACATCGCCGGGAAGATCTCCATCATAGAGGAGATCGCGCGGCAGACGAACCTTCTGGCGCTGAACGCAGCGATAGAGGCGGCCCGCGCCGGGGAGCACGGCAAGGGGTTTGCCGTGGTGGCAAGCGAGGTGAGAAAGCTGGCCGAGCGCTCGCAGAAGGCGGCGGCCGAGATCTCCGAGCTCTCCTCGACGAGCGTAGAGGTGGCCGAGACCGCCGGACAGATGCTCGACCGCATGCTTCCGGATATCCAGCGCACCGCCGAACTGGTGCAGGAGATCTCCGCCGCGTGCAAGGAGCAGGACAGCGGCGCGGCCCAGATCAACAAGGCGATCCAGCAGCTCGACCAGGTGATCCAGCAAAACGCCTCGGCGAGCGAGCAGATGTCCGCGACGGCGGAGGAGCTTTCCTCGCAGTCGGAACAGCTGCAGATGACCATCGGTTACTTCAACATCGGTCAGGAGCGCGGCGCGAAGGGAGCGCCGGTGCGGTGGAAGGAGCCGCAGCCCGAAGCGCGGCCGGTGCGCAAGGAAGCCCCGGCCAAGGCGAAGGGGGGGAGGAACAAGCTCACCCAGTCCGGCCCGGTGACCGGTGCCGATATAAATCTGAACGATCTCGACGAGCAGTTCGAGACCTTCTAGCGGCGCGGACAGCAGGCACCGGTGGAAACAGTGAGGCCCGACGGCAAACGCCGCCGGGCCTTCTTTTGTCAAGGACATGCCGGAAGATCACCCTTTGATTGCAGCGTAGGGATCGGCGGGGGACGCGTCCCCAGAGGGAGCGGAGAGCGGGGTGCGGTCCTTCACCCGGAACACCTCGATGGCGGCCTTCCCCTCCAGGGGGCAGACGTTCTCGCAGATGCCGCAGCCGTTGCAGAGTTCGTCGACGACGTAGGGCTGCTTGACCGTGACCGGCCTGCCGTCGAAGCCGGCGAGGGTGACCGTCTCGGAGCGGATCGCCTTGCCTGGAACGGGGCAGTGCTCCTCGCACACGATGCAGTCGGTTCTTTTCGCGAAGGGGAGGCAGTGGTTCTTGTCGAAGACCGCCTTGCCGATCACCTCGCGCCGCTTCTCCTCGGGGTGAAGGTCCGGGATGGCTCCGGTGGGGCAGACCTGGCCGCAGAGGGTGCAGTTGTACTCGCAATAGCCAAGGCGCGGGATCAGAAGCGGCGTGTAGAGCGCCTCCGGTCCGGCCTGCAGGAAAGCGGGGTATAGGGCGCTTCTCAGGCAGACCTTCATGCACTCGCCGCAGCGCACGCACTTCTCGAGAAACTCCTGTTCGTCGCGCACCCCGGGGGGACGCAAAAGCTTCGCCTGCGCCTCCGGCGCCCGAAAGCGGAAGGTTTTCGCGAGGACGACGCCACCGAGGATCCCTCCCAAAAAGACGCGACGCCCGGCGGAGGCGGGGAGGTCGAGGCGGGGACGGCCGAAGCGGAAGCGGACCCGGCGCGCGGCGCACCTTGCCTCGCATTCCATGCAGAGGATGCATTCCTCGCTCTGCAAAAGTTCCCGGTCGAAGGAGGTGGGGCAGTGTTCCCCGCAGGCGCGGCAGTCGGGACAGAATTTTTCCGGGACGCGCACCAAGGGGCCCAGGCGGGCGGCGAGCCCGAGCAGCGTCCCGAGCGGACAAAGCCTTCGGCACCAGGCGCGGGTCTCGTAGCGCTCGAGGAAGAGGATCAGGAAGAAGAGAAGCGCGGAGAGGAAGGCGAGCGGGTAGAGCGTCTCGCGGAAGGGAATCAGGTAGTCGCGCACGAGCCGGTAGCCCGGGTCGAAAAGGTCGCGCCGCTCTCCCATGATGCCGTAGAGCGAGCGCCAGGCGCCGCGCACCGCGTCCCCGACAACCGGGTGGAAGAAGAAGGTGAGGGCGCGCAGCAAAAGCGCCATGGGGTCGAGGAGCCCGGCCAGGTTTACCCCGAAGAGCGAGGCGACTAGAAGCGGGAAGAGGAGCCAGTACTTGGCCCCGCCGGTAAGCGGGCGGAGCGCGCCGACCTTTTTGATCCTGCCGGTTACGAGGTCGAGGATGGTTCCCAGGGGGCAGATCCAGCCGCAGAAGAACCTCCCGAGGAAAAAGGCGAGGAAAAGGACGATAAGGCCGGGCAAGAGGAGCGGCACGTACCCCTTGACCGCCAGCATGGTGCTCGCGGCGGCGAGCGGGTCGGCGCGGAAAAAGCCGTTCACCGCGGCGACGATCCGGTCGCTGCCCCGGTACTCGGTCATCAGGAAGAGCACGAGGAACAGGGCGAGGAAGAAAAGCTGCGCGATGCGCGCGGAAGTCGTCTTTCTCACGCCCGCACGATCCTCATCCTGTCGAGGCGCATCTCGCCCAGGCCGCGCTGGTAGGCGGTGCGGGTCACCGCGATGTCGGCGGGCTTCAGCCCGAAGAGGGTGGTCGCGTAGGCGTCGGCGGCGACCATGTCGGTGGAGGCGATGACCTGGTGCATCACCTTGACGTCGGAGAGGCTTCCCCCCTGGGGGCCGTGGGCGACGAGGATCCGGGTGGCGTCGATCACGGTGAGCTGCGGGCGGAAAACGGCGTTCACGTCGGCCAGCGCCTGGTCCAGGTTGCGGTGGATGGCGCCGCGGTTGCCCCCCATGATCCCCATGACGTTCTTCATGCCGAGGGTGAGCCGGCTCAGGCCGTGGTGCTTGGCGACCGGTACGTTTATGTAGACGTCGGCGGAGAGCGCTTCGCCGTACAGTTCGGCTTCCTTCAGCACCTTGCCGTTAAGGGCGACCTTCTTGAAGCGTTCCTCCTCGATCTGCTTCACCTCGACGTTTCTCATCCCCTTGAGCGTCGCCTCGATGCCGCTCGAGGCGTAGCAGCGGCGCGGGTCGTTGCAGGTCCGGTCGAACACCTTCACCCGCTTCGCCCCCGCCTTCAGGCACTCCTCGACGAGCGCCTTCACCACGGCCGGGTTGGTGGTGGCGGCGTACTCGGGGGCGCGGTCCCAGCCGATGTTCGGCTTCACCACCACGGTCTGTCCGGGCTTCACGAAACGCTGCATCCCCCCCAGCGCCGCAAGCGCCTTGCGCGTCGTCGCGGCATGGTCGCCACCTTGGGCCACCGCGACGGTGGACCCCGGCGCTGCGAAGAGCTCCTTCAGCCAGCAGTGCAGGAAAAGAGAAGAGAGCCCCAGGACCTTCAGGAATTTACGTCTTTCCACGTTCCCCTCCTTTTATAGCGGCGGTGCGTCGGTAACGCCAGGTCTCATTATAGGAGTGGGAGGCGCCAATACAAGCGAAGTGCCTGCGAATTTGTCTTGACCCGTCTACCGCTTCACGGTTTAGTATCCCCGACTGTCATGGCCATGACCGACCAAACATGAAAGGAGCAAACTGTATGAGCAAGGTAACGGTAGACGAGTGGACCGCCCGGTTCCGGGCCATCGGGCTGGACGACGCGGCCATGGAGAAGTGGCATCGCCTCTTCGAGCAGGAGAACCCCGAGGGGCATCAGAGTTTCCTCGAGTGGCTGGGGCTTCCCCCGGAGCGGATCGCGGCGATCCGCGCGCACCACGCTTAATCCGCCGGCCCCGGGCGCCCGGGGCCGCTTTTTTCAAGGAGCAGGCATGTACCGCATCAGCCAGCTGGCGAAGAGGTTCGGGCTTTCCCGGAGCACGCTTTTGTACTACGACCATGAGGGGCTTCTTACCCCTAGCGCGAGGAGCGAGGCCGGTTACCGCCTCTACTCGGAGCGCGACCTGGACCGGCTCGCCGCGATCGCCTCGTTCCGAAAGGCCGGGCTCTCCGTGGAGGAGATCCGCGCCGTCCTCGCAGCCCCGGAAAAGGGGGAACCGTCGGTCCTTAAGCGCCGGCTGGCGGCGATCGGAGAGGAGATCACGGCCCTGAAGGCCCAGCAGAGCCTGCTCGCCGGCATGCTCCGGGTCCAGTCGGGGGAGGCGCTGCCAATGAGCATGGACAAGGAGACCTGGGTCGCCATGCTGCGCGCGGCCGGCATGGACGACAGGGCCATGGAGACCTGGCACGCCGAGTTCGAGCGCCGCGCGCCTAAGGCGCACCACGCCTTCCTCCTCTCGCTCGGCATCGCCGAGCAGGAGGCGCTGACCATACGGAGGCTCTCGCAGTCGGCCTGGGTGGAGGAGCGGGCACCCGACTGAAAAAAAGGGCTCCGGTTGTCCCCGCCCGCGTTGAATTCTCCGTCAAGGTGATTAGAATGTGCTAACTGTTGTGCCGACATTCCAACCACAAAGGAGAAACCGATGAAGACATCCGAGATGTTCGCCGCCCACCCCAGAAAGCTCACCATGGACGTCACCGCAGTCACCGAGTGCATCAGCTCACTCGTCGAGTGTGCCGACGTCTGCACCAGCTGCGCCGATGCGTGCCTTGGCGAGGATATGGTGCAGAACCTCACCAAGTGCATCCGCCTGAACCTCGACTGCGCCGACATCTGCCAGGTCACCGCGCGTGTCCTGTCCCGCCAGACCGAAGCCGTTCCCCAGCTTCTGAGGACGCAGCTCGAGAGCTGCGCCGTCGCCTGCCGCCTCTGCATGCAGGAGTGCGAGGTGCACTCGGAAATGCACCAGCACTGCCGCATCTGCCGTTCGTCCTGCCAAAACTGCGAGAAGATCTGCCAGGACCTGATCTCCCGCCTCTCCGAAGGGACCAGGACCACCTTCCTCTGACATGCTTCGGGGCGGCGCGAGCCGCCCCTTCCGGTGCGGCCTTTGAAAGAGGAGGTGGGCGATGAGCAAACTTGCCTGTAACGTGGCCGCGTACCGTCCCGATCCGGGGATGCTGGCGGCAAGGTTCGAGCCCCGGCATGTCGGGACGCTCCTGGCCGAGGCGGAACGGCTCCTGGAGCGCTGTGTTGCGGACTATAGGGAGTACGCCGCGCTGGACCGGGCCTGGCAGGAGCTGAGCCACGACCTGTCCATCCTGGAAAAGGAACTGGAGCTCGACCGGCAGCGCATCGAGGCGATGGAGCCGCCGGAGCGGGAAGTCCCTGTTCGGGAGGAGCCGGTCTCCCCGTTGGAGGAGACGCAGGAGCAGGCGCCGGGCGGCGAGGCGGAGGAGGCGCCGGCGGCGGAAGAAGAGAAGACGGAAACGGAGCCGGAGCGGGTCGAGGTTACCGGTATGATCGGACTGCGCGGCGAGTCGATCCGGCGCAGGAGGGAACTCGCCGGACCGGGAGGGCCGCTCGCCATGAACGAGCAGCGCGACCTCGTGCTGAAGAGGCTGTGCCGGGACTACGAGGCAGCGCTGGACCGGATCGCCGTGGCCGAGGAGGGGCTCATGCGCATCTACGGCCATGACGCCCCGTCGCCCCTTGGTTCCTGGGCCGAGACCCTCGGGACGTCCATTGCAAGCTGCACGGTCTGGACGCGGGACGCCCTGGAGTGGATCGAGTGCTACCAGCGCAGGGAGCAAGCCTTCACGCGCGCCTTCTCGGTGCGCGCCCTCATGAACCGCAACGCGTGGGGGCAGCTAAGGCACGCGCGCGACAGTTTCGCCGTGCGCGTGCAGGTGCCGCCGGAGCTCTTCCAGGGGCTTGATAACTGCCGCTTCCGCGGCGTGAGCGCGTCCCTTTTGGGAGAGGCGGGGGCGGTCCCCTGGTCCGCCATGTTGCGGCTTCCGGAGCGGGGGGTGTATGCAAGGCGCGGGGAGCGTGTCGAGGCGGACCAGAGGGGGCTTTCCCCCATCGTGCTCGGGCGGGTGGAGAACCGCCGCTCGGTGCGACGCTCCGAGTTCTGCGGCATGGTGACCCACGAGAACGCGAGCCCGGTGGGGAAGGGGGCAAACGACGGGCTCTGGTCCCTCGAGCTTTTCCGGCCGGTGGGCGCTGCGAGCGAGCAGTTCGCCCAAGTGGAGGACCTGGTGGTAGAGGTGAAGGTCTGCGGCGTGCCGCAGGCAGGCGGGTAGTGACAGGCGGGCCGGCCAAGGCCGGTCACAAGGGGGTGACTCATGGGAGAGATGCGGTTGACCAGCCCGGCCTTCAAGGACAACGGGCGCATTCCGGCAAGGTACACCTGCGATGGCGACAACATCAATCCGGAACTCCGGATAGAGCACGTGCCGGAAGGCACCAAGTCGCTGGCCCTGGTGATGGAGGACCCGGACGCTCCGAACGGGCTCTGGGTGCACTGGATTCTTTGGAACATGGGACCTAGGACCACGGAACTGGTGGAACAGGCGGAGCCGCGTGAGGTGGTGATCGGCAAGAACAGCTGGGGACACAACCAGTACGGCGGGCCGTGCCCCCCTTCAAGCAACCATCGCTACATCTTCCGGCTCTACGCGCTCGACACGACCCTTGAGCTGGCGGGAACGGCGAGCAAGGGGCAACTGGACGTGGCGATGCAGGACCATGTCATCGAGGAAGCGGTGCTGACGGGGCTCTACGGCGGAGGGTAGCAAGTTGTGGCGTGGGAAAAGGGCGTCCGGCGGCATCGCCGGACGCCTTTTTTTATAGCCGGGCCACTTCGGTCACGTACTGGGCAAGGGAGCGGTCCGTGTTCTGGATGTGCGCCACCAGCCAGTCCTTGAGGAAGACGAGGACGTCGATGGCGACGAACGACTCCCCCGCCTCGAAGCGGTCCCTGAAGTTGTGGACGGACTTGATGAAGGTGCGGTGGGCGGTGGTGTGGGCTTTGGCTGCCGGGTAGCGCGCTTCCCGCATGAGCGCTTCCTCGGTGCCGAAGTGGTACTGGGTGTAGTCGAGAAGTTCCGCCACTATGTCATGCAGTTCGTGGGTGTGGTCGTGCTGCATGAGCGCGTTGTAGCAGCGGTTCAGGATCTCCACCAGTTTTTCGTGATCGGCATCGATCCGCTGCACACCCAGGATCAGGGTCTCATCCCATTCAACCAGCGTCATTAGTCGCTCCGGCTTGTCAGTGATGCTGCTTTTCGTTGTTATCGGCGCGCTGCGCCTGAACGGAAACCTCTCCCTACTTGAAGGCGATCACGTCGAGCCGGCCGTAATCGCCCCGTTGGGCCTTCATGGCGCGCCGCTCGAAGGCGATCTCCCGTCTCTTCTTCTCCACGAGCCTCTCCTGCGCGTCGGTGGCGCCGACCCTGGAGAGGGCCCTCTGCAGCACGAAACCTCCCGCCAGAAGCGATGCGAGGGCGAACCTGCGCTTGGCGAGGAGCCCGACCGCTCCGGCTAAAAGCAGGTACGCAGGAGGGTTGAGCACGAGGTCTAGCACGGCGTGCGCCCCGAGCCTCACGTTCAGGCGCCGCAACTGCGGGTCGAGGTTTTCTCTTTGGTCCTCGCGGTAGTTCAGTGGCCTCTCGTCCCACTCAGTCAGTTTTTCGCCCATGACTCCCTCCTTGCACGGGAATTGGCAACGACAAGTATCTTAGCAGCGCCCGTATTTTCCTCAACATGATTGTTTGTTTTTGTACGGTCCCCCCCCCTCTTGACTTGGAACAGGCGGCGGATAGAGTAAGACGTTGCTAATTTTGTAGGGCTAGGGAGGCCGGCATTGGCTATTTACCTTTCCAGCGAACCGCCCGAGGCAGACCTCGGGAGGGGGGTGACCCTCATCGATCCGCTGCGTAACCACCGCTGGGACCGGTTCGTGCACGCCCATCCCTACGGCTGGATTACCCACCTCTCCGGCTGGAAGCGGGTACTGGACAAGAACTTTCCGCACATGTGCGGCTATTACCTGGCACTCACCACCCCCGACGGCGACATCAAGGCGGCCCTCCCGATATACGCGGTGCGGAGCTGGCTCACCGGCCGGCGCCTGGTGAGCATCCCCTTCGCCACCCTCTGCGATCCGCTGGTCTCCGACCCGTCCGAGATGGAGATCCTGTGTGACGCGGTGCTGCGGCTTGCCGAGCACCTCCAGATTTCCCGCATCGAGATCAGGACGGCGCAGGCGCCGCACCTGCTCGATCGGGAGAAGTTCCGCACCGACTGCGGGCTCAAGCACCACTTCATCAGGCTTTCACGCGACCCGGAGGAGGTCAGGATGCGCTTCCACAGAAGCTGCGTCAGGCAGCGCATCCTCCGCGCCGAGAGATCGGGGCTGAACATCATCCGGGGAAGGCGCGAGACGGACCTGATGGACTTTTACCTTCTGCACCGGGGCATGAGGAGGAAAAAAGGGCTACCCCCGCAACCGTACGCCCTGGTGAAATCGCTCTGGCAGACCTTCTCCGGGCAGGGGCTTGGGGAACTACTGCTTTGCCGCAAGGGGGCCGAGACGGTCGCGGGGGTGCTGCTTTTCAACTACAAAGGGCGCGTCTCCATAGAGTATTCCGCGATGAACACGGACCATATCAGCTGCAGCCCCCTGCATTTCCTGCTCTGGAGCATCATAAAGGACGCCTGCCGCGCCGGGTACCAGCGGTTCGATTTCGGGCAGACCAAGGAGCACAACAAAAGCCTGATGGACTTCAAGTCCCACTGGGGGACCGAGATCCTTGATCTTCCCCACTTCCTCTACCCAAACGACTCGGAGCTTCCCTGTCCGATATACGACCGGTCGCTGGCGAGGAAGGCGCTGCATTACCTTTGCAACAAGGCGCCGGATACGGCGCTTTCCTATCTGGGGGAGTTCTGCTACCGCCACATGGGGTAGCGCCGCTTTCCCGGGTGCAGCGCTCCGGCGGCCGGTGTCGGCACCTTCTGATGCCCCATGAGACCGCCCCGCCGGAGGTGTCGGATAACAGCCGCAGTGGTCCAGGGGCCATCCCGAGGGGATGGAAGGAGGAAGACATGGCCGAGGTGAAAAGGATCCAGATTCAAGAGGCACGCAGGAAGGTGCAGGACGGTGAGGCCCTCTTCGTCTGCGCCTACGACAGCGAGGAGATGTGCGGGGGGATCCGCCTGGAGAAGGCGCTGACCATGGGAGAGTTCAACGCGAGGCTCCCGGAGATCCCGAGGGAGAAGGAGATCATCTTCTACTGCAACTGACCACAGGAACACACGTCTGCCGGTCGGGCAGCGGAGTTCCAGGAGATGGGGTTCACCAAGGTGTCGGCGCTCAAGGGGGGCGTGAACGCCTGGAAGGAAGCCGGGTTTAGGTAGGAACCGCTTGAAATGCAAAAGGGCCCTCCGTTGCCGGAGGGCCCTTTCCTATTCGTCGCCTGCCGCCGGCGCCTGCCGGGGCGCGGCTTCCCTCAGGTAGCGCGCGATGCCGTCACGGTTCCAAAGCACCGCCTGCCTGCTCCTGAAAGGCTGCATGAAGAAGTACTCCCGGGGATCGACTTGACGCCGGTCCGGCTCGTAGGTGACGAGGGCGACCTTCTCGTGCGAAGCCGCGTACGCGCCCACCTCCTCCGGACTCCTGAGCTCCACCAGGGGGTGGGTGAGCCTTCCCATGAAGTGGAACTGACCGTGGTATTTCCCGACGTGCAGCACCTCGTACCCTTCGGCCTGCTTTTGCTTTATCGCCCGGGCGATGGGGTGCAGGTCGTAGCGCAGGAACATGGTGTGCCCGCCGATGAGCACCAGCGCGCAGCAGGCAAGGGAGGCGGCCGCCACGCGGGAGATCAGGGCGGGCATGCTGCGGGGACGCAGGCAAAAGAGGATGGCGCCGACCATGACGAGCCCGCCGGCGGCCCACCTGATCTCGGTTAGGTCGAGGAACCTGAGCATCTTCCCGTGGTTTATGAACGATGCGACGAGGAGGCCGGCGCCAAGGAGCAGGTAAAGGGCAGCCACGGGAAGCCTCCAGCGCGCGACGTCACCCTGCTCCCGGGCGATGCTCTTCGCCATCAGGAGGCTGAAGGCAGGGAGCACCGGGATCAGGTAATGGACCTGCTTTCCGGAGAGAAGCGAGAAGACGACGAGGCTCACGCCGCACCAGATCATGACCATGCGGGAACCGGGATCTCTGGTCAGCCCTTTCCAGGCGCGCCACGCGGGGGGAAACAGGACCCACGGCAGGAGCAGGGTCGGGATCCAGGGGAGGTACCACCAGATCGGACGCCTGTGGGCGAAGGAGTGGGCCATCCGGTTCACCGTCTGCCCCCATAGGATGGCGCGGCGGTAGGTGTCGCCGCCGTTTAACGCCGCCGGGACGAGCCACAGGGAAAGAACCCCGATGCCGATCACCAGGGAAAGCCCGATCCAGGCGTACCACCTGCCGCAGGGGCGGCTGTCGGGCGCCCAGAAGGAGGCGAAAAGGGCGATCGGCAGGACGTAGACCAAAACGACGGGACCCTTGGTGAGGATGCCGAAGCCGATGGCGACACCGAGCTGGGAAAACCAGAGAAGGCGCGGCTCCTTCACCGCCGAGATCACCGCGTCCACCGCGAGGAGCACCCAGAGGGTGAGCACGACGTCGAACATGATCACCGCGGACCACAGGAGGTAGGAGAGCATCGAGGCGAGGACGAGCGCCGCGTAGCGGGCGACCTGCTCGTCCTGCCATAGCCTCTTCGCGATCCGGTGCACGAGGGCCACGTTCATCAGGCTGAAGATCAAGGGGATGAAGCGGAGGGTCGCTTCGTTCACGCCGAAAACGAGCCAGTCGAGGTTGATCAGCCAGAAAAGCAGCGGGGGCTTGTGGGAGTACGGAAGTCCGTTTTGCAGCGGGACGATGAAGGAGCCCTTGTCCCACATCTCCCACGCGACCGAAAGGTAACGGGTCTCATCGATGGGGAAGTAGGGGAGCAGCAGGGAAAACGCGAGGCCCGTCAAGATCAGGATCGCGAAGGGGAGCCAGGCCTGGCTACTCCATGTCTGACGCTGCGGCATCTTTCTTTTCCTTGTGGATGAAGAAAAGGTTTCTGATGTAGACCGTGGTGCCGAAGGCCTGTCCAAGGATGAACACCGGGTCTTTGCGGTACAGCGAGTAGACCAGGAGGATCAGGGACCCGAAGATGCTGAAGTACCAGAAGGATTCCGGGATGACGCTCTTTCTCTTTCTTTCCGTGGCGATCCACTGCACGACGAAGCGCATGGTGAAGAAAAACTGCCCGGCGAGGCCTATGCCCACCCAGGTTTTTTCGGAGAGGGTCATCAGTCGCACCTCGTGATCTTTACGTTTTTAGCGCGCATGCGCAGCCAGCATACGCCGAAGATGTCGACGATGCCGACCCAGAGCCGGTTCAGCGTGCCGTACTTCGAGACGCCTGCGGTGCGGGGGCGGTGGTGCACCTCGACGGAGATGACGTCTCCTCCCTTCATCCTGATCAGGGCCGGGAGGAAGCGGTGCATGTGGTCGAAGAAGGGGAGCTCGAGAAAGGCGGCGCGGTAGAAGACCTTGAGGCCGCAACCTGTGTCGGGGGTCTCGTCCCTCAGGAAGAAGCGGCGGTAGGCGTTGGCGATCCGGGAGCTTATGATGCGCCAGGCGGAGTCGTCCCTCTTCTTGCGGTAGCCTGCCACCATCTTGAGGTTGGGGTTGGTGCTGTTTTTGATCGCCTCGACCATCTTCGGGAGGTCGGCTGGGTTGTTCTGGCCGTCACCGTCCAAGGTCCCGATCAGGGTGCCACAGGCCTGCCTGATGCCGGTCGCAACGGCGGCGCTCTGGCCGTAGGCGCGGTCGTGCTGCACCACCTTCAGGGAAGGAACGGACTTCTTAAGGGCGAGGAGCCGGGCATGGGTGTCGTCGGTACTGCCATCGTCGACCACCACGATCTCACAGTCAAGTCCGGTCGCCACAATTTCCTGGACCAGCGAGCCTATGTTCTCTGCCTCGTTGTGGGCAGGTATCACTATTGAGATTGTCATTATCGGGTCTCTCTTTTTAAGGGATAATGCCGGTAGTGTTTCGTTTTTTGCCAACTAAGCAAGATAGCACAACGAAGCGCTTGCTTCATAGTCTTTTCTGAATCAAGTCGCGCCCTTTTTGCCGTCAGTGAGAGGGGAGCGGGGCGTGACAGGACGGATTACTTTTTTTGGTATACGCGGTTACGTATACATATCTTTGGTGTTAGTCTTTGCGGATGGTTACTTCACTTCTCTCCACGGACGATCTCGGGCAGGCCCGGGCGCTGGTAGAAGCAAGCGGCCTTCGCTTCGAAGCCCCCTACGACGACCTGGTCGGCATCTTCGAGGCGGGGCGTCTCGTCGCGGTCGGGGCGCGACAGGGTCGCGTCCTCAAGATGCTCGCGGTGGCCCCCTCGCACCAGGGGGGGACGCTTCTCGACGAGGTGGTGACCGAACTGGTCGGGCGCGGCTATCAGGACGGCGTCGATTCCTTCTTCGTCTTCACCTCGCCCGCCCTCGTTCCCGGCTTCGAGTCGCTCAACTTCAACCTCCTGGTCGCCTCCGGCGCGACCGCCCTCCTCGAATACGGCGACGGTCTCAGGCGCTACCTCTCCAGATACGCAAAGCAGATCCGGCCCGGCAACAACGGCGCCATCGTCGCCAACTGCAACCCCTTCACGCTCGGACACCGCTACCTTGTCGAGCAGGCGGCCGCGGCCGTGGACCAGCTCTTTCTCTTCGTGGTGCGCGAGGAGCGCTCCCTTTTCCCCTTCGGCGCCCGCCTGCGCATGGTGCAGGAAGGGACCGCCGACCTTGGAAACGTCGTCGTGCTCGATACCTCCTGGTACGCGGTTTCCAGCATCACTTTCCCCACCTATTTCCTCAAGGGGGGCGACCCAGGGGGCGCCATCCAGATGGAGCTCGACCTTTTGCTCTTCGCCCGGCACATAGCGCCCCACTTCCACGTGAAGACCCGCTTCGTCGGGAGCGAGCCCTGGTGCGGCACCACCGCGGCCTATAACGAGGCGATGCACCACGTCCTCCCTCCGCTTGGCGTCGAGGTGCGGGAGATCGAGAGAAAAAGCGCCATGGACCGTCCCATTTCGGCGTCGCGCGTGCGGGATATGCTCCTGAACGGCGAACTGGAGGGGATCGCGGAACTGGTGCCGGTAAGCACCCTGGATTTTCTCCTCTCCAGCGAGGGGATCAAGATCTGGGTTAAGGGAGGAAGCAAATGAAGATCGTGAAGAAGGCGCAGGCGGGGACGATGCAGTCCAGCGACCTGATGGTTTTTCTCGAGCCCGCGGAGACGCTTTCCGTGACCATCGAATCGACGGTGGTGAAACAGTTCGGCGCGCTGATCCGGGCCAAGGTGGACGAAGTGCTCGAAAAGCACGGCATCGAGGCGGGGGAGGTGCGCATAACCGACCGCGGCGCCCTCGATTACGCCATAGAGGCGCGCCTCGAGACGGCCATCTTGCGCGCCACGGAGGGATAGATGGAAGGTCTCTGGTACAAGGAGTGCACCAACGGCAGGCGCTTCATCATCAAGATCACGCCGGGAGAGCGCCTCACCACGAGGCTTCTGCAGTTCGCCCACCTGACCGACGTGCGCTACGCCATGATCGTCTCGGCGCTCGGCAGCGTGAAGAACGTGAAGCTCAGGGGGATCAAGACCGGGGCGAAACTCCCGATCACCACGCCGCGCATCACGATCCACGAGATCGAGGGACCGTGCGAGCTTCTGGGGCTGCAGGGGAACATCGTCCCGGGCGAGGACGAGCTCCTCGACTGCCACTTCCACATCATGATGTCCAAGTCGTCCGGCGAGGTGGTCGGCGGGCACCTCTACGACGCCGAGGTCTTCGCCACCTGCGAAATCGTCCTCACCGAACTCGACGTCTCCGGCGTCGAACGCCACGTCTCCAAGGTCGGCGGCATCCCGACCATCTACATCGACGAGGAGTCCTCCTGATGGCC